>Ga0307380_10008213_pt1 | contig 13419 bp, 12 predicted proteins | sample UN3MG_FD_202239 | JGI IMG/M metagenome (GOLD analysis project Ga0307380, IMG submission 202239) | Soil microbial communities from Risofladan, Vaasa, Finland - UN-3 | ecosystem: Environmental > Terrestrial > Soil > Coastal area > Acid sulfate soil | place: Finland: Risofladan, Vaasa | collected... | reverse complement strand
GCGAGTTCATGAATCCCACGGGCAGCCTCAAGGACCGCATGGCCCGAGAGATGGTCGAGGATGCGGAGCAGAAGGGCAAGATCGTCCCAGGTTCGACCATTCTCATCGAGCCAACCAGCGGCAATACCGGGATTTCTCTCGCCGCGGTCGGTTCTGTCAAGGGCTACGGCGTCGTGATCGTCATGACGGAGGACGTCAACCGGGAGATCCAGGAATTGGTGGAGCACTTTGGTGCCGAGTTGGTGCTGACTCCTGTAGAGGGATTGACCAGCGCCGACATGCAGTTCGAGGGACAAGAGATCTACCGCGAGAAAGCGGCGCGGATGATGCGCAATCGGATCACCAATCAGATGATCGCGGCAGACCCGGCCAAGCATATGCTGGATCAGGGGTCGAATTTCGCCAACGTGCGAGCACACTGGCAGACCGGGAGGGAGATCCTCGAACAAACCGATGGGCAGGTAGATGCGCTTGTGGCGGGAGTCGGCACCGGTGGCACCCTCATGGGTATCTCCCAGGTCCTGCGCGAGGCAAACCCCAGCGTGCGGATCGTCGCCGTGGAGCCGGCAGAAGCAGCTTCCAGCTCGGCCGATGAACCCACAATCTATGGGATCCAGGGTGTCAGCGATGGTCTCGTGCCCCATATTTTTGATTCCAGCTTGGTCGATGAGATCGTTCGCGTTCGTTCCTTGGACGCGTGGCGCATGGCCGCGGGCCTGGCGCGCGAGGAAGGGCTCGCTGTCGGGGTGTCATCGGGCGCCAATGTGACGGCCGCCTTGGAGGTTGCCAGCCGACTCGGAGCAGATCGGACTGTGGTTACCCTGTTGCCGGACCGGGCGTCGCGCTACTTCAGCCTAGGGCTTTTTGAAAGGCGCTAGAAGAGCTTAACCACAGGGGGTGCCTTCAACGGCAAGCACTGGTCTGGATCGATGGTGTGCGTTATCTCGTATAGTAGACTCGAAAGGAGGTGAGTGGACCGCGATTCAAAGGGTTGACCATTCCAGCGGATAGTTGCCAAGTTTAAGGAGGAGACAAAATGGAGACAGAGAAAAGAATCAGCCGTCGGGAGTTTCTGTGGGTCGCTGGGACTATTGCGGCGGTAGGTGCCGGGGCGGGTGTCGCAGGTTGCGGACCTACGCCAGCAGCAGCGCCGACGTCGGCGCCCACGACCGTGGCCCTGGGAAAACCCACGACCGTGGCCCTGGGAAAACTGGTCGAGGCCTTCCAAGTCATGACTATGACCGCCACCGAAGACCCCAGAAGGTTCGAGATCACGCGCATGTCGGTAGACTCCTGGAATGCAGTGGGGTTGCCTGCCGAGTTGTGGCCTGTGGCCAGTACGGTGATGGTTGATCAGGCATGGAACGACAAGAAGTACAAAGCGTATTTCATCCACCACGACCCCAACCCCGAGCGGATGGAGCCCGACACCTGGTTGTACACGTACTATCACTCTTCGAATGCCGGTGAGACAGGATCGAACCTTTCAGGCTACCAAAACCCGGACTATGATGCCCTGGCAGAGGCTCAGCGCAAGGAGATGGACATTACCAAGCGCAAGGAGCTGGTGGACAAGTGCCAGGAGTGGCTGTATGACGCCCAGCCGTTCCATTGCACGACCAACCTGCACCTGGCTGGGGTGTATAACAAGAACACCTTTGGCGATCCCACCGTCTTTGTGGGCAACCCCGTCTACAACTTCTGGAGCTTGAACAGTTTCAAGCCCCTTACTGACCGGAAGGTCCTGCGGGTTGGCCTGGCTCGGGACTTTCAGAGCATGAACCCCATGGCCGCGTCCGATCCAGAGGACATCAACCAGCTGGCCCTCATGTACGATTCCCTGGGAAGGATTGCTGCCGATGGGACAGCACAACCCTGGGTCGCCAAATCGATCGATGCCATCAGCGCCACTGAGTATGAGGTGACCATTCGCGACGGCCTCACCTGGCACGATGGGCAGCCACTGACCGCCGAAGACGTCGCCTTTACGTTCCAGTACGCCAAGGAGGAAGCCGCGGTCTATTTCGTCTCTGCCTTGCAGGTGTTGGACAAGGCAGAGGTGATCAGCCCGAACAGGGTCCGCTTTACGCTGAACCAGCCCTTCGTGCCGTTTGTGAGCAACGTCCTGTGCCAGGTCTTTCTGCTACCTAAACACATCTGGGAGGCGATCCCGAACCCCTTGGAGGTCCCGAACGAGAAGCCGATCGGTAGTGGGCCCTGGAAGTTCGACTACTGGCGCCCCATGGAGGAATCCATGCTCGTCCGCTTTGAGAACCACTTCCAGCCACCAGTGGCTGAGGGCCTGTTGCACGTCACCTACGGCAGTGTAGAGGGTATGCTCGGCGGCATGGAAAAGGGCGACATCGACACAATGGGCGAGATCCTGACTACCGCCCAGGTGGAAACCTTGAAGGGATTGCCCCACATCCAGGTCGAGACGGTGACCGAGTTTGGGATGGAGGGTATCTATTTCAACACCAGGTTCGAGCCGTTCAACGATCGTGTCTTCCGCCAGGCCCTGGCCCTCACGGTGCCCGTCGGGGACATTATCAAGATCGTGTTGCGCGGGGCCGGAGACCCTGCCGGTTCCATTCTCGCCCCGTCACTCGAGTTCTGGCACAACGACGACCTGCCCCCGTGGCCCTACGACCCGGAGAAAGCCAAGCAGCTGCTGTTGGAAGCGGGATACACGTGGGACAGCGAGGGAAGACTACACTATCCATCGCCAGAAAACGACAACCGGCTCATCGACACTGGCCCGCAGCTCTACTAGGACCGGGATGAGTCTCTGGTGAGACCCCGCAGGGTTGGGGATGCAGACAGCCCCCAACCCTGCACCTATTTACCATGGGACCTTGGGCTGTCCCATGTTGCGGGAGTGTAGACCGAATGTCCGGTATCGAGCATTCCAATCGGGAGCATCATGAGCACGACCACGACCATGACGAGCATTCGCATAGCCATGGGGTCATAGACCCCTCCCTTCTTACTACTCAGCGTGGCATCTGGGCCATCAAGTGGTCGTTCGCAGGGCTCTTCGCCACCGCTGTATTGCAGGTTTTCGTGGTTGCCGTGTCGGGGAGTGTCGCGCTGCTGGCGGACACAATCCACAACTTCGGCGACGCCGCTACCTCCATTCCGCTGTGGATCGCTTTTGCCCTCGCCCGGCGCAAGCCGAGCCGGAGGTTCACCTACGGTTATGGCCGCGTGGAGGACCTTGCAGGCGTGACCATTGTGTTCATTATCCTCTTCAGCGCCGTGGTGGCCGGTTTTGAGTCCGTCGACCGGCTGCTGCACCCGCGAACGGTGGCGCATCTCTGGGCGGTGATCGCAGCCTCAGTGATTGGCTTCGCGGGAAACGAGGCGGTGGCTCTCTTTCGCATCCGGGTGGGGAAAGAGATCGGTAGTGCCGCCCTGGTGGCTGATGGCTACCATGCCCGCGTGGACGGGTTGACCAGTCTGGCGGTCCTCATCGGTGCCGTGGGAGTGTGGCTGGGCTACCCGCTGGCGGATCCCATCGTCGGCCTGGTCATTACAGTGGCTATCCTGGGGATCGTGTGGGAATCGGCCAAGGCGGTATTTACCCGCTTGCTGGATGGGGTGGACCCTGAGGTAGTCGATGAGATCCGACACGTCTTGAGTCATCTCCCGGTGGTACGGAGTGTCTCTGAAGTGCGGGTGAGATGGCTGGGGCACCAACTCCATGCCGAGGTGAATGTCGCCGTCAATCCGGAACTGTCCGTGGAGAAAGGACATCTCATTGCCCAGGAGGCGCTGCACCAGGTCATGCATAACCTGCCCTATCTCTGCAAGGTCACCGTCCACGTAGATCCAGCAGGCGCATCCGGGGAGGAGCATCATAGTGTCGCGGAACACATACACGATGATCTGCCCGCTCACTCGCACTACTAGTTCTAGGCGCAGCCGCAGCCGCGTCTCGAGGGGCCCGTGAGACTCGTCACAGGATTGGTTTTGAAGACAGGCGCCCCTGGTTCACGAGTGGATATGTGAGTCTGGACCGATCTCGCTTTCGCTCCGAGCATAGGAGAAGCCCCTGATGGAACTTCGCATTTTCATTGTCAAACGCCTGCTACTGATGCTGCTGACGTTCTTCATCCTGGTAACGCTTGTGTTTGTCCTGTTCCGCGTCATGCCTGGCAATCCGGCCGCGCTCGTGATATCGCCGGCGCTGGAGCCCGAGGCCCAGGCGGCCCTGATGCACCAGTTTGGCCTGGATCAACCATTGCATGTGCAGTATTGGCTGTACATCAAGAGCTTGTTGCGCGGCAATCTGGGGCACTCTTTCCACTACCGGCAACCGGTCAGCCAGGTGCTGGGCCCGAAACTCTTGAACACTCTCGTGCTCATCGGCCCTGCCACGCTGTTCGCCTTGATCGCGGGGCTGTTTATGGGGGGCCTGACCGCCGCACGCCGGGCTGGTAAGCTGGACTCCGCAGCCACGGTAGTCACTCTCACGATCAAGTCCTTGCCGACCTTTTGGACCTCCATGCTGGCCCTGGTTGCGTTCGCCTATGTCCTGAAATGGGTGCCCTCGGCGGGCATGAGAACTCCTGGCTACGTCGCCGATAACGTGTTTGACAAGTTCTTCAACCTCGACTTCCTCCATCATCTTGCTTTGCCGCTGATCATCCTCACCCTGCATTTCGTAGCCGAGCCCCTGTTGACCATGAGAAACAGCATGCTGGAGACCCAGGGGGAGGACTTTATCGACATGGCACGGGCCAAGGGCATTGGGGAGAGGCGGGTGGTCTACAATCACTGGGTGCGAAATGCCCTTCTCCCTGTGGTCAGCATCGTGCCCATGATGGTTGGTCACATCATGGGGGGCGAGGTGTTGCTAGAAATCGTGTTTTCCTGGCCAGGTCTGGGGCGGGAGATCGTGAACGCCGTCAATGCCCTTGACTATCCCGTAGCTCAGGCCAGCTTCTTGATGTTGGCGGTGGTGGTTGTTGGTCTCAACTTTCTGGCGGACGCCGCGTACGCCTGGCTAGATCCCAGGGTGAGGTTGGAGTAGCGAGCTATGGAAGAACAACTGGGCTGTGAACAGGAGACTACGCCGCTGCCGGGCCTGCTGGGGACGGTCGCGTCCGCCGGCCGAGCAGTGGGCAACCAACTGAGCATCATTGGCAGCAACTGGTTCGGCCGCATTGGCCTATTCGGGCTTGGTCTGTTCCTCGTCTTGGCCCTTCTGGCCGCAGTGCTGGCTCCCTATCCCCCATACAAGGAGACCTATCGCCCCGATGGAGAAGTGGCGTTCCTGGAGCCTCCATCGCTGGCCCACCCCTTCGGCACCACCTTGATGGGGCAGGATATCCTGTCGCAAGTCATCTGGGGCACCAGACGCACGTTGGTCATAGCCCTGACTGCCGCTTTCGGTGCAGCCTTTGTTGGCACCAACGTGGGGTTGATCGCTGGCTATTACGGCGGCAAAACGGATACGATCCTGATGCGGCTGACCGACATCGCCTACGGCATCCCCTTTATTCCCTTTGCCATGGTCGGTATCATGATCCTCGGGCGTGGCGACATGGTGCTGGTCATCGTCATAGCCAGCATCCTGTGGCGGACCACCTCCCGGGTCGTCCGCTCCCAGGTGCTTACCCTGCGGGAGCGCCCGTTCGTCGCCGCGGCCAAGTCCATGGGGGCCAGTTCCACCAGAATCCTCTATCGCCATATCGCCCCCAACGTGATTCCCTTGAGTTTTCTTTACACCCTGATTATTGCCGGCGATGCCGTGCTGACCGAAGCGTCCCTTAGCTTTCTCGGCCTGGGCAACCCTAAGACCATCAGTTGGGGTCAGATCCTCTTCTATGCCTTTTCCTCACAAAGGATGCGACAAGCGTGGTGGTGGGGTCTCTTTCCAGGTCTTGCCATCGTGGCCTTGGTGCTATCTGCTTTCTTTTTGGGACGTTCGTACGAGGAGATCATCAACCCACGCCTGAGGGCGTTTTAGGTTCTTCTTCGGACCGCTGCCTGGGAGGTGCTATGGCCCTGTTGGACGTCAAGAACTTGCACGTATACTATGCAACCAAGCGAGGGTTGCTCCGTGCAGTGGAGGGAGTCAGTTTCGAAGTTGAAGAGGGACAGAACGTCGGGCTGATTGGCGAGTCAGGCTGCGGCAAGTCAACGGTCGTGAAAAGCATCCTTCGTTTGTTGCCCCGCAACGCACAGAACCAGGGGCAGGTGCATTTCCAGGGACGCGATCTGCTGACCCTCAAGCCTGCAGAGCTGGACGACATACGCTGGCAGGAGATCGCCTATGTCCCGCAGTCGGCCATGAACGCCCTCGACCCGGTCATCAAGGTCGGCCAACAGATCGTAGAGGCCATCACCGCCCATGAGTCAACCAGCGCCAGACAGGCCCGCATCAGGGCGGCCCAACTCTTTGAGATGGTGGGCCTGGATGCAAAGCGCCTGAACCACTACCCCCATCAGTTCAGTGGTGGGATGAGACAGCGATCGGTGATCGGCATGTCTCTGGCGCTGAACCCCAGATTGGTCATTGCCGACGAAGCGACCACCGGCCTTGACGTCCTGATACAAGATCAGATCTTGATCGACATCGAAAAGATCCGCCAGCGGTCCAACACCTCCGTCTTGTTCGTCACGCATGACATTGGCATTGTGGCCGAGACCTGCCAACGGATCGCGGTCATGTATGCCGGCAAGATTGTCGAGTACGCTGATTCCGAGTCGCTGTTTGAGCGACCGTGTCATCCCTACACCATGGGCCTGATGAACGCCTACCCCAGTGTTTCCGGGCCTAAGAAAGAGCTCATCTCCATGCGGGGGGGGCCACCCGACCTGGTCGATCCCCCGCCAGGCTGTCGATTCGCCCCCCGTTGCCCGGTTGCCCTGGACCTTTGCCAACAGAAGGAGCCCGAGATGGTCCAAACGGGTGTGGGCAATAGGGCAGCTTGCCATCGGCTTGAGGACATAGAACAGTTGCGCGAGGACGCAGGGAAGGCAGAAACATGGGAACGCATGGCAACGCCCTAGGCAGGCAGTCCGCCACCTGCCCAGTTCTGGAGGTCAAGGCGTTGAAGAAGCACTTCCGGCTCAACCCCGGGGTCCTTGGCTCACTGATGGGCAAGAAAGAGTTAGTGGTAAAGGCCCTGGACGGGGTGTCCTTCGCCGTGACAGCCGGTGAGATCCTGGGCCTGGCAGGCGAAAGCGGCTGCGGAAAGACGACCACGGCCATGACGGCCATAGGCATATACGAGCCGACCGAAGGCAGCATCGTCTTCCGTGGTCAGGATGTGTCTACCTTTTCCAAAGAAGAGCTGCTGGACTTTCGTTCCAAAGCCCAGATGGTCTTTCAGGACCCCTATCAGTCCTTGAACCCTCGCTTCACCATCTATGACGCGGTCGCGGAGCCCTTGGTAATCCATGGCATCAAAGACCCCAGAGAACAGCGGAGGCGAGTGCTCGCCGCGTTGGACAGCGTCCGGCTGCATCCGCCCGCCAAGTTCTTTTCCTGTTACCCGCACCAATTGAGCGGGGGTGAGCGCCAGCGGGCCTGCATCGCCCGCGCTCTGACGCTCCAGCCGCAATTGCTGGTGGCCGACGAACCGGTATCGATGCTGGATGTTTCGGTCCGGGCTGGAGTTATGGAACTGATCCGGAGTCTGTCGGCAGAGATGGACCTGGCAGCCATCTGCATCTCGCACGATCTGTCCAATCAAAGGTATCTAGCCGACAGGTTGGCGATCATGTACTTGGGCAAGATCGCCGAGATCGGACCCACCGAAGAGATCGTGAGGAAGCCAATGCACCCCTACGCCAAGGCCCTCCTGGCTGCTGTCCCCGTACCCAATCCCAAGCTCCGCCGAAAGCGCCTGGTGTTGGAAGGGGAGGTGCCAGATGTCGTTCATCTGCCTCAAGGCTGCCGGTTCTCGGGACGATGTCCGGTATCGATGAACGAGTGTTTCCAGGTCGAACCGGATCTGATACCGGTCGGATCCGATCGCCTGGTGGCTTGTTGGCGCTGCGAACAAGCGTCGCTTTGATACCCCACGCATTACCTGCTTCAGGAGGCAAGTCATGGCTAGTTACGCAACCAGGTTAAAGTGTGTGCATTGCGGCGCGGAGTATCCACTGGACAGCCAGATGTTCCAAGGTTGTCCTTCCTGCAAGACCGAGGATTTCGCCTCTAGCCTCTCGCCAGACTATGATTATGGCCGACTGTCCAAATGCGTGACGAAGGACTACTTTGCCCAGAGGCCCAAGAGAGCCGGGATCTGGAGATATGAGGAGTTGCTTCCTGTCCGAGAGGATGCGCATCGCATCACATTGAGCGAGGGCTCCACTCCACTGGTGCGCTGCGACCGGTGGGCCACGGAGCTTGGGTTGAAGGCCTGCTATATCAAGGATGAGGGGAGAAACCCAACCTGGTCATTCAAAGACCGTCACGCCGCTGTTTCTGTGTCGATGGCGGTGGCACAGGGAGCAAAGGCTGTGACCATCGCCACCTCCGGCAATCACGGAGCGGCAACGGCCGCATACGCGGCCAAAGCGGGCCTGTCGGCGTTCATCTTTACCTATCCAGGGTATTACCAGACCATGCGGACGTTGATCCAGATCTATGGGGGGTGCCTCTTTTGCACGAGTGTCGAAGGGCGTTGGGTCCTCATGGGCGAGGGCATGAAGCGTTATGGCTGGTACCCCATTGGCAACCTGACCACGATCCCAACCTGTAACCCGGTAGGGCATGACGGCTACAAGACAATTGCCTACGAAATCTGCGAAGATCTGCGCTGGCAGCCGCCAGATTTCGTCATCGTGCCCAATGCTTTTTCGGAAGGCTTCTACGGCATCTGGAAAGGGTTCAGAGAGCTAAAGCTCCTGGGCCTGATCGATCGTACGCCGCGCATGGTTTCCACCGAGCCTGCCGCTGGCGGACCCCTGGCCGCAGCCATTGCCACAGGCGCACGGATCGTGCGCCTGGCAGGGGGTTGGAGCCATGAGACGGTGGCCCGTGGCATTCAGGGCAGCACCAACAGCTATCTCGGCGTGCTCGCCGTTCGCGAATCTGGAGGCGCGGCCTTGACGGTGCCGGACGAGGACACCCTGGCCGCTCAAAGGCAGATGGCTCGCGAAGGGGTCTATGCCGAATGCACAGCGGCCGTGGCTGGAGCAGGCCTCAACAAACTGGCCACCACCACCGATCTGCAAGGTGCGGTCGCCGTCGTGGTCAGTAGCTCCTGTGGGATCAAGGATTTCGCTGTGATCGCCGCCAAGATGCCCGAGCCTCCGACCATTGAGCCAGATTTCGGCGCGCTCGAAAAAGCTGCGGCCGAAGTCTATGGCGCGCAGTTCAGCTAGCCGCTCATGGTACCCGAATCGGTGGTGGCTCCGATGGGAGACCCTCTGTCCTGGAAGGGCAGGGTCGCGGGCGCGGTGGATGTGGTACTGATCAGTGCCGGACACCTCATGAGCGACGTCTATGCCAGTTACATCGTCACGTTGCTGCCCCTGTGGGTTCACCTCTTCGACCTGTCCTTCTCCGCGGCGGGCTTCTTGGTATTTGTGCGGAGTGCCAGCATGGCCTTGTTTCAACCGGTGGGTGGCTATGTCGCCGACAGGACGACCAGGCAACTGTTCCCCGTGGGCCTGCTGGTCGTCGCCCTGATGATGAGCTCCGTGGGCCTGGCCCCCAGCTATTCCATCGTCATCCTCCTGGTTCTGATCGCCACAATGGGCCACTCGCTGTTTGGGCCGCAAGCCGCTTCCGAGGCAAGGCGCTCCAGTGGTAGCTTTCGAGGCCTTGGCTTGAGCATTTATCTGACCGGAGGCTGGGTCGGAGCTGCCAGTGGACCGCTCATTATTGCCTCCCTGGTCGACAAAGTAGGCCTCCAAAGGTCGTGGCTGATGCTCCTGCCAGGGTTGGTGCTGTGTATTCTGCTGTTTATCAAGTTTGCCGCACCGGCCCCCCGCCCGCAGAAGGCAGGCAGTTCGGCCGGTATTCTGGCAGCCCTCTGCTCTGGGCCAACCCTGGCCCTGGCCGCCGTGTTGCTGCTCAGGGGAGGCGCGGACACTGGCATCGTGTCCTTCCTGCCGATCCTTGTTGCGCAAAGGGGTGGCAGTTTGATTACCATCGGGGCCACGGTCAGCGTCTTCAAGTTGGCCGGGGCCACCGGCGCTATCGTCGCTGGGTCTCTGTCGGACCGGCTGAACTGGAAGCCGTACATGGTGCTGTCGCTGGTGCTAGCTCCCGTTCTCTTGTACGGCGCCCTGCAATCCAGTGGCTGGCTGGCCCTGGTTTTCGTCGCCTTGCTGGGGGCCGCCCTCCTGTCGTCGTCTGTCTACACATTGGACATGGCGCAGAGTCTCCTGCCGGACCAAATGAGCACCGCGACCGGCTTGACGTTCAGTCTAATGATCCTTGGCGGCGGCCTGGTCACGTGGTGCGAGGGACTCCTTGCGGACCTTTGGGGCGTCCAGGCCGCTCTGCTCGTGATTGGTGTGGCCTTGCCGCTCAGTGCAGCGGCGGCCACGTTGGGCATCAGGGCGCGAGTCCATGCTACATAAACAGACCTGGAGGAAAACACCATGATAATCGCAAGCAGCGTTCTGGCCGCGATCGGGAACACTCCCCTCATCTGCTTGAGAGAAGTTGTTCGTGGGCTTAGTGCAGAGGTGCTGGTCAAGGCCGAGTTCCTGAATCCTAGCGGCAGCATCAAAGACCGCATCGCCCTGCAGATGATCGAGGGCGCTGAGCAGGCCGGGCGGCTCAAGCCGGGTTACACCATCGTTGAGGCCAGTACCGGCAATACCGGGGCGGCTTTGGCCTTTGTGGCTGCCGCCAAGCGCTATCATATGCATGTCTTTTCGCCGAAGCTGGTGGCCAGCCCGGAACGGATACGTATCATACAGAGCTTTGGTGCCGAGATTGAGCTCGTCGACACCGAGGCGCTCCAGAGAGATGAGAAACTGCGAGACACAAGTGTCCACGGTGCCGTCATCGAGGTTATCCCCAGGACCTTGTGCCGCGACCTGGAGCGCTCGGATCCCAAGGTCTGGTGGGCACGCCAGTTCAGCAACCCGGATAACGTCCGCGCTCACCAGCAAGGGACCGGCAGGGAGATCCTCGAACAGACGGAAGGCCGCCTGGACGCCTTCGTGGCTTCGGTGGGCACTGGCGGTACACTCCTGGGTGTGGCCCAGGCGCTGCGTGCCCATGACCCCAATGTCCAGATCTATGGCGTCGAGCCTGCTGCCTCACCTCATTTGCTCACTGGCCTGGACAACATTCCGATTGTTCCGGGGATCACGGATGGCATTGTCGTGGACATTTTGAAGATGAACCTCGTCAACGGGGTGATCAGCGTAACCGACAAAGAAGCCATTGACATGGCCCACCAGCTTGCCGAGAAGGAGGGGCTGTTCTGCGGCATGTCGTCTGGGGCAAACGTGCTGGCCGCGCTGCAAGTCGCTCAAAAGCTCGGCAGGGGTGCACGCGTGGTGACCGTGCTCCCGGACAGCCGAGATCGCTATCTTTCGCTGGAAAAGTACACCACGTAGGCCCGGGTTGGTGTCGTTCCGTTAAGACTCTATAACGCTTGGTGTGAGAAACTAATCCATCCAGTTGTTGACAGCCACGTTCTTTGATCACCGATTGGCCGGATTGGATGAGCAGGCGAGGGAGACAGAAAGGGGCGGCGGATGGCCCCCTGGGAGGAGAGGAAAGCGATTCAACTGCTGCGGTCCAGCTCGCTGATGGCCCGCCTTGCGTCCATCTCGTCCAGGACCGGTTTGCATTCGGCAAAGCGGATGAGCAGGCCGTTGAGGCAGACGCGGCTGATCTGGCAGGCGACGCCGTGGCTGAACTGGTGGGCAGCGCTGATGAAGGCGTCGGAGAAGGGAGGGCGTTCGACGCCGACGACAAAGAGATAGTGCTTGACACAGGCGGCAGACTCGGCCAGGGCGAAGGGTTGGAGGTGGTAGCGGACCTGGATGCGTTGATCGCGGGCCTCAAAGTCCTTGATCTGTAGGAGCTTGCGCAGGTCGGACTGGCCGAGGAGGACGAGGCTGAAGGGGGTGGCGGCATCCATGTCGGCGTTGAGCTAGTAGCGCAACTCGTGGAGCAGGCGATGGCTGAGGAGGTCGGCATTCACAGATTGAAGGGCCTACGCGAATACCAGGGCCACACGTTCAGCGTCTGGTACAAGAACGAGTACCACTTGAGCTGGCTCGACGACAAGCCCTTCGTCACCAGCCCAGACTCGATGATCATCGTGCAGAGAGACACCGGGGAGCCCGCCATCAGCTACGATTTCTCGGTGGGCGACACCGTGGCGGTCATTGGCCGCAAGGCCGAAGAACTCTTGGTCAATGTGCATATCGCGGATAGCAATAGGCAGGCAGTGGGCTACGGCCACACCGACTTTCGGGCGATGATGAAGGCCCTAAAAGACATAGGATATGAAAGGGCCTTAGCCCTGGAACCCCTGCCGCCCGTGCCGGATCCATATATCGCAGCAAGGCTAAGCCGCTATCGTCATCTTCGGGACGTGTACGCGGAAGAATCTATTGTCCGTCTTCGCCGATACGAGGAAGAGGTATAGGCCTCTCCCCTGAGGGTGGGATCACTCGGCGCGCTGCGGTGGGCGATCTCAACGTCGCGGGTACCCCACCACCTCCTTCTGCGGAGGTTGGGGATAGGTACGCTTGCTGTGCGTAAGCTTGGCATCGACGAGCGCCTCAGCCACCTTCAGAGCGGTGCTGGCCGGGTCGATAACTGGAACCTCATAGCCGGCCTTCGATGGGCCGGTTTTCACCTGCTCATCCAGACCTGCCAGGCCGGTGCAGCCCAACACGGTGACGTGAGCGCCATCCTCTTCGACCGCCTCGATAGCCTTCTGTACCATGCGATCCACGAACTGCTCGCGGCCCTTCTCCAGGTGCAGTCCTGCGCTATCTGTCAGCAGACACAGACACGCCAAGCGCCCGCCTCGTGGCGGTCGCGACAGGTCTTTGCCAATCGTCGCTGACCTGTGGTAGAATGACAAAGATTTGGCAGAGGGGAGATAAATCATGGCAGGGAGAATCTTCGGCTACATCGTGGCAGGCATCCTGATCCTTTTCGGGGTCCTGTATCTGTGGTCTATCCCAGCGGCGGGATCGGGCCAGATTGTTTCGAGGTTGATCGTGGGGGTCATCTCGCTAGCCATCGGTGTGGTGATCATCTGGGTGATCAGGACCAGAGGGCCTGCTCCTATTCAGCAGATCACACAGCAGATTGATGTCGATCTGGACATGCCGGGAGACGTCAGCGTGGATAAGCTCAAGTGCCAGAGTTGTGGCGGGGAGCTCAGCAAGGATCACGTCACCCTGGTTCAAGGTGCGGTGATGATCAATTGCCCCTATTGCGGCTCCACGTACCAACTGACGGAGGAA
>Ga0307380_10008212_pt1 | contig 13419 bp, 11 predicted proteins | sample UN3MG_FD_202239 | JGI IMG/M metagenome (GOLD analysis project Ga0307380, IMG submission 202239) | Soil microbial communities from Risofladan, Vaasa, Finland - UN-3 | ecosystem: Environmental > Terrestrial > Soil > Coastal area > Acid sulfate soil | place: Finland: Risofladan, Vaasa | collected... | reverse complement strand
TCGCCACTTCGCTATCGATGGAGGCGAGGCTTTCGTCGAGCAGCGCCCGTCGCGCCTCAAGTTCGGCCAGATAACGGTGGTTGCGCTCGTCATTTTCGACCGTCACCAATGGGGTTCCTGACACGATTCCGGTTCCAACCGAGGGCGAGCGTTGGGTAATATGTCCCTGCATCGGGCTGAGCACGGTATTCAGAGGTGCGTTGACGACTGCCTGTGACGAAACATAGCTGGTCGCGTACGGCGCCGTCGCCCAGATCACGGATGCGCTGAGCGCAATGATGGCAATGATCCGCATATTTCGCACACTGAACCGCATGTACTCGCATCCGATTGAGTAAAGGAGTTGGCACTTGATCGTCCCAGGAAGCTTCAATCATCGAGATTAAGATTGCGTGTTCGCCCTACGCCGGCCCGCTTCTTGCGAAATCTTGCCGAATTCCACACCACCGACATGACGGCCCGCGCCCTGTTCGGTCAGGCGATCCGGTATGGCAGGACTTCACGCCAGTTCGGGTCGATCCTCAGCGCCTTCTCCACCGGCGGCACTGAGCGTTGATGGCAGTTGGTGCGCTCGCAGATGCGGCAGCTTACCCCGATCGGCTCGAAGGCGGCGGAGTTGTTGTTGTCGAGGTCGTCGGCATAAACCAGCTGGTCCGCATATTTGACCTCGCACCCCAGCGCGATGGCATAGCGCCGCGAAGGCGCGCGGAAGCTTCCCCCCGGTTTGATGACATCCCGCGCCAGGCAGATGTAGCGCACCCCGTCCGGGGTTTCGGCCAGTTGGCGCAGGATACGCCCCGGCGTCTCGAACGCCTGATGCACATTCCACAGCGGGCAGGCGCCGCCGAACCGGGCGAATTGAAGCCGGGTCGAGGAGTGCCGCTTGGTGATCGTGCCGGCCTGATCGACACGGGCAAAGAAGAACGGAATGCCCTTGGCGCCCGGCCTTTGCAGGGTCGATAGCCGATGCCCGATCTGCTCGACCGAGGTGCCGAAGCGATTAGCCAGCGCGTCGAGATCGTGGCGCAACTCACGCGCCGCCGCCAGCGTCGCCTGATAGGGCAGGATAGCCGCCCCGGCGAAGTAATTCGCCAGCCCGATCCGGGCGATGGCCCGCGCCTCGGCACTGCGGAAGCGGGCGAGATCCAGCGTGGCCTCGATCAGTCCCTCATGGGCGATTAGCGCGACCTGATGGGCAAGCTGGAAGGCGTTGGTGGCGGGAGCTCCCTCGGCCGCCAGGGTCAACTGCTTCGTCTCGGGTGCATAGCGCCGCATCGCTTCGCCGGCGAATTCGGTGCGCACTCCGTGGGTTTCTGCAAGCCAGTTGATACCGGCGGCCAGCTTGTCGCGTCCCTCGAACCCCGCGACGCGGGCGAATTGCTCGGCGGCCCGGTCCACCGGGTCGATGTAGTTGTCACAGTAATGGAAGAAGTCCCGCACCTCCTCCCATGGCATCTGTGTCAGCCCGCCGGTTGGGCGCCAATGCTTCATCCAGGCTGGCCAGCCGCTCCTGTCCCTCGCGGTATGCCCGGTGCAGGGCGAGGACGGCATGGGCCATCCCGGGCGCATTGGTAGCGACGATCTGCAATTCGGCCCGGCTGTGGGGGGTGTCGTGGAACACCGGGTCGGCCAGAGCCTCGCGCAAATCGGCCATCAACCGATCGCTCTCGTCCATCGAGAACACCGCGACATCGATGCCGAACCGCTCGGCCAGCCCCTGGACCACGTCGCGGCTGACCGGCCGGTTGTTGTTCTCCATCTGGTTGAGATAGCTGAGCGAGACCCCAAGCGCCTTGGCGAAACCGGTTTGGGTCAGGCCCAACCCTCGGCGGATTTCGCCGAGCCGGCCTCCGGCATAGATTTTCCGTGTCGCCATGGGTTCCTCGGTTCAAGTGTTGGTATTTGCATATTCGCAAAAATAGTTTGCATTTCCTATAGTCTTTGCAGCCCGTCGGCACCAAAACAAGCGAAAGAACCATCCCCAGGGGGAGAATCGCCATGCAAGACATCCTCGGACAGCTTGAAGCGCGTCGCGCCGAAGCGCGCCTCGGCGGTGGCCAGCATCGCATCGATGCCCAGCACGCCAAGGGCAAGCTGACCGCGCGCGAGCGCATCGACCTGCTGCTCGACGAGGATAGTTTTGAGGAATTCGACATGTTCGTCGCCCATCGCTGCACCGATTTCGGCATGGACCAGGTCAAGATGCCGGGCGACGGTGTGGTCACCGGTTGGGGCACGGTGAACGGGCGCCAGGTCTATGTGTTCAGCCAGGACTTCACCGTGTTCGGCGGCTCGCTATCCGAGACCCACGCCCAAAAAATCTGCAAGATCATGGACATGGCGATGAAGGTCGGCGCCCCGGTGATCGGGCTGAACGACAGCGGCGGCGCCCGGATACAGGAGGGGGTCGCCTCGCTGGCTGGCTATGCCGATGTATTCCAGCGCAACATCATGGCCTCGGGAGTCGTGCCGCAGATCAGCGTCATCATGGGGCCGTGCGCGGGTGGCGCTGTCTACTCCCCGGCGATGACCGATTTCATCTTCATGGTCCGCGACAGCTCGTACATGTTCGTCACCGGCCCGGACGTGGTCAAGACGGTGACCAACGAGATCGTCACGGCGGAGGAGCTGGGCGGTGCGCGGACCCACACCTCGAAGTCGTCGGTCGCCGATGGCGCGTTCGAGAACGATGTCGAGGCGCTGGCCGAGGTTCGCCGTCTGGTCGACTTCCTGCCGCTCTCGAACCGCGAGAAGCCGCCGGAGCGGCCATTCTTCGATGCCCCCGACCGGATCGAGATGTCGCTTGACAGCTTGATCCCAGAAAACCCGAACCAGCCCTACGACATGCACGAGCTGATCCGGAAAACCGCCGACGAGGGCGATTTCTTCGAGATTCAGAAAGATTTCGCCAAGAACATCCTGACCGGGTTTATCCGGCTCGAGGGGCAGACCGTCGGCGTGGTGGCCAACCAGCCGATGATGCTGGCCGGGTGCCTCGATATCGATTCCTCACGCAAGGCGGCCCGCTTCGTGCGCTTCTGCGATTGCTTCTCGATCCCGATCCTGACCTTTGTCGACGTGCCCGGCTTCCTGCCCGGCACGGCGCAGGAGTACGGCGGCGTCATCAAGCACGGCGCCAAGCTGTTGTTCGCCTATGGCGAGGCGACGGTGCCGAAGGTCACCGTGATCACCCGCAAAGCCTATGGCGGTGCATATGACGTCATGGCCTCGAAACACCTGCGCGGCGACATCAACTACGCCTGGCCAACCGCCGAGATCGCGGTGATGGGCGCCAAGGGAGCGGTCGAGATCCTGTACCGCTCCGAACTCGGCGACGCCGACAAGATCGCCGAGCGCCGGGCCGACTACGAGACCCGCTTCGCCAACCCCTTCGTGGCGGCGGAAAAAGGCTTCATCGACGAGGTGATCATGCCCCATTCAACCCGCAAGCGGGTGGCAAAGGCGTTCGCCGCGCTGAGGGGCAAGAAGCTGGAGAACCCGTGGAAGAAGCACGACAATATACCGCTGTGAGGGAGTGATGGGCGTGAAAATACCGCCGATGTTCAAGCACCGCGGCTTTCCGGAGTACGCCCCCGGTTCCGATCACAAGGTGACGATCCGGCGGGCGGGCAAGGCGCCGACGCCGCTGAAGCCGCGTGAGCGTTACCGGGACCGCAAGGCGGATATGTTGCGGGTCGATGCGTTTTTCCTCGCCCTGCTGATCGATGAATACGGCGACGCGCCGTTTCCGCGCGGCAACCTCGATGCCGGGCGGATCAACTGGCTGCTGGGTCGGGAGATCGTTGCCGCCAAAGCCAACTTCGACCCGGAGTCCTACGAGACCGAATTGCGGATCGATCTCGATGCGGTCAGGGCCAGCTTTCCGCAGGTTCTTGACGGGGGGGCGACCAAATGAACCGTGCGAGCCACAAGTGCAAGAATATGACAATGAAACAAAAAGTTATCGACCTTTCCTGTTTTTCTGGATGCGCGCACCCTATCTCTGTTCAACGAACTAGACCAACAAACGAGGAGGAGCAGTCATGCGTATTTCCGCCAAAGTCCTTCTTTGTATTGCCGCGCTTTCACTTGCGGCCTGTAGCTCGAACCGGACCACTCGGGCGCTCGAAGGCGGTGGCATCGGCGCCGCTGCCGGGGCGGTCGGGACGGCTATCGTCGGCGGCCCGGTTATCACCGGCGCGCTTGTCGGTGCTGCGGCTGGCGCGGTTGTCGGGGCCGTTACCGACCAGAGCCAAATCGACCTCGACAACTGATCACCTAGCCACGGCTAACAATCGGGGGCCCGGATGACGGGCCCCCTTTTCCATATGATCGCTAGCGGCCCGCGCCCGGTGGCGCCCTTCAGCCATGCGGTCGAGTGCGATGGTTGGGTCATGCTGACCGGCCAGATGCCGACCGACCCCTCAGCCCCCGATGCCGCCCTGCCGGAAGGAATTGAGGCGCAGACGCGGCGGGTGATGGAGAACCTGGGTCTGATCCTGGCCGGGGTCGGCCTCGATCTTTCCCACGTGCTGCAATGTCGCTGCTACCTGACCGCGTTCGAGCGCGACTACGCCGCTTTCAACGACACCTATCAAAGCTACTTCCCGCCCGACCGTCGGCCCGCCCGCACCACCATCGGCGTGACTGCGCTGGCGGTCGGCGCACTGGTGGAAATCGACATGATCGCGAAACGCCCGGAGGGACCTCAATGAACCAAATGTGGAAAGGCCAGGCCTTCACAATCAGCCACGCCGATGACGGCAAGTTCGAGGGGCGCAGGCTGCGGGCCTTCTTCGAATACCGCGAGCTTGGCATCGCCGGGGCAACGCAAGGCAAGTACGGCGCCCATGTTATCCGCGCCGTGCCGGGGCGCCATTCCGAGGCGGCCTGGCATACCCACGACCTCGACTTCCAGATGGTCTATGTGACCCAGGGCTGGGTGATCTTCGAGTACGCGGGCGAGGGCGAGGTGACCCTGCGGGCTGGCTCCTGCGTGCTGCAGCCGCCGGGTATCCGCCACCGCGAGGTCACCCATTCCGACGACCTGGAGTTGATCGAGATCATCTCGCCGGCCGAGTTCGAGACCCAGAATGCCGAGCCGCCCGCGTGACGCCGACGAACAACAGAACCCAAGGGACATAACCCGATGTTCAAAAAAATCCTGATCGCGAACCGGGGCGAAATCGCCTGCCGCGTCATCAAGACTGCTCGCAAGATGGGCATCGCGACGGTCGCGGTTTATTCCGATGCCGACCGGCAGGCGCTGCATGTGCAGATGGCCGACGAGGCGGTGCATATCGGCCCACCGCCCGCCAACCAGTCCTATATCGTCATCGACCGGATCATCGATGCAATCCGCCAAAGCGGAGCCGAGGCAGTGCATCCCGGCTACGGCTTCCTGTCCGAGAACGCCAAGTTCGCCGAGGCGCTGGAGGCCGAGAAGGTGGCCTTCATCGGCCCGCCGGTCGGTGCGATCATGGCGATGGGCGACAAGATCACCTCGAAGAAGCTGGCGGCCGAGGCTGGGGTCACGACCGTGCCCGGCTACATGGGGCTGATCGCTGACGCCGACGAGGCAGTGAAGATCGCCGGCCAGGTCGGCTATCCGGTGATGATCAAGGCCAGCGCCGGTGGTGGCGGCAAGGGCATGCGGATATCAACGAGCGACCAGGAGACCCGCGAGGGTTTCCAATCCTCGAAGAACGAGGCGGCGGCGAGCTTCGGCGATGACCGCATCTTCATCGAGAAGTTCGTTACCTCGCCGCGCCATATCGAGATCCAGGTGCTGGGCGACAAGCATGGCAATTGCCTGTACCTCGGCGAGCGCGAATGCTCGATCCAGCGCCGGAACCAGAAGGTGATCGAGGAGGCGCCGTCGCCGTTCCTCGATGCAGCGACCCGCCGCGCGATGGGCGAGCAGGCGGTGGCGCTGGCCAAGGCGGTGGACTATTGCTCGGCCGGAACGGTGGAGTTCATCGTCGATGGCGACAGAAACTTCTACTTCCTTGAAATGAATACCAGATTGCAGGTCGAGCACCCGGTGACCGAGCTGATCACCGGCATCGATCTGGTCGAACAGATGATCCGCGTCGCGGCGGGGGAGGCGCTGGCGCTGACCCAGGCGGACGTGAAATTGAACGGCTGGGCGATGGAGAGCCGGCTTTATGCCGAGGATCCTTATCGCGGTTTCCTGCCCTCGATCGGCCGGCTCAGCCGCTACCGTCCGCCAGCCGAAGTTGCGGCTGAAACCCACGCCGTGCGCAACGATACTGGTGTCTACGAGGGTGGCGAGATTTCACGCTACTACGACCCGATGATCGCCAAGCTGTGCTCGTGGGGGCCGGATCGCGCCGGGGCGCTGGAGGTGATGCGGGGCGCGCTGGATGCGTTTGAGGTTGAGGGGATCGGGCATAACCTGCCGTTCCTCTCGGCGGTGATGGACCACCCCCGGTTCATCTCGGGCAACATCACCACGGCGTTTATCGAGGAGGAATATCCGAAGGGCTTCGAGGGTGCGACGCTGGACGAGACCACACTTCGCCGCATCGCGGCGTCGGTGGCGGCGATGCACCGCGTGGTCGAAATCCGGCGTGCCCGCGTCTCGGGCCGGATGTCGAACCATGAGCGGGTGGTTGGCACGGATTGGGTCGTGAGCTTGCAGGGCCAGAGCTATGCAGTTGAAATCGCAGCGGATCGGCAGGGGGCGACGGTGACATTCGAAGACGGGACAGCGCACCGCGTTGCCTCCGACTGGACGCCGGGCCAAAGCCTCGCGATGCTCGATGTCGACAGTGGGCGTATGACACTGAAGGTCGACCCGCGCACCGAGGGCTTCCGCATCCGCTACCGCGGCGCTGACCTCGACGTGAAAGTTCGCTCGCCGCGCGCTGCCGAGCTGGCCCGGCTGATGCCGTCGAAGCTGCCGCCCGATACCTCGAAGATGCTGCTGTGCCCGATGCCGGGGGTGGTGGTCTCGATTGCCGTCGCCGTGGGCGACGAAGTGCAGGAGGGGCAGGTGCTGGCGACGGTCGAGGCGATGAAGATGGAAAACGTTCTCCGGGCCGAGCGGAAAGCCACGGTGAAGCAAATCAACGCCGCCGCCGGCGCTTCTCTGGCGGTCGATGCGGTGATTATGGAGTTCGAGTGATCCGATGAACGAGAACGACCAAATGCGCACTTCCGGACAGGCGCGTTTTGGGAGTGCTTTGGGAGAGTTTGCGGAGTGTTTCGGGGGTGCCAAAAACTCGAGCCTCGCGCGGCTGTTGGATCGGCGCTCGTGCCGTGATTTCGCCGAGCGCGTCGTGCCGGAGGGGCTGGTGCGTTTGCTGCTGGCGGCCGGGCTGTCGGCGCCGACCAAAAGCGACTTGCAGCAGGCGGATGTGCTGTGGGTCCGCGACGATGCGCTGCGGGCCGAGGTGCTGGAAGGCATTGATGGCGCGCATTGGATTATCCATGCCCCGGTGTTTCTGGTGGTCTGCGCCAACGGTGCGCGCTTTGCCTCGTTGTTCGAGGGCGCGGCATTCCCCAACGATCATTTCGATGCGCTGTTCAATGCGACCGTCGATGCCGCCATCGTGCTGGAGGGGATCGTCGCGGCGGCGGCATTGGCCGGGCTGGGGACCTGCCCGGTCAGCCAACTGCGAAACCGGGCGGCGCGGATCAGCGAACTGCTCGACCTGCCGGACCGGGTGTTTCCGGCGGCCGGGTTGTGCCTGGGCTATCCCGCTAGCCAAGCTCCGATCAGCCCGCGCCTCGATCTGCGGGTTACGGTGCATGAGGACCGCTATGACCGGGATGCTTTCTCCCGGCTGGCACCCGCCTTTGACGCCCGGTGCATTGCCGAGGCGCCCTATGCGCGCCAGCGTGATCCGGAGCGTTTTGGCACCGCCGACAACTACGGCTGGCGCGAGGACAAACGCCGCCAATACGCCGACCCGCAGCGCGCCGACTTTGGGGCCTTTCTGCGGGCCAAGGGATTTTCGTTCGAGTGACCAACAAGGCTTCGAACAAAAAAGGGAGGTCGCCATGAGTGACAAGCCGAAGACCCAACTGGACCAATGGACAGCACTCGCCGCGCGCGAGCTGAAAACCCGCACGGCTGACGATCTGGTCTGGCAGACGCCCGAGGGCATCGCCGTCAAGCCGCTGTATACTGCCGACGATCTGGCGGGTATCGGCCACTTGGGCTCGCTGCCCGGCGAGGCGCCGTTTTTGCGCGGCCCCAAGGCCACCATGTATGCGGGCCGTCCCTGGACCATTCGGCAATATGCTGGGTTTTCGACCGCCGAGGATAGCAATGCCTTCTACCGCAAGGGGCTGGAGGCGGGCCAGATGGGTGTCTCGGTCGCCTTTGATCTGGCGACCCATCGCGGTTACGACAGCGACCATCCGCGCGTGGTTGGCGATGTCGGCAAGGCCGGGGTTGCCATCGACAGCGTCGAGGACATGAAAATCCTGTTCGACGGTATCCCGCTCGACAAGATGTCGGTATCGATGACGATGAACGGCGCGGTCATCCCGGTGCTGGCGAATTTCATCGTGGCGGGGGAGGAGCAGGGGGTCGACAAGGCCAAGCTCAGTGGAACCATTCAGAACGATATTCTGAAGGAGTTCATGGTCCGTAACACCTATATCTATCCGCCCGAGCCTAGCATGAGGATTGTGGCGGATATCATTGAATACACATCCGAAAACATGCCGAAATACAACTCGATCTCGATCTCCGGCTATCATATGCAGGAGGCGGGCGCGACACTGGTGCAGGAGTTGGCGTTTACCCTCGCCGACGGGCGCGAATACGTGAAGGCGGCGATTGCGCGCGGCATGGATGTCGACAGCTTCGCCGGACGCCTGAGCTTCTTCTTCGCCATCGGCATGAATTTCTTCATGGAGGCGGCAAAGCTGCGGGCGGCGCGTTTGTTGTGGTCGCGGATCATGGCCGAGTTCGAACCGAAGAACCCGCAAAGCCTGATGCTGCGGACCCATTGCCAAACCTCCGGCGTGTCACTGCAGGAGCAGGATCCCTACAACAACATCGTGCGAACCGCCTTCGAGGCGATGTCGGCGGCGCTGGGTGGGACCCAGTCATTACACACGAACTCGTTCGATGAAGCGATTGCACTGCCTACAGAATTCTCGGCCCGCATCGCCCGCAACACCCAGCTCATCCTGCAAAACGAGACCGGGGTGACCAGGGTCGTCGATCCGTTGGCGGGCTCGTATTACGTCGAGGCATTGACCGACCAGTTGGCATCCGAGGCATGGAAGCTGATCGAGGAGGTCGATGCGCTGGGCGGGATGACCAAGGCGGTCGCCACCGGCATGCCAAAGCTGCGCATCGAGGAGGCGGCGGCGCGGCGCCAGGCCGTGGTTGACCGGGGCGAGGAGGTGATCGTCGGGGTCAACAAATTCCGGCTCGAGACCGAGGACAAGCTGGAAATCCGCGATGTCGATAATGTCCAGGTGCGGATCAGTCAGGTCGCGCGGCTGGAGAAGATCCGCGCGACCCGCGATCAGGTCGCCTGCGATGCCGCTCTGGCGGCGGTCGAGGCAACCGCACGCGGTAACGGTAACCTGCTGGCGGCGGCGGTCGAGGCCGCCCGCGCCCGCGCAACGGTTGGGGAGATATCCGACGCCATGGAGAAAGTTTTTGGACGCCATCGGGCCGAGGTGCATATGCTTTCGGGGGTCTATGGTGCTGCCTATGAGGGCGATGCCGAATTTGCGGCGATCCAGCGCGAGGTCGAGGCCTTCGCCACTGCGGATGGCCGACGCCCGCGGATGCTGGTGGTCAAAATGGGCCAGGACGGCCACGACCGCGGCGCCAAGGTGATTGCCACCGCCTTTGCCGATATCGGTTTCGACGTCGATGTCGGCCCGCTGTTCCAGACCCCGGAGGAGGCGGCGCAGGACGCCATCGACAATGATGTGCATGTGATCGGCATCTCGAGTCAGGCGGCGGGCCACAAGACCCTGGCGCCGCAATTGATCGACGCGCTGAAGGCGCAGGGGGCGGACGATATCATCGTCATCTGTGGCGGCGTGATTCCGCAGCAGGACTATGATTTCCTGTATGGGAAAGGCGTCAAGGCGATCTTCGGGCCGGGCACCAACATCCCCGAGGCGGCGAAGAACATCATGAACCTGATCCGCGCCGCCCGCGCGCCACAGGCGGCGGAGTAAGCGATATGAAGTTTGCAATCATTGGGGCCGGTGGCATCGGCGGCTATCTGGCGGCCAAGCTGGTGGCGGCGGGCGCGGAGGTCGCGGTGCTGGCGCGCGGGGCGCATCTGGCGGCGATCCGCGACAACGGGCTGACGCTGCGCGAACCCGAGGGCGAGGTCACTGTCCGCCCGGCGATTGCGACCGATGATGGAGCCGAGCTTGGCGTCGCCGATGTGGCGATCTTTGCGGTCAAGGGCCAGGACCTTGCCGCCGCCATCGAGGCTGCGCGTCCGGCGATTGGGCCGCAAACGCTGGCGCTGCCGTTTCTGAACGGGGTCGAGGCGCCTGCGCTGTTGGCGGATGCCTTTGGCGCCGACCGGTCTTTGATTGGCATCGCGCGCATCTCCGCCTTCATCGCCGGGCCGGGTGTGATCCAGGTCGCGACCCCGTGGGCCGAGTTCCTGATCGGCGGACCTGACGGGCGCCAGGACGCGCCACGGGTTGCCGAGATTATCGGGGACTTTCGGGCTTCCGGTATTGTTGCGCCGGAGCGCCAGGACGTGCGCATTGATCTGTGGCAAAAGCTGGTGTTTCTGACCGCGCTTAGTGGAACGACCGCGGCGGCGCGTGCCGACCTCGGTACGGTTCGCAAAACGCCGGAACTTTGGGCGCTGTTTCGGCGTTTAGCCGAGGAGGCGGCGTCGGTTGGCCGGGCGCGCGGCATTGCACTGGCTGACAACGCTGTCGAAATGGCTATCCAAACGATCGAGAAGGCGCCGGATGATGTCCGCGCCTCGCTTGCCCATGACCTCGGCGCGGGCAAGCGGCTGGAAACCGATTGGCTGAACGGGGCGGTGGTGCGGTTGGGCGCCGAGGTAGGTGTCGAGGCCCCGGCGCACGCCACTATCGCGGCACTGCTGGCGCCTTGGCGCGAGGGTGGGGGGCAGCGGTGAGGCGGGGATTGCAGTATTCCGTAAAGCACCCGGCCGGGACCGACCGCTGTGCCCCATGGCCAGCGCCCCGTTTTGCCGTCTATGGTGAAGGCCGGACAGACGCCCTTTACGCGGAGACGAACCCGAGATGACCCAGCAAAAGGACGACGCGCTGAAAGATGCGGCGCTGCGATATCACGAGCTGCCGACGCCGGGAAAGTTGGCGATCCGGGTCACCAAGCCGATGTCGACGCAGCGCGACCTCAGCCTGGCCTACAGTCCCGGCGTGGCCGAAGCCTGCCTGCGCATCGCTGATAATCCCGACGATTCATTTCGCTATACTGGCCGGGGCAACCGGGTTGCCGTAATCTCGAATGGAACGGCGGTTCTTGGGCTCGGCAATATCGGCGCCGCCGCGTCGAAGCCGGTGATGGAGGGCAAGGTCGCGCTGTTCAAGAAATTCGCCGACATTGACGGCTTCGATATCGAGGTGAATGAGCTTGATCCAAAAAAACTGGCCGAGATTGTCATCGCCCTCGAGCCAACTTTCGGCGCAGTCAATCTGGAGGACATCAAGGCGCCGGAATGCTTCGAGGTCGAGCGCATCTGCAAGGAGCGCATGGGGATCCCGGTGTTCCACGACGACCAGCACGGCACGGCGATTGTCGTCTCGGCGGCTGCGGTCAATGCGCTGCACATTGCGGGCAAGAAGCTTGAGGACGTGAAGATGGTGTCGACCGGCGGTGGTGCTGCCGGGATCGCCTGCCTCAACTTGCTGTGCGATATGGGGCTAAAGCGCGAGAATGTCTGGCTGTTCGACAAGGACGGGCTGATCTATCGGGGCCGTGACGGGGTCGACGAGACCAAGGGGCGCTATGCGCGCGAGACCAATGTCGGAATATTGGCCGACCTGATCGACGGCGCCGACATGTTCCTCGGCCTGTCTGGCCCGAATGTGCTGACCGCCGAGATTGTCAAGAAGATGGCCCCCGATCCGATCATTTTCGCGCTGGCAAACCCGACCCCTGAGATCTGGCCCGACGCCGTTGCCGAGGTGCGCCCGGACGCGATGATCGCCACTGGCCGGTCGGATTATCCCAACCAGGTCAACAATGTGCTGTGTTTTCCGTTCATATTCCGCGGCGCGCTGGATGTCGGCGCGACCGAGATCAACGAGGCAATGAAAATTGCCTGCGCCACGGCATTGGCCGAGCTGGCCCGCGAAACCTCGTCGGCTGAGGTGGCAACGGTCTATCGCGGCGAGCGGATCGTCTTTGGCCGCGAGTACCTGATCCCGAAGCCGTTCGACCTGCGGCTGCTGGGCCAGGTCGCCTGCAGTGTTGCGCGGGCGGCGATGGACACCGGTGTGGCGCGGCGGCCGATTGCCGATCTCAAGGCTTACCGGGCCAAACTCGATGGTTCGGTTTTCCGCTCGGCGATGCTGATGAAGCCGGTGTTCGAAGCGGCCCGCACCGGCAACCGCCGCATCGTCTTCGCCGAGGGCGAGGACGAGAGGGTTCTGCGCACCGCCCAGTCGATGCTGCAGGAGGGCATCGACCGGCCAATCCTGATCGGGCGTCCGGATGTGATCGCGCATCGCATCGAGCGCGCCGGGCTGGTGATCAAACCGGATCGCGACTTCGAGGTTTGCGATCCGACCAACGATCCTCGCTATCGGGAGTACTGGGAGACCTACCACGCCCGGCTTGAGCGCAGAGGCGTCACGCCAGACCTTGCCCGGACCATCCTGCGCACCAACACCACCGCGATCGCGGCGGTCATGGTCTATCGTGGCGACGCCGACAGTATGATCTGCGGCACCTTCGGTCAGTATCTGTGGCATCTGAGGTATGTGACTGAGTTGCTTACCGGCATGCCGGATGGCTCCGGCGGCGAGTTGCGCCCGATTGGCGCGCTTTCGCCGGTCATCCTCGACGAGGGTGTCATATTCATCGGCGACAGTCAGGTGAACCATGACCCAACTGCCGAGCAAATCGCCAAGACAGCGATCGCCGCGGCGCGGCATATCCACCGTTTTGGCATCGAGCCAAAGGTCGCGCTGTTGAGCCACTCGGTTTTCGGCAGCCTGGAGTCGGAATCCGCCCAAAAGGTGCGCCGCGCGGTGGGCATTCTGGATGCCAGCAAGGTCGATTTCGAATATGAGGGCGAGATGCATGCCGATCACGCGCTCGATGCGGAACTGCGGGCGCGGGTGTTTCCGAATTCGCGCCTCAAGGGGGCTGCGAATTGCCTGATCTTTGCCAATGTCGATGCAGCCTCCGGGTCGCGCAACATCCTGAAAATGCTTGCCGGCGGCCTC
>Ga0307380_10008210_pt1 | contig 13421 bp, 9 predicted proteins | sample UN3MG_FD_202239 | JGI IMG/M metagenome (GOLD analysis project Ga0307380, IMG submission 202239) | Soil microbial communities from Risofladan, Vaasa, Finland - UN-3 | ecosystem: Environmental > Terrestrial > Soil > Coastal area > Acid sulfate soil | place: Finland: Risofladan, Vaasa | collected... | reverse complement strand
TTTATCCTGGAGGCCTTATCGTTCCTTCTTATAAAGGGTAAGATAGAAGCCGTGGGAAATGAATGGGATCTCTCCCTGGTCAAGCCTGAGGATATACCAGAAAGCCTCAGCGAAATGATCAAAGAGAGACTGATGCGCATGAGTGAGGAAGCAGTAAACGTTCTCAAACTGGCCTCACTTCTTGGAGATAAGATCAATGCGCATCAGCTTGCAGAGTTATCAGAACTCAAGCCCCAGCAGGTTCTGGACATTCTTAGCAACGCTCAAAGACAGCTTTTTATCGAGGAAACACCAAATCCCGATGAGTTCGTCTTTGCTCACAGGATGGACCGTTCTATTTTTTATTCACTCTTGAATGAAGATGAGCGCCAACAGCTTCATGCTCGTGCGGCGGAGATAGAACAGAAATTTTCTGCTGGTTCCCTCGAACGTGTCGTGGGAAAGCTGGCATACCATTTCCAGAATACTGGTCATTTGGATAAAGCGGCAAAGATGTTTTCTATTCTTAAAGACAAAATGGATGCAGTATTTATCTCAAGAAGCGCCCAAAAAATCCTACAAAAGAGGATACTTACAGCATCTTTAGCCAAAGAATCTCCCCTTGAACCTGAGGACCTCTCCCACGCCATCGAGGCAGGGAGGGCTTTCAGGACCGCCTTGAATAATATACGCCTCTATCCGAAAGAGCATGAGAATGTAAAGAACTCTGTGGAGAGGATCCTGCAGCTTCTGGAACCATTTCTTGCTGAAAAGACGGAAATCCTTTCTATTTCGGTAACGCCGGAGACAGTACTTTTTAACGGTATGCCTCCGCCAGCGAAAGGGATTGATTCGCAATTGACAGAGGACCTGTACGAAATTCTGAGCAGCTACGGACTGCAAGGAGTGTTATTCGTACGAGGGCTAACCCGGGATGAACTGGAGAGATTTTTGAATTTACTCACCAAACCTCCTGAAGAAGTGGCTGGTCAGTGGGATACGCTTGTGCAGGAACTCGAATTATCACACATTTTGCCTGATCGAAAGATGTTTGTGGCGGTAGGCGAGCGCAAAATAATACTCGACAAACAAGAGATTCTTGTCCAAGCCCCCTGGCAAGAAGGCAAGGGTGCACCATCCTCAACTCAGAAAGATGCTTCACCCATACCCGATGAACAGATGAAGCTATTAAAAGATATGTTGGACGAGTTTTCAAGGAATAAACAAGAGTTGCTCTCGGCAGTTCAATCTGGACACGCTGGCAAACAAGAATTCAAACACCTTATAGATCTTCTGCAACGAACGGACATTTCAGAGGTAACTAAAACTTTGCTGGAGTCTGAAGGAGTCTCCCCTCGCGGTGAAGGGGTTGCGCCTGAAGAAGCTCCTCCTGGAGAAGCATCCGGGAAAGAAGATCCTACCAGGCAATATAAATACGCCGACGTTCTTCCAGATGTAAAGTATGTGGAGCAAATTAAACGGGACTTATCCCTGGCTTTCGAGGACCTTAATTCTGAGAACACAAGAACGCAAGGGAGAGCAATGGCTTGGCTGGCAGAACAGAAACCAGATAAATTAGCTGAGGCCGCCTTGAGGAGAATCGCATCTGATGCACCGCTCAAAGCTCGCCGATTGGCGGCAGGAGCTCTCCAGAAAGCTGGGAGAAATTCTGTGGAAGCATTTTTAGAAGAAATAAATCCTGATATTCCTGTTACTCAGCTTCTTAAATTAATCAATGTAGTCGACATGTTCGTCGACCACCCGAAAGTGATCCCCTTGCTGCGCGAGATAGCTCTTTCAGGACCAACTGAAACAGTGGAACCTGCACTCGAGGTCTTGGAACAAGTCCCCGGGAAAGAGGTCGACTCGGCTTTTCTCGATTTATTTGATTTAGCTGCGGGAAAAATAAAACTGCATATCCTCTATCAATTTGCTAAACGCAAAATTATTGAGGCTGTGCCTGTGCTTTTGGATATAATAAAACCGAAGTGGATCTGGGAGAAAGAGACAAGAATTTCGTTTCAAGCTAAGGCTTGCAGAACTCTGGGGCTAATCGGTTCTCCAGAAACAGCAGAAAAACTCATTGCTGTTGCCATAAAGCCCAAGCTATGGGCATTTCAAAAAACAAAGCCTGAACCTATAAGGGCGGCTGCAACTTGGGCTCTAAGGAAATTACCTGGTAACGAAAAAATTAATACTGTTCTTGAAGTTCTGAAAAACGACAAATCTCTTCGGGTAAGAAAGGCTGCCAGAGCATAAAAAGCTCCTCAAGGGGGATCCTAGCTTATCTTAATTTATCTTATTTTACTCTTCTTGCGGGTGGTTAGATATTTGCTTTTTGCGGCTTGCCGGATATATGCCATTTTAATAAAGGGGAGGCAATTTAATAAAAGGTGCTTAATATTTTTTATTTTTCCAGTCGAATAATAATCAAGGTCAGATCTTTGTGGCCTAGTGCTTTCCGGAATGTTTCTTTCAGTATTGAATCTAAGTCGTCCGGGCCAGAAGTATACACGTGTTTCACACCACAGCCTCGAGCAATCTGCTCAATGTCTAAAGCTGGAACTTCTCGTCCCATGGCATCTCTCCCTACTCCAAGATTAACCTGGAATCCCGAGGTGGCAGTGGTTTTATTGTCCAGGACGACCATCAGGATTTTACTTTGGTTATGGACCGCATTACAGATGGCAGGAATAGTTGTGTGGAAAAACGAAGAGTCGCCGAATAGAGCCACAACACGCTCATCAACTCCGGCTTTGCTCAAACCATCGGCTGTACTGACCGCAGAGCCTAGAGCATACTTAGCATCAAGCCGGTCCGCTATCGTAACCAGGCAGCCAGGATCTCCGATAAGCACTGGCTTTTGTCCTAAGCTCTCTGCAGCTTCCTCTAGCTTGTCAATGATTTTATCATAGTTACAGTCTGCACAATAATCCTTCTTTGTTGGCCTCTCTTCGGCCTCTTTCTCTTTTAAGTATTTTCGCCTGGGGACAAAGTCCGGGATAAATTCAGTCAGGGCCCACTGAATCTGCCAGCGAAATAATTCCCCTTCCCGGCTTAAATGGTTGCTCTGTTTTCCGTATATTTTCGTAGGGCAGCCATTATCATGGGCAATAGCCTTGATATGGGTTTCCACATAAGGCTCGATCTCTTCAACAATCAAGACTTCATCACAATCCTGCAGAAACTCTGTAATGGTCCTTCTGGGTAAAGGATAAAGCACACCCAACTTAAAAAGGCGAAATTTCCCAGGATGTTTGTGGCCCAAAACATCGAGAAGTTTGGCATGAGCAAATCCGGCACCTACAATTCCTTTTACTCCTGCACCAGTCACCCTGTTAAACGGAGAGCTGTTAGCCCACTCGCTCATGGCTTCAATTCGTTGATGTAAATCCCTGTGTTTTTCCACCGCATTTTTGGGGACCGGGACGAATCTAAAAGGTTCCCTGACAAGACCGAGATTGACTTCCCGGTAAGGATCGTCAGAAACAGGGACAGATTCCTTCTGCTGGGTGAAGCTTCGAGTCTCCCGAATTATAACTGCGGTATTAAACTCTTCTGAAATATTAAAAGCTTCTCGCATCATAGCATAACCTTCAGCCGGACTTGCTGGCTCCATAATCGGCATTTCCAGCAAAGTCGCCAGAGATCGTGAGTCCTGGTCATTTTGAGATCCGTATGCACCAGGATCATCCCCTAGAAGAATGACCAGCCCTCCATGGACTGGAGTTAAATTAAGAGCCATGAGCGGGTCTATCATCGCATTCATGCCCACGCTTTTTGTGCAGACTAAAGCACGGCGTCCTGCTATAGAGGCACCAATACCCATTTCCAGGGACACTTTCTCGTTACTCGACCATTCCACATAGATATTATGCTTTTTTGCCAGGCTAACCATTGTCTCAACAGTCCCTGAACTCGGTGAGCCAGGATAGCTTGTCACAAGTTTTACGCCACTGGACAGGGCCCCAAAAGCCATGGCCTGGTCTCCATTAAGCGTTTTCAAACCCATAAGGATCCTCTTAAATTAAGATTTATAGCTGTATATCATTATACATCCTAACAGCTCAGTAAATTAGAAGAAAAATTACCATATTAATATTGATCAAATTTAAATTTTTATGTCAGAATTCTTTTTATCCACCCTGGTGGCTTTTCCTCTTCTTCGAACCCAGTAGAAGGCAAACGGGATTCCAGTAACGATAAAAATAAGATCCACGGCAGAATTCTGCCATTGATAAACGGTTCTGAGGACGATCAAGCCTATGATAAACAAGAGAGATAGAAGGGGAAGCAAAGGATAAAGAGGGACACGGAAGAAGTTTGTACCTCCTATTTCGTCTCTCCTCATTTTGAAAAGCGCCAGAGTGGAAAGCCCATAAAAAATCAGGATGGTAAAGACCAAGCCGGTTGCAATCGTCTCAAATGTTCCCCGGATAATGAGAATGGCTCCCGCCCAAAGGCAGTGAACGACAATCGCCCGGGAAGGAGTCCGGAATCGGGGATGGACGTGATCCAGCCATTTAAAGAAGAGCCCGTCTCTGGCCATGGCATAATAGGCCCGCGTCGCAGTCATCATGGTCCCGTTGATGCTCCCGCTTGCGGAAATTATCACGAGGATAGCGATGAGCGCAGCGCCGACAGGACCGATTAACATGGTCAGGACATCCGAAGCGACGATCGTGCTCTCCCTTATTCCCTCCATTCCAAGGATCCTGTGGTAGGTTAAATTTGTTAAGGCATAAAGCAGGATAACTAAACCAATTCCGATCACCAGGCTTAAAGGGATGACACGTCTTGGATTTTTCATTTCTCCGGCTGAGTACCCGATCCGCTCCCAGCCCGTGTGGGAGAAAATAATAAGCATCAGGGCGGCGACGACACTCCCCAAAGGGCTCAATAGCCCTTCTGGCGCTGCTCTGGTAGAAAGCAAGTTTTCATGTCCCTTGCTGAAGACAATGCCGACGATAACGATGGATAACAGGGCCCCCACTTTCAGGATAGTAGAGAGTTTTTGAAAAACACTGGCCCTTTGAATCCCGATATAGTTCAGGGCGCCTAACAGAAAAATGACGGCAAGTGCGGTGATGATCCTGCCGACTCTATTCAAGGCGACAAAATAGCCAAAGTAATCCGCTACAATCAGGGCCAGGCCTGCGGCTGCACTTGTCCGGATGATGAACAGCTGTGCCCACCCAAACATGAATCCGGCAAAGGGTCCGAAGCATCGGCTTATGTATACATATTCTCCTCCCGTGTTAGGCATTCGCGTTCCGAGCTCGGCGTAGATCAACCCGCTGGTAAACACAAAAACTCCGACCAGCAGCCAGAGAAGAATGATTGAGTCGAAGGAAGCGAGGTAGCCGGCAATGATCTGAGGTGTGGAATAGATGCCGGCACCTATTGTGATCCCGATCAGGATGGCGATCCCGTCAAAGACGCCCAGAGCCTTGCGGAGAGAAGGCCTTGAAGAGTTGGCCTCATTTGCCATCGTGCGTAACATATAGCACAGCAAAATTTAACGGTCAAACGCTTTCCTTTCAGTTCTATGAAAAATTATTGAATAAAGGGAAAGGTCTTTATGCTCAGTAATTAGGTAGCACTTTCGGTTATGATATAGAAAATAAAAGAGTCATTGCGGGCGACCGAAGGGAGCGTGGCAATCTCATAAAAAAAGGTCGAGATTGCCGCGTCGCTGCGCTCCTCGCAATGACATACTCCTATGAGATTGCTAGCCTGTTCCGAGCAAAGCGAAGGAATCTTCTGCGCTCCTCGCAATGACATTATAAAAGTGTTACTGAATTAATGAGCAAATACAACAGGCCAGTTTTTCTCCTTCCCATATTTTCATGCTACAAATAATCATAAAAAACTTGATAAGAATGGTAAATCCTGTAATACTTTCCCCTTGCTGAAACGATAGAAAAGATCTTTATCTATTCTCGATTGATATAGGTAAGACCTGATGAATAATCCCGATTACATAAAGCTTATCGATATAAAAAAAGAGGCATTAGAAGCAGAAAAGAGAATAAGAGAACATATCAGACAGACTCATGTTGAATATTCCCCTTTTCTCAGTCAGTCAGGAGACTGTAATGTCTATCTCAAACTTGAAAACCTCCAGTTAAGCGGCTCGTTCAAGCTACGTGGAGTCATGAATAAGCTCCTTTCCTTGACTAAAAAAGAGAGGAAAATTGGACTGGTTACAGCTTCATCCGGTAATCACGGCGCAGCGTTTGCCTATGCACTTAAAAAACTGGGATTGAAAGGAACAATCTACATGCCATCGATCGCAAATCAGGCAAAAATTGAAGGTCTTCGTTATTATGATGCAGAGTTAAAGTTTCATGGAACAGACTGTGTCGAAACAGAAATTTTTGCCAGGAATGCTGCAGGAAAAAATCACCTCCAGTATATCCCTCCCTATAATGATCTCAAGATAATCGGCGGCCAGGCTACAATCGGGATCGAACTACGGAGGCAAATCGAAAATATAAATACCGTGCTTGTGCCGGTCGGCGGAGGAGGCTTGATATCAGGAATCGCAGGGTACCTAAAATCTATAGATAAAAATATAGAAATTATCGGCTGCCAGCCCGAAAACTCCGCAGTTATGTATGAATCCATTAAAGCTGGGAGAATTGTGGAAATGGAATCAAAGCCCACGCTTTCTGATGCATCTGCGGGCGGGATCGAAAAAGGCACCATTACTCTTGACATCTGTAAAAAATACGTTGATGATTTCATTCTTGTCACAGAGGAAGAGATAAAAGAAGGCATTAAACTTTTCTTAGAAAAACATAACATGCTCATAGAAGGTACAGCAGCCCTCCCAGCAGCCTCTTACCTTAAGACAATAGAAAAATTTAAAAATAAAAACGTCGTTTTAATCCTGAGCGGAGCGAGAATAAGCCTGGACCAACTGAAAGAAGTTCTCGGCTAAGGAGACAAAAAATGACAGAAATTTTTAATCTCAGCCAAATTAAGGAGGCTTTAAAAAATATCGACCCAATTCAAGCGATTGAAGAAGGATTTGTGGCTTATTCTCAAGGAAAAGTGGTTGTACCACCTGTAGGAGAAATGATTTTTGAGCGCCCTCCTGGAGATGTCCACATAAAATATGGCTATATCACCGGTGATGAATACTATGTCATAAAAATTGCCTCCGGTTTTTATGAGAATATAAAGCTTAACCTCCCGACTGGCTCGGGTCTTATGCTTGTCTTCAACCAGAAAACAGGAGAGCTGGCCTGCATCCTTCTCGATGAAGGTTATCTCACCAACATCCGAACTGCTGCGGCGGGAGCAGTGGTTGCCAAATACCTTGCCCCGAGGAATGTGCGGCGGGTAGGAATTTTTGGCGCAGGTATCCAGGGCAAAATGCAGCTTGAGTATTTAAAATCGACTGTTGATTGTGATGATGTCATCGTCTGGGGAATCAACCAGCAAGAACTAAGTGACTATAAAAAGGCAGTGGAGCCGCTTGGCTGTAACATTCAAACCACACAGGATGCCGAAGACATAGCCGCAACCTGTAATCTCATAGTAACAGCGACACCTTCAAAATCTCCCCTGCTTCGGGCTGAGCAAATCAGGAAAGGAACACACATAACAGCCGTGGGTTCTGATACATCTGAGAAACAAGAACTTGACCCTAAAATTCTCCAGATGGCTGATATAGTTGCGGCAGACAGCATCAGTCAGTGTCAAGCTCGAGGAGAAATTTTCCAAGCGCTAAAAGCTGGCATGATTAAAAAGGAAAACCTCGTTGAATTAGGAAATGTTATCGGAAACAGAGAGCTGCAGAGGTCATCTGATGAACAGATTACAATTGCGGATTTGACCGGTGTTGCAGTTCAGGATATTCAAATTTCAAAGGCTGTCTATGAGGTTTTAAGCCAAGATGAATCATAAAAGTATTATGGGGTATATTAAAAGAAATTTCGTCAAGAGAGGTCAACATGAAAATTGAAATTTTTGAAATGGAGAGAGCCCAGTCTTTATGGGAAAACAGAGTGAAGTATAACCTGACAGAAAGCGGCGTTCACCCTTATACTCTCGAAGAGTTTCTCAGAAGCGACGAGATTGAAAAATTGTTGTCTATACGGCTTGGTTATGGCCAGACAAACGGCTCTGAAGAACTTAGGGAAGCGATAAGCCGCCTCTATCCAGGAACAGACCTTGATAATGTCCTTGTTACAAACGGTTCTGCAGAAGCAAATTTTATTACCATCTGGCAAAATTTAGAACCAGAGGATGAGCTTATCCTTATGCTGCCCAACTATATGCAGATCTGGGGACTTGCCCGCTCTTTTGGTATTAAAGTCAGGCCCTTTCATCTAAGAGAAGAGCTTAAATGGGGGCCGGACCTGGATGAGTTAAAAGGTTTGATATCACCTCGAACAAAAATGATAGCTGTTTGCAATCCGAATAATCCTACAGGAGCTGTGCTGAGCGACAGTGAAATGAAAGAAATTGCTAGCCTCGCCGAAGAAGCAAATGCATGGATCTATTCTGATGAGGTATATCGAGGGGCAGAATTAGACGGAGAAGAAACGCCAACTTTCTGGGGCCTCTACGATAAAGTGATGGTCAGCTGCGGACTCTCAAAAGCTTATGGTTTTCCAGGTTTGAGAATAGGCTGGCTGGTCGGGCCCAAGAAAAAGATTGAAGAAGCCTGGGCTTACCACGATTATACATCCATCTCTTCGGGAATTCTTAGTAATTGGATAGCATCTTTGGTATTGGAGCCTGAGCGAAGAAAGAAAGCTTTAGACCGCAACCGGAAAATTCTGAATGAAAATTTGGCTGTGCTTGAAGAGTGGGTTCAAAAACACAAACCTCTTCTTGAGCTAATCCCTCCTCGAGCTGGTGGAGTGGCTTTTCTCAGGTACAACATGAAAATCAACTCAACAGAACTTGCCGATAAGCTCCTAAAAGAGAAGAGTGTTTTTGTCGTTGCCGGCGATTTTTTCGGAATGGATCACTATATACGCATTGGGATTGGCACAGAAAAGGATTACTTTAAAGCAGGGTTAAAACTTATTGATGAAACATTAGAGGAAATCAGCGGAAATTCCTCTGTTTAAAGGATAATTTAGATATTTTTTCTAAACTTCCTATTTAAAAATCTCTCCTGCTAAATTACCAGGAACAAGTGCGGGCTTGATGAATCAAGCCCCTACAAAATATGCCAGTGGGTTTGATGAATCAAACCCCTATAATATAATTCGAGAAGATTCGTTCATCCTTTATAAAAGCTCTGGATGGATGAGACGATGAAATCTTGCTGGTCTGATGTCAATTCTGGGTAGATGGGTAAAGCCAGGACCTCTCGCGCAGCTTCTTCGGCCACAGGAAAATCTCCCTCCTTATAGCCGAGATAAGAAAAGCATTTCTGAAGGTGGAGAGGCAAAGGATAATAGATAGCAGTGGGGACATTCTTTTCCTGCAGGAACTCCTTTAGTCTATCCCTTTTTTCCGCTCTTATGACATATTGATGAAAGACATGGTAATTCTTGACACCTTTATCTTTATACAGGGATTCAGGGATTTGTATCAGCCCTTCTTGCCTTAAGCCTGATTCCTTGAATATCCTATCATAGTAAGAAGCTTTTTCTATCCTCTTATGCTGCCAGGTCTCTAGATATTTGAGCTTGACACTGAGTATAGCAGCCTGGAGCGCATCGAGACGGAAATTGCCGCCGAGTATTTCATAAAAATATTTATCTCTGGATCCGTGCACCCTCAACACCTTAAGCTTCTGGGCCAGGATTTCATCATTCGTCAGAACCATTCCTCCATCACCGAAGGCTCCTAAATTTTTCGAGGGGAAAAAGGATAGAGCGCCAAGATCGCCCATGGCACAGGCTTTCTTTATCCCGGAAGGCGCTGGATATTCAGCACCGATTGCCTGAGCTGCATCTTCGATCACGAATAAATCATGCTTACTGGCAAGATTCATGATTGGAGTCATATCAGCACACTGCCCGTAAAGATGGACGGGAATAATTGCTTTAATTTTTAGACTCTGATGTTCTTTTAATTGATTTCCGAGCAATTCTTCAAGCTTTTCTGGGCTTATGTTACAGCTCGTCTTATCAATATCACAGAAAACCGGTCTCGCTTTAAGCCTGGCAATCGCGCCAGCAGTGGCAAAAAAAGTGAAAGGAGTGGTGATGACAGCATCTCCCTCCCCCACATCAAGAGCCATTAGAGAAACAATAAGCGCATCAGACCCAGAAGAGACTCCTGTAGCGAATCTCGCTACGCAGTAGGCAGCTATTTCTTTCTCCAGGTTTTCAACCTCAGAACCTAAAATGAACTTTTGGGATGAGGCCACTTCTAAAATCTTCTGATTGATCTCCTCTTGAATGCTCTGGTATTGAGCCTTCAAATCTAAAAACGGAATGTTCATCTCTTACTTCACCTTTTTCCTTTTAACCTTGTGCCCATTGGAAAGTATTATTTAAGAACCTTTTTCAATTTTTCCTTTTCAATTATCAATTGGCCTTGATAAGTTACATAATTGAGAAGGATGATTACTCTTTCTTTTGCAGTGAGTTCTTTTTTAAATATTCCTCTTAAGCCTTTCAGAGGACCTTCCATAACTTCAATCTCATCTCCGACTTCAGGTTCTTCTCCGTATTTATAAAGCTCGATCAGGCCGTCTATTTCCCTGGATTTGATCTCAAGGATTACTTCTTCAGGAATAGCGGTAGGAGCTTCCCTGCTTCCGATCACTCTTTTTACGCCTCTTGTGTATTTCACAAGTTGGTATTGTGCGGGGAAATCAAAATAGACGAATCCGTAGCCAGAAAAAAAAGGCTTCATTTTATTCTCATACATGTATTTGGGATTGTAAACCTCGATTCCCCCCTCAGTAAACAATTTCTCAACTTGAAATTCCTTTTTAGGCTTCGTATTAATGACAAACCAGTTTTTCATTTTCTCTTTATTTCTATAATTAGACCTAAATAATCTTAATCGTCAAAGCAGGCAAAATATCCTTCAGGAAACATATTCTACATTACTCGCTAATTTAATCAAGCAGGTCAAAAACACGGTAGAAATCAGGGCGCCTATCCTGGAGGAAGTGTTTTTTGGCATGAGACTGGGGTATTTGCTGAAAATCGCAGTCTGCATACAGGATATGATCTTCTTCCTTCGGGGCCTGGGCAATAATGCGCCCATGAGGATCGACAACAAAAGATTCTCCTGCGAAATGAATAACATCTTCTTTTCCGACACGATTGACAAGGGCAGCATAATATCCATTTTGAAAAGCGGCAACCTGAAGTTCCGCTTCAAAGATTCCTTCGGTCCATTCTCCCAGAGCTCCTGCCTGAGGAATAACAACAATTTCAGCCTCTTTAAGGCCCAAACACCGCATATATTCGGGAAAATGACGGTCATAACAAATAGCTATTCCGACACGTCCTACCTTTGTTTTATATACAAAATTTATATTCTCTCCGGGAGCATAATACCCCTTCTCATAAAATCCGGGCCCTTCCATGATATGGACCATGCGCGTTACTCCCAGGAGTTTTCCATCTGCATCAATCACCGGAGAAGCATCATAGGTCCTCTCCCCATCTCTTTCAAAAAGATTCAAGACAACAACAACGCCATATTTCTTGGCAAGCTTGGAAAATTGTTCTGTTGTTGGGCCAGGAATGGGCTCGGCCATTGCTAAATATTCTTGATTTGAAGGGATTTGGGGTAAAAAAGTAGAAAAGGCTAATTCTGCAAAGGCAACTAATTTTGCTCCTGAGCTTGCAGCCTGATGGAAAGAGTCGATTCCCCGCTTGATATTTTCCTCATAATCTTTCGTCGCATGCTGTTGGATCAAAGCAATTTTCATTGAATTCTCCTTTTTTCTACCGTTTTACGGCTAAAACCTGAGCTTCGATTTTTTTTAAAACATCCGCATTTTTATCTTGCGATTATGTTCTCATTCCCGATTATCTTATTAAATTTCCCAGACACTTTCAAATAATCTTCGTCAACAAAAAATATTTCCTATTTTCCCTTTTTATGGCCTTGATAAATCAAGTCCCTACAAATAAATCAAATCCTTCCGTAAAGAAACGATGTGATTTCAAAAGGTGTTCCCTAATTACTGAGCATAAAGACCTGTCACTTTTCTACTTCTTCAATTAGTCCGCGTAGTAAGGAGGAAAAGAACTATCTTCCATATTCAGAAAAAGTAGCCTGTCCCCTTTTTCCTGCTGAAATGGGGCCTGTCCCCTTTTAAAGTTTTCTAAGGGACAACATCTGTGTAGTTGGCTAGGAAGGCTGACTGGTCGTAAAGCGCCTGGAGTGTTATTCCGTTTCTCTCAAGGCCCCCTAAAATATCGGAGATTCGATCCTGATATTATCTATCATGATATTTTACAAAAAGATTAATCTTGAATTCCGTAACTTATGCCAACGGAAAATCTGAAATCAACAGCGAGGAATCAGTGAAAAAGGATTGGAAATCCAGATTTTTCTATCGAGTCACTTGGGGACAATGCTAATTATAAAATCTATATTTATGGATACAAATTAAGTTCTTTTCAACGGGGAGTTGCTCTGAAGGAAGCTGCTAGCATTTTAGGAGCCATCGAAACTCAATCCATTCTACTCATTCAGAAGACTCCTTCCCCGCCGTTTTATCGAAATGTTCTTTGAGTGCTTTGATTATATTGATAGATGTGTCCACAAATTCTATGCCCAATTCGAACAATTCGTCAGTGTAAACGCTTTTGGCCCACCGAACTTTTGCATAGGCAATGATCATTCGCGGCGGGTCCGTTAATGAAAGATCTATTTTTAGAAAGGATCCAACTGGCAAAAATGCGTTGGTGTGGATTTTTGCGCCTGTTAAAGAAATATCCTCGGTCGTATGATGAATAATTTTCGGGTGGGTCTCAGCTATATCCTTAGAAATCAGAGTAATCGTGAATAAAGCCTGCTCTCTTACTCGTCTTTCTCTTCTTTTCTCTGACATGAACCTGGCGCCCTTCTTTTTCTATTCTATTTCCTAAAGATTCGTTCTCTGCAGGAATTGATCATTGCCTTTCGCTTTTACAGGAATCTGCTTTCTTAATAATCTGCAATTTTCTATGTCTCTCTCTCAGACCTTCCTGAGCAGACAAACGGAGAGGACTTAGTTCTTCCTCGTCCAAAAGATATAACATAGGATAGATTTGATGTCAAAATTAATAAAATACTTACTTAAACAGCAAGAAGTCATCTGTGAGTCTTTGGTCTGCTTTGTGGTTGCTCATAACAAAAAGCTCAGGCCTCAAAGACTTGACTCATCTTTTTTAATCAACTATTTATAAAGAGAAATAATACTGAATTTTCATTTTCCCTTAACAGAGATAAAAAAATGAGAACTGCCCCCTTTTTCCCCAAGAAAAAGAGTTGCAGATGACAGGAGAAGATAT
>Ga0307380_10008208_pt1 | contig 13422 bp, 9 predicted proteins | sample UN3MG_FD_202239 | JGI IMG/M metagenome (GOLD analysis project Ga0307380, IMG submission 202239) | Soil microbial communities from Risofladan, Vaasa, Finland - UN-3 | ecosystem: Environmental > Terrestrial > Soil > Coastal area > Acid sulfate soil | place: Finland: Risofladan, Vaasa | collected... | reverse complement strand
CTTGAAAAATAAGCTAGATTGTTCGCCATACCACCCGGAAAATTGCCATCCTCTCCGTAGGAAAGCGCACCGGGTAGCCATGATAGCCGATCACTAAAAAGCCGAAAATTAACGGCTCCCAGATGGGCCATTTCATGTGCATGTCCTAATAGGCCAAAGCCGGTTATGTCAGTCATGCTCTTGACGCCTGAGGAGTGCGCGGCAACGGCCGCCTGTCGATTAAGCATCTTCATGCTGGCGACTGCTGCTCTCACGTCATCCTCTCGGGTTCTTTGGTTCTTAAGTGCCGTCGTAATAACACCTGTACCCAAGGGTTTGGTAAGCAGCAGCACGTCACCAGGCTTGCTGCGGCCTTTTGTCATGAGCTGTTTGGGATCTACGCTTCCGGTTACAGCAAGACCGTATTTCGGCTCTTTGTCGGTTACGCTATGTCCGCCAGCAATGACGGCGCCTGCTTCAGCAACTTTTTCAGCACCACCAAGCATAATTGCCCGCAGATAATCCAGGTCCAGCCCACTGGGAAAAGCGACCAGGTTGATTGCAAATAGAGGGCGCCCACCCATCGCATAGATATCCGACAACGCATTGGCAGCGGCTATGGCCCCGAAGTCGTAGGGATCGTCAACGACCGGAGGGAAAAAATCAACCGTCGTCACAATCGCCTGAGTATCACTCAGGCGATAGACGGCCGCATCGTCAGCAGCCTCCAAGCCTACCAACAAATCTGGATAATCGCCAGAAACGAATAGCTTTCTTATTGGCTGTAACACGTACGCCAGGTCGGCCGGGCCGAGCTTAGCAGCTCAACCAGCGCAAGATGCCAGCGACGTTAGCCTTATTCCTTTGCTATCTTCGTTCATTCTAATGATCACTCCCAATATGCGCGATCCAAAATTGGCTGAAACGCTATTATATACGTTTAAACCACGATAGGTATGCCGCTCCCCATTAACCGGGCGTTAGGCCTGTATAGAGAGATTGACTGGCCTGATCCGGGCTAATATAATCGCCAGGAATGGCGATGAATCAACACATAGGCATATTTGAAAAGTTGGCGAGGCAACTCATAGAGGGCGCATTTGAGCGGCCTTTTGGGCAGCGTAGGCTGCTGCGTGACATAGCACGCAATATTGCTATTAATGTCGAAAAGAATGCTCTGGAAAATATGCGTTGCCATCAATATTCTATTCAACTTCACCCTGATACTATCAGAGAGTTGCTGGAAGCGAGTCCAAATCTCCAGTTCTATCTTGAGGAATATTTAACGGACCTTGCGCGAGAGTATAATCTTTTACCTCCAGATAAACACGGGCTCAGATTAATCTCCAATCCGGAAATGGAACGTTACCAGGTAACCGTCCGCGCCGAACCAAACTCAGCAACTCGCGAACTCACCATGAGGGGTTACCGTCCTTCAGAAAAGCAAGTCCAAGCAGCCATTGAAAAAATCGATGCCTTCTTAATCTTGGACGGCAAGCGACATATCGAAGTTCGTCAACCTATTATCACAATCGGCCGTCATTTAGATAGCGATATCGTTCTTAGTGATTCCGCAGTGAGCCGGCAACATATCCAACTTCGCTGGCAACATGATCGATTTATCCTTTTTGATCTTGGTAGCAAAGGCGGCACATTGGTAAACAACAAATCAGTTAGCCAGCACGCACTCATTAACGGGGATGTCATTCGGATAGGCCAGTCAGCACTGATATATGGGGAAGAAACATCGAGAGATGAAGAAGGATCATCACCCCCAGACACCATGGACGGATCAACCCGTCAATTGCCAGGCCGAAATATAGTATGAGCCTGCCCATTTTGTTATTCATACTGCGACTGGTTAGTGCGTTGCTTCTCCTATGTTTCTTAGGAGTGATTACCTGGCTTATGTTGAAAGATTTACGCTCTATTTCGGAAAAATCTGGAGCGACATATCAACCCGGAGGTTCCCTGGAGGTCATGAAAAGCCCATCCGACATTCCTCGAGAAGGAACCCGGTTCGGGCTTGTTCCGCTGACCACGATCGGCCGGTCAGCAAGCAACATTATCGTGATTGACGATGAGTTCTCGTCAAACGAACACGCCAAGATCACCTGGCTTGACCAACAATGGTGGCTTGAAGACCTGGGCAGTAGTAATGGAACTTTGTTAAATGATTTGCTGATTAATAAAGCAACCGTTATAACCAGTGGTGATATGATTACCGTTGGGCAAACACAACTCCGATTTGTAATATAGCTGCCCAGCAAACCGGCAAGAGAAGAATGGAAAACGGGGGGCTTCCCGGTTTCTCAAACCATTGCACAAAAGGCGCCGTCATAATAGACAAATTAGGAGAGAATAATGGGATTTCACGGTGGAGGCTGGTGGGCTTACCTAAGCCACAATGAGAAGCAGGACCAACCTTCTGTTACTCCAAATCTACTAAAACGCGTTTGGATTTTTGCCAAACCTTATCGCTGGCAGATCATTGTACTGTTGGTGACCATTATCGCCATCACCTTGATCTCGCTGATACCCCCATTACTATTTAAACAACTTATCGACGTCGCCATACCCAATGAGGATGTTCGCTTGTTAAATATGTTGGCGCTGGGGATGGTTGCGGTCCCCTTGGTGAACGGTCTGATCGGCGTCATCCAGCGGCGTTTAAGCGCCCAGGTTGGAGAAGGAGTTATCTTCGACCTACGCCGGGCGTTGTATGATCACATGCTGCGCATGTCATTACGGTTTTTCACGAAAACCCGCACCGGCGAGCTGATGTCTCGCCTGAACAACGATGTTGTAGGCGCTCAAAGAGCAGTAACGGGAACCCTCATTACTATCGTATCCAATATCATTACTCTGGTTTCTGTATTGGCTGTGATGCTGGTCATGGAGTGGCGATTGACTTTGCTTGGTTTGGTAATTCTGCCCCTATTTGTTTTGCCTGCGAGACGCGTTGGTAAAAAGCTACGACAAATACGACGCAGGTCCATGGAGTTAAATGCCGAGATGAATGCCGGTATGAATGAAACCCTTAATGTCAGTGGCGCTCTATTGGTCAAACTATTTGGTAGAGAAAAGAGTGAGATGACCAATTTCTCTAAGAACGCCGCCGATGTTCGCGATATTGGGGTGCAGTCGGCCGTCATTAGCCAATGGTTTTTCTTATCCCTCGGAGTTGTCAGTGCCATTGGGACGGCTCTGGTTTATTGGGCTGGTGGTCACCTGGTTCTATCTGGCGCTTTCACTATAGGCACCATCGTGGCCTTCAGCGCCTACCTGGGTCAGCTATACGGTCCCTTGATTTCCTTAACAAATGCGCCGATAGAATTCGCTCAAAGCATGGTCAGCTTCGAACGTGTATTCGAAGCGCTCGATATCCCCGTTGAAATTGAGGAGAGATCCGACGCTTTCGGCCTAAGCCCCGTTGAAGGATCTATTGTCTTCAACGATGTGTCCTTTAGCTATATGGAAACGGCTTCTGAAAAATCTGGCGGTTTGAATGAGATTACCAGATTAGGGTGGGGGGCAGATCGCTCCATGCTTTTGAAGCGTGGGATTGGCACGAATGGTGACGGGGAGGAAGATGAAGACGAGGGTGGTTCGGCCGGTGACATTTATCAAAAACAATGGGCCTTAACCGGCATAACTTTCTCCATCGAACCGGGGCAGTTGGTAGCCTTGGTTGGACCAAGCGGGGCAGGCAAGACCACGGTTACCTACCTTATTCCTAGACTTTATGATCCGACGAACGGGTTTGTCTCCTTAGATGGGCATGATCTTCGATCGCTCAAATTAGAAACACTATCCCATAACATAGGCATGGTCACCCAGGATACGTATCTATATTACGATACCATTCGGGCAAATCTGATGTATGCAAGAGATAGCGCGACCGAAATGGAGATGGTCGCTGCCGCCAAAGCAGCAAATATTCATGACTTTATCAGTGAATTGCCATACGGATATGACACGGTTGTTGGTGAGCGCGGATACAGACTGAGCGGCGGGGAGCGTCAGCGTATCGCTATAGCTCGCGTTGTTCTGAAAAATCCGCGGATTCTGGTTCTAGACGAAGCAACCTCCCATTTAGACTCCTTGTCAGAAGCGCTCATACAGGATGCTTTGCAGCATGTTATGCGTGACCGGACGAGTCTGGTGATTGCCCACCGATTGTCGACGGTCCTGGCGGCCGACAAAATCTTGGTTATGGACAAGGGGCAACTGGTCGAACAGGGAACCCACGACCAACTAATCGAAAAAAACGGCCTGTACAGATCTCTTTATGAGACTCAATTCCGGCAAGAAAGCAATCCCCTGGTGGAGCAAGATGTAGTGAAAAATCCAGTTGCCTTTGCTTGATAGATCATTCAATTGAACAATCTTCTATTCAGACGTAGATTCTTGTTTCAGACGTTGATCCTGTAACAACTGTTCTGCTTGATCCGGGGATAAGTCTACGTTATCTAGCCATTCAGAGACCACCTGAACCCCAAGGACCGGTGCATAAATGCCTCTGGTAGTGGATATGTCTGAATGACCGAGATATTCCTGAACAACCTCTATAGGCATTCCTTCTCGAAGCAACTGTGTTGCCCGAAAATGGCGAAAATCATGGGCGGATAAGCCTGGATGCAATTTTAGCGCCTTTACTGCACTTTTCACGACATTGTGGACCGAAGTTGTCGATAATCGAGCATTGCGGGCATTTCGACTGTGAGCGACGAACAGAGCCGGGTTGTTATCAGTTCGTTCGGCGAGATAGGCTCTTATGGTACTGCGTGCATAACCCCGCATGTAGATCGTCCGTGGCCGGTTACCTTTACCAGTTACCATCGCATATTGGGCATTACCGTAATCGACATTTGCCCGATTCAGATTGGTAACTTCTGATATCCGCGCGGCCGTTGAGTACAACACACTGACTAACGCCCGATCCCGAAGCAGCGATAACCGCCGTCCGTACCGGATCTCGCCAGACGGGATGGGTAAATCATTGTAATAAGCGACTATTAACGGGACTGATTGCCGGGCAACGTCCAAATCAATTACACCTTCTGCCTGGTTTCGATCGGCCTGGCGACGGCCAAGCTGCCGCTGTAATTTCCCCAGCTGGATAAACTCCGGCAACAGGTCCATGCCATCCAGGAAATTGAGATATCCGGATACGGCCGCCATGTAGGTCGTCGCAGTTGACTGAGAGCGGTTAGAGAGGAGCCAATTCCGAAACCGTAAGACAGTTGCCGTCGTTAACTTATCAGGCAACAAAGGCCATGGGGTATCAACTTCAAAATCATCGTGTTTGTAATATTGCAGCCAGTCGGCGAATAATCTCAAGCCACTTCGGTAGGTAGCTTCCGTTTTGGCACTGCTCACGCCGGCTTCAAGTAGATAACTCGTTTCATGAAGCCAGGCTGGTTCGACCGGTACTTTTCGGCCGGTCAACGGAAGATATCGCTGGCGTTTACGTCTGGCGGGCATGAGTAAATCATAACATAAGAAAGTAGGTCAGGCATCATCAGGTGAGTGAGAATATATTTATAGGAGCCAACATGAAATCTTGGGATTAGTATCGAGTTATGGCGCTTATTGGAACAGGGTAGGTAAAATCAGCCTGGCAGGCTAGGTTGTGTGTAGCAACATACTTAATTTAAGTATCATTAACGTAACTATATATTCATGGGGACAGGCTGTTTAGCGAACTCGCAACCATCTTGGACTGTGATCGGGTACAATGTGATGATGATGGAAACAATGGAACCAACTCTTCCCAATGTCGTAATACAGGCTATAACCCACGGCGCACATTCAGACCCGTTCGCCGTGCTAGGAATGCACAAGATCGGAAACGTCCTGGTTGTGCGAGCATTCCGGCCGGGAATCAATAAACTGACTGTGGTAGATACGGATCAAGGTACTACCTATGAGATGATCAGGCTTGACCCGGAAGGCTTTTATGAGGTGGTTTTGCATGGGGTAAAAGGTTCGTTTAATTATTCATTAAGCGCTATTCAACACAATGACGCTGTAGTGCTATACGAAGATCCATATGCTTTCCCAGATACCTTGACTGATTTTGATGAGTATCTGTTGGCAGAAGGTACGCATCTGCGCATGTATGAAAAACTGGGCGCTCACCCCGATAAGGTTCGAGGTCATCCAGGGGTTCAGTTTGCTGTCTGGGCGCCCAATGCCGCCAGAGTAAGTGTGATTGGCGATTTTAATAATTGGGATGGTCGATGTCATCCCATGCGCTTCCACCATGCCAGTGGAATTTGGGATCTATTCATTCCGGGCCTGGCAGAAGCGACACTATACAAATATGAGATTAAAACCCGCCAATTCGACTATACAGTGGTCAAGTCTGATCCTGTTGGGTTTTACGCGGAAGTTCGTCCACAAACAGCCTCCATAGTTTGGGATCTGGATAAATATAGCTGGCAAGATGCTGAATGGCTCGAGAACCGGCCACAGCACGATGACATGAACCGGCCGATCAATGTTTATGAGGTTCACCTGGGTTCCTGGCGTCGAAAAGAAGATAATCGCTGGCTGACTTACAAGGAGCTAGCCTTGGAGTTAGTCCCTTACGTTAAGGTCATGGGCTACACGCACATCGAATTACTGCCAGTTGCCGAACATCCATATGACGGTTCCTGGGGCTACCAGGTAACTGGTTATTTTGCCGCAACCAGCCGACATGGCCCACCCGATGAGTTCATGGCTTTTGTGGATACCTGCCACCAGGCTGGTATTGGCGTCATCTTGGATTGGGTCCCGGCCCATTTCCCTCGGGATGAACATGGGTTGTCATATTTTGATGGCACATTTCTCTACGAACATGCCGATCCTCGATTAGGGGCGCATCCAGACTGGGGTACACTAATCTTCAATTACGGCCGGACTGAGGTTCTCCAGTTTCTAGTGAGCAACGCTGTATTCTGGCTAGACAAGTACCACATCGACGGATTGCGAGTTGATGCCGTAGCCTCCATGCTGTATCTTGACTTTTCGCGTGAGCAAGGTCAGTGGCTTCCCAACCGGTATGGTGGTCGGGAGAACTTGGAAGCGATAGATTTCATTCGGCACTTCAACGAACAGATCCATGCCAACTATCCGGATGTCCTAACAATTGCTGAGGAATCAACTTCTTACGCAGGCATTACCCACAAGGTAAAAGATGGAGGCCTGGGCTTTGATCTAAAGTGGAATATGGGCTGGATGCATGACTCCCTCCAATATATGAGCAATGATCCCGTGTATCGAGCCTACCATCATGGAACTTTGACCTTCTCCCTACTTTATGCATTCAGTGAAAAATTTCTCCTACCCTTCTCCCATGATGAAGTCGTTCATTTAAAGAAGAGCATGTTAGACAAGATGCCCGGCGACCTATGGCGTAAATTCGCCAATTGGCGGGCTCTGCTGGCATACCAGATCAGCCACCCGGGCAAAAAAATGTTGTTTATGGGCGGTGAAATCGGTCAGTGGCGGGAATGGACGGAAGAGCGTAGTCTAGATTGGCATTTGCTAGAAGAATCCCCAAAACATGGCCAACTTCAGAATTTTGTTCGGGAGTTAAACAAATTCTATATGAATCATCCTGAACTTTACGAAGATGATTACTCCTGGGAGGGCTTTACCTGGCTTGATTTGCACGATGCGCAACGAAGCATCCTCTCCTTTGCCCGCCATTCACCAAAAAGTGGTAAAACAATTCTCATCGCCTGCAATTTTACGCCTGTTCCTAGGTATGGCTACCGTCTTGGCGCCCCACAGCCTGGTGTCTATATGGAATTGCTTAATAGTGACTCTGAGGAATTTGGGGGCAGCGGCCTTGTAAACCCCGATCCTATTGACAGCCTGCCCCAGTCCCATCATGAACAACCACATAGTCTTGAAATCACACTACCACCTTTGGGAGTTGTCTTTTTAAAAAGGCATGAAGATCGTATTAGCTTCTAGCCAGACTTTGTGCTATGATAATCGGCGCTCACGCGAGCGACACCACGTTGAATTGGATAATTAAGTAGTCATTCGGAGGTTTTTCGCACATTGGCCAATATAGCATCTGCTAAAAAAAGAATTCGTAGCTCTGCCCGCAGGCAAGAGCAAAATCGTCACTTCCGTTCCTCGGCGCGTTCCTATGTAAGACAGACCCGGGAATTAATCGACGCAGGAGATCTGGAGGCTGCCCAGGCAATGTCCCAGAAGGCGACAAGTATACTGGACAAGGCTGCGCGCAAAGGCATTGTCCACCCACGCAATGCATCCCGCAGAAAGGGCCGCCTCATGAAGGCTCTTGCGGCCGCCAAGGCAGCGGCAGTGTAGAATTAGTTGCTGCCAGGGCAACAGCTGTATATCAAATAAAAAACACCATCAGTGTTGATGGTGTTTTTTGTGTTGTAGACCTCAGTCAGTATCAGGGGGGATGGCGAAGATGTAGCCAACGCTACGAACCGTCTTCACTATTTCGGGTTTTGCGGGATTTCTCTCAATGATCTCTCGCAGCCAACGCATGTGAACATCCAGCGTTCGTGTATCACCGAAGTAATTTGTCTTCCATACACGGACCATCAGGTAATCTCTTTCGAGTACTTCGTTCGGGTGACGAAGGAATTCGTCTAGCATATCAGCTAATTTCGGTGTGAGTCTTCTCTCTCCGCGACCATCAACATCAACCGAGCGTTTTGAGGGATAAAATGTAATCCTTCCGGCCTTCACGATTTCTTCTTTTAGGTCGTCGACTGGTAACAATACCCGAATCCGGTTAAGGACTTTGCGGGCTGTAAATGGTCTAGCCAGATAAACGTCAGCATTTGCAGACGTATCGAGCACATCATCAATATCGCGACAATGAATGATTGGCAAAGTGGCCAAAACAGAACGGATTCGGCGACAGATTCGGACGCCGTTTGAGCGCATCACGGATGCATCTACGATGACCAAATCCGGCCTATTTGAGGACAGGATTTCGTGGGCTTTCGAACCAGTATCAGCAACAATGACAATCAGATCCGACTTTGATAGTGCCGGCTCTAAGGATTTGCCACCCGTATTTTTGCTCTCCACAAGCAGTATCGTTGTCGGCATCCGCTGTCCTTTTTTCTCACCCGACTACCCAAGCCATTATAAAGGGAAAAACAGCATAAGCAAACCACGCTACCATGTTCTAATTGTCGATAAAAGCACCGATAAAAATCATGACCTCATGCTTGACGCTCCACTTCTCGAGGCATATAATCCTATCGGTTGCATAGGCGAGTGTAGTTCAGTGGTAGAACGTCAGCTTCCCAAGCTGAATGTCACGGGTTCGAGTCCCGTCACTCGCTCTGCCATTCCATTGTTATTGGTCTATTGGCAGTGGAGCCGAACACTTCTGGGATCAGCCTGTTTGCCCAATCCTTTCACTACCTTATCCACTATATGAGCGAAAGCGCCTTCTCTTCTAACCGTTCGCGTCCTTATGAAGCCGGCTGGCGAGACAATAGTAATCAATTTCTCAGGTTCTCTTCAGGATCTGAGAAACAATAATCCGGTTTCAAATCAACTTCCCCTACCCTGCTTATCCTAGAATTGAGAATATTTGCGAATCGATCTGGTTCAGGCGCTATCATCTCAGAAACGCCTTTGGCGATGTTGCGAAACGGGCGCTATTTTTTTAGAACCTTGAACGTAACGGCGATCAGTGTCCCCCAGCGTCAATATTCTCCAATCATTTTTAGTAAAATGGTCATGTGTTTGGCCAATGATCTTCGAACGTATACGAGTTAAGCCCCAAATTTATCAAGCCGAAGTGCATGTCCCATGATCATTGGCATCAGATCTTGGGCTGAAAATTGCCCTAATCCGCCAACTTGCGCTTCGCGCTCACCAAATGTCTGAGCTCTATCCGGCAAATGAGTATCAGGCGCCCACATCAAGGTAGGTACAGGGTGCCAGGAATGGCTTCGTAAACTTGCCGGCGTAGAGTGATCACCGGTGATTACCAGGACATCGGGCTTTAAGTCCAATAATGATGGCAAGGCCCGATCCACGCTCTCGATAACCTGGGCTTTTTCGAGGAACTTGCCATCTTCACCTCTACTGTCTGTTGGTTTAACATGAACAAAAAAGAAATCGAAATCATCCCAATTATCCGCAACAACCTTGAACTCATCCTCGGGTGAATAGTGCGACTCCGTCTCTAGCACTTCCATACCTACCAGGCGTGATACGCCCTTATACATTGGATAGACTGCAACACAAGCGGCTCTAAGCCGGTAGAGATCATCAAACTTTGGCAGATTCGGATCCTGGCCGAAGCCTCGCATGGTTATCATATTGGCTGGCTGCTCATCTTTTAAGACGATCTGAGCAGCGTTAATCCAGGTTTGGACCAAGCTGGCGCTCTTTTCCGCGGCTGGATCCAGGGCAGTGACTGGCAGTGGGGCCTTACCAATTGCCTGGGGATCGGTATCGTCCAGCCGGCCATCTAGACCATCTGCCCGCAGCGCTAACATGAATCGATATTCTTTTACTAAGCGAACGTACGTTTCTGCACCGGCTATCTTTATCTTGTCCAGCTTGCTGACCAGCGGCAGCGATACATCACTATCGATCCTTCCCGCACGCCGGTCAACGATCTTGCCGGATGAATCGACGGTGCAAAAGTTTCCCCTAGCCGCAATATCCCCGGACTGCAGGTCGAAGCCGATACCAAGAGCGGATAGAACGCCCCGGCCAACAGGTGTTTGAACCGGGTCATAGCCGAACAAAGATAAATGTGCCGGTCCGCTACCAGGAGTTACGCCTCGTGCGATCGGATGACTGAGGCCAAGGCAGCCTTCCCTGGCCAACCTATCCATCACCGGCGTATTGGCGATTTCGAGCGCCGTTTCATCATAGTCTTCAAAGGGCATACCACCCAATCCATCCAGCACCAATAATATTATTTTCCCGCCACTCTCCCGGGCTAATTGTCTGATCAATTTATGGTTTGCCATCTAATCCTCCAAGAGCGTTTTTAAGGCCCGCTAGCAAAATAACAAAACGGCGATGGGTTTTTTTTGCCCACCGCCGATTTAACTCCTCAGGTTGGATTCGAACCAACAACCTATCGGTTAACAGCCGATTGCTCTGCCGTTGAGCTACTGAGGACCGATTCAGCCCAAAATTATAGCAGACCACTTTGCCGTGTCAATATGCTTGCACGCGCCATTTTATCGGCTACGATCAGCCCATGATGACAAAGTTAGAACCGGTAATTGTAGTCCACGGAGGAGCAGGACGCTGGAACGAATCGGAAAAGCAAGTGGCAGAGGCAGTGGCAGCCTGTCGAATCGCTGCCAAAGCCGGCCAATTAGCCCTCGCTAGAGGAAGTACAGCGTTAGACGCTGTTGAGGCAGCAGTACGCCTGCTGGAGGATTCGCCCGTTCTCGATGCCGGACATGGGAGTTATCTTAATGCGGCCGGCCAAATCGAGATGGATGCCCTCATTATGGACGGTGAGACAATGGACATGGGCGCCATTGCGGCCGTGCAATTTATCAAAAATCCAATAAGCTTGGCGCGGCTGGTAATGATCAAATCACAACACAGTTTCCTGGTAGCGGCCGGGGCAGAGGCGTTTGCCGACGCCATAGGATTCCCGCGCTGTTCCCTTTCTGATCTATTAAATGCAGATCAACTTGAACTTTTACAGTCTGGCATTGATCTTAATCAATACGCTGCCCAATTGTTGGCAAGTGAGGAATCGCCCCCTGGCGATACCGTTGGCGCGGTCGCCTTGGATCTTTACGGCAACCTGGCGGCTGCGACTTCAACCGGGGGCACCAAGGCCAAGCAGCCCGGCCGGGTAGGTGACAGCCCTCTGGTAGGATCCGGCGCCTATGCAGACAATTGGACGGCCGCGGTAAGTGCCACTGGCTATGGCGAAGCGTTGATGAAAGTTTTGATCAGTAAGCGCGTCTGTGATTTTGTGGCCGATGGGCTGTCAACCCAGAAAGCTTGTGAGGCTGCCCTTAATATTCTTCGTGAACGGGTAAACGGTCAGGGGGGTTTAATTTCTGTGGACGCTCGGGGCCGGATCGGGGTCGCTTATAATACTTTGGCCATGCCCCATGCCTTCACAAGAGGAGAGGAACCAATTACAGACGGGTATTAGTATATCATCTGGATCAGTTAATCAGTTTCCGATCTGCCCTGAAAGGTCCTGGCATACAGGTCAAAAAAGCGGATCACCGTCTCAGTACCACGATAAAAGTTGGGGATAAAGAAACGCTCGTTCGGAGAGTGAATTCGATCATCCACCAGGCCAAAACCCATTAAAACCGTGTCAAGATCGAGGTATTCGTCAAAAAGTCCTACGACAGGAATCGAGCCACCTTCTCGCGATAGAATCGGCTTCGTGCCAAATACTTCTTCAAGCGCTTTTTTTGCAGCGCTTATAGCTGTCGTATTTAAGCTTACCACTGATGGAACACCGGCGTTTGCCAGCTTGCAAGTGACATGCACCGTTGTTGGTGTGATCTTACTCATATAATCCTGAAAAAGCTGAAATATCTCCTGAGGGTTTTGATCAGGCACAAGTCGCATGGAAATTTTCGCATGCGCCTTGGAAGGCAATACCGTCTTAGTTCCTGGCGCCGTATAGCCCCCAATAATTCCATTGACATCCAGCGTCGGCCGGGAGCCAAGCCTTTCGATCGCTGAATAACCAGGTTCACCCCATAATCGAGGCGCCCCCGTCTGCCTCAGCCAGGCCTGTTGGTCAAACGGTACTGCCTCATTGATACGCAGTTCTTCCCGGTCAAGATCACGCACTTTGTCATAGAAGCCGGGGATGAGAATTCTGCCTTCTTCGTTTTTTAATTTTGCAATAATATGGCTAAGAACGTTCAATGGATTGTCTATCACGCCGCCAAGAGTACCTGAGTGCAAGTCGTGGTCTGGGCCAACCAGATCTAGAAAGACATAACAAATTCCTCGTAAGCCAAATACAATGGATGGTTGATCCTTCCCATGCATGATAGTGTCGCAAATAAGCGCAGCGTCCGCTTTAAGCCTCTGGACGTGAGTCGGAACAAATTCGGCCAAACTCTCGCCGGTAGTCTCCTCCTCCCCTTCCAATAACACCTTAATATTAAGCGGAAGATGACCCGCTCCCTTCAGGTACGATTCCAAGGCCCGGATAAATATATGCAGCTGGCCTTTGTCATCTGAGACACCACGAGCATAGAGATAATCGCCAACCACCTCAGGTTCGAATGGAGGTCGATCCCATTGGTTTAATGGATCTACTGGCTGAACATCATAATGGCCATATAGTAATATGGTCGGAACCTCATCACCATAGCCCAACCAATCGCCATAGATTAGCGGATGCCCCTTGGTTGGAACAATCTCGACATTTTCCATTCCAATAGCAGCCAATTTATTCGCCAACCAGCCGGCAGC
>Ga0307380_10008207_pt1 | contig 13422 bp, 12 predicted proteins | sample UN3MG_FD_202239 | JGI IMG/M metagenome (GOLD analysis project Ga0307380, IMG submission 202239) | Soil microbial communities from Risofladan, Vaasa, Finland - UN-3 | ecosystem: Environmental > Terrestrial > Soil > Coastal area > Acid sulfate soil | place: Finland: Risofladan, Vaasa | collected... | reverse complement strand
TCCACTGAAGTGATCGATGGCCTCGGGGTACAAGCCTTGCTCAGCCAGCGATTCTCCCCGCTCGATGTACTCCTCAGCGCTCTCCGGCGCCGGGGTTGCCGGCGCCGCGGGGGTGCCACATGATGTCATCAAGAACGCTGCCGCGAGACATAGGCCAATCCTCATCGCCTTCCTTCCTCCCCTTCTCCAACAAGATACTGTGCGAAGAAGCCAAGCACCCGCTGCCGGTACTCCTCGGGGTAGACCTGGTCCACCCGGCGGTGCCCGGCTCCTCCAGCGATCCACAGCTCCTTGGGTTCCCCCGCCCGCTCGTATAGACGCCTCACGTCCTCCACCGAGACGTAGGGGTCCTCTTCACCGTGGATCAGGAACAGGGCTCTGGGCGAGATTCTGTCCACCCAGCGGAGGGGTTCGCTTTCCTCCAGGTTTCCACCGATCCGCCTCCCCGCCAGCCAGAGGATGGATCGACCCAGGAAACTTACGAGCCAGCGGGGCAGGTGCCGCTCCTCGGCGCCCCGCGCCAGCGCGCCCTTCAGTTCCACGAAGGCGCCATCGGCCACCACGGCCTTTATCCGCTCACTTTGGGCAGCCGCGCCGATGGCCACGACACCCCCCAGCGAGAAGCCGATTACCCCGACCTCGTCGATGCCCCTGCTCCGCAGGAGGTCGATCGCCGCCAGCATGTCTTTCCGCTCGTGATAACCGAAGGAGGTGTAATCCCCCTCCGAGCGGCCGTGGCCGCGAAAGTCGAAGAGGAAGCAGTTGTATCCGGCCTCGTGCAAGAAGGGGACGTACTTCAGGTCCGGGTCCTTGCTGCCGAAGCGACCGTGGCCCAGGATGACGGTCCCTTTGCTTCTCCCCGTCCAGTCCTCGTCGTCCGCAGAGAACGGTGCGGCCCCTGGGGCAGGGATGAACCAGCCATGAAGGGTGAGGCCGTCGCCGCTGGGGAACATCACCGGCGCGAAAGGCAAGCCGTATTCGGCCGGGCTGCTCAGCTCATTGGAATGGGGCGACTTGATCAACTCCGTAGACCAGCGCCAGGCTACGGCGGCCAGCGCGCCCATCACCAACAAGGCTGCCAGAACTGAAATTATCAACAGGGGGACCATACACTCCACCATCCTACGTCAATCCGACGACCAGGCGGCTCTCTCGTCTCAATTCGGAAAGAGGCGAGGAACCTTTCTGGCGTACTCCTCGTACTCCTCGCCGAAGTGGGCCGCCAACTCGCGATCCTCCAGAATGGAAAGCACCCACAGGGCCACGGTCAAGAGAGCCCAGTTGGCCGTCAGGGAGTGGTAGTGAAGGCCGAGGGCGTACGGCGGAGGCTCGGCGGGATTGAACAACAGGACTCCGAAGAAGGTAAGCCCGATAGCGGCCAGGAACTGCGGGTGCCGCACCAGGTCGTACGGCCCACGCGTGACCAGCCGGTCATCCAGGCGCCGGTACAGGAACGACTGCCGCAGGCCCAGTACCACAGCGGACCAGGCGCCAAAGGCCGCGAAGAGAGCGATGCCTACCCAGCAAAGCACCTCCGTCCAGCTCCCGAAGGGCAACCATCCCACACTCCCCACCGCAACCATGGTGTATCTGGGGCCGGGGGAGTACAGCGCCAGCCAACCGGCACCGATGAGCAAGATACCCAGCGGCCGGATCACCGCCGACAGGACGTAGAATCCGGAGCCCCACCGCCTGGCCAGTTGGTGGGTGTATCGCGTGGCCCACAGACAGACGAGGCCGCTCAGCCACACCAGCGGAGCCCACTCGTGCAGCGGCGCCAGGGCTTGGACGTAGATCGGGAAGATGGGAGGGAACATCGACTATCCTCGCTCGCCCCAGTCAGTACCGAAAGCGGTCGAGCCGGCAGATAACTAACCAGATCCGCTCTACCTCCGCAAGGAGTCAAAGCCGATCAGATGCCTGCTACGTCCGCTAGCAACACCTGCTTGCGACCTTCTAGTCGCTCGCGCTCGATTCTGAGCGCAGCCAAATCATCCTCCAAGTCTCTCAGTCTCTCTACCAGTCCTCGAAATGCCTCATCTTCCTTGAGTCTGGTGGCTAGCACGGCCTGTCTAAGCGTTTCGTTTCGGTAGGCGACCCTGCCTTTCGCATCTTTTGCCGCTGCGATTTCCAGCACCATCTTGGCCCGCATCGCCTCGACCCTGTCATCGACCCTGAGCTTCTCCCTCCTGACCTCTTGCATCCTCTTGCTCAGCTCTGCCATGCGGTCCACCATGCCCAAGAGCTCACTCCTAAGCTCACTATTCATGATTCCTCCTCGTGATTCAACCCTCCGGCTGCAGTCTCCGTGCCGGTCGCTACGGAGTGCGAGCCCACGTAACGACACCGATTACGCACAGCATTATACGCCAGAAGGCTTGTCTTGACAAGGCCTTCGGCCTTTGCCGACAGCAAGCTCTGGCGCTAGAATAGTGGCGAGGACAAGACGCCTATGAAGCGACCCCTGATCGGCATCAACTGCCGCTACCAGAGCGACGCCAGATATCCTGTCCGCGACCAGATAGGGGTCTACACCCCCTATTACCAGGCCCTCCTCGCCGCGGGAGCGCTGCCGGTCGTCATTCCCAGCATGGAGGACTGCTCCACTCTGGGTGAGTATCTCGACCGCCTGGACGGTTTCTTGTTTACCGGGGGTCGAGACGTGCCCCCGCAGGCCTACGGCCAATCGAAGCACCCCCAGACGGAGGAATGCGACCCTCGGCGCTTCGCCTGTGACAGACTGCTGGCGGAATTGGTCAGGGAAAGGGCTATCCCCGTCCTGGCCATCTGTCTGGGTATGCAACTGCTCAACGTGGCCTATGGCGGCACGCTGATCCAGCACCTGGAGACCGGCATCCTGCACACCGCCATAGATGGGGGGAACGATGCCCTCCATTCCATCGTCGTAGAGGAGGACAGCCTGCTGCACCACGTCCTGGGGAGCAGCGGGCTGGAGGTCAACTCCGCCCACCACCAGGCGGTGGACAGGCTGGCTCCCGGATTGAGAGTCCTGGCCACGGCTCCCGATGGAACCGTGGAAGCGGTGCAGAAAACCGACAGGCGCTTCTTCCTCGGCGTGCAGTGGCATCCCGAGCGTATCTTCGAGAGAACGGAGCAGCGAGGGATCTTCGAGGCCTTCGTGAAAGCGTGCCACACAGGCTCGTAGTGAGGGCTTCAGCCCTTGTTTACGCGCAGACGCGCGCAATCGCGACCGAGCGTTCGTAGTAGGGGCTTCAGCCCTTGTTTACACGTAGAAGAGCGCACTACCGACCGAGCGTTCGTAGTAGGGGCTTCAGCCCCTGTTTACACGTAGAAGAGCGCACTACTGACCAGGGGCTCGTGGCGTTGGCTGTTGCTGTGCGCAAGATTCTTCGCGGCGAGACACGAGGGGGGGGTATGATTGTAGAGACAGCTTTCGAGCCCCTATCCTTCTTCGAAAAGGTGGCCGCCGTGTTGCCGGAACCTCCGCCGGACGGGAGACTCATCGGCAAATCATCAAACATTTGCATTCTGCCCAGTGAGCCCGCATTGCAATGGTTGTGATAGGGGATCTCAAGATCGTGTTTCAAAGGGAGGGGCCATGAAGAGCTATCGCAAAGAGCTGTGGTTCAACATAGCTGGGCGCCGCGGTTTTGTCAACATAACCCCTCAGGTAGATGAATGCTTGCGCGAAAGCGGCATTCAGGAGGGATTGTGCCTGGTAAATGCGATGCACATTACGGCAAGTGTTTTCATCAACGACGACGAGCGTGGCTTGCACGCGGACTATGAAAAGTGGCTGGAGGCGCTGGCGCCGCACGCACCCATCAGCCAATACCAACACAACCGCACCGGAGAAGACAATGCGGACGCGCACCTCAAGCGGCAGATCATGGGTCGGGAGGTGGTGGTGGCGGTGACCGAGGGCCGCCTGGACTTTGGCACCTGGGAGCGCATCTTCTACGGCGAGTTCGACGGCCGGCGGCGGAAACGGGTGTTGGTCAAGATCATCGGGGAGTAGGGGAAATTGGAGCTATCCTGACATCAACAGACGCCGGTCGCTATGTCTGATATCGCTACCTTCGCCAAGTTGGCAGCCCGGATGGTTGATGCTTCCTGTCTACCAGAGTCGCTCTGTCAAACGCTCGATCTCAGGTTGGGATTCATTCAGGGATCCCATTCCGACCAGCGTAGTACAATCCACCTTCGTTGTGATATGATCTGATCCAGGGAAATCGGCGATGACCATCAGCCAGTACCTTCACAATCGCACCGGAGAAGACGACGCCGACGCGCACCTGAAGCGCCAGATCATGGGCCGCGAAGTGGTGGCTGCGGTGACCAATGGCCATCTGGACTTCGGCACCTGGGAGCAGATCTTCTATGGCGAATTCGACGGCCGACGTCGGAAGCGGATGCTGGTCAAGATCATTGGGGAGTAGGGGGACCTGTTGCCCTCGTGAGTGTCGCTGGCCATCGTGCCGCCGTCTGGCAACAGCGTTCTTCCGGCAAACGATGACGAGCGCGCACTCCATACCAACCATTCGAAGTGAGGACCGGTGAAGCGAGCATTCATCGCGCTTGGGCTATCGACACTCCTGCTGGCCACGATCAGTCCGCCGACTCCGGCGGTCGAGACACCCTGGCTGGCCTTCTCGTTTCGCAGCCACGCCGACGGATACGGCCCTGCGCCCATCGACCGGCCTGTGCTGACAGCCGAAGAGACACCGACGCGGGCAGACGTCGCCGTGCTAGACGAGTGGACAGCTCTCGTGCTGGAAAGCGGGTCCTTGACAGTCCTGCACCGAGACCAGAAGGTTTGGACCAGCGATCCCACGTGGGACGTGCGGCAGGTGGTGGCGGCAGACCTGGACCACGACGAACAACAAGAGGTGACCCTCGTGCTCTGGAAGCCGTTCCATCGAGAGCCCGACGTCGTCTACCAGACCTTTCGCTTCCCCTCTCCCTGGGAGGAAGGCAGCCAACGAAACCACCTCTTCGTCTACGCCTGGGAAGAAGCTGGATGGCAGCCAATGTGGTGCAGCTCGCCCATCCCTGACCCTGTAGTGCAGATAGCCGCGGGCGACGTAGACGGCGACGGGGCTTACGAACTGGTGGCCCTGGAGGGCAGCTACGGCGAAGATCCCGGCGCACCCGCCCGCCACGTTAGCGTGTGGCGCTGGAACGGCTGGGGCTTTACCCTCCAATGGCGCAGCCCTCGCGGTCTCTACGAGAACCTCACACTGTTTGACGTCACCGGCGACCATGTTCCTGAGATCCTCGTGCAAGACCGAACTCAAGTATAGAAAGGAGCCTGGAGAGATGAGCTATCACCATCGTTTTCGCCTAGTTTGTGGCCTTCTCGCCTTCACCGTGCTACTGAGCGCCTTCCTCAGCGGCTGCGCCAGCCCCACCCCTGAGCCGACTGAGCCGCCAGCGCCCAGCGCTACAGTCGCGCCTAAACCCAGCCCAACCCTGGAGCCGACCGCACCTCCCACGCCCGAACCAACAGATACCCCGGAGCCTACCGTCGAACCCACCCCGACCGAGGAGCCGGCGGCCCGCTTCGGGCTGCTGGCCAGTCCCCTGCCCGTCACCAGCGCGGGCTTCGCCTCCTACCAACCGGTGCAGGTCGGTGTGCCGGCGGCCCACGCCGGCTACTCTCTGCCTGTGGACTTGAACAGCGTGGTCGTCGACCAGCGCTTCGTCTTCACCGAGGCCCAGCGCCAGCTCTTGAGCGCCAACGGCTTCGTCGTCGCCCCCTCAGAGTACAGAGAGTTCTTCCATCTCTACGAGGAGGCTCGCTACGCAGAGATGCCGGTCTTCGTCACCACCGACTCGGTCTATCACGTCTATCACCTGCTCTTCGACAAGGTGCTCCGCACCCTGGAGGACGAGCGCTTCCGCGCGGATTTGGACAAGATGACGGCGGGCATGGTCTGGGCGGCGGAGACCCAGCACGAGACGCTTAAAGGCACCGCCCTCGAGGGAGCGGCCCTCCGCAACCTGGCCTACTTCGCCGTGGCCCAACGACTCCTCAATCCTGCCGCTCCGGTCCCCCAGGCGGTGCGCGAGCAGGTGGAGGCGGAACTGGCCCTCATCGAGGCCCACCAGGGTTTCGTGACCTCGCCCATCCTGGGCTACCCAGAGGACTACAGCCAGTACGTGCCGCGCGGCCACTACAACAAGAACGAGGCCCGGCGGCAGTACTTCAAAGCCATGATGTGGTATGGGCGCATCAACTTCCGGCTCAAGGAGGCAGACGAGACCCTCTCTGCGCTGCTCATCGCTCAAGCCCTGGCCAATACGGAGATCGAGGGGGAGCCAGCGTCGGCGATCTGGGAGCGCATCTATGAGCCCACCTCCTTCATGGTCGGAATCAGCGACGACCTGGACATCTACGACTACCACCCCTTGATGGAAGAGGTTTACGGTTCCCTGGGTAACAACCCCACGATCTTCCTCGACGAGGCAAAGCTGCCCCAGTTCATCGCAGCGGCCAAGGAGCTGCCGCCCCCGCAGATTAACTCCATGCTGGTCTACGTCTGGGAGGATCGCGACGTGGCCACGCAGGGCTTCCGCTTTATGGGCCAGCGCTTCGTCATCGATGCCTACATCTTCCAGCAAATGATGTTCCGCAACGTAGGGGTGCTGGGGGACGCTCGTATGCTACCCAAGGGGCTGGACATCTTCTCTGCCATGGGCTCCCAGGAGGCCTACCGCATCCTCCAGGAGATGGACGAGACCCACTACCTCAACTTCAACGAGCAGATGAGCAAGGTGCAGGGTGAGGTCTCGGCGCTGGAGATGGATAGCTGGACGCAGAACCTGTACTGGGTCTGGCTGTACAGCTTCCAGCCATTGATCGAGGTCAAGGGGGAAGCGTATCCCGCCTTCATGCGCAATACCGCGTGGACCCGCAAGGACCTGCACACGGCCCTGGGGAGCTGGACGGAACTCAAGCACGACACCATCCTCTACGCCAAACAGGCCTACGCCGAACTGGGGGGAGTCTTCGAGGAGCCGGAGTTCAAGGGGTACGTGGAGCCCAATCCCGAGGCCTTCGCCCGGCTGGCAGCCCTGACCAGGATGACCATCGACGGGCTGGAGGCGCGGGACCTCCTCAGTGGCAGCGAGGCGATGTGGGAGACCAAGGACAACCTGGCACGTTTGGAGTTGCTCCTGACCCAGTTGGCAAGTATCGCGGAGAAAGAACTGGCGGGCACACCCCTCACCCCAGAAGAGCAGGAGGTGATCCTGTATTACGGGGGCCTGCTGGAGAATCTGACCATCGCCGCCGCCGACAAGGACGAGGTCGAGGGCCGCGCTTTTGTGGAGGACGAGGAAGCAGCGGTGATAGCCGACGTGGCCACCGACCCCAACGGCTTCGTTCTGGAAGAGGCTGTGGGTCGCATCTTCGAGATCTACGTCGTGGCTGAGATCGAGGGAAGCCCGATCGTGACCAAGGGCGGGGTCTTCTCCTACTACGAGTTCCCATGGCCGATGAGCGATCGCCTCACGGACGAGACCTGGCGGGAGATGCTCAGTACGGCGCAGACACCGCCTCGCCCACAATGGACCGGGAGCTTCATCGCGGAGTAGACCTGGTCTGGCCATCGACGCCAACCGAGACAACGACGACACAGGAGGAGGAAGCATGGGCCAGCAAGAGGGGGTGGAGTACTTACCCCTGATCAGAGACCTTCCAGCGAGCGAACGCCCGCGCGAGCGACTTCAGGCCTACGGTCCCCAATCGCTGTCCACCTCGGAGTTGCTGGCCATCATCCTTCGTACAGGCACGAAGTCCGAAAGCGTGATCAACCTGGGCAGCCGCCTTCTGGCCCAGTTCCACGGCCTGGCCGGCATCGCCAGGGCCAGTTTCGCCGACCTCTGCGACGTCCACGGGCTGGGAGTGGCCAAGGCCGCTCAGCTCAAGGCAGCGCTCGAGCTGGGCAAGCGTTTGATGGTGGCCTCCCCCGAGGAGCGCCCTCAGGTAAAGTCCCCGTCGGACGTGGCCAACCTGTTGATGCTGGAGATGGGCTTCCTGGAGCAGGAGCACCTCCGGGTGGTGCTCCTGGACACGAAGAACCACGTCCTGGGCATGCCCACCATCTACGTGGGTAGCCTCAATACCTCCGTCATGCGTATCGGGGAGCTCTTTCGCGAGGCCGTCAGGGCGAACAGTGCCGCGGTGATCGTGGTGCACAACCACCCCTCGGGCGACCCCACTCCCTCGCCAGAGGACGTGAGTATCACCCGGCAGATCGTAGAGGCGGGGAAACTGCTGGATGTGGACGTGCTGGACCACCTGGTCATCGGCCAGCAGAGGTACGTGAGCTTGAAAGAGCGGGGATTGGGTTTCTCGTGACACGGACTACCATCTGCAGCGAGGCCTGAGACCCGGCGTTCATACTCCTCGAACTGCTCGCGGCTTCCATCTGCCTCTTGCCAGAGCAGGATCCTCTCACGACCCCGCGCGCACGGCTGCCGCAGCGCGACCCAATGTCCTGTTCGGGGTGTCGTTCATGGGGTCTCGTTGCGATACAGTCACCTGTGACTGTATCGCTCCAAGACTCCTTGACTAGACACGCGATCCGGGGTATACTAGGTACAGACCATTCTCCGGCGGCGTGTTTCTCCTGGTACGTCATCTGCCCGAAATTGGCGGCTTGTGATGCAACGATGAGCATCCTCATCCTGGACTGACTAGAGGTAGTGGCATGCCGGACGAATTTGACGAAGGTCACTGGAACGCCCTTCTGCAGAGAATCAGGGACGGGAAATGCACACCGTTCCTCGGAGCAGGGGCATGTCACCCGTCCATACCCCTGGCGACGGAGCTTGCCCTGAGTTGGGCGGACGAGCATGGCTATTTCGAGCGGGACCACAGCCGACGCGCAAACCTAGCTGTAGTGGCTCAGTATCTAGCCGTGACCAGAGACCCGATGTTTCCCAAACAGAAGCTCCTCAGACGCATCGAGTCCTGTCAAGCCCCGGACTTCTCTGAAGAGGACGAACCCCACAGTGTCCTGGCTGACCTTCCTCTGCCGATCTATCTTACGACGAACTGTGACGATTTCATCGTCAAGGCGCTCGAGAGTCGGGGAAGGACCCCTAGGGCCGAAGTCTGTCAGTGGAGCAAGTCGCTGCGGGAGTTGACTGAGGCGCAGGTGTCTTCAGGTCTAGACTTGCAGCATCCTTTGGAGCCAAGTCCCCCCAATCCCCTCGTTTTCCACCTCCACGGAGGTGGTGGGGAACCCAGGTCGCTGGTCTTGACAGAGGATGACTACCTGGAGTTCCTGGTCAGCGTATCCCAAGGGGAGGAGGTACTTCCTTCGCGGGTCAAGGAAGCCCTAACGGACAGCTCACTGCTATTCATAGGGTACAGCTTGCAGGACCTGACTTTTCGCGTGCTATGGCAGGGGCTAGTTGCCCCGAGGCCCAAAGGCTGGCGATACGGTAGCGTTTCTGTTCAGCTAGTGCCTGTCCCCGAGGATGCTACGCAGGAAGACCGGCGGGCCGCGAAGGCGTATTGGGAAGAGTACTTCGCTCGGCTCGATGTCCGCGTCTACTGGGGCACAGCGAGGGAGTTTGCCAGAGAACTTAGGTCAAAGTGGCAGCAGGACGGTGATGGCTGAGAGTGCAGAAGCAGGCCCATACGTGGGGCCGCGCCCCTTCGAGCGCAGGGACGAATCACTATTCTTCGGCAGGGAGCCCGAAAGCCGCGAACTTCTTTCGCGCGTGATCGCTCACCAGCTAGTGGTCTTCTACGCTCAGTCGGGCGCCGGGAAAACCTCCCTGCTGAACGCGAGGCTAGCTCCGCGCCTGGAGGATAGAGGCCTAGAGGTTCTGTCGGGACGCGTGGGTGGAGAAACACCCGTGGACATCGACGCGGCAGCGGTGCCGAACCCCTTCTCCTACCGCGTTCTGCTCAGTCTCGTCCCGCAGGGTTCGGATCCGCGCGAGATGCTACAAGAGTCCCTGGCGGGTTTCTTCAGAGGGAGAGAGCACACGACCGATGGCGATGGGCAACCGCTTCCACGCGTGCTGGTCTTAGATCAGTTTGAGGAGCTGTTCACGCTCTACCCGGACCGCTGGGAACAGCGAGAGGACTTCTTCCTCGAGGTCCGACAGGCGGTGAGAGAGGACCCCCTATTGCGGGTGGTACTTGCTGTCCGGGACGAGTATATGCCTGAAGCCGAACGCTACCTGAGACTCATTCCTGAGGAGTTGCGGACACGCTTCCACATGGAGCGTCTACGGAGGAATGCGGCGCTGGACGCGGTGACCGGCCCAGTATCGCACACCCAACGTCGCTTCGCTGACGGTGTTGCCGAGACGCTCGTTGCAGATCTGCTCAAACCGCGGGTCTCTGCAAAGGGGACGGACGAGGCGCGACAGGAGTTTGTGGAGCCGGTGCACCTCCAGGTCGTGTGCCAGAACCTATGGCGGAGTTTGCCGTCGGACACTGACGTGATCACGCAGGAGCATGTATCGGCTTCTGGTGAGGTCGACCAAGTCCTTGCTGAGTTCTATGAACGTATTGTCCAAAAGGCAGTGGCTGAGACCGGAACCGATGAATCCTCTCTGCGCGACCTTTGCAGCAACGAGCTCATCACACCGCTTGGGACTCGCGGAACCGTCTTGAGGGGCATTTCCACCTCCGGCGGCGTCCCGAACAAGGCAATCGAGGTTCTTGAGAGAGAGCATCTCATCAGAGCGGAGTGGCGGGCCGGGGCGCACTGGTATGAACTCACTCATGATCGCCTGATAGAGCCAATCCGGAAGTCAAACGAAGACGCCAGCGCAAGGCGCGCCCAACAAGCGCAGGCCAGGAAGCGTCGGGCCCTCGCTGTGGGCATCCCGCTGGCAACCGTGTTGGTAGCCTTGGCGCTAGTATTTCTCACTTCGCAGTTTGCCCACGAGCGTGCGAAGGCGGACCTCCAGACCCGGATTGGACAATCTCGGCAGTTTGCGGCTCGCGTCCCCGGGGCGCTGGCTGCAGACTCCGAGCTAGGCCTACTCGTGGCTATGGAGTCCATATCGGTGACGTACTCCGTGGACAGCAGCTATACGGTTGAGGCGTACGCTGCCCTTTGGCAAGCGCTGGACAGCCCGCCACATGTCATTTTGGCTGGGCACACAGCGCGAGTAAACTGGGCCTCGTTCGGTCCGGGCGGCCAGGAGATCGTGACGGCTAGCGCCGACAAGACCGCTCGGCTCTGGGATATCCGCGGCCTGCCACTTGCGACTCTCACGGGCCACACCGGCGCAGTGCTCCGTGCGGCCTTCAGTCCCGATGGACAGCGCGTAGTCACTGCCAGCGAGGATTCCAGCGCGCGCCTATGGGCCGTGGACGGCCGCCCAATTGCGCAGCTCTTGGGCCACGATGGCGCCGTGAATGACGCGCTGTTCAGTCCGGATGGACGTCTAGTGCTCACCGCGAGTGCTGATGGGACAGCTCGCGTGTGGGACGTTGAGGGAAACTGCGTTGCTGTCCTTACGGGCCACACCGGTGCGGTCAACAACGGTCTGTTCAGTCCCGACGGGCAGCTTATCCTCACCTCAAGTGCGGACGGTACAGCGCGGCTCTGGCGTCTCGACGGAACCCCCGTCACTGTCATCACCGGCCACACGGCATCTGTCAACCACGCTGAGTTCAGTCCCGACGGGCAACTCATCGTGACCGCGAGCGTTGATCGGACAGCGCGCGTCTGGGACTTGAGCGGCCAGAATACTGCCACCCTTTCTGGGCACATGGGAAGCGTGACCCATGCCTCTTTCAGTCCTGATGGGCAACGCATCGTCACAGCCAGCACCGATGGCACAGCCCGGGTGTGGGACAGAGACGGTCGACCAGTTGTCATTCTTGGCGAGCACTTGGGCCCAGTGCATTGCCCTGTCTTCAGCCCCGACGGGTTCCTGATCGCTACCGCCAGTGCCGACGGCAAGGTTCGACTCTGGCACAGGGAAGGGCAAGCGTTGGGGGCCCTCAGCGACGGCAGCGACGAAGCCCTGCATGCCGAGTTCAGCCCAGACAGCCAGCTAGTCGTGACAGCGAAGGTCGGGGGCGCAGCGCGCCTCCACCATATCTCCGTTGCCGATATGATGGCGCTCGCACAAAGTCGTGTCACGCGCACCCTCACACCCGAGGAACTCCAGACTTACGGGGGCGACACTCTTCTCGTGCCCACCCCAGAACCCACACCGTCCCCCAGTCCTACGAGCGTTGCACCGCCTGAGACGCCAGCGCCAACCCCAACCCCTCCGTCACCTCCTGGCATGGTGCTCATTCCCGCCGGGGAGTTCCTGATGGGTTCGACCAATCAACAGATCGACGAGCTCTTTGAAATGTGCTCGAGCAGAATTCCCGACTGTGAGAGGGAGAGCTTTGAAGATCAATACCCGCAGAGGCTTGTATACCTAGATGCCTTCTACATCGATCAATTCGAGGTGACCAACGCTCAGTATGCGCAGTGTGTGCTCGCTGGCAAGTGCACGGAGTCCAACCCCTCATCTCGGAATCGTTCCGCCTACTACGGCAATCCCGAGTATGACCAGTATCCGGTCGTCAGGGTCAATTGGTTCGATGCTCAGGCATACTGTGGGTGGGCCGGAAAACGACTGCCCACAGAGGCCGAGTGGGAAGAGGCGGCGCGGGGCACCGATGCTCGCCTGTACCCGTGGGGCAACGAGGCTCCAGATGCCAGTCGTCTCAACTACTGCGATTTTGACTGCCGGTGGAAACAATTCAGAGACCAAGACGTACATGATGGCTACGCGGACACAAGCCCAGTTGGTGCGTACCCAATGGGCACCAGTCCTTACGGAGCATGCGACATGGCGGGCAACGCATGGGAGTGGGTTGCGGACTGGTATGATAGCGCCTACTACGCAGTCGCCCCGTCTAGAAATCCGCTGGGACCTACAGTGGGCGCGAAGCGTGTCCTACGTGGGGGCTCGTTCGAGAACATCTGGCATGTAACCTCGGCCACATACCGTTCTCACGAGTTGCCTCGCACGCGAACCTACGGTGTCGGCTTCCGTTGTGCCGCATCGATCACCACATCCTCATCCGGCGGGTGAGTTGCTAGGCCACCACCCACACGGCCTCTGTTCAACATCACGGGCCGAGCGGGGACATCGTGGAGGCACGTGAGCGCTGGATGTCCTCGATCACCTCATCATCGCCCAGCAGAGGTACGTGAGCCTCAAGGAGCGAGGGTTGGGTTTCAGCTAGGCTAGAGCAGCTACTCCATGGAGGACCCTGGACTAGTCGTCTTCCGGGCGATACCCGTCCTTGTCTGCGGTGTGACTCCTGCCCCGCTCCTCGATCACCGACGAGGCGTGCTCGCGCTCCGCCTTGCACCAGGGGCACTCATCGCCTTCGTAGGGAAGGTGGCAAACGTTGCACACCTTCGCCTGGGTCTCACCCTCTTCTTG
>Ga0307380_10008206_pt1 | contig 13423 bp, 11 predicted proteins | sample UN3MG_FD_202239 | JGI IMG/M metagenome (GOLD analysis project Ga0307380, IMG submission 202239) | Soil microbial communities from Risofladan, Vaasa, Finland - UN-3 | ecosystem: Environmental > Terrestrial > Soil > Coastal area > Acid sulfate soil | place: Finland: Risofladan, Vaasa | collected... | reverse complement strand
GTGGGCCCGAGTTCCTGGAGGACGTCGGCGATCCGGGCCGCGACGGTGGGCGCCGTTTCCCCGGTGATCTTTTCGCGCCGCTTCAGCAGGCGTTTGCGGAAGGGGACGAAGCGGTCCAGGTGCAGGCTGACGACCAGCCAGCCGAATCCGTGCTTCGTCAGGATCGAAAGGACGTGCCCGAGCCGACCGATCTCCCGAAAGCGCCGCCCAAATGGAATCCAGGTCATACGATTGGGGCCCCCGATGTCCGGAACCTTCGCCGGGGGGCATTATAACCGCCGCCCCGCCCGCCGTTCAAGCCCGGAGATGAGCGCAGCCGCTTGCGGCTTAGCGACCGTTCAAGCCCGGGGATGAGCGCAGCGAATCCCCGGGACGCCGTTCGAGCCGACCGCGGAAGCAGGCGGCCACGTTCCCCACCGTGGCACGTGCCACGGTGGGCCCACGTAACTGACGCATTGCTCACCAAGGCCCGGGTTCGTTGGGGCCGGCGACGGCGAGGACGGCGGCGAATACGGAGGCGGCCCCCGCCCGCTTCAGGACCCGCGCGCATTCGCCGACGGTCGCGCCGCTCGTCAGCACATCGTCCACGAGGAGCAACCGCCTGCCTTTGACGGCCGACTCTTCGCCGCGCACCGCAAACGCTCCGCGCACGTTCTCGACCCGCCGGCCGGCGGGAAGGCGGGTCTGATGCGGCGTGGAGCGGACGCGGAGGAGTCGCCGGGCTTCGCCTCGGCGCAGACGGGCCACGAGCGGCCGTCCCGTCGCCCGGACCACCTCCTGCGCGAGGGCCGTCGCCTGGTTGAAGCCGCGGACGACGCGCCGGCGCCACCAGTGAAGCGGCACGGGGACCACCAGGTCCACGAGGTCGGCCCACGGCGCGAGGGCGACCCGCTCGGCCAGAAGGCGGCCCAGAACCGGGCCGAGGTCCTGCTGCCGACCGTATTTGTAAGCCAGGATGAGGCTCTTGAGGGGCTCCTTGTAGGGTCCGACGCGCGCGAGGCCGTCGTACGGCAGCGGTCGGCCCCGGCAGAGCGAACACCCGTCCAAGTCGAAGGCGTGCGGGCCGGCGCCGCGACCGCAACGCGGACAGTGGAGCACCGCGATGAGCCCGGCCATGGCCCGGCCGCAGGCGGAACACAAGGTGAACGGCGTGTCGCGCGGCGCGGGCGCCCCGCAGGCCACGCAATGGGTGGGCAAGACGAGTTCCCGCAACGCGACCCAGAGGGAGCGGAGCATGGCCGGATTATATCGCCGGAGGCGCCGGCGTGCCAACCACCGACATGACGGCCGGATGGGGTGTGGCCGCATTTCGTGGCACGTCATCGAGGCCGCTTGCAAATCTGTGTGTGGCACTGCGGGTCTTGTTGCGCCTTCGCCGTGGGACATAAAATCTTGGCACACCCGCCGGATGCCGCGGCGTACCTCGTCGGAAAGAGCCTGCATCCTAGAGAAAACCGTCAAAGAGTGGTGCAGTGCAGCAGATTCGACCAAATACGCGAGCCGCCAGATTCCTAGAGCACACCATCAATGAGCAGTGCAGTGCAGCATGCGGAGTTCGTGGTACTGGCTGGTCAACCCTAGAGCACACCATCAAAGAGCGGTGCAGTGCAGCCATCAGCCCCATGTTCATGAAAGCCTTCCACCTAGACCACACCATCAAGGAGCGGTGCAGTGCAGCCAGGTAAGGGTACGGCGGAAACCGCTTGTACCTAGAGCACACCATCAAAGAGCGGTGCAATGCAGACTTCGACCCTTCGGCCTTTCTCAGGGCCTTCCTAGAGCACACCATCAAAGAGCGGTGCAATGCAGAGGTTCCCATCACCCACTTGCAGATACTCTTCCTAGAGCACACCATCAAAGAGCGGTGCAATGCAGAGGTTCCCATCACCCACTTGCAGATACTCTTCCTAGAGCACACCATCAAAGAGCGGTGCAATGCAGAGGCACCGACGAACAGCAGCACCATCGTCGTCCTAGAGCACACCATCAAAGAGCGGTGCAATGCAGACCTATGGCTCCCAATCAGTTACGTAATAAGAACTTGCCGCAAAACACCGCGCCCAAAAACCGCTCAGACGTGTTCGGTGAGCGCGTGCAACAGGCATTTTTTTGCCGTTTATAGGCACGCTTCTCAACCTTCAGGCCGCTCTAGTCGGCCTTCGGCCGCGCACCCGCGATTGCCTTTCGGCTAGCGTTGTGTTTTTCGCGGCCTCGGTAAGTTTTCAAAGAGCGATGCCTGGCTGGCGCATTGCTTTTCTATTATACCTTCTATGCCGTCAACCGCAAGATTTTTCGCGGCGTTGTAGTCGGCATCCGCCTCGTGTTCACACTTCGGACACTTGAACTTTGCCGAATATCCGCCAGCGGCGTTTTTGTCCCTTGCCTTCCTCGTGAAGTCCTGGTTGATATGCCCGCATTGGCTGCACCGCTGGCTGGTGTAGCGCGGGTTGACCTCTCGGCACTGTATCCCATTTTCCTCGGCTTTGTATTTAATGAACTGCTGCAACTGGAAATATCTCCACATATTTCCGAGGAAAGTTCCTGAAAGTTTGTCTCGCAGGCCTTCCAGATTCTCAATCTGGATCGTGCCGGCGCTGTTGTCGAGGGCGAACTTGATTATCGCGGCCGACATCTGGTGGTTCAGGGTTGTGTAAGCTTGGTTGATTCTCCCCTGAAGTATCTCGGTGGGCTGCAACTTGCGTTTTCTGCCGTGGCCCGAGCGGGCGGTTTCGCCGGAAATGTCCGTCCTGCCGCCCCGCTGAATCTCCCTTCTTTTTCTCATTGTGTGCAGTTTCAGGACCCTCACGCGGGCGGCGAGAGCGGAAAATGCGCGGTATCCGAGCCGTGCTTGACCGTTACTTACGGCCGCATAGACGGGGCAGGCGAAGCCGACATCCACGCCGACGATTCTGGACGGGTCTAGCCTCGTTGGCTTCGGGGCCGGAAGGGTATAGCAAACATACAACCACCACGTCCTGTTTTCGTCCTCCTTGACATCGAAGTATCGCTGTTTGTAGCCCAGTCCGCTCTGAGATTTGCTCTCAAGGAGCCTTTCAACGATTGCCTCCGCGCCTTGGCCGATGCCCTGCGTCCCCAGAAGGACGCGCGGATAGGGCTTGTTGCGGATCATCAGTTCAAGTTCGACGCCTTTCTCCGATCGCTCAAGCCTTCTTTGAGTTTTCTTGTCACACCGTATGGGAATGGCCATGTTGTTTCGGAAAGTCGGAAGCGAGGACTGGCCCCGGATGACCTGTGTCCATTTTCCTTTGCTTATCAGCCCCTTGATTTTATAGATGAACAGAGCACCGGCAACGGTATCGGGCAGTGCGCCGGTCTTGCTGAACTTATTCATTTCCGCTTCAATTCTCTTGCCGTTGTCCTCGGTTTCTGTTTCATCGGGAGCTTTTCTTTTCTTGGCCTCCTCCAGGATCATCTCGCGCAGTCGCCTGTTCAGTTGGCCGGCCGTCGCTTTGGAGACGGCGTCGGTTTTGCCCGCGCGCCATAGATGAAATGCCAGGTAGGCCTCACTGACAGCAAGGTTGGCGAGCCTGTAAACCCTGTAACGTGTGTCGCGAAGGGATTGGCCGAGTTCTTTCCAATCCATGTTGACAGGCTTGATGATTTTTAACTTGAGAACTTTGAAATGTTTGTCGGCCATAAGGCCCCCCAGTTTCGTTCCGGGGTCGCGTCCCGGAGCCGCCCGTGCTCCCATCGGGTTTATTGTGGCAATGGGGGATGGGGATGTCCAGAAAGAACCGCAAAGACGAATGTCGAGCGGCATCCCTTTTCGCTTGTGACGGGGCGAGCGGCCGACTAGAGTGGATGGGCGACCCGGAAAACCCGCCCCCAGGGCAAGGTCACAACCCGTGCGGATCCTGCATCGCTACATTCTGAAGGAGTTGCTGAAGGCGTTCGGCCTGGCGTTGGCGGCCATTACGGGCGTGGTGTCGCTGGGGATGGTGCTGAAGGCCCTCCAGGGCGAGGGCATCGGCCCCGTGACTTCCCTGCTCTACGTGGGCCTCTCGATACCGGGGGCGGCCTACCTCGCGATGGGGCTGGCCGCCGTGCTGGCGACCACGCTCGTGTATGGGCGGCTGGCGGTGGACAACGAGATCATGGCCTGCCAGGCGAGCGGCGTGCCGGTCTCCAGCCTGCTCTGGCCGACGGTTCTGCTGGCGGTCGTGACGGCGTCGACGAACCTGTTCCTGGCCGTCTGGCCGCTGCCGGAGAGCGGCTACGCCGTCAAGAGACTCTCCCTGGCCGACGTGGAGCGCCTGTTCTTCACGCGGTTGTCGAGCACCGGCAAGATCAAGGTCCGGGACGCGGGCTTCGAAATGAGCGTGGACCGGGTGAGCGGCAACCGGCTGTCGGGGCCGGCGCTGAAGTACCGCGGCAGCCAGGGGCAAACGTATGCCTACGCGCCGTACGGGCTCGTCGAGTTCGACCGGAAGAGACACAGTGTGTCGCTCTTTTTGTCGGATGCCCAGGTGATCCAGGAGAACGGGCGCGTGGAGAACCGGGGGACGCACATTGTCGGCCTGACGCTGCCGACCGAGGTGCCCCGCGACATCAAGAACCTGAGCCTGTGGTACCTTCTGGCGGCGCAGCAGCATCCGGAGCGGTTTTCCCAGGTTCTGAAGGACCTGAAGGAGGGTGAGGCCTCGCCGGAAGCCATCCAGCGTGAGAAAGACAAGGTCCGGGCCCGGGCGATGGCGGAGATGCACGGCCGGCTGGCCGCCGCCCTCGGGTGCTTCGCTCTGGTGCTCCTCGGCGCCGGCCTGGGGATTCTGTTTCACAGCGGCCACCTGCTGACGGCGTTCGGGGTGGCGCTGGCGCCCTGGTTGGGCACGACCCTGCTGACGATGCGGGCGAAGGAAGCGGTGGCGGACCAACTGGAGCGGGCCCAGGACGCCTTGTATCTCATCTGGACGCCCAACTTCCTGATGCTGCTTCTGGCCGCCGGCGTCCTGGCGCACCTCGTGTGGGGGTGGATGCGGCCGACGCGGGTCCGGGACCTGATTCGAGGACGGGCCGGATGAAAATCCTCGACCGCTACATCGTCCGCACGTACGTCTTCTCCCTGATGATCGTCTTCGCCGCGATGATGGGCCTGGCCGTCATCCTGGACCAGTTCTTCAACGTGAACGAGTTCTTCAAAGGCACGGGCGAGGCCCAGGCAGCGGGCTTCCGGACGATCCTCGGCAACATGGCCAACTACTACTTTTACAAGATGTTCGAGTTCTTCCAGTGGCTGGCCGCGCCGTCGCTGCTGGTGGCGGCGGCGGCGGCGCTCGTGCGCCTGAACCGCGGGCACGAACTCACGGGCATCAAGGCCGCCGGCGTGAGCCTCTACCGCGTCATGTGGCCGATGATCCTGGTCGCCCTGGCCGTCGACGCCTTCTACGTCGTCAACCAGGAAGGCATCATTCCGGGGATTGCGGCCCAGTTGGCGCGCGACCCGGACGACCTGGCCGTCCAGGACCGCTTCCCGGTCGACTTCATCCGCGACGAGCACAACAACATCATGTATGCGCCGCTGTACGACCCAAAGACCCACGAGATGCTCGCCGAACCGCGGGCCGTCCCGGGCAGCGACACGCTGGTCTTCGTGGCCCGCGTGCGCATCTTCCTGCGGGACTCGAAGTACAAGGCCCGCGGCACCATCGAAGCCGAACGCGCCGTCTGGAACCCCGAAAGAAAAGTCTGGGACCTGACGGGCGGGATCAAACTGCCGCCCATCGAAGAAACCGCGCCCCTGGACCGGCCCCCCGCCGGTCCCGAGGGCGACCCTTACCCCTTCTATGCCACGAACGTCGGGCCCGACGAAATCCTGCGCCACCGCGCCAGCGACTTCCACCGCTACATGGGATACGGGGAACTCAAGACCCTCGCGGAGGATCCGATGCGAGGCAACCGCCGACAACTCCAGGTCGCCATGCACCAGCACGTGACGATGCCCATCCTGAACCTCCTGGTCCTCCTGCTGGGCCTCCCGTTCGTCACCGGTCGCGAGGAACGCAACTACTTTGCCAGCATCGGCATCGCGGTGGTCCTGTTCATCGGCGTGTACATCCTGACGTTTGTCTCGACGGCCTTCGGCAACGCGGGCCACCTGAGCCCCCTCCAAGCCGCGTGGTTCCCCGTCTTCGTCGTGCTGCCCGCGAGCATCCTCTCGATGGAATCGCTGCGGACGTAAAGACAGTCCAAAGTCCAAAGTCTGAACAAACGGCAAACGACAAACACCAATGACCAAATCGCGGCGAAGCCGCGTAGCGGTCATTGCTGTTTGCAGTTTGGCGTTTCCTTGAACTTTGGACTTCAGTTGATCAGCCTGCCCAGAAGCGAAAGGTTCCACGCCTCCGCTGCCGCGCCCGTCCAGAACATCCATCCCAACCGGACGGCCCACAGGAGGAGCGCCGCCCCCGCGATGAACGGAAGCGACCATGTCAGCATGCGGGCCGTTCCGTTCAACCACGCCCGGCCCGCGAGAAGGATCCCCGTCGAACGGACCCACACGACGCCGAAGAGGACGAAGACGAGCGGCCCGAGGGGATGCGCTTCGAACGCTTCGCCGACCGCCCCGCGCCCCATCGCGTAGAACGACCGCGTCAGGCCGCACGTGGGGCACGGCAAGCCCGTCGCCCGGCGCAGCACGCAGATGGAACCCGCGGGGTCGTCGTCCGCCGCCCCGGAGTCCCAGAGCCCGATCTGGAGGATGCTGACCGCAAACGCCGCCGTCAGCAGGGCCGCCACGATGCCGTGAAAAATCCGGTCGGCGGTCGGCACGGTGCGGCTCGCGCGCTCCACCATCGCCGGACCCTTACGAGTACGCCGGCGGCTGGATGTCGGTCGGCGGAATCGGCCCGCCCTCGGTGACCGGACCGCCCGCAGCGATCGGCTGAACCAGCGGCCGACCCGTCCAGGAGCGGTACAGGTAAACAAGGGCGCTGCCGAACCAGAGCATGGCGATCGGTGCGGTGAAGAAAATGCCGATGTAGCAGGCGATCACGCCCAGCGAGAAAAGCCACCCGATAAGCCAGCCCAGCACGCCGAAACCCAGAACCGACCAGAAGCGGTCGCGGACCATCCGCATGGACGCCTTGGCGGCTTCCCATCCCGACTGCGGGTAATCCCAGACGGCAAGAGGTGCGAAAATGAAAAACAACAAGAACACGCTCACAAGAAGGGAGATGATGTTGGCAACAACGATGAACGGAATAAGAACGCTCAAGAACGCTTCCATATCCGGGGGCTTATCCTGACCGGCGGACATAAGGATCGGAAATATCAGGACGAAATACACCATCATGTAGATGGCCGCCAGAACAAACCACACGATCAGAACGGGGAGGAGCGATACGATGGACTGAGCGAAACGCTGCTTGAACCCTTCGAACAAGCCGCCGACGCCCAGCGTGCGGCCATCGATTCGCCGCATCAGCACGTACATGAACCCCGCCGCCAGCGGCGGCCCCGCGATGAACTGGCCGAATGGCACAAAGCCCGACACCATCAGAAGAAGCAGAAACACAAATGCCAGCAGCCAGTGCTGCCAGAAGTCCTTCTTCATGAACCGCCAACCCAGACGATAGGCATCCATCACGCCCAGGCTTCCCTCGCCCGGCAGACCCTGCCGCATCTCCCACGACGTGTCTTGGCTCATCGCCGTCTCCTTGCTGCGTTCCGAAAGGAACCCGACGTGCCACCCTTCTGCCGCTCACAAGCGGTGCCGCGAGACTACACCCACCCACCGCAACCGTCAACGAGTTTCCGCGTCCCTGTAACCCGTCGGGCGCGGCCGCAGATCGTGGCCGTGGCTCTTCAGGCCCATTCATGGGCCTTCGCCCCGCGTCAGTCGCCGCGGCGACCATTTTACGGCAGGGTGGCATGGCCACGCTGTTCTGCGTGGCCATGCATGGGGACAATTTGCATGTCCACCCGCAACAGGGTGGACATGCCACCCACCGCGTAGATGCAAAATCCTGTTTTATGGCGGCGTGACCAGCCGCCGCTTTCACTTTCCTTTTCTTTTTCCTCTCCGCCCTGTCCCCAGCGGTATAATGGCTGCCGATGAAAACGGATGACCCGAGCCAGTTCGTCGCCCGCGTCCGCGCCTGCATCCGCGCCCACGGTCTGCTCCCGTCCGTCCGCAAGGGCGCTGGGCCGGAGCCCGTGGTCGTCGGCGTGAGCGGCGGCGCGGATTCGGTCGCCCTCGTCCTTGCGCTCCACGACCTCGGACGCTCGGGTCTCGCCGTCGCCCTCACCGTCGCGCACCTGCACCACGGCCTCCGGGAGACTACGGCCGACGAGGACCAATCATTCGTTGAGAACCTCGCCAAGCGGCTGGACCTTCCGTGCACGGCGGACCGCGCGGACGTCCGGGCCGAGGCTGAGCGCGACGGCGTCGGCATCGAAGAGGCCGCCCGCAACGCCCGCCGGCGATTTCTCATCGGCGCGGCGCGCCGCGCGGACGCCAGGAAAGTCGCTCTCGGCCACACGGCCGACGACCGGGCCGAAACCGTCCTCTTCAACATTCTGCGCGGGACGGGCCTCGAAGGCCTCGCGGCGCTCGGGCCGCACACCATCCTCTCGCCCGAGGACGAAATCGCGATTATCCGGCCCCTCCTGGATGTGTCGCGCGCCGAGGTCCGGGCATTCCTCGAGGCGCGCGGCCAGGCGTGGCGCGAGGATGAAACGAACGCGGACCCGGCGTTTGCGCGCAACCGCCTTCGCCGCGAGGTGTTGCCGCTCCTTCGCGAAGCGGCCAATCCGAAAGTGGACGAGGCGCTCCTGCGCCTGGCGGATCAGTCGGCCGACGCCGCCGATGTCCTCGCCGACGCGCTGGACGTCGCGTGGAACGCCGTCGCGCGAGCGGTGTCCTGTAGGGTGGGTGCTCAGCAGCCACCGACACCCCTCCGCGAGTGTCACCCCGAGCGAAGCCGAGGGGTCTCGCCGTGTGATCGGCCGCAGGGTCACAACCACGGCGAGATTCCTCGACTCGCTCCGCTCGCTCGGAATGACAGCGCGCTGAATGCGGACACCAAGATCGAGGCAATCGTCATTGACGCCGACGATTTTGCGCTCCTTCGGCCCTGGCTCCAGGGGGCGATTCTCCGGCGGGCGGTCGAAAAGTTGGGCGGAGGCCTCAAACACATGAGCGCCGAACGGACGCGCGCAGCCGTCGAGGCGCTGCTCTCAAAGAGCGTCGCCGGGCCGGTTGAATTGCCGGGCGGACTTGTCGCCACCCGCCGCCGCCGCGCCATCCGGATCGGACCGCGCAACCAGGGCTAGCCCTGAAAGGGCGAATGAAAGTAGCCACGGGCGCCAGCCCGTGGTGCGAAAAGCGAAAATCCTCTTTTCCTCTATTGCTGTTGGAGCCCCGCCAGGGGCGACTGAAATCGGTCACGCCCAGATGCGCTCCGGGTCATATTCAATCCCGTGCCGCTCCAGCAGCGCGACGAACTCCTCCTCGAACGTCAGCCGCTTGTGATGCTCGGCCTGCGCCTCAATGTACCTGATGACTTTGTCGGCGCCGGATCGGCTGACGCTGAACGCGCCATATCCTTCCTGCCACGCGAAATCCGCTTCGGCGGGAAACGTCTCATGCACCCATCCCGATGAAAGGCTTTTCCATTTTCGCATGGCCTCGGCAACGGAAACCGTTGTCCCGAACGAAAGGAGCGCGTGGACGTGGTTCTCCGTGCCGCCGACCGAGAGCGCGCGGCCGAACTCGCCCCGCGCGATGCCGCCCATGTATTCCCACAGGCGTTGGCGAAATGGTTCGTGAATCAGCGGGCAGCGGTGCTTGGTGCTGAACACGGCGTGAGCGAGCAGGCAGGAATACGTGTGTCCCATGCCGGAACCTCAATCGCCCCTAACGGGGCTCCAGGATGTTGTCGGGCATCCGTTCCCACGGGCTTGCGCCCGTGGCTACTTTCAACCGTCCCTGCGGGACTCATCCCAGCAACTTCGCCAGGGCCTTCGCCATCGGCTCGCGCACGCTCGTCAGCCACTTGTCGGCCGCCGCGGCGCGCTTGCCGAGTTCCTTCAAGCCCAGGTTCCCCGGCCCACCTTGGAGGGTTTTCGATTTGAGATTCTCCACGGGGTCGCGGCTCGCGAGTTCATCCAGGTGGGCGGCGACCTCGCGGTACGCGTCGCGGAACGGCATCCCTTCGCCCACGAGTTCCAGCGCGCGGTCCGTCGCGAAGATCTCGGGGATGAATCCTTTGCGCAGGTTCTCCTCGACGACCTCGAGCCGTTCGAACGTGATGGCCATGATGCGCAAACTGCCCAGCGTCGCCTCGACGCCGCGCATGAACGGCCCTTTGGTTTCTTGGAAGTCGCGGTTGTAGCCCGAGGGGAGCGCCCGCAGGATGGCGGCCACTTCCTGCTCGCGCGCCAGGACGCCCGCCGCCTTCGCCCGGACGAGTTCCAGGCCGCAGGGATTCCGTTTCTGCGGCATCATGGAGGATCCGGTGCAGAGTTCCTTCGGGATGCGGAAGTAGCCGAACTCCGGCATCGACCCGACGAGGAGGTCCGTCGCCAGCCGCGCCAGGTCCAGCATCACCTGGCCGCAGGCCGCCAGGATCGCGAGTTCCGCCTTGCCGCGCGAGTTCGCGCAGTAAAGGACGTTGTTCTGGACCTTCGCGAAGCCCAGAAGGTCGGCCACCGCTTGGCGGTCGAGCGGCAGGGCGGACCCATAGGCCGCACCCGACCCGAGCGGCGACTGGTCCGAGATGGTGTGCGCGGCCTTCAACAATTCGAGGTCGTCCAGGAGCGCCTCGGCCGCAGCCCCGGCCCAGAGGCCCAAGCTCGACGGCATGGCGACCTGCATGTGCGTCCGCCCCGGCATCGGGACGAACTCGTGCTTCTCGGCGAACGCCTCGAGCGCCCGCACGAGCGCTACCGTCCGCTCCACGAGCGCGTGCAACTGCTCCTTCCCCCAGAGGCGCAGGTCCAGGAGGACCTGGTCGTTGCGGCTGCGGCCGGTGTGGAGTTTCTTCCCCAGGTCGCCCAGGCGGTCCGTCAGGTACTCTTCGACGGCGGTGTGCACGTCCTCCTGGGAAGGCGTGATGGAGAACTTGCCGGCGGCGAAATCCTTGAGGACCGAGCGCAATCCGCCCAGCAGGCGGTCGCGCTCCTTGGCCGCGAGGAGGCCGACCTTCGCGAGCATCGTCGCGTGGGCGGCCGAGCCGGCGACGTCCGCCCGCACGAGGTCCCGGTCCAGCAGGTAATCCTCGCCGACGGTGAACCGCTCGATCTCGGGTTCCAGTTCGTACCCTTTTTCCCACAGTTTGGCCATCGTTTGTCTCCATCCGGTCAGGCGGTTTGCTCCACGGTCCGCGGCCACCTATCCTACCAAATCGGCAGGCCGGCGGAAAGACTGTAGCGGGATGCTCTGTTGAAAACATCGGTGTTTCTGTAGCGCGGGGGTTTATCCCCCGCGCACAAACAGCGCGGGGCACAAGGCCCCGCGCTACGAAAGACATCTTTTCAACAGAGCAGCAGGGTGACGGAACGCGAAGGGAATGGCAGCGCCTTGTCTACTCGCGCGGCGTGGCGAGGTGCGCCAGCGCGAGCGCCAGGCCCAAGCCGACGAGCACCAGCCCGTTCGCCGCCAGAAGCCACCGCGTCCCCATCCACGTGATAAGGTAGAACGTCGTGCCGAGCGTCCCCACGATGGCCCCCACCGTGGAGAGGCCCGAAATCTTCCCGACGCCGGATCCCAAGTGGCCGAGCGCGTGGATGAGGAGTTTGGCGGCATAGGGCGTGACCATGCCGAGGAGCACCGCGGGCACGAGGAAGAGGAGCAGCCCGACGCCGAGCGTCGGCCACCGGAGGTCCGGCGGCATGTAGACGACGAGTTGGCCGTCGCCGGTTCCCGCGCCGCCGTCGTTCCATTCCTCCGGCAGCGGCGCCCCTTCTCCCGGAAACATGTAGTCGAGCACCGCGTCGGAATAGAGGGGAATCGAGAGGGCCACGACGCCGCCGAGGGCGAGGATCGCGCCGAGTTTCCACAAAGCCGGCCGGCGGTCGGCCAGACGCCCGCCCAGAAACGCCCCGATCGCCAGGCCGCCGAGAAAGACGCTGATGAGGCTCCCCCAGACGATGATGTCGCTGCCGAACTCCGGCTGGACGAGCCGAAATCCCGCCATCTCCAGGCTCATCAGCGCCGCCCCCGAAAGGAACACCGCCGCAAGCACCACCGCGCGGATCATGGCGACGCGCCCTCCTCCTCGAAGTGTTTCGGATGTTCGTGCCGCAGCGTGTTCACCGGCGCCTTGTCGTCCGTCAAGACCGCTTCGCCAATCTTGCGGTCCGTCAGGAACCGGTACTCCCGCCCGATGAGGTCCGCGAGGTCGAAACCGATGTCCAGCCCGCGGACCCGTTCTTCCGCCCGCAGGACCCAGTCCTTCCGGGTCACCGGTTCTTCGGCCATCGTGCCGAAGACGATGATGTTCCCCGACTGGGCCGCGGGCAACAGATAGACTTGCGGAAACGTCGCCTGGAACGTCTTCAGTTCCGCCAGGTAAAACCGGTTGATCGCCTTCTCCCACAGGTTCGACGCCGCCACCCCGCCCGGCTTCAGGTGCGACTTCACCAATTGGATGAACTCCACCGTCGTCAGGTGGAACGGCATATGATCCGCGGCATACGCGTCCAGCAGAATGACGTCGTACTGCTTCTGGGCACGCTTCAGGTACATGCGTCCGTCCATCACGAAAACGCGCGTCTTGGCGTTCCCGCGGAACTCGAAGTAGTCCTGGCACACCCGGACGACGTCCGGGTCCAGTTCGACGATGTCCAACTTCAGTTCCGGATAATACTTCTGAAGAAACTTCGGAATCGACGCGCCCCCCAACCCGATGAGGAGAACCTCTCGCGGGTCGGGATGCAGCGCCAGGGCCGCTATCATCGCCTGCGAGTATTTCAAGTCCAACCGCACCGGATCCGCCAGGATCATGCTCGACTGGATGCCCCGCGACTTGGAGAAGTGAAGGCACCGCCGGCCCTGCGCCGGATAGTCCACCACCTGGATCCGGTAATAGCGCGATTCCCGGTCGTAGCGGACGACCGTATCGTCCGACGAGGCGCTCGGAACCACAGCCAGGACCGCGACCCCGGCCGCAAGCGCCGCCATTCCAAGAATAATCCGCACACGCATTGGCGCCGTCTCCACGTTACCGCTGTGGAAGCCTACTCACCGGCGCCGCCTTTTGCCAGCCGATTCCATCACGAACACGATGCGCGCCACCATTCGCGTCCCCCATGTTGCCCAGATTCGCTAATCCAGCAGGCCCTTCCGGCCGATATTTTCATCGGAAACCCCACAACAGGCGCATTGGAGTGGAGGGCGAAGCGTGGCTCAGGACGACCTGATCGAGGCGATGGACGAGGCTCTTGCCGATCAACCCTCCAAGGC
>Ga0307380_10008204_pt1 | contig 13426 bp, 15 predicted proteins | sample UN3MG_FD_202239 | JGI IMG/M metagenome (GOLD analysis project Ga0307380, IMG submission 202239) | Soil microbial communities from Risofladan, Vaasa, Finland - UN-3 | ecosystem: Environmental > Terrestrial > Soil > Coastal area > Acid sulfate soil | place: Finland: Risofladan, Vaasa | collected... | reverse complement strand
GTTATGAAATAGATTCCTAATTATATTAGGGAGGATAAACAAGTGAGTGCTGAAGGCGTAGATATTGTAGCGATAGAAAAGAAAGTAATCGATATAATAAGTGAGCAAATGGGCGCAGACAAGAATGAGATAAAGCGTGAAACCTCATTTATAAACGATTTAAATGCCGACTCGCTGGATACGGTTGAGCTTGTTATGGAGTTCGAGGACGAGTTCGATATGAGCATTCCTGATGAGGAAGCCGAGAAAATCCAGACTGTCGGAGCCGCAGTCGATTACATCGTAAATGTAGCACAATCCAAGAGCAAAGAGTAGCGAACAAGCTTAGTATGAATAAACGGCGAGTTGTTATTACGGGCTTGGGTTGTGTAACGGCCTTAGCCGAGTCCGCTGACGAGCTTTTCGCGGCACTTTGCGAGGGCAGGAGCGGTGTTTCTGTTATTGAATCATTCGATACCAGTGAGTACCCGGTACATTTTGGTGGCGAGGTAAAGAACTTCGACGTAACAAAATACGTTGACCGGCGTGAAAGCAAGCGAATGGACCGCTTTACCCAGTTCGCCATGGCCGCGGCAAGTCAGGCTTTGGACGACAGCGGGCTCGACCTCTCGAAAGAAGACGTTTTTCGTGCCGGTGCTGTCGTGGGTACGGGTATAGGCGGCATCAAGGAGATCGAAGATCAGCACGTCAGAATCCTGGAAAAAGGGCCGAATAAGGTTTCTCCTTTCTGTGTTCCAAGGCTTATGGCCAATGCCGCCAGTGGCAATATTGCGATTCGCTATGGCCTGCGTGGTCCCAATTTTTGTGTCGTAAGCGCCTGTGCATCGGGTACTCATGCTATTGGAGAAGCTTATCTCAATGTTGCCAGCGGACGAAGCGACGTAATGATAACCGGCGGTACCGAAGCGGCTCTTACGCCGATTGGCTTGGCCTCTTTTTGTGCTGCCAGGTCGCTGAGCACGCGAAATGACAACCCGCAGGCGGCATCGAGACCGTTCGATAGAGACAGAGACGGATTCGTTCTTTCTGAGGGAGCCGGTATTTTGGTTCTGGAAGAAGAAGGTCATGCCAGGAAACGCGGTGCGCATATTTATGCCGAACTGCTCGGTTACGGTGCGACCGACGATGGTTATCATATTACCGCCCCACTGACGGACGGGAACGGTGCGGCGGCGACAATGAAGCTGGCGATGGCTGACGCCGGGCTGACCCCGGAACAAATAGATTATATTAATGCACATGGGACAGGTACCAGTCTGAACGATTTTGCTGAAAGTTCGGCTATCAAAAAAGTCTTCGGACGGCACGCTTATAAAACACCTGTCAGCTCGACTAAGAGCTGCCTCGGGCATCTGCTCGGCGCTACTGGTGCGGTAGAGCTTATCGTATGTGCAAAGGTCATTAACGAATCGATCATTCCCCCCACGATAAACCTGGAAAACCAGGATGAGAAATGCGATCTCAAGATGGATTTTGTGCCTCTTGAAGCTCGCCGGGCAAAGGTCGATATCGCGATGAGCAATTCTTTCGGCTTTGGGGGCCATAATGCCTGCCTGGTCGTCGGGAAATTCTGAGCAAGGCCGGCACTAAGGACAAATCCGAATTCGCTGCATGGCCGGTCTTTTCTCGCGAGTATCCAAGTTAAGACGAATTTGAAATTTCTTACCAATTTATCCAAACTGAAGTTATAATTCGGGGGCATTATACACGGTACGTGTAATACCAATTGTGATTATGATTTACGCTTTTGTCATTTCGACCGTAGGGCCACAAAGTGGCCTGAAGTGGAGAAATCTATTCAAAAAGATTTCTCGACTCCGCTTCGCTGCGCTCGAAATGACACGAACAAACGCACTGATTATACACAATTGGTATAAATATTGTTTTGCCGAAGCGTTGAGATGGATTTAATCCTGCATATCATACTTTTGATTGTTGGGCTTCTGATATTGTGGAAGTGCGCCGAGCTGCTGGTATCAGGTGCGGTTGGATTGGCCCGGATGCTCGGTGTCAGCTCACTTGTCGTCGGCCTGACGGTGGTGGCAATGGGAACTTCGGCGCCCGAGGTCGCTGCAAGTATTGCCGGCGTTTTGCGAAAAGTCGACGGCGGAGATATAGCTATCGGCAATGTTTTCGGTTCAAACATAGCTAACCTGGCTCTCATCGGCGGTCTGGTAGCCCTGATTCGGCCGCTCAGAGTTCAAAGGAAAACGCTGCTGCGTGAGATACCGGTAATGTTGTTAATGGCTCTGTTGTTGTGGCCTTTACTGTATAATTCATACGTAAGCCGCCCGGAGAGTATTATCCTGTTAGTGGTGTTTGCAGTATTGATTTTTCTAACGGTTTATGCTGCCCGGCGAGAATCTAAGCAGCCCGGGCATCAATCCGACAGCCTTGAGCCGGATGCGAAACAAGAAACACGAAGCGCACAGAAGGATATACTGTTCGTTCTCATCGGATTGGCGGGCCTGGCATTGGGGGCAGAAATGGCTGTGGAAGGAGCCGTATTTATCGGTATAGAGATCGGCTTGAGCGAAACAGTTATCGCCCTGACAGTCATCGCGTTCGGCACTTCACTGCCGGAGCTTGTAACTTGCGTTGTAGCCGCTATCAAAGGCCATCACGACATTTCGGTCGGCAATCTTGTCGGCTCGAATATCTTCAATACCCTTCTCGTAACCGGAGCGGCGGGCACGGTAAGGCCGTTCAAAATCGAAGCCCGTCTGGCAGGAGGAGTCGATTACTGGATCATGGTTATTGTCAGCGCAGCTTTTGCCGGTGCTATAATAATCGGTAAGCGCACTATTGGCCGAGTTTCCGGCACACTTCTGGTCTGCGCGTACTTTAGCTATATCATTTACCTGTTGTCGGCTTAGCCCCTCCTGATGCATCCGATTAAAGCGAAGCGTGCCGGCCGCATTCTATTTGCGACCGGCAAACTCTGCTTCGTGGAGGAGGGTATGATTTTCTATTGTGTATTCGACTGCTTCTGATTCTGTAACCTTATTTGCTTATTTCATTTTTTATAATCGGGTCATGAAACTATGGCTAAGTGCCACAATCGATACTGAATGTAACGCTTTTTTCGCCAATTTTATGAGACATTCCGGGCGTTTCGTCGTAGCTCAAGTAATAGCTGTTACTTAGAGCGGAAAAAACTATTCCTGAATCAGCAGCTTTCATAATAGAAGGGACCGGCCGCAAGCATGTATTCTTTACGGACGGTATCGGGCCAGATTACGGCGGTGGTGAACTTAAAAAGCAATGGATAATAAATGATAAGGCATAAAGTTTTACCGTCTTTGTATTTTTACTCAATAAGCCGGTGTTGCCATGTTGCATTCCAGGACGGACATAAGCCAAATCACGATCATGATAATCATCGCTGCCCACAGCATGTGCAGAAATCTGGGCTTGAGTGCATTCTTTACGCTCATCATTCAAATCTCCCAAATACAATCCAATTATAGCATATATTTTATACGCACAAAAGAAAAAAACAATCATTCTTGCTGCGGTATTTATGCCTGTCTTACTTGAAATTCAATACGGCGAATTTTCCATAATATTTTCGTGCCGCTTCGTCATAGGCCTTCGCCGCCTCGATTTCATCGTCGAAGGAACCGAGATATTTACAACTGCCGGCAACATATATTCTCGCAAGCCATTTCTTCTGGCAAGAATTAATCGAAATGCCTTTGTACCTTGAGCGGCTGTTATTTCTTGGCTTTTGCCTGTTCCATGCGTTCTGGCACCGGCTTGCTAATCGCAGATTTGCCTTTCTATTGTCAAGCCCGTCATGATTGATATGGTCGCACAAATACTCATCGCCTGCTTTGGCGATTTCCCTGTGCATCCATACAGTCTTTGGCTTGCGATTTTTGCCCGTGTAAATCCGTCTGGTTGCGTAAAACGTCCGCTGGCCCTTCAGAGCAAGCCATTTATGCCTGCTCAGACGCCAAAAATCATCGGGATCCACGATGGCGTACATTCCCCGTGTCAGCGGTATTCGCCTGAAAGCATAGCCGTAGCGAATACGCCGGTATAAAAGAACCGGAAGAACCAGCACTCGTTCAATCCGAGTCGGAATGTTGATAACAATCTGAATACTCTCCCCCAACTCCTGAAGTATTAGGAGAAATCCTAAATTAGAAGCTCGAAATCCGAAACAATATCTAAATTCAAATTAACAAATGATTCAAACGGTTCAGGCAGCATATTTATGCTGAACGGCGTGTTTTGAGCATTTGAATTTCGGTCATTCGGATTTGTTTAGGATTTAGGATTTCGATATTATTATTTAACGTTGTGCTTGTTTCGTATTTCGATATTCGTATTTCGAGTTTCCGGTTTCCGGCAGGAGGCCGAAAAGGCGCCCCCCCTATAATTGAACCAACCTGCGTGTTTGATGCGAAAATCTACAAAAATGTAGACGCATTTTTCGCCGTAAGTCCTTGTCTGATATGGAACAAAAAAATATTTAAACTTTTTTATTTTTACTCCCAGCTACCATCGCTTTTGGTCGAAAATTTGCGAAAACCTTGCCCATTTTAACCTGTAAAAACATAAGAATTGACCGCTGATTTACCCTGTTAGATGGAGGTTTTACCTATCTCACGGCGTGAACGCTTATTTGGATTCTCCACAGAAGCACAAAGAACGACAAAGCATACCCTGACCAAAGTTGCGTGATCTATCGTCACGTGATTTTTCTTGCAAATCTCGATTCGTAGTGTAGATTTATTTCTCAGTGAGCGACGAGGCGAGACATCTTGGATTTAGGCTTCTAAATAACGGCTTGGGCGGTGCACAGAAAATGATGAATGTTCTGAATAACAATCATGAAAAGTATATTTTGCATTGTATTTATGTAATAATACAGAAAACATATATAGAGTGAGACTGTGCAAGAAAAAGAACCCAATTGGAGCGCATTCTATGGGCTATTACGAAAGCTAGGCCCCCTAATGCTGGAGGGTGTTCCAGAAGAATACCTGTGGTGGGTTGCAGAAATGGCTGAGAGCACGGATAAATTCTGGACGTTTACTCAAGAAGTTTTTTATACCCGGTGGGATTTAGACCCCAAGGATGCAGTGCTGAAAACCTTGGAACAGTGGGCATTTAATGTTAAGCGCAAATTAGACGAGGAATTAGAGATTTATGAAGACCCACAGAAATACAAGCGTATCCGATCGAAAGTCAAAAAGATAAGATTGGAACCAAAAGCTGATTTACTCAGAGAACTACTCTCCTGTGCTTTAAAACCGATTGGCTCACATTTAGAAGATGATTTGCCCCTGGAATATCTACCGTTTGAACTGCTCCCCTCTGAGTCTTATGGCGTAAATGAGTTAATTTCACACTTACAAAGAGAAATGTCCAAGCAGCCTCATAGTTACCGAGAAAGAGCAATAGATAGTACAAGACTAATTCAGATCAAGACTCTGATGCCTGACATGTGTTACATCGGTACTGAAGAATGGGGGGGATATATACTTTTTGAGTTTACCTCTAAAGACAAGGTTATCTTGGAATGTCCAATTGAAGGAAATGCCACATATATTCTTTCTGGTGATTGGAATCAGATGGTCAAACATTCAAAGTATCATTTGCGAAAGAATTATACCGATAGATGTATGAGGATTATCCACAAGGGAAACTGGTTGGATCGAGTTCGAGATGCTCTGACAAAAGACAAATGAATAATTGAAAATGTCTACTATTTCAAATTTCGTTCATGATTAATAGAATGACCGAAGAGTAGAAGTATGCATAACGCGCAAAGAAGAAAAAGGATGCCGAAGCTGAAAATAAACAAAAACAGAAGAACTGAATAAGGTAATATCAAAACGTCCCTATTAAATCCAAAGTTGCCGCTTTGATGCATTGTTAATCAACTGATGAATAATATAGATTTGGCGATATTTTCATGTAAACAAGGCACGATATTTCTCAGCGTTAAATTATGAACGGTGTGATTTCAGTATTTCATGAGGCTTTCTCACTGGAAAGAATCAATCCCCTGAAAGCATACAGATTATTCTTACAATTCCAGCGTGAGTATCGTTATTATGACTGGCCGCTATTTGTCCTGGGAATCGTCCTTCCGGTTCCGTGCTTTCTTGGGGCCAGGTATCTTCATCATCATACTGGTCTGTCAGATATTCTCATTACCTTTCTAGTGTGGTTTTGTATGGGATTTTATCCCCTCCATGTCCTTGGTCTGAGAAAAATGAATATCGATTGGGAAAGACGGCGGCGGGTATGGAAAGCATTGGGCTCTTCGGATTTTTCCTACCGTCTAAATGAGATTTTTACCACGCTTCTGTGGTTTCTTTCAGGTACTATTATATATTGGATCAGCGGCTTTGTGGCGAGCATCTTCTTGGGGGGCCTACTCATCTTGGCAGGCTTGGTTTACCACCTTAATACTGGGATTCCTACACGGGATGCAGTCGAAATCCTGTTCCAAAGATTGAATCTCACCGTCGTGGGCGTCTTTTATATTCTGGTCTTTCTGGTACTGGCAAGCGATGTGCAATTCCGTTATATCTTCTCGCTGCCAAAACTATATTGGGGATTGAAGTCCAAAGGACGAAACTTGGTCTATCTAACCTATATGATGTTGCTCATGTTCATACTGGGCGGCGGGTCGATGGGGATGTTCTATGACCGATTGTTGTTGGGGATTAGCCTATCTTTTGTGACCGGACTACTGGGAAGCTATAGCAGCACGATACATCCACGAGACCATGTACTCGATGCTCTTTTTGAAATCGCAAAAGTCCGCTGCCTTTTTCGGCTGGGAGAGCGCTTCAAGGCAGAGATGCTGCTAGATAACTTCGAAACTATTAACAAATGGCAGAAGTTCCCCAGTTACGTCCCTCAGTTCATGCAGTTTCTGGGAAGCTCCCAAAAAGTTCGAGGTAAGGAGGCAATCCGCTCGCAGCTGGAGTCTCGGTGTCACCCACCTCAAGATCATTACATCTCAGTTTTTCTCTACAGCAGGGAAAACACGAAGCATCTTTTCGGATTTCCCTGTTTGACTGTTCCGCAAATTGAGGCATCGGTGGCTCATTCAATGACACTAATCGACCTCGGTATGATCAAAAATCTGAGAGTTCTTAAAAGTGTGCTGCAGTACGACCGTCGTGAAAGAATGGATTATTTTACATCAGCCTCACTTTTTGATCTTCCCGCTGTATTGAGGGGGAAGATCCCAAGGTCTTTGTGGCTTGCGTCAATGGCAGCGTATGGCCTGAGTGCTGTGGGAATCCTCACCTGTATCATCGCGATTGCTATTACTATCATAGAAGTGCTCGCCAGCGGATACTCTGGTGAATTGCTGACCGACGCTGGCCTGTGCCTGCTCGTTGGATTAGGTTTTATAGTGCTGGCCTTTTTATTGCTAATGTTGCTGGTGGTGGGGAAGAAGGAGTAAGGGGAGTGAAGGGGTCACATCTTTTTTACAACTTATTTACAGATGACTCTCATATCTTAAATCTGGCATTTGGGAATTTAAGCTTTGATCGGTGGGCTAAGGAAATAATTTATTATTTTCGATTTGCTATTTAAGACTTTTTCACTTTTCTTTTGAACAGTTCTCTGGCCTTACGGCGGTATTTGTGCGGGAGGAAAGAGATTATCTTACGCTCGACCAGGAGCCTCAATCCGAGGATTTCCAGGCCGATAAGGGCCAGCCATGAGCCGGGAGTCAGCGGTGTCAGCAGCGCGAGCACGCCGACGAGAATCAACACTACACCTAAGACTATTTTAAGGGCTCTTCGCATGTTCTCTGATAAAAAGGAATCCCTCAAAAATAATTTTAATAGATTTCTCCGCTTCAAGCCACTTCGTGGCTCTCCGGTCGAAATGACAAAGGCGCAAATTTTAATTTCAATTGGTATAAGCCGGGTCGAAGGATTGCGGAGCTAAGTATTGAATGACATGGACTCGGCAAAGACCATCTGGAAGTCGGGCTCGTGAGCTATTTCGACGTATTCGATTTTGCGTGCCAGTTCACGGGCCTCGTCCCGGCATTGCCGGCTGAGCAGAATCATCTGTGCTCCGGCGGCGGCGGCGTTGCCGACGAAACGAATTCTTTCGGCTTCAACCGCGGGCAAAAGGCCGATTCGCAGGGCACTTCGACGACTGATATAATTTCCAAAGGCGCCGGCTAAAAGGATTCGTTTTACGCCGGAATCTTCGAGGCCGATTTTCTGCTGTAAGAGTTTGATGCCGGCACGGATGGCGCCTTTTGCGAGCTGCATCTCGCGAATGTCTTTTTGGGATAGAAAGACCGGATTGTTCGCGGCTCCGTCCAGGCGGAAGGCGGGCTGGCCGTCCTGCTCGAAGAATCGGGCGAATATGGCCGGAGGCAGTTTATGCTCCAGCGTCTTCGGCTCAGCGAATCGTCCGGTCGCGTTAATGACGCCAAGGTCCAGCATTACGGCGACGGCGTCAATCATGCCCGATCCGCAGATCGAGCGCGGCGGGATGTTTCCGATTACATCCAGGTCGATGTCGTCCTCGTTTATTACAACAGCTTCTATCGCACCGTCGAAAGCCCTGCTGCCGCAGGTGATACGCGCGCCTTCCAGGGCGGGGCCGGCGGCGCAGCTTGCGGCGTAGAGCTTGTCTTTCGTGCCGAGAACGATCTCGCCGTTCGTGCCGATATCGACTATCAGCGTCATTTCTTCGGCCGAATCGATATCGACCGCAAGGGCCACGGCGGTAGTATCGGCCCCGACGAAGCCGGCTATATTCTCTACGGTATAGATATTGCCGGCGGGATTTATCCGCAGGCCAAGCTCGCCGGGGGGCACTTCGTGGGCATCGAGCGAATAGGCCTTGTAAGGCGCCTGGCCGAGCTGGGATATGGGCAGCCCAAGGAAAATGTGGTTCATCGTCGTATTGCCGGCGATGCACATTTCGAAGATATCGTTTGAACCGATGGCGGCTTTTTTGCAGAGTTTCGCGGTCAGGTCGTTTATGCAGTCTATTATGGCCCGCTGCAGCTCGGCGGATTCTTTAGCGGTTTGGGCGTATGCGATTCTGCTGACCACGTCGTCGCCGAAGCACGTTTGGGGATTCAGGGCGGCTTGGGTAGCCAGGCATTGGCCGCCGGACATATCGATTAGCCTTGTGACAACGGTGGTTGTGCCGAGATCGACGGCGAGACCGAATATTGTGCCGGCCGATTCCCCACGTAAGTACTTTTTATATACGTCGGGCTGAATTTGTGATCTGGAGTCAATACTTTCGGTAAGAATCCGCTGCTCGAAAAATCTGGAGCCGGCGGGAATTGTGACGGTAAGATCGCTTTTGATTTTGTATTGGCAGGCGAGGACCTCTCGGGTGCCAGGCTCAAGGTAAACGAGGCATTTGCCGCACGTTCCCTTGCCGCCGCAAACCGTGTTCAGAATGATGCCGGCCTGGCCTGCGGCCTCGATAAGTGTCGCACCTGAATGAATGAGGATTTGCTTGCCATCGGGCTTGAAAGTGATACTGAAATGCTTCATTTGCCGTGCTGCGTATTGATTTTATGCGAAAATATGCTTATGCGCAAATTAGGACTGCTTATTATACGCATCAACTCGACCACCGGTAGAAAATCTATCGGTGGTTAGCTTATTTTATGCCTGATTTTCCAGCGGGCACGTCTTTTTTTGCTGCCCACTTTGCGTCTTCGTCTCGGTTTTGCCATTCATTTCTCCAGAAACAGTTAAAATTCTTTATCTTAAAGAGCTTTCAAAGCATTAAAATGTATGGTATTATAAAACAATTAGCAAGTAAAATAAAATTTCAAAAGTCAGGACAAAAAGTACGCAGTTCAACAATCAATGAGATTTGCGGTATGTTATTATTTGTGATATTGTCGGGGCCGGCGGTTTTTTTTTCGATTCAGATTGAGGTGATAAAATGATTCAGTGCAAGGATTGTGAGTTTTGTGAGATCGGCTCCGACGGCAGGAGAAACTTCAAATGCGACCCGTTTCTTAATATCAAGGAGCCGGAGTGTATCGCCAAATGGCAGCTTATCCGCCTGGATATGCTCGTAGCCAGCTACCAGGGAATGATGAAATGGTATGGGAAATTAGCGCCTTTGCAGGACAAATTGATCAGTTTTATGCAGCGCGAAATCAACGAGCTTGACGAAACTGAGAACTGGAAGCTCGACGCTGACCAGGATGTTGATGAAGACGAGAATGAAGAAATCTTATAATTCCCCTGAAAGCCGGAAGGCTCTGAGGGGGAGCTTGTAGTACTAAAAGACCTATAACTGAACAGATATTAATGTGCCGAACCCCAATTTTTCATTCAGCACATAATTAAATGGCACACTTTCAGGCACCACAAATGTTATCCAAAAACTCGTTTTTTGGGATTTTTGCAATAAATCAGTCGCCGATACCGTCTCTATTTACGTGAAAACGCTTGAATATGGCAAAAAGCAATGACTTAGCCCGGGTAATAAATGGCTGCAAAGGTGGCGATGCCAGGTGCTTCTCTGAGATCGTTGACATGTATGCAAGCCGCTGTTACGGTTATTTTTACCGATTGACGGGTAATAACGACATAAGTGACGAATTGCTGAGCGAGCTATTTGTAAAGTTAGTGGAGAAAATTGGTTCGTACCAGGGCGGATCTTTTGAAAGCTGGCTGTTTAAGGTCGCATCTAACATTTTTCACGACCATTTACGTAGTAAGCAGCGGCGGAAAAAATTGCTCGAAGTCCAGATAACAGAATTCGAGTCCGGCACAATTGAACCAAAGCAGTCCGACGGCGAGTTGACTGACAAACTGCAGATTCAGCTCGCAAGGATGGACGAAGATACGAGAGAATTGATAATGTTACGTTTCTATTCGCAATTAAGTTTCAAGGAAATAGCGCAGAAGCGGTCCGAGCCGATAGGGACCACGCTGGCAAAGACGCACCGTGCGCTCAAGAAACTGCGAGAATTTATGGAGGGCTAAATATTATGGTAAATCGAAATAGTGAGAATTTAAGAGAGCTGTTCGAGAAATTTTTCGACGCCGAGCAGGCTGAAAGCTGCGTCGAGGATATTCGAAAGGCCGAGCAGATACTTCGCGAGAATCCTGCGCCCGAGCCTGATGATATGCTCATAGCCAATATTAAGGCCGAAATAGCCATGCGCCTGCAGGCCGTAAGAGCGCATCGCTTCAGGCGAATAATCTACGAAGTGATTGCTGCCGCAGCGGCAATACTTATCGTCGCCGCGGTAAGTCTGCAATTATTTGAAACACACCCTGCCGGGCCCGGAGAAGTTGGCTATACCGCCTCGCTTATACCCACGGCAATTTGGGAAAGCGACGATATTGCCGCCGACGATGAGGATCTGGCGGTTTTCACCGCTCAAATCGAGCAGATAGAAGATGAGGTGCAGACCTTGCAGTCGGGCGAGGACACCGGCAGCGGCGACAGCACGATAGTAGAATTAGAGATGGAACTAATAGAAATTAATGGCGATTTCTGGAAGGGTTAAAACAGATGAAGACAAATCGCGCAATCATTTTAGTTTTTGCTATAGCAGCAATAGTCGCCGTAGCGACCCTGCCCTGCCCTGCGGCTCAGAATGATGACAAGAGCATCTTCACCGAAGGTGACGACAGAGGGCCAAGGCCGGGATTCAGACCGGGAAGAGGGCCCGGACGAGAAGGCCCCGGACGTGGCAGGTTCGATCTGACGGATGAGGAAGTCGATCATATTATGGATGGTTTGAAAGAGCGCTCTCCCGAAAAGGCAAAAGAGCTGGAGAACCTGAGAGATAAGGACCCTGAAAAGTTCAACGCCGAACTCAGAAGGCATGCCCGCGAAGAGTTCGGTAAAGTTGTGAAGGAACGTATAGAGAAATTGCGTCAGCAGAGACAGGCCGAATTTCTTGAATGGCTTGCGAAGAATGTGTCCGACGAAGCGGAAGAATTGGCTAAATTGAAGGAGAGGAGTCCCGATCTCTATGGCCAGAAGTATGAGCTGGTCTGGAAAAAATACGGCCGGATCTTCGAGGAGAGCAGGAGAAGTCCCGAATCAGCCCAAGTTCTTATCGAAGATATACGGCTGCAAAAAAGACGTGACCAACTGCTCGGCAAAATCAATACCACCACAAGCCAGAGGGAAAAGAAAAAGCTCACCGCAGAACTCGAAGAAGTGGTAGGACACCGGTATGACCTGATTGTCAGACGAAAACAGATTGCATACGAATGGCTGCTCAAACGGCTTGAGGAATTGCAAAATCGAATCAATGAAAGCAGTTCCGACATCCGCAAAGCCCAGGATACCGAAGTAAAGGCTAAAAATATCAAGAAAAGAACAGAGGAATTGCTCGAAGAAAAGAAAGGATTCAACTGGGACTAAAGTTCATCAAGAACGGTTTTTGATGATTGGAGATTGATTATCCTCAACCGGTTCACAATTGCATATTCACCCGTGCCCGAATAAAGGCACAGATCCACAGTTAACCCCGCAAGCATATGCGGGGTTTTTAAAAAAAGATGGGATTTCAAACATATGTTTTGGTGTAGATCCGACTCTCACCAATCGTACCCGCTATCGAAAGAGGTTTTTCTAATGTTTAATTCCTTTCCGCTGCCCGACTGCCTCTTGAAGACTGCGGCGGAAAAAGCTCCTTCTGGACGAAAATCGCTATAAAGTGATACGTCCCTGTCATCAGCTCGCAGCGTACGAGAATCCATCCGGCCTCATCGGCCTGCTGGATCAGCAGTCCCGGCGACCAGGCGTGCTCTTTGCCTCTTCCGCTGGCGAGCGCCGGGTTCATCTCAATCACACAAAGCCGCCCGGCAGGTTTGACGACCTTTCGCAGATGGCGCAGATAATCCACATGACTGCCTTCGTTAAAGTGGTGGTAGGTCTTGGAAAGAAAAGCAAGGTCGCAGGAGTTTTCGGCCAAAGCGGTGCCGTCAAGCGGCGACAGGTAAGGCTTGATCTGCGGCACGTCGGCGAGCTTTTTCTTCATATCGTCGACTTTTCTCTTCTCGACTTCCGATGCGTGAATAACGCCCTCGGCGCCGACGGATTTGGCCATTTGCCTGGCCCAGAAGCCGTCGCCGGCACCGATGTCCACTACGACGTCGCCGGCCTTAAGGTCCAGCTCCTTCATAACGTAATCGCTTTTTTGGCGGTACGGATATCGTTCGCTGCCGCCATATGCGTGTTGTTTGGCATCGGCGACGCGCGTGCTTTCGCCCGAGTCGGCATAGACCGTTGCCGGGGCGGCTATCAGAATGAGCGATACAAATAAACAAATGCGGTTCAACATGGTCGGACTCCTTGTTAATTGAGCCACTTGCAAAACCCCCCAAAGTGTGCTGGAACGCTCCAGTCGCTGACCGCTTCGGGAGGTCGATTTACTTCAGTATCATTATAGCCTGCGACACCCATTTTGCAA
>Ga0307380_10008203_pt1 | contig 13428 bp, 11 predicted proteins | sample UN3MG_FD_202239 | JGI IMG/M metagenome (GOLD analysis project Ga0307380, IMG submission 202239) | Soil microbial communities from Risofladan, Vaasa, Finland - UN-3 | ecosystem: Environmental > Terrestrial > Soil > Coastal area > Acid sulfate soil | place: Finland: Risofladan, Vaasa | collected... | reverse complement strand
GAAAGGGGAACATAGAAAAAGGATTAAAAGAAACAGATTTCATAGTTGAAGGAGAATTTGAATTCCCCCTAAGCGCCCATTCAGCACTTGAACCCCATAGTGTAATTTGCAGGTGGGAAGGAAAAGACCGTGTTGAAATCTGGGCTACTTCACAAGCGCCATTTGTTCTTCAACAAGTTATAGCCGATATGTTTAACCTTCCCCATTCTAATATTCGGGTGCATATCCCTTATCTTGGTGGAGGATTTGGAGGTAAATCAGATGTAACCATCGAACCAATGCTGGTGTATGCTGCCAGATTTTTACCAGGATATGCTATAAAATTTGTCTGCAGCAGAAAAGAAGTTATGACCAGCACTGTTCTTGGCCGCGGTATGAAAGCAAAGGCTAAACTTGGTGCCAAAAAAGATGGAACTTTTACAGCATTTCAGGCTGAGCTTTATTTTTCTGATGGTGCATTCGGTGATACAGCAACCAATATTGTTACTGTTGCAGGCCACAATTCAGTAGGACCTTATTCTATAGATAACTGCCATGTTGATTCGTATGGTGTTTATACAAATACACCACCAGTAGGGGCTTATAGAGGTTATGGTCACCCTGAAGGGAATTTTGTTTCCGAACGCCTTGTTGAACTGATGGCTAAAAAATTAAAGATGTCTCCTTCTGAGTTACGCAGAAAAAATTTCCTCTGTGAAGGAAAGAAGAATTCCCTGGGTGAGACTATCAGAGATTATAATGGTAATCTCTTTAAATGTCTTGAAAATGTTGAAAAAGAACTCTTCTTTGAACCTAAACCTAAAGAAGACGATAGATATATTTACGGACGCGGTATTGCCGCGATGATGAAATCACCAAAAGGGGCACCTAATGCCGCTTCCTGTTGTCAGATAAAATTCTGCGCCGATGGCAGCATTCAGGTAAATTTAAGTGGTGTGGACATGGGACAAGGTGCTCAGCAAGCAATGCGTCAAATTGCTGCAGAATCCTTAAAAATTCCATTAGAACGGATCAGCATTTTTCGCGAAATCGATACTCAACATTCACCCTGGGAATGGCAAACAGTTGCTTCGATGTTTACCTATCGGGGAGGGAATGCTATTATTAAAACTGCTGAAAAAACCATTGAAATATTAAAAAAGAATGCTGCTCCTATCTTAAAATTCGGAATCGATTCTTTAGAATACGACGGAGAATTCGTATATGTAAAAACCGACCCTGATAAAAGAATTGCCGTTAAAAATTTGGTTCGAGGTTATATGTATAAAAATGGATTAACGGTAGGAGAAGTTGCAGAAGCAACCGCTGGCGACAGGCTTCCCGGATATGTTGACCCTGATCCAAAGTTTGGTATGGGTACAGCCGGAGGAATTTGGACCTTCGGATGCCAGGGATGTGAATTAAAAATTGATAAAAAAACCGGCGAAATTATTATCGATAAATTTATTTCTTCTTTTGATGTGGGAAAAGTTATAAGCCCACAAATGATAAGGGGACAGATTGTCGGGGGAGTAGTTATGGGAATAGGTCAAACCCTCAAAGAAAAGATTGAATTCTCTGAAGATGGAAAGATAACTAACGCAACATGGGTGAAGTATAAAATGCCCCGCATAAACGATGCTCCCCGAAAACAAGTTGTAATCTGTGTGGAAACACCAGAAATTAGAGGTCCTTACGGTGCAAGGTGTATTGCAGAACATCCAATGGTCGCCGTTTCATCATCTATCCTTAATGCCCTATTTGATGCAACAGGCCATAATTTCTTCCATATCCCGGTAACTTCGGAAGATATTCTAAAGGTAATGGGAGGCAAGAATTAAATGGCTGAAATTATCAATATGACTGTAAATGGTATTAAACATAAAATTGCCTGTACCGGAGAAGAAAGCCTCCTTGAAATACTTAGGGAACAGTTAGGTTTAACCGGGGCTAAAGAAGGATGTGGATACGGGGTATGTGGAAGCTGCACTGTTATCGTAAATGGTGAAGCGGTCACTTCCTGCACTCTTAGAGGAAGAGACAAGCTGGAAGGGATTGAAGTTCTAACCATCGAAGGGCTTGCTGAGAAAAATGGAGAACTTCACCCTATTCAAAAATCTTTTCTTGAAGCAGGAGCTGCCCAATGTGGTTTCTGTACTCCGGGAATAATTATGAGACTTTATGGGCTTTTCACAAAAAACCCAAATGCCCCGGAGGAAGAGATTCATGAAGTCCTCTCTAAACACCTTTGCAGATGCACAGGTTATGAAACCATCTGGGAAGCAGCTCTTCTTGCTCAAAAAAGAATTAATCAATAATTTACAATAAGTCTGCCCCATAAAACTTCATTTATGGGGCAGACTACTTTTTACTCTTACATTAGGAAACGGGAATACTTTTAAATTACTCTGGTAAAACCTTATTTAAAATAATTCCTACTATTGCACCTAAGGCCATTCCGGCTATTTCAAGTGTAGTAGTACCCAAAGGTATAGCTAAAACAGCTCCACCGAGACCAAGAACCAAGACAACCGCTGAAATAAGTAAATTCCTTGAACGAGAAAAATCTACTTTGTGTTCTACAACTGTCCTTATTCCAATGGAGGCAATCATACCAAAAAGAACTATAGAAATTCCTCCAATAAGGGGAGTGGGTATAGTAGAAATAATGGCACCGAGTTTCGGAACAAGCCCAAGAAGAATTGCAAATACGGCGGCAATCGCCATAATAACTGGATGATATACTTTGGTAAGAGCAAGCACTCCTGTATTTTCGGAGTAGGTCGTATTAGCAGGTCCACCAAACATTGCCGATAATGAAGTAGCTAAACCATCTCCAATTAAAGTTCTGTGTAACCCTGGATCTTCAACAAGATTTTTCTCAACTGTTGCACCTATAGCTAATACATCACCAATATGTTCAACCATGGTAGCGATAGCAACAGGCGCAATAATCATTATGGCAGTCCAATTAAACTTTGCCACTGTAAATTCTGGCCATCCTATCCATTTGGCCTGGGCAATAGGGGTAAAGTCAACTGCTCCAATCATAATAGCAACTAAATAGCCTACAAAAATTCCAGTAAGAACAGGTAGAACCTTGAAAAATCCTTTTGCATACATACTCACAGCGGTAACCACAATAAATCCTACTAAAGCAAGCCCCCAATTCCCTTTTGCCATATCTATAGCAACAGGTGCCAGTTTCAATCCAATAACTATAATTATCGGGCCAGTCACTACGGGCGGGAAGAAAGTTAAAACTTTTTTAACCCCAAATACACTTACTAATCCTGAAAGAACTAAATACAACAAACCTGCAACAACAATACCTCCACAAGCATAAGGTAAGCCAAATTTATCAGCAACTACTAACATGGGAGCAATAAAAGCAAATGATGACCCAAGAAATGCCGGTACCTTGCGTTTGGAGATAACATAAAATAACAGTGTGCCACATCCTGCCATAAACAAAGCGACTGAGATATTAAGTCCGGTAATAATGGGAACTAAAACAGTTGCTCCAAACATTGTAAACATATGTTGAAGACCTAAAATTATTTTTTTTGCAGGATCAATATAATCTCCGTCCCTTATGGCTTCCATTTCTAAAGAAGTGTCCTTTTTCAAAATGCATTCCTCCTTTTATTTATTTTTTCTTATATTCCCGTTTCCTAATTAATCTTATTACCTTTATTAAATTCACATCAACTGCCGCCTACGTTTCTTATTTTTTCTTACTCTTAATCGCTTTTAAAACCTTTTCCGCTGTTATAGGCAGTGAATTAATTCTGCAGCCAATTGCATCAAAGACTGCATTAGCAATAGCCGGTGCTGTAGGCACCATGCAGGGTTCTGCGATACCTCTTGCTCCCCATGGTCCTGTAGGTTCAGGATTCTCAATTATACTAATTTTCATTTCCGGGACATCTCCTACTGTGGGTATCTTATAGTCAACAAAAGAGGGATTTAAGACTTTACCCTTTTCTATTTTCATCTCTTCAAATAGGGCAGAACCCAATCCCTGAACAATACCCCCTTCTATTTGGGCACAGACAAGCTCTGGGTTTATAGCTTTCCCTGCATCATAGGCGGCGGCAATTTTTAAGACCTTCACCTCACCTGTTTCTATATCTACTTCAACTTCTGCAGCCTGTACTCCAAAAGTCCAAAAAGCCACCGGTTTATCTCCCTGACCGGTTTCCTTGTCAGTATCTTTTACGTCGGGAGGAATAAAAGCTCCCCTTCCGATAATCGGACCATGTATTCCGGACCCATCAGGCATAGTTAAACCCATAGCCAGATCAGCAATTTTTACTTTTTTATCAGGATATCTTTTTGAAATGACTTGCCTATCTTTTAACTCTAAGCTCTCTTCAGAAATGCCAAATTTTAATGATGCCAATCTTAACATCTGATTTTTCGCATCTTCTGCCGCTCTCTTAACTGAGTTTCCACAACAATAGGTCGTTCGGCTGGCTACAGTCTGCCATTCATAGGGAGTACAATCTGTATCTCCGGTCATTATACTTATCTGGGAAATAGGAACAGTAAGTACTTCAGCGGCTATCTGGGTTAAGACGGTATTAGAACCCTGACCCAGATCCATCGCAGTAACTAATAAATTAACAGTCCCATCTTCATTAATTTTTACAATTGCTGAAGAACCTACATTATTAGGCATAGATGGTGCTTTATACATACAAGCAATTCCTTTACCGCGATATTTTATTTTTGATACTCTTCTTTCTCTTTTATCCCATTCTATATCTTCAGTAACTTTATTCAGACATTGCATTAGACCAACATTCTCCAGAACCTGTCCGGTTACAGTGGCACTTCCGTCTTTCAAGGCATTTTTTCTTCTTATCTCAACCGCATCCATCCCGATTCTATAAGCCACTATATCTAGATTCTGTTCTATGGCAAAGTGTATTTCAGACATCCCAAAACCCCGGTAGGGACCACCTACCGGATGATTAGTATACACACAAATAGAATCAGCTTTTACATTAGGAATGTCATATGGGCCGGTTGAGGCATACCCGCCAGCCCGGGCAATATTTACCCCATATTCGGTGTATGCACCACCATCCCAGTAGAATTTATTTTCTTCCGCAACAATCCTGCCATTCTTTTTGACTCCAGTTTTAATCTTGGCATACATAGCCTGTCGAACAAAAGTATTTACAAAAATATCTTCCCTTTTAAAATTTAGTTTTACCGGACGATAATTAACTTTCTGGGCTAAGGGGATGACTATTCCTTCCAGAGTTGTACCTGCTTTGCCGCCAAATCCTCCACCTATAGCCGGAGAAATAATTCGAATCTTATTTAAGGGTATATTAAATGCAGTGGCCAAAGTACGCCTTACTGCATAAGGAGATTGGCATCCTGCCCAAACGGTTATTTTACCTTCAGGATCCACTTGAGCTATGGCACAATGATTCTCAATGGCACTATGCTGAATATGGGGGACATAAAACTCATTTTCAAAAACAAAATCCGCTTCTTTAAAACCTTTTTCGGCATCTCCCTTCCGAATTTTATAATGATTGCTTATGTTAGTTCCTTTTACCGGTAGAATTATCGAAGCATGTTTGTAGCTGCCCAAATCTTCATGGATAAGAGGAGCATCAGGCTTTATGCCTTCCAAGGGGTCAAATACAGCCGGCAGTTCTTCATAGTCTACTTCGATTAAAGAAACCGCTTCTTCAGCAATTTCTTCCGATTCCGCGGCGACTGCTGCAACCGGTTCCCCTATAAACCTCACTTTGTCAATAGCCAAAAAAGTCTTATCTTCCAGATAGAGCCCTACCCGAATAGGCACATCCTTCCCGGTTATAATAACTTTGACTCCGGGTAATTTTTCCGCCTTTGAGGTATCAATCTTTAATATCTTTGCATGGGGGTAAGGACTTTTCTTTATTTTTGCAAATAACATTCCTGCTAACTTCAGGTCATCGGTATATCTTGAAAAACCGGTCACTTTTCTAACTCCATCCACTCTCGCTTCTGACTGACCAACATATTTCAGCATCTTATTTCCCCCCTCCTTTCCCAGCAGCATCAAGCACCGCATCTATAACCCGCTGATACCCGGTACAACGGCACAGATTCCCTGCCAGGGCTTCTTTAATATCTTCTTCTGAAGGATTATTATTTCTATCAAGAAGCGCGCGGGCTGAAATTATCATACCCGGCGTACAATAACCGCATTGCAGGGCATTATGTTTTATAAAACTTTTTTGTAAAAGATCTAAATTGATACCGTCTGACAATCCTTCAATAGTGATAATTTTCTTACCATCTGCCTCTACAGCCAACATCAGACATGAATTTACCGGTTTATTATCCACCAGCACTGTGCACGCACCGCATTCACCGGCTCCACACCCCTCTTTTGCCCCTATCAAATCAAGGTCTTCTCTAAGCATTTTTAAAAGGGTTTTGTTTGGTTCAACCTCTATCTCTTTAACTTCTCTATTTATGGTAAAACGAATTTTGTGTTTCATAAAATATGCCCTCCTTTTGCTTGAAGAATTGCCCGTCTTACCAAAACTTTAATAATTTCTTCTCTGTATTCTTGCGAAGACCGAATATCCGAAATGGGTGAAACCTCGGTTAAAGCAGATCTGCCGGCTTTTTCTAAAAGCGACTCATCTATTGTTTTTCCTTTTAATAATTCTTCTGTCTTAAATGCCCTGACTGGTACGGGAGCAACCGCTCCCAGGGCAATCCTTACTTCATCCCTTATACATACTACAGCTACTCCCACTGTTGCTAAGTCAACTTCTTTCTTACGCCCCTGTTTTAAGTAAACTCCAACCCATTTTTCTTTTATGGGTGGGATGGTTATAGAAGTTACAATTTCTCCTTTTTTAAGAATATTCTTTTTTACACCCGTGAAAAATTGATTAATAGGCACTATTTTCTCACCTGTCGGGCCAGTGATATTTACCTTTGCCTCTAAAACCAAAAGAGGTGGTGCAGTATCTGCGGCCGGTGATGCGTTGCAGATATTACCTACCAGAGTTGCCCGATTACGCACCTGATACGAGCCTACGGTTTTACAGGCTTTAACTAAAATAGGATAATGAGTTTGGACTACTTTTGAATTTGAAATTTCATTAAGAGTAACAGTTGCCCCGATATTTAATCCATCCTGTTTATTATAAGTTATTCTATTAAGTTGGGGGATGGCTTTGATATCAACTAAATATTCCGGTTGGATAATCTTATCCCGCATCTCTACAATTAGGTCTGTTCCTCCATTTAGAAGTTGGACTCTCTCTCCGTACTGGGAAAGAATTGAAATTGTTTTTTTGATAGAATCTGGTTTAAGGTATTCGAATTCTTTCAATAACTTCACCTCACAATAAATTTTGGAATTTAATTAACCCATTTTTTTATTATTTATTTTTTTATTTTACCACTCAAACCTTAAATAGCAAATAATAACATCCGTAGAACTTCAAAATAATCATCTGTTTCGAATACCACGTTGGTAGAAGAAATCTGTTCCATCCCCGGATAAAAAGATGCTTTAAATGCTTTCGTATGATTTCTAAACGATAATTTTACTTTAAAGTGCTCCGGTAATTTAATTTTACACTTATCAATATCTCCTTTTAGGATTGACTCTACACTCTCTTTGATTTTTTCTACCGCCAGCTTCGGATGAATGCTGATTACAGAATTACCCACGCCTTTATTTACCGCCACGGTCTTGATGTTTTTATTTACTTTATTCGCCTCTTTGCAAATTCCCTCATCTCCGCTTACAAAAACTACAGGTACCCCCATAGTAGCAGCGGCATAACCATGAATTAAAAATTCACTGGCATACTCTCCATTTAATTTAATATAGTTTAAAGTGGCGGAACTTAAAGTATGGGATAAAGGATTAGAACTTGAACTGCCAAAAGAATGATAACCAATCATTAATAAAGCATCAAATGATTTATCCAATTCCTGGACCATTAAAAAGGGGTGTTCGCTCCAACCCCGCACCAGTTTAATATTTTGCGGAAGATCAGCTACACTAATATTTCTTCCGGTATCATGTGCATCTTTAATCCAAATTTCTTTTGCTCCCGCCTTTATTGCTCCTTCACATGCTGCTTTAACTTCATCGGTCATCTGTTTGGCGAATTTCTGATAATCAGATTTTGATTTTTCAGTTTCATCCCAATGGGTAATGCCGGTAATCCCCTCGATATCAGCACTAATATAAATTTTCATAATAGTTCTCCTTTAAAAATTATTTCCGTTTGATATTACTGTCAATCATCATATTAGAATTATAGTATAATTCTCTCTTTTTTAAAAATAATTCTTAAGGAAATATTAATCTTTAAAAATCTTTTTATCTTTTGTGTTATAATAAAAAAAATAATTAAAGGAGAGATTATGACCAATAAAAAAGAAGAATTCAAAATCTCCGGAGAAGACATTACTGAGAAGATTAAAGAAATCATAAAAGAGGGAAATGCCCGAAGAATAATTATTAAAAATGAAGACGGTGAATCAGTTGCTGAATTTCCTTTAACCGTGGGTGCCGTGGGAGCTCTCGTTGCTCCAATATTAGCTGCTGTAGGCGCTATAGCTGCTTTACTTACCAAATGTACTATTGTAGTTGAGAAAAAATAAAGATAAATTTAATATTTTAAAATCTTTAAAAAGCATCGGGTTTATAAATTTTCCGCATATGTTCTGATTTTCGTATCATATTTTTAATATAAATAACTTCATCTTCTTCTATTCCCAGGGCTTTAACTATATCGGCAAGTTTCCAGCCTTTTTCCAAAGCCAATAAAATTAAATCCATCTTTTCATAAGAAATACCTATTACCTCTTCATCATCAACAATGCCGGGCATAATATCCGGTGAAGGAGGCTTCTTTATAATTCTTGCGGGAATATTTAAATATTGAGCAAGCTCTCTTACCTGGGTTTTATATAGATTCAGAAGAGGCATAATATCAACGGCATCATCACACCCATGTTTTACAAAGTATCCAATTTTATATTCACTCTTGTTGGCCGCTCCCACCACCAATTTATTTTCCAGTTCTCCATAAAGATAGAGCAATATCATTCTTAAGCGGTGTTTTACCCGATAGTAGGCATTGCCTTTAGCCAGATAAGAGTTAAATTCTTTATCCTTAAAACCTGAAAGGCTCTCTAGAAAAGGAAGCTTCTCCGTCTTTCTCTCATAGAAATGATACGCTTTTCTAATTAAGGCTCCTTTTAATTTCCCTAAAGAAAGAAGTTTATCCAAAGGAAACAGTTTATATACGCTAAGTTCTTCAAGATAAGGAGTAATATCAACTAACTTTGCTTCAATATTTAATTCCCGGGCAAAGTTTAAAGCATCTTGAGTGTGTTCTTTTTTTGAATCTTTCTCTGGCATAATCAAAGCGAAGGTTTTCTTTGGACCAAGTGCCTGCACGCACAAAGCCGCGATAACTGCCGAATCAATACCCCCGCTTAAACCTAATATTACTCCTTCCCTTTCTAATTTTATAATATATTCTCTAATAAAATTCTCCAAAGAAAGGGCTGCCTTCTCAGGGTTAATCTTCATTTCGGCTTTCAGTTTTTTTAAAAGAATTTCACTCATCTTTTTTTGCTGTCCTATGAAATATTTTTAAAATTTCCCCTTATATTTTTAAATTCGGCAAAAGATTTAAAAATCCTTCTTTTTGAGAAAAACCTTACTCAACCCCTTATAAAATAAGGGCTTCAGAAGAGATTTAATTTAAGGGCATTTTAAGCGCCTATTTTAAAAAATATGACCAATCACCTTAGGCCACCTCAAGAAACGCTCCTACGACAATATTTCGCTAGAATCCTTATTTTACACGGCTTTCAGCCTCATAAAAATACAACTTTTAGCCCTTTTTTACTTTGTTTTCTCCATATTTTATAAGCACTAACAACATACTATATAACAAAAAACACAGAAACCCTTATATTTACTACGTTTTAAAGACTTACTATTTTCCCCTTTGAAAACTGATAATCCTCGAATTTTATATATATTTATCTCCCTTAGTTACCAAAAAACCAGTCTTCCTATTCCCCTCTTTTTCTCCTTTTTAATTACAACCCGTGACATTTTGATCAGAAATAATGAGTTTGTTTTTAACGAGATTGTTACTCCTATTTCTTTGTGATGTGGTAAACTGCTCTAGCAAATTCTATCCGTAATGGTCTGGTTATGGTGCCAATATAACATGTGCTTTGTTATAGGGAAAGACCTGACACTTATATTCTTTTCTTCCCGTCGATAATTGGCTCTACATGAATGGTAGTTTCGATTTCCATTTTCTCTCTTATCTTATTTTCTAATTTATCGGTAATCCTGTGCGCTTCATCTAATTTCATTTTAGCAGGCAGCCTGATATGAAAGGTTAGCTCTTCATTGTCACCATACTTATGACAATGAAGGTGATGTAATAAAACATCCTGTGACATATTATCGGTTACAATTTTCTCAATTTCTTTTTTGAAATCCTCTGATGGTACTTTCCCGATTAAGGTACTTATTGACTCTTTCAAAATAATGTAAGTAGTATAAAATATGACTAAGGATATTATAATGCCCATAACACTATCCACCCACCAAAAATACCTTCCGGCAAAAATTCCGGCTAAAACCATAAGGGATACCAGGGCATCGCTCCGGTGGTGCCAACCATCCGCAATAAGTGAGCGTGCATTAATCTTTTTCCCGGCACGTATTGAAAACTGTGCCAATCCCTCTTTTACTATTACAGAAATTACAAATACTATTATAGCTAAGGTGCCATAGACAGCAGATTGCTGATTATTAAATCTCTGAACTGATGCAATTAGAAAATTAAATCCCACTATCGCTAACATAGTGCCAATGATAACCGAACTGACTACTTCTGCTTGGCCATGACCGAAGGGATGTTCCTTATCAGCTGGCCTGGAGGAGATTTTGAAACCTATAATTACCACCAGCGAAGTAAGTGAGTCAGAAAAAGTATGCCAGGCATCAGCAATTATAGCTATAGAAAAGGTCTGCATCCCCACCCAATATTTTAAACCAAACAGAAAAGTATTTAGAATGATAGAGATTACTCCTTCTAAATATCCCAGAGATATTTTATATTTTTTTGATATTGGTGCTTTAGATTTAGATTTTAAAGACAATTTTTTTACTCCTTTATTTTGAATAAATATTTAAATAATTAAAATTTTATACTTTTTTTTAGTTCACATTAACTAACTTATAATTAAAAAATATATTTTTTAATCTACTATCTTGCTTAATAAGTTAATAAGAGATTTCAATTCATCTTCAGTTAATTTTGAAGTAAACATATTGGAAATTCTCATATGAATTTTGCTGTGTACTTTTTCAATCTCTTTTCCCCTTTCTGCCATATGTATATGCGAAACCCTCCTATCTTCATCAGACTTTACTTTCCGGATAAATCCCTTTTCTTCAAATTTATCAATAATAGCTGTAATAGAAGGCTTGCTTAAATTTAATTCGGTTGCAAGCTCACTCAAATTGGGATTATTCAAATTTGAAATTACTTCAAGATAATGCATTTGCTTTCCGGTAAGCTCTGAAAATCTACTCCCGGTTATTGTTTTTTCCTCTATTTTTGCTATTTTAGTAGTGAGTATAGTTATAATATCTGTTAACATGTAATCCTCTTTTTTCATTTTACACCCTCTAGATATTAATTAGTTTATATTTACTAACTTTATAACATACAGAATTTATTTTGTCAACAGTTTGTTTAAATAATTTTTTTATTTAATCAAGTGTGACAAGGGACGGTTCTTTGTCACACTTTAATCCCCGATACTATACCTCGATTAATGCCTAATATTTCAGCTATCTCCCTGACGGACAAATTAGATTTCTTTTTTAAATTTAATATCAGATCATCCCTATTAAGAAAATGGGATCCCTATTTATTTAAAATTCTAATTATAAAATCAAATCTTTATTATTTACAAAATAATAAGGGTAAGGTACTCACTTTACCTATCAGATAATTAATTATTTTTTTACTGTAAGTATATAGGGAAGTAAACCATCAGCTCCATATCCTTGAATATAAAAAGTGTCTGCAAGTAAGGTAATCTGAATTTCACCGGGGGCATCAGCAATCTCCGGAAACCATTCTGATGTATTCATAGCAACTTCATTATAAGGATTCTGTAAACCGGTATTTTGAGCAAGTTCTGCAGCCTTATCACGATTAATATCTCCACCAGCAAGTGCTGCCTGTAATAAACTTTGGATGGTTGCAGCATTAGCTTGAACTATAGTATCTTTTGCCTTTTCCTGAAAAACGGTATTATCCGTCTTTCCTTGTTGATTGCCAGTATAGAATCTTAATCCGATTAAAGCAGATAGTCCGATAATAGAGGCTACTATTAATAATGCAATCAAGGTAAAGCCTTTTTTATTTTTCATTAACTATTCCTCTTCGGCTCTTTTTCTCTTTTTAAATAAAGAAAAGGTCTCTCCTGTTATCTTCATACAGGTATGACATTAAAAAAATCAGAAATACAAAAATACATTAGTTAAGGAGGGATAAAAGAAGGTTTTATCTTTCCTTTTTCTTGGGTTAGTATAAGATTGAAATACAGCAGTTTTTTATATATTCGACATTAGTTTTAAAAATCCTTCTTTTTGGGGAAATTTATTGAATATTAATGTTAAAGAGTTAAAATGGATTCCTGCTGAAATTTTCACTCACGAAAGTGAGTGCAGGGATGACAAATGAGGAGTAGGAAGAGAATACAAAGTTGGACAAACTTTATAGATTAATAAATTACCATTGATTTGGTACACCTTCCCTATCTATTTAATTTAAAAGTAAAATATTAATTATCTAAGAAAATGGGATGTGTCTCTATTTCTATACCATAATGTCAAATGTTGAGACCCCTCTTTCTCTCTAACTCCTTTTATTTTCTTAAATCTTCCGAACGATCAAAAGGAATCCGATAGGTTTGCAGAATCTCCTGATGCGTATTCTCTGACTTTTCCCGGTCAATCACGATTTGTTGACCCCATTTATCTTCAAATATAATATAAGGATCCAGGCTGTTTTCAACTTTTTTTATCAGCTCGCTTAAATTCCATATCTTTTCGCCATTAACTTTATCTACCACCCAGCTATTCACATTTTGATAGCCTTCGTTCACATTAGCGGCCAGGGTTTTTAATAAAACTACCACTTGTTGATCTTCCTTTTCGGGAATATTACTATTAAGTAAAGGATAAATTAATTCCTTGGGTGCAGACTGATACCACTGTGGACCCCAGATATCCAGTAAATTTTTACTCAAGGGACAAAAAATCAGGCCGCCATAAATATAATAAGAAGGCAATGTTTCATATTCTTCCATGGGGACAAGTTGATCCTTTTTTAAAGAACGGGAGAG
>Ga0307380_10008200_pt1 | contig 13432 bp, 16 predicted proteins | sample UN3MG_FD_202239 | JGI IMG/M metagenome (GOLD analysis project Ga0307380, IMG submission 202239) | Soil microbial communities from Risofladan, Vaasa, Finland - UN-3 | ecosystem: Environmental > Terrestrial > Soil > Coastal area > Acid sulfate soil | place: Finland: Risofladan, Vaasa | collected... | reverse complement strand
ATGGGCCCGTCGTGATTCGAACACGAGATCTTCGCCGTGTGAAGGCGACGTCATAGCCAACTAGACCACGAGCCCGTATGCATCGACCGGGAATTGAACCCGGGCTATAGGCTTGGAAGGCCTAAGTCATACCACTAGACCATCGATGCAATGATGCTTTACAATTTTAGCGAGCAGTGGTAATAATCATTCCCATTTCCCTGTTAAAAAAAGGAAGGGTTGTTTGGTATAATCGGATTATTCACCGAAGGATTTGCGTTAGTCTCGTTCCGGCACCAGAGCTGCAATAACGGCAATTACCGGCCCGACAATAAGCCCTGCCCAGAACAGCAGTCCAAGCAGCCCGATGATTCCCAGCGACAACCGGTTCTTTTTGGATTGCGGGGATGTTGAACGGGTAATACGTAACGCCCAGACCCCGAGCAGGATTGGTATCAGGGCAAAAATGAGCGTAAGAATCACACCGGCAGAAGGACCTGATACCATGAGGGCCCGGACCATCTGGACAAGCACGACAGATGCACCCCCCAGGTAACATAATCCGGCAATTGTTGCAAGCCAGAAGGAGAGTGGTTTTTTAATTCTGATGCCTTGGTCGCGTCGGGCTGTCAGGATTAGTCCAAGAATAATTATAGCAAGGAACGGAGCGAGGATTGCGATAAGGGACTGCCCCTCCCAAAGGTGTGTATTGATGACATTGACGGGTACGAGTACCCATTCGGAAAAACTGAACTCCTCAAGGTAACCAACTGCAATACTGTACTGGGTTTCATCAGCTGAACTGATAACTGCGACGTAATAGGTTCCCGGCTGCGTAATGTTTTTTGCATAGGATGCGACGTTAAAAATTGCTGCAGGCGAGAATGGTTCATATTCTGCAGTGACCGGTTTTTGTCCTTTGATCATCTCCGTATTATAGCCCAAAGGTACGGTAACGGGAAGGGACAGTGCTTCGATATTTCCAGAAGTTCCCGGGCTCATAACGATCATATCCGGGACCGGTGCACCGAATTCGGGAGTCATAAGGGAAAGCGTCAGCCGATCCCCGTCATTCAGGATGAACTTGTAATATGCCGCATCCCCGGCCTCATGGAGATGCCCGTAAATTACATAGGATTTGGTGGGTTTTTCAACGGAAAGTGCGGTGGTAAGATCATTATTGTTTTCAGCACTGATCGGAACATGGGCATTCACGGGCAGGACTATGAAAATGAGGAGGATGAAAAATACAGGGAGCAACCATCGGTTGGTCATAATGAGTGTATTACCTACTTCAGAATATAAACCTGAAGGGTGGACGAGGCCACTACGTGAGAAAAACAATGATTATTGTGCATGGATCGGGTCTCATTGCGTGAAGACTTTAAAAAATGAGGATTGAAACATACTGGATTTTTAGTATGCTGTTCCCTTTTAGAGAAATTCATCCCGTTTGGGAACAATCGGGGTATCCTTTTTCCAGAGATGGATATCCCGGGAACGATCAAAGTAAAATTTAGACTCGTCAGTCTGTCCCATTTCTTTATAACAAATACCAATGTGATTCCATACATTCGCGTTGTTGGGCATCTGGTTTGCCACCATCTTGAAAGTCTGGATTGCCGATTCAAGATATTTGTTACTCATATACAGCACTCCAATCATTTCTAGTGTTTCACCGAGGTTGAAGAGAAGTTCTAAGTTCTCCGGTGCAAGTTCAACAGCCTTCAGTAACGATTTAAGAGCACTGATATTATCCCCCATTCCCCGGTAACAGAGGCCACGGTCATTCCAGACCTGCGGAAGCTTGTCGTCAATCTCCAGCGCCTTATCGAATGCAGCGATCGCTTCAGGATATTTCTTTTCCCGCGTGTAGAGGAGAACTCCCTCCTTGTAATATGTTGAGGATTTACCGAGAATCCTGTCAAACATCCCTACTGCTTTCTTAGAAGTTTGCAGGGATGCAGCCTCAGCGAGGTGTGCAACAGCATCCGTTGTATCATCCCTGATCACCACATCCTTAAACGTTGCTGTTACGTCGCGCATTGTTCCGACAGCCGCAATGAAATCCCCCTGCCCATCATACATGGGCATAGCTTTTGTCCAGATTGTCCAGTCACTCCCATCCTTCTTTAAACCTTTGGTGACTGCGATAATCGGACCTTTTGCAACCCTGCTGACTATCATATATTTTTGTCGCTTAATCTCATCATCTGTTTCGAAAATGAGATTTACAAGCATTTTTCTTCGGGTTCCATAAAAGGGTTCTGCATAGAGATAATCACCATTTCCAATCATGTCGCTTGCTTTAATATCGGTCAGCTGTTCCATGGAAGTATTCCATGCGACGACCTTGCCTTCACGATCTATAGCAAAGCTGGGATCGGATGAAAAATTGATGAGATCTGAGATAATCCGTTTAGATGTTCCCAGTTTTTTTCCGGAATACGTCCTCTCTACTGCTTTTTTGACCATAGTGACCAGTTCGCGGAACTGTGCCTGCGGGTCTTCACCTTTTTGTAAGAAAAAGTTAGCACCATTGTTAATAGCTTCGATAGCCGTCCGTTCATGCCCAACCCCTGTAAAAATGATCACCGGTGTTGTATCGCCTTCTGAGCGGAGAATTTTTAAAAATTCAATTCCATTGAGTTCCGGCATGTCATAATCGACAATGATGGCATCATATGTTTTTTCAGGAAGGAGCTTGAGTGCCTCTGTTGCGGATTGTGTGGTATGGATGCTCATTTCACGGGATCGTTCAGAGAACAGCTTGAGTACTTCGAGCAAAGCAGGTTCATCATCTATGAGCAGGACAGAGAGCAAGGAAAGACCACCTTCACCTATTAGTTCAATCAGTCCCGGTAGATATAAATATAGGCATTTTAGAACGGCTCGTCGTATCCGTACATAAAAAAGAGGATATAAACCGGGAAAACATCGGGAAAAAATCTGGAAAGAGACACCTCTTGAATCGATACGGAGAGATTGTATCAAATGGTGTAGAGGAGAATTATTAAAAAAAATTTTCGTAATCAAAAGATTTTAAAAAGAGTATTTTGAATAAAAAAATTTTTGAAGCCGGTTGTTTTAGTATCCCCGCATTTCAGTGTATACTTCCTCAAGGTTTGCGAGCCGCTTTTCAAGTGGCGGGTGGGTGGAGAAGAGCTCCTTGATGGTATTTCCCGTGAGCGCAGGGATGATGAAGAACGCGTTTGCGCTTTCAAGTTTTACTTTTGCTTCAACAGGTACCACATTCATCCGTCCACTGATTTTGCTTAATGCTGACATCAGCGCCCTCGGATTCTTTGTGATATAGGCACTACCGCGGTCTGCACTAAATTCGCGGTACCGGGAAAGTGCAAGAATGAGCAGCGTACTGACAGCGTAAACAATGATCGAGACTATCCAGATAATGATATATCCGCCCCCTCCTTCGCGGTTGCGTCCCCCGAACAATGCAGAAAAGAAAAAGCTCTGCATAATCATCGAAGCTATCATCGCAATAAAACTGGCCATCGTCATGGTCAGAATGTCACGGTTTTTCACATGTGCAAGTTCATGGGCGAGCACTGCCTCGAGCTCATCTTTATTTAAAAGACGCATGATTGAATCTGTGCATGCGACTACAGCATGCCGGGGACTCCTTCCTGTGGCAAATGCATTAGGTACCGGGCTCTGCATAATGGCAATCCTGGGAAGGGGGAGGTCTGCTTCCTTACAGAGCTTCTCGATGGTCCGGTGCAGTTCAGGGTATTCATCGTCTTCCAGGATCCGTGCCTTGGTTGACCAGAGCACAAGTTTGTCAGAGAAGAAGTACTGGACAAATCCTATCCCTACCGCTAATACTACTATCAACCAGAGACCAGCTCCGAACGCCAGGAGTATCGTCATAAACACCAGGTAGAGGACGAATAATAAGAACATCGTCAGCCAGATTCTGCCGGTAAGACCCCAGTCACGTTTCCATTTCATAATTAGTACACTTTCGTTATCGACGCTCTTAAAACAATCGAAAATTGCAATAAGCGGAGCAAAAAGCGGAGCAGAATTTGCACCGATTAACGGTTATTTACTCCATGGTTATCTGCAGAGCGGGTATGGTGCATGTGTGCACCGCAGGATCAATACAGAAACTATTTTTTTACTAACATCTGACTGGTACGCATGACTGATGTCGATCCCGAAGCGCTGGCCGATGTGGCATACGGCATCTTCGAGCACTCCCTGAACCGGGGGCTTCAGATGCGGGGTAAATACCTTTATACACTGGTCGAAGGCGGTATTGACTTCAAAGCGGATCTTTCCGTGATTTTTGAGGAGTTTTCATTAGAATACCCGCAGCTGGCAGAGGTAATATTAAAACATTTTTCCGATAATGACACAATCTATGAGATGCTCTGCAACGGTGAAGGGGTGGTCCCATCAAAGACTACGCAGATGTACTGGATCGTACAGGATGCACCAGGCAGCGCTCCGGAGGCGATCGAGGACGAAAATGCCGGTAAATGGCTGATTTTCCAGGAGCTCGGACTGGCTGATGCAGCATGGAAGAAGGTTCGCGACGCGACCGTAGCACTCGAGCTTGGCATCTCTACAAAAGTGAGCACATCAAAACCGAATCCGGAATCGCGTGACAACCGAAAAGTTATCTATGTTTATTCAAAAGACTGGGCGGATGAGGCGGATGTAATGCGGGTACGTGAGAAACTGCGTGAACTGGGCTTTGTTGATCGTATCGGGTACAAGCGCAACATCGAGACATTCGCCGGGGAATATGCAAAGAAAGGAAAACGGGTGACCTACTACTCGGCTTGATTTTTATGCTCAGATTTTTTAAAACTTGATAAAAACGGATAAAAAAATATTGAAGAAGAAAAATTACGACTTTCTTTCCTTGTTCTTTGTGCGCAGGTTCTTGTAACCGCACTTGCGGCAGCTGGTTGCGCGGATTGCATTGCGGGCGTTGCAATGCATACATATTTTCACGTTGAGTAACCGGGCTTCGGCTTCGGGGAATTTTGCCATAGAAATACACTCCTGTCTGCCCTTATTACAAAGCTGTAAGACATATTAACCATTTGTGTCACTCTTTTATGGTCTGTATTCCTGCATGAACCATTCCCGGAATGCAGTGAGCGCCAGCGCACGGTGAGAGATTCTGCTTTTCTCTTCAAGTGGCAGCTCTGCGAGTGTCCGCCCACCCACATCAAAGATCGGGTCATACCCAAACCCCCCACTTCCACGGGGGACCGTGATGATCCTGCCGTAGATGGTTCCAGTAAAGTTACGGATGCCCTGTTCATCCGCGAATGCAATCGCTGTCGTGAAGTGTGCGTTGCGATTCTCCACATCTTTCATAAGCTTAAGAATACCGGTGTTACCAATCGAGTGCAGCACGTACGCGGCATACGGGCCGGGAAATCCGTTCAGGGCATCGATGGAAAAGCTGGTGTCATCGACGATAAGCGGTGTGAGGAGACGATCGTACGCGTATTGTGCCTTCTGCCGGGAGATAACCTCTACATCATCAGAGCGGAGTTCAGGAATTTCAAGCGGAATATGGGTCACATCAAGAAAACCGCCAAAGAATTCCGCAACCTCTCTTGCCTTATTGGTGTTACTGGTAACTATCGTGAGTTTCACAGATATCTTCCCCTCAGTTCGATCTCGTGCTCACGGGTGATGACATCTGCTGCCTCCCCAAATGTCTCTGCATATCCCAATGCAAACGCTGCTTTGAGGGCATCAGCATGTTCAGGTGCCGTACTCTCCAGCGTCTGGAACAGTACATGGATATCCACTCCTCGCTGTTCGATCTCGGAATTTACCTGTGCAAGACCAAAATCAATCAGAACGCACGCATCGTCCCCCTCACGCAGGATCATGTTGCTGGTCGTGAGATCGCCATGTATAATTCCCGATGTATGCAGCTTTCCGATCATTCGCCCTGCTTTGTGTACTGCTTCTTCTGTGAGATTCCGGGAAAGCAGCGTCCCTCTTACCTGCTCCATCACAATAGTATCCGCAGTGATATCGCTCATAACTGGTGTGGGAACGCCCCCTTTGCGTGCAGCGGCAATCAGCCGCGCCTCAGCCCGGGTCCGCTCTGCAATGAGTCGGTTGTCAAGAGCGTGTACACGGTACAGTTTCGGGATACGGCGCTTCTCTGCAGTGCCGTTCCGGAACGTGACAACAGCTTCTGCACCCCTTTTCGGGGTCATGTAATCCGGAAATATATCGTTGCCCGCGAGGGTGATCTCGTTTTTCCATGTCACTTCGACATCATCCGAGCGAAAAGAGGGTTTTATCTGGGAGGATTCAATGGGAAGAGATAACCCGCTCTCCAGCATCAGTTTTCCCGTATAGGCGATCATAGCCCCATTATCTCCGAGATATTTCTGTTCGGGAACGAAGAACTGCGCCCCGCGCTCCTCACACATCACCCGGAGCATTTCCTGCAACCGCCGATTTGCTCCAACACCCCCGACAAGGAGCACCTCGTTTTTTCCGGCAAGCGACATCGCCCTCTCGGTCACTTCAACACACATCGCAAATGCCGTCTCCTGCAGGCTGTAGCAGACATCGGATAGGGTTTCCTTACTGTCTTTTGCCGCTGAAACCAGGCCGGAGAAAGCAAGATCCATTCCCTTGACAGTATATGGCAGCTCTATGTACTTTCCAAGTTTTGCCTGCTTTTCAATAATCGGACCACCGGGATGAGGGAGGTTTTTTGACCGTGCAAATTTGTCGAGTGCATTCCCGATGCCGATATCGAGTGTCTCGCCAAAGATCCGGTACCGGTCGTTCAGGTACCCGATCACCTGCGTATTCGCTCCACTTGCGTAGAGAACGATCGGGTCACAGCAACCGGTGGCAAAACACCCGATCTCCACGTGAGCGACGCAATGGTTGACACCCACCAGCGGGACATCCAGTGCCAATGCAAGTGACCGGGCTGCAGTTGCAACTGTCCGCAGGCAGGGTCCAAGCCCCGGTCCCTGCGAGAATGCAATACCCGTGATCTTATCGGGGTCCTTAAGGATAGAAGAGATAAGGTCCTTCATTACCGACGCATGATGCTGCGCTGCCTCACGCGGGTGGATACCCCCCTGAGCCGGGCTATAGGGTCGGGAAACAAGTGAGATGAGATCACGATCAAAAAGGGCGGCACTGAGGTTCCATGCTGTCCCCTCAATTCCAAGTATCTGCCCAAAAACAGGCATTGAATCTTATTTTCTGAATTCAGTATATCCGCACTTGCCGCATGTGGTCCGGTCCTTATGATCCGCCATCATGACCCCGGGTCCGCAACGGGGGCAGTATTTCTTATCAGTAGTGACCTTCGCGCCATCAACCTTAAAGTACGCGCCCCTCTTTTGCCCCTTAACGGCTGCTGCCTTCTTTGCTGCAGCCATTGTTACGCAGCTCCCTCTTCCTTTGGCTTGGGCATCCCGCGCGCTGCAAGGTATGGTCGCTCAGTTTTGTTCCTGCCCTCTTCATTGTCATATATGCGTGCCGAACCGGTAACTTCAGTTTTACCGAAGCTGCTGTGCAGCGTGTCAAGAGTTATCTGCTGCTCTTTTACATTGAGCATGGCGCATAGTTTGCCAATAATCTGCATACGGGAGGGGGTCGCACCATCGTATTTGAGGTTAAACTGAACCTCTCTTCTGGATAAAAGCTCATTTCTTTTATCGCTGGTGATCTCAAAGTCCATCGATATCCTGTAATTATTGGAAACCGGGTTATTTATAATATGAGCCTCACTTAGAGTGCAAAAACAATCCTCAAAAAGGGAATGCACGTTATACCATGGAAAAAATAAAAATTCATGCATCTGAGCGGATAAAATGGCTCAATAAATGGCGGGCAGTCTCTTTTGCCGCAAGGTTTACCGTACGGAGCACCACTCCCTGATGTGGCTGTCCGTACAACACGATTGCGCCGTCTGGAGCAGCGATCACAAGGGGAATCACCGCAAGATCCTCTTCGCCATCAACCATGACCGTTACCGGTGAATGCATGACGGCATGATCGAGTGCGCGGATCAGGTCATCGGTCAATGTACCGGCTGGATTTTTCACTCTGATACACTCGCCCCGAAGTTCCGGCATCCGTGAACATGGTGAGCGCATGGTATAGCCATCAATAACAGCAATGTCGGGGGTGATGCCCCTCTTCTGGAGGTTGTGGGTGACAACATCTCCGACAGCGTATACCCTGCTGTGGGTAATTTTTGGGATTATCTCATCAATGTTCCGGTACAGTTCCCCAAAGGGTTCCTGGAAGAGCTTCCGGTGCTCTTCGGGAAGAGTCAGCATCAGCGGACCTTCAGCGCGTAGCGTCCCGGAAGTTTGATATTCATCCGTTTTGCTACTTCAGAATTTTCTGGATCGATAATGACAAGATAACCAGACCAGTCCTCACTCAGATTTGTCGTACCGCAGATTACGCAGTTCTCGCCATCCACTACACGGTGACAGTCACGGCAGACTTTTCCCTGCTTTTTCTTATTCGCCGGAGGCATGCTCCTTCCTCTTGTTCTTGCCTTTCTCCTTTACTGCCTCTTTTGGTGCAGGGGAGGATTTCTGGTCCTTTTCTTTCTCTTTGTTCATCTCTTCTTCAAGCCAGAGTGCTGTGCCCAGTCCTGCCTGTCGCATGGTGAGTCCGATCTTGCTGTCTCGTGGCTCACGCTCATTTAGTGAGAGTGTCACGACCCGGACACGAACTACATCTCCGACACCGATGAACCGTTTGGACTCCTGGCAGATAAGCCGGGCGTTTTTTTCATCGTAGTTGATGTACTCGTCAGAGATCTGGCTTACATGCAGCATTGCATCTATAGGACCGAGGCTGACAAAAGCCCCAAAACTTGTCGTTTCGACAACAAGTCCCTCAATGACTTCCTGCAGCGTAAGCCGAATCACCATAGCTTCAAATTTTACATCGTAATAAACGCCGCCGTCACCAGGCACGAGTTCGCCCTCTCCGACATCCATGACTTTGGTCACGCAGATGAAGATCCCGATCTCCTTATCAATGCTGCCTTCAAGCTGCTCCTGCAGGACCTCAAGAATTACTTTTTCAAGTTTATCGCCCAGTCGCTGGGGGGGTACCCGCACCTTGTCCTCAAGCATCAACCTATGATACATACTTTACCTCCGCAATATCTCCAGTTTTTTCTGCTTTCTCATTGATATCACACCGATACCACGTGTAAACAGTGCATCCCGTATACGCCTGTCATTGGTAACTACCATGCATGCATTCCGGGCTGCATATTCAATCATCTGTGCGTCGACAGATTCTGATTTCAGATCCCCGCTTTCCACGATAGTACACTTTTCGCCCAGTACAAGACCGTGCCTTGCCGCGGCACCGTCACGTCCTTTTGCCAGGGAGAGCCCGGTCAGCTCCCGGATAACTCCTGATAGCACGATCGGTTCAAATGCACCGAGAAGTGTGCATAGCTCATCGAAGAGATCGATCTGGAACTGCGCCGGCATCATGAGTGCGTTGGCGTCCAGAAGGATCTTCACTCGATCAGCACACCCATTCCGATTAAGCGCCAGCGTGCTCCCACCTGCCGGCTGATGGCGATCTTTGAACCCAGTTCTGCACATACAGGTCGCTTCAGCTGAATCTCAATAGTGTCCTTCTTTGTATTACTGATTACACCTACGGTAACCGCGGTTCCCACCGACAGCATCAGCGGTTCACTGTGTTTCAACGGTTCAATAATGAGCTCACTTGTGGCACCCACAACCCGCTCCATGAGCGTGACACGGCAATGGATTTTCTCCCATACCTGGGGAAGTTTACCAACGTGACCCAGTACCTGGCCGGCAAGTGCGTCGCTTTTCGTCAGAGCCGGGTCGAGTCGTGTTCCAACACCAAGGAGTCCGCCGGGAGTTGCCTCAGTGACTTTGCTGGAACCGGAATTTATCGATTTTGCTTGCGTAATGATGGGAATCCATTTGATCCTGTTTTCAATCTGGGTCTGCCTGCCTGGTCGGATTTCGATATCGTCGCCTTCGCGGAGGATGCCCCGAATAAGAGACCCTCCAACGACGCCACCTTTCACATCCTTCCAGTTGCAGCCTGGTTTGTTCACATCAAATGAACGGGCTATAAGCATTACAGGTTCAGTGTTTGGATCCCTCTCTGGTTCAGGAATTGTCTGATCGAGCGCCTGCACGAGAGCGCCGATATTGATCCCTTTCTGCGAAGAAACTGGAATGATCGGGGCGTTCTCGGCAATTCTTCCTTTAATGAAATTCTTGATCTCGTGGTAGTTGTCAATCGCCTCTTTCTGGCTGACCACATCGATCTTGCTCTGGACAATCACGATATTTTTTATGCCGACGAGTTCCAGCGCCATCAAGTGCTCTTTTGTCTGCGGTTGAGGGCACTTCTCGCTTGCAGCGATGACCAGCATCGCCCCGTCCATCAATGCAGAACCGGAAAGCATCGTTGCCATGAGCGTTTCATGCCCCGGTGCATCGACAAAGGATATCGAACGAAATGGTGTTCCCTTTCCGCCGCAGACCGGACAATCGGGGCTGGTCGAAAAGGCGTCAGTACCTTCGCACTTTTCGCACCGGTAAAAAGTTGCGTCGGCATATCCAAGACGGATTGATATGCCACGCTTCACCTCTTCACTGTGCCGGTCTGTCCATGTCCTAGTGAGTGCGTTAACAAGAGTGGTCTTGCCGTGATCGACATGACCTACAACTCCAATATTGACACTGGGAACTTTTACATCATGCAAATGAAATCGAACCTCCTTACTCTATATATAATGGTCATACTTATACATAACCAGTAAGGATACCCTTCGGAGTAAATCCAGCAGTTTTCCCCCCGTTTCTTTTCCTGAAGGCGCAGATTCTGCAGCAAAGTATTACCAAGTATTACACCTGCCAGTTTTTTATCGAAACTTTAAACATTCTGGTGGCGTCATACAGTCATGAGGATCTAAATGACGATGGATAATGAGCTCTCACGTATTGGGATATCTCTGCCCAGGCATTTGCTCGACCGGTTCGATGAAATTATCAATTATCGTGGTTATTCTTCAAGGTCTGAAGGAATCAGGGACGCAATCCGGAACTATATCCAGCACTATAAGTGGATGGCAGATGTCAAGGGTGAACGTCAGGGAGTGATTACGATGATCTACGATCACGACCAGCGTGGCCTGTTAGCCCTGCTTACCGACATCCAGCACGAATTCAAAGCAATTATCCAGGCCTCTCTTCATTCTCATGTAACAGAGAACCGTTGTCTTGAAGTGATCCTGCTGAGAGGAGACGGGACTCAGCTTAAGGCACTTGCCGAACGGTTGATGTCGCAGAAAGGAGTCGAATCGGTAAAACTGACCACGATTGGGCTGGAGGATTAACCTCCGCCCTCGCAGCTCTGGTCGGTATCTTTCCAAGCGTCCTGCAGTTCGCGTCCTGAAGCAAACTCCTTTTCTTTCTCGATTACTTTTTTTGCGTCATCAACAAATGTCTTTTTTGTTTTTTCCGGGCCGGATGCCGGAATAAGGTTATCAATACGATACAGGAGATTCGTACTGTCAAGTTCCGCAAATACCTCTCCCCGCACCTGCTCGATGCGCAGAATGGTACCGGTTGTTCCGGTCCGCGGGTACCGTACCCGCATGCCGAGAGTGAGTTCTTCTGCTAACATAATGGAGAATGATGTATATTCTTGTATAAAGGTGTTTTTACGTAAACCAGAAATTACTTCCTTATTTTCTTAAGTACTGCTACAATATTGCTGGTGGTGCGGTGTGGCTCACCACTTCCGGAGGGAGCAGGCGATCCATGGAGCGAAGAAAAAATCTGGCTGATGGCATCACCATGTGAAGGTCCATACCCCCCTTCGAGTACAAGTGCCAGCGGTTGATCGGTTGCATCCCTTAAAATGGCAGTAAGGGTACCAAAATCTGCAGGAAACAGCAGCATACCGCTTTTCGGGTCATCGAAAAGGGGATCCTGACCTGCAGACACGATTACAGCATCCGGCTTGAACTCTTCAAGAGCAGGGATGAACACTTCCTCAAAGACGAGCCGGTAATCGGCTATGGTTGATCCAGTTCGCAGGGGTGCATTTATAGTAAATCCCTTGCCCTTTCCGGTACCTATTTCATCCACCCAGCCGGTGTGGGGAAAGATGTTTCCCTGATGTATCGAGCAGAAGAGCACCCGATCATCTGCTGAAAATATCGTCTGCGTACCATTCCCATGGTGGAGATCCCAGTCGATGATCGCGACTTTATCCACACGATCCAGTGCAACGGTTGCGGCAATTGCAGCATTGTTGAAAATACAAAAACCCATTGCCCGGTCACGTTCAGCATGGTGTCCGGGCGGGCGGATAATGGCAAAACATGACTCACCATCGATTGCACGATTTACAGCTTCTATGGAAGCGCCTGCTGCATAGGAAGCTATATCGAACGTCTCCCCGTCGATATATGTGTTCTGATCAATGAAGTGTTGCCCCCCATGCGAAGAAAATTCGCGGATCATCCGGATATGGGATGATGTATGGACCCTGAGGAGATCGGTTTCTGATGCACAACACGGCGCGATAATTGGTACTTCCTTGGGAACACCTTTAAGAGCTTCATAGAGCCGGGTGCCACACTCATCATGATTCCCCCGATCATCATGCGAAAAAATTTCCCCGTAAATGGCAGAACAGTGAACCATGATTGCGTGATCCGAACTATATTTTCCTTAATTCAAAAGGTTTGGTTTCGTGACAAAAAAAGGAATGCAAAAATATTATTGGATTACTGCACCTTGCAAAATGGCGGATTCGGGGACGTTATATTCCTGTCCTGTTGCAATCACCCGGTATTTGCCGGTTGTTTTTACTCCATACGGGTTGCCGGTTGTTGAATAGGGGACGATAAATTCTCCATTCACGCTCATTTGCCGGTAGGTGAAATTTCTTCCGGTATTGCTGATGACAGGAACCTCGATTATGCCCTCTCCTTTAATGTGCGCCCCTTTTACATACTCAAATACTTTGACGTATTTTACATCAGCAGTCTTTGAATTAAAGACATTGCTGGGAGATTCGTGCACAAGCCGGTAATGCCTGAGCGCTGGAACGGTTTCGATCGGCAGCGTGATGGCAGGGCTCAATGCATCTGCATGGTAACCTGCCGGTGCATTGAGATTATATTCAGCTGCATGATTGATCGCCTCTGTGGCATTCATTGCTTCTGCGCCAGTGATTACCGGTAGGGAAACCTGCGAGATGGTTGAGTCGGCATATTCGATATAATAGGCAGTCGAGGGTATCGTAAGGGAGCCATCAAAGTTATGAAGCCGCGAGATCATGGTCAGATAGTATAGCCGGGTATTAAGAAGGACGGACTCGTAACTGTCAGGATTATTGTTTGCAGGGGTAAGGAGCGTCATCTGGTAGGGAC
>Ga0307380_10008199_pt1 | contig 13432 bp, 12 predicted proteins | sample UN3MG_FD_202239 | JGI IMG/M metagenome (GOLD analysis project Ga0307380, IMG submission 202239) | Soil microbial communities from Risofladan, Vaasa, Finland - UN-3 | ecosystem: Environmental > Terrestrial > Soil > Coastal area > Acid sulfate soil | place: Finland: Risofladan, Vaasa | collected... | reverse complement strand
AAAGCTTTTACATGAATTTCTTTGCAATTCAGACACTGAGTGAAGACGTAAGGCAGAGGGGGACGTCCGCCACAATAATGGCGGGCAAGTCCACAAATAAGTAGATAACGAATCGATGACGGTCAAAGCTACATTCCTAACAACCTTAGATGGGCAAGTTTTTCTAAAACCAAAATAGGCCCTAAAAATGAAGGGCTCCATCTGCTTCACAGACAATGATTGGTTTGCATTTCTCTCCCACCAGCCTGGGATTGATGAGGTAAATTTCTCGCAACCGGGTTGAGCAGCCCGATTCCGAGCACTAGGGCCCGGGTAACCCTTTTCTTTTTATGAGCAATTGATGCTCAGATCTACGCATTTCACCAACCAATAGGCGTGGAATTGCTACGGTAAGGTGATTGATCAACACCAAGGCAGACTTCTTTTCAAGCGTGTAGTTCCCACTGTCTCATGATTTGGCTTTCCTGCGCAACTTTCTGGCACTTCTTTGACCGGATTTGCTAAAATGGGGTAATGTAGTATATGCGGATCGTGGGATTCAGGATAAACCGAAATTAGGAAAAATGGCGCATGAGCACGTAGTTACTGGGCAAGGTTTGGCCTTCATGACACCGTAGGCTGGAGGCCAGGGGTCAAGATCCAAAGAATTGCAATAAAAAAAAGGGGGGACCTATGGATGAATTCAGAGACAACGATCTTGTGTGCGTGGCGCGCTACTGTCCAAACTGCGGGAGCGAAGTCTTTTGTCGAACCGACTATGGCAAGCACAGGGTTTTCTATATGTCAGAGGACATGACAGACCCGACTGATACCTGCCCGCGTTGTCAGTTTAACTTACTCCTTCTTCCGGTTGAGGCAATCATGGCTATGCCTGATCGCGGCAAAGGAGTACTGCCCCGCAAGGCAACGGCTGGCAAGACATTGATCGAGTCGCTGCACGCCAAGAATCCCCAAATCTTCACCACCAAGGCTTCGGCCAAGCGGGCCCTCAATGCCGTGGGCAGCGTTATCTTTGACGCGCTTGCAGGTGGTAAAGGGGTGCGCTGGTCAGGACTTGGTAGCTTCAAGGTCCGGGAGAGAAAGCCACGATTGGGGCGCAATCCGCGAACAGGGGAGAAGCTTCAGATCCCTGCCCGAAGGGTCGTTGCATTTTCACCTGCTCAGGCGCTCAAGGAAAAGCTTAACGCCTAATCAGTATCCGACATCTCGAGACACTGAGTGTGTGAGGGGAAAAATTTCCACCTGACGCTTGCTAGTTGCCCAAATACGTGCCTTGGCTGTCTGTCTGAGGGCGGCCGCTGAACAATTCTAAACATCTCATGCCGGTGCCGGCACGTAAGGGATAGCCCTTTAGACCGGGGAAGGGGGATACGATCATGGCCTGGATACAATTGGCTAAAGCCTATTGCCTGACGTTGCTCGTGTTTCTGGCCGTGGATTTTCTCTGGCTGGGTTTGATTGCCAAGGGATTATATCAACGATACCTGGGGCATCTTTTCAGCGAGGAGGTGAATTGGGCGGCTGCCTTGTTGTTTTACTTGCTTTTCATTGTGGGGTTGATGGTCTTTGTGATTTACCCGGCAGTTAAAGCCGATGCAGCAATGCAGGCCTTATGGATGGGCATGTTATTCGGCCTGGTCACCTACGCAACCTTTGATCTCACCAATTTGGCCTTGTTGAAGGGTTGGCCTGCGGCAATCACCGTGGTGGATATCCTTTGGGGGATTGTATTGAGCGGTATCGTTTCAACGGCCGGATACTGGATTACACGGTGGCTGTCTTAAAAGCATAGGCCCCACGATCCGGAGGCCCGTGCACGGAGGCGGGGGGTCGAATCCTTGCTCACCTGCGCCGGAACCCGACTTTCGTGACCGAAGCGGGTGCTTCGTGGGAGCAGGTTGTCCCGTGCTCTCGCGCGGGAATAATCGGCCTGCACTTCATGTGGACGAATGCTGCCCTTGTCTCTTGCCTATTTGGAGCATTTGTCTGCGCACGATTGCACAAAGCATTCCGCTGATCATTGTCATAACTGACATAGAAGCTTATTACTTCCATTAAGATTCGCTTAACCATGGACTGTGCGGCTACAAGTAATGCAGAAGGAGGACAATCATGATTACCTTTATTTCATATGCAGCGCTTGCCGTATTTTTGTACATGAGCATTCTCTTCGTGATCGCGCTATTTAAACGGGATAACTCTATTGCCGATATAGGATGGGGACTTGGCTTCGTTATCGTAGCGCTCCTGACTTTTTTTCTTGAATGGGGATTTAGTGCCCGCCATATCTTAGTGACTGCTTTGGTGGTTGTATGGGGAGTGAGGCTTTCGACCCACATCTACCTGAGGAATCGAGGTAAAGGGGAAGATCCTCGATATGCCGCGTGGCGGAAAAAGTGGGGTAAGTGGTTTGTTGTGCGGAGTTTTTTTCAGGTTTTTATGCTCCAGGGTCTGCTGTTGCTCTTTATTTCCTATGTCATTATTAGAGTGAACAGCTCCTCTGAAGGGGGGCTCTCCGTGCTTGATATCTGTGGATTGGCGGTCTGGATTATCGGGTTTCTCTTTGAGTCTCTTGGAGATTTACAGCTCAAGCGGTTTATTGCCGATGAGCGGAACAGGGGCCGCATCCTCACCACGGGCCTCTGGCGCTATACGCGACACCCGAATTACTTCGGCGAGGCCACCATGTGGTGGGGAATATTTCTCATCGCCCTGTCCGTGCCTTATGGCTGGACTGCCATTATAAGCCCGGCAGTGATTACCTTCCTGCTCCTGCGAGTATCCGGGGTGATACTGCTCGAAAAGGAATTCACGGATAACGAAGAGTTCGAAGAATACAAAAGAAGGACAAGCGCCTTTATTCCCTGGTTCCCTAAGCCATCCCGCTGAGAGAGGTATTCTTCACGAGGTGATTGCGCCTGGAGAAACGCCGGCAAAAAAGTCATGCAGGTAAAGCAAAGTAACTAATGCTTCTGGGCGGGAAAAGAGAGCCGCATATCGCTTAGAGAACTGCATTTACTGCAATACGTGCTGTTTTTCAGTTTTCTACGGCCTCCAGATATTTTTTCGAAATACCTTCCATGCGCCTTCGGTTCGTTCCAAAGTCATAATGCCCTACCCGGGACGCAGATCGGAAGTGGACAACGCGGGCGGTCTCATCCAGGAAGAACTCCACATCGTCCACGAAACGAAATAAGGCTGTTCTGAATTCCGCATGGATGTAGAACTCTGTTGCCGTGACGATCGTGGTTCGCTTGATGGCTTTGAGGATGCCGAGGATCCTTTGCCTGCTTGCCCCCCTCGTTCGCAGATAGGGAACCGGCTTCATTGCATGCCTTTTAGCTTGGCTCTGCGTTGAAACGCAGTTCGGAGAATCTGGGCAAGGGGCCAATTTGCCCTCCGTCACGCCGAGGCTTTCGCCACGTGCCCTTGATGCGCTGGTCAGAATGACTGCCATAATCAGTGCGCACAAAGGTGCTCTTTTCATAGGTATCTCCTTTTAGCCCAAGTACGGCGACCCTTTCCTGCCCCTAACGCTGAGCGACCTCCTTCATTAGTTTGGGTGGAGGGTGAACAAGGCCCTTGATCCATCGCTCGGGAAACGCTTCAATCCCGTTGGCCGCCCCGAGCAGTGCGCCCAATACCGCTCCACGGTAGGCATTGTCTCCCCCCAGATTTGTGTTGGCGATCAGGCCGGATTCCGGGTTGTCGTGGTATTTTAGGGCCAGGTAGATGACCGAGGGCACCGATTCCTCGACATAGCAGGCCGTGCTGAAACGACGCCCCACCACCAACTCATCTGCTTCGTTCAGCCATTTCAGGAACGGATATCCAGCAAAAGGGCTTCGCTTCTTTTCGATTTCCGTCATCAAAGCCTCTCTCAAGGGTATACCGTTGAGTATCTGGACCAGCAGATCAGCAAGAAATACTGTGGCACCCTCCATCTTGGACCCGAGATGCGTAAGAGACACGTGTTCCAGAGCGGCTTTTCTCGCTTTTTGCCAATCATCTTGATAGAACACAACAACGGGAACCACACCAACCAATCCGCCGATATGCTTCTCCTGGACACCGCATTTTCTGGGGGGCACCCCCTTTGCGTAGTTGGTGAAGAAATGACGATGGTATTCCTCGAGGTAGGTATCGCGGTGGTTGCCGGGCGTGGTCATGTAAGAAAGGTAACGTTTTAGATAGTCGTCGGCGTCATAACCTCCCTTTTCATTCAGTGATTCAATGAGCAGTTTACACAATTTCACGTTCAGGGTATTCTCCCCGGCCCGCAAGAACTGGTGGTAGTGAATGCCGCGTCGACCCCAATACTGGGCCTGCTCATGAAGGATTTCTCCTTTTCTGTTAATGGGCTTATAGGATGAGCGCCAAAGAATGCTGTCCGGATGGGGATTCCTTGGGTCAAGATAACCCGTCACCTGACCATAATCTCGGTGCAAAGCCACACGGTCATAATACCAGTGAACCGGCATGGCAAGGGCATCACCTATAAAAAGGCCATATAAGCATCCCCGTGTCCTCGATTCCGTGGAGGTATTTGACATCTTCTCTTCTAATTGTGAGCGCTCAGATACCATGATATCTCTCAAAACTGCTCCCGTGGTTGCCTCATGACCGAATCTTCAATCTCCCGGCGGAAGCAACGTGACTGCTTTACTTATGGAATTTAAGCATCGTGTCTCCTAAAACAAGAGGTCTTGAGGGAAATGCTTATTTGCCTTGGCATAAAGCTGCTGATAAAATAGAATTTTAGAGTAAAACGAACATCCAAGATCAACGGCAGAGCGAAACCACGGTTTGTGAGTTCCATCAGCCCAGTTTAAGGTCGAAAACAGCTCTTAACGGCTCTAAGAACATGGCCTTCTGTGAATCAAGGGGGTCGCGTCTTCATTCTTGACAACCTGGTGAGCAGGCCCTCCAGTCCGCCACAACAACGGCGGACAAGAAGAATGGCGGGCAGGGGTGCAAATTTTTACTTTTGCACTTTTTCCCGATCAATCCCTTTCTTTTACCCCAATCATCATTTTAGCATTCAGCAATCAGCTCACAGCTTCCTTCATGAGTTCTATTACACTAAGTGTTGATATGGGACATGAGTTGGAGCAGGCTATCCCGCTACACCAACTAAAGTAAAAGCCCTTGCCGTTTCGATTACGAAAAGTATTCGTAACTTTTCGATTCGTCTAAAAAAGGCTGCTGGCAGATGAAGTCATGGGGAAGAGGAGGGTCACATCCTAATTATTAATTATTCGTGTGCAAGGGATGACGAGCGGGACGCCCGTAAGAAAGTAAATAACAATTTGGCGAGGGTCAGGCCCGCCATAACAACGGCGGTTAAACCCGCCATACTGATGCCGGGCAAGCCCTGAGGTAAAATTGGCGGGAATAATTCACAATTCAAGACGCGCCCCCTTTTTAGGAGTTGAACTGGGACCTTTCCCGTGCCTTAATTCACAATTCAACAGGCTGTTGCCCAAAACCCATTCTGACCACAACTGGCACTACAGCTGAGATTCAGTCCCAATAAAATCAATAAGTTACAGAGCGCCCATATTGATAATGAGATGCTGCAAACACAAGAAAGCCTTTTGGGCAACAGCCTGTCAAGATGCGACCCCAGTTTCCCAACATCAGGGATTTACTACAGTGAGCATCCAATAACCGTTTCAACCTTGCCACAAGGCAAATCTATTCATCGAGAAAGCGTATCACCTCGCCGTTTGGAATAGGTCTTAAGCGGCCACCTTGGTTCATGTCACGGACTTTTCCCGCCGTAATGAGGGCATCGTCGGGATATCCGCGCTGTTCCCAAAAGCCGGAGACATACTGGTCCATCAGTTCGATCTTAACAACACTCTTTGCTGACTTGTAGCCCCACAGGTGGGGACAAAATCCGCGGACAGGGCCTCCGTAATCCTCATCCAGGTATTCACCTTCAAACTCATAGGCGAGAAGGGTTCTCTCACGAAGGGCCACCTCAATAGGGATGGAGGTGTCGTAAATCATCCTGTAAGACCAGAAACGGACATACTGGGTTCCAGGACCAGCCTCGACCGCATTTAGCAAATCGACAACCTTCACGCCTCCCCACTTCCCCCTAACAGAGAATCTGGTGACGCTCGTTAGGCGTGCGTCGGCAATCGATTTCGGAAACGCGATCAGTTCCTGCCAGGTGAATGTTCTCGGGTTCGCGCAGAAGCCGCTCACCTCAATGACCCAACCCTCCCGGTTGAGTTTACCCGGATGGCCTTCTGCCCAGAAAACCGGCGTACGCAACTCTCTCAGTCTGCTCATTTATCACCTCCGGTTCTCGGATTCTCCCTTCATTAAGTATAGGAGATTTGCGGAGATTTCAAAGAAGGATCTATCCAATAACGACGATTCCTAAATACCCATCGATCGTGACCAGGTCTCCAGTATGAATCTGAGTGGTGGCCTCAGGAACCCCTGTCACACAGGGAAGGCCATACTCTCTTGCAATAATGGCTCCGTGAATCAACATCCCACCTCTGCGCTCTACGATCCCCGATGAAAGGGGGACGACAAACGTCATGTTGGGTTCGATGGCATCACAGACCAGAATTTCCCCTAGTTCGAAAGCAAAAAGGTCGGAGGGACTCAGAATCACTCTCGCTTTCCCCCTTGCAATTCCAGGTCCTGCAGGTTGACCGATGATTTGCCTTGCCTTTAATTCAGAGGAAAGCTTCATTGGTTCAGTGGATGAGCGTTTCTTTGGGATATAATCCGAATTTCTTAATGCCTTTATCATCTCCGCGGGATCTTCACGGTCCACCTTCATTTGGCAACGTTTCTCGATTCGACGACTCCCCTCCTCAATCGCAACAACCACTTCTCTCTCAATTCTACCCAGATAGATATTATCATCGTCTCTCAACCGATAACTTGCGCGACCCAGATCAAGAAGTTCAGAGGCGAACGCTCTCTCTTTTTCTTTAAACCGGGAAAGAAATCTGGAGGTGAGGTCGTCAAGACGATGCGAATCCCATCTTTTCTTGACACGGGAAGGAGCGGCCATCTTGAGCAAAATATTGAGTATTCCCTCAGGACCCTGGAGACACTGCGTCTGTTCCCCGATGGAACAAGAGAGATCTCCGAACTGCTGGATAAATTCATCCAGTCTCTTCTTGAAGTCCTTGTCCTCCGCGGTCTTGAACTCCTTCAGGCTCAGAGCAAGGGAAGGATCTTTTCGAATCATCGAGGCCATCTCTTCAAGCCTCTGGTTGCGCTCCAGGCTTTTCAATTGGCCACTCCCTAGAAGATCCATAAACTCGTAGGGGTCTTCAGGCCTCGCCGCATCATTATAAAACTGTCCGAACAATCGCATTCCATGGGCAAAAGGGATAAAATCGCTCCAATAGATGGCAACCCACCCTCCGTGAATATCCATTCGGCGAGCAATCTCATCAGCCAACTGGATATCGGAAAGTGCGGTCCAATCCTGACGGGAGAGACGTTCGATCTCCTCCACCATGGCTGGGATGAGCTCTCCTTCGATTTTCTTACGCAGGGCTTTTAAGTTTTCGAAACTTCTGCGAAGGCTGAGGTACCATGGCCGTTTATCTTCAGCCGATCCGGAGGAAATCGTTGTGATGGGCCGGGATTGGAGAATAAAGAGCTTGTCTTCCCTGAACGTCCATTCCACATCTTGAGAAGCTCCGAAATGTTCTTCCGCCTTTAATACCTGATTGAAAATCCTTCCAATCTCATCATCGGTCAGAGGTGGTTTCTCGGATAGGTCGCGTGTCAGAGGTTCGAGATGGATGCCTTCGGCGGAGGGCCTAACACACTTCTCCCGGTGTGCAGGCCTGTGGGAAAGCACCTTTCCACTTTGACGGTCGAGAATCCATCTATCCGGCTCGACCGTCCCATCCACCAGACCCGAGTTCAATCCATAAACGGCTTCAATCACAGCCTGAGATCCATCATTAGGATTCTTGCCAAAGGCAACTCCAGATTTCTCTCCGTTCACAATCTCCTGGATTAAGACAGCCATCGCACTTTTTTCAATTTCTAGGCCCAATTCCTGTCGGTAAAGCAGTGCTGCATCTGACCAGAGAGATGCCCAGACGAGCCTTAGGTGCTCCAGGATGGCCTCCGTCCCTCGGATATTGACATATGATTCATGAAGACCTGCAAAGGAGGCTTGAGAGGAATCCTCGCCGGGCGCGGACGATCTGACCACAACCGCCTTATCTTTAAATTTCTCTTCGATTGGAGATTGCAATTCCTTAGCGATCTCTGATGGAATGGGAGTCTGGAGGAACAGGTTTCGAATCCGCAGGGAAGCATCCCACATTTCTTCCCAACGCATTTCTTTAAAATTCTTGCGGTTGATTTCCAGCAGGATCCGTTCCCTCAACCCTGCACAGGTAATAAACTGAAGGTAGGCTTCGGTTTTCACACAGAGCGCATCCGGCACATTCATTCCTATCTGACATAAAATCGCAAGGGAAAAGGCTTTCCCTCCAACTCCTTCTCTATCTTCTTCCGTAATTTGTTGAAGTGGAATGATGAGACTCATTTTTTTATATGAAGCTCCATGACATTTTGAAACCGATTCACGACATAGTAAGTTTCTACCTCCATCTTCAACAACGCACAGGTGGGAGAGGAAACGAACTCCTTCAAGTAAGGATGCCTGGAAAGATAGAGCTTTTGGAACCGCGCTTTCTCCGGACCCTCTACCTCCTTGACAACACCTGTCGCGGTTACCGCCGCGGCCTGATGGAAATCGGCTTCCTGGTTGGATCGATTGTCCACGACCATTGCGATCCTCGGGTTTCTGGAGATATTGGCATATTTCCGGGTGGCGCGAGTCGTGGCAAAGAGAAGATGTTTCAAGTCATCCGTGGCCATAAAGGCGACGAGGTTCCCGTAGGGTTGCCTTCTGTTCTGTGTGGCCAAAACCGCCAGTCGTTGTGACGAAAAGAGATCTTTCAGAAACTCTTTCAATCGTGCTATTCTTTCCATCTGACTTACCCTCATAGCTGCATACTGAAATTTGCCAAATTTGACGATTACACATGGCAGTTGAAAGGTCAATATCAGATTGAACCGAGCGAAATGATCTCTGCAGAAGATAACTACTTCATGAAATAGTGGAAGCACAAAGGGTCACATCTTAACAGGCTGTTGCCCAAAGCCGTTTTTTCAACAAGATTCTCATCAAAAAACTGACTTTGAACCAGAAAACTCGGCTATGCCAAACCGAAACCCATAGTAAATCGATTCAAGAGCTCAATGATTTCCGGGGACACATTACTAAATTATTGCCAGTGATTTTCTAATCCCCTGTGCGCCGCGCACATCCTCGTTTCTAAAGAAACCCCATACACTATAAAGACAAGTAGACAGACGAAGAATAAATAGGTTATCATAAAAAAATATAAACTTTCGATGAAATGAACAGGTTCATAAAGGGACAGCAGTATGGATGCAGACTTTGTAGCTCATATCATACTGTGGTTATTAGGTTTCATTTTCTTTTTTCGCGTACCTGTCTGCAATAATAAGCATACCAAAAACACCGCTCGGCCCACCGTATCAATCGTAGTCCCGGCACGGAATGAGGAAACAAATATTCCAAACCTCGTAAGGTCATTAAAAGGTCAGATAAAGGCGGATGATGAGATAATTGTCGTAGATGACCATTCTGAGGATAACACGGCTGCCGTAGCCGAACAGGAAGGTGCGAGGGTAATTAAGTCTAGGCGAATGCCTCCGGGCTGGATTGGCAAGACATGGGCATGTTATCAAGGGGCTCGAAAGGCTGGCGGGGAGTTACTTGTATTCTTAGATGCAGATACTTTTATAGAAAAGGGCGGGCTCGATAGGATTCTAAGCAACTACATTGCTAATGATGGTGTGCTTTCAATTCAACCTTACCACAGAGTGCGTAAGTTGTACGAACAATTGTCCGCCTTGTTCAATCTTGTTCTAATGGCTGCCATGGGCTCATTTACCATATTGGGTGAAATCATTAAGCCTATTGGCCTGTTTGGTCCAGTTATGGTACTGGAGAAGAAGTTGTATTTAGAGAGCGGTGGCTTTGAGAAGGTAAAAGCTGAGATATTAGACGATTTAGCCTTCGGTGCGGAGTTCAAGAAACGAGGGGTCAAGCTCTATTGCTATGGAGGTAGAGGCACTGCTTCCTTCCGTATGTACCCGGGCGGTATGGGTCAGCTTATCACTGGGTGGAGCAAGGGGTTTGCTATGGGTGCGGTTAAGACCTCAATCCCTGTTCTCTTCATGATAATTGCCTGGATAACCGGAGCTCTTGGCACTACAAGGCATCTTCTTCAAACAGCAACCATCACCGATATTTCCCTAGTAACACTGTGGGGGCTGCTGTATATTGCCTACGCTATTCAAATATACTGGATGCTATACAGAATAGGTAATTTCAAACCCTACGTGGCATTACTATTTCCAATTCCCCTGCTATTTTTTTTGGTTGTTTTCGTTTATTCCTTTATCATCATTTTCGTCGGTAAGCGCATAAGCTGGAAAGGAAGGAAAATAGAAGTAGGGAGCAGGGGCAAAAATGCTGGTACATCTTCCCACAGCCATTACCATACTGATTGATGTTACAGCCTGGTTTGTGGTCCACATGGGGGTGTCTTACATAATGGCACGCCAGCCCTTAACTTCGTTCGATACCGCCTCTTGGCTGTACAGGGGACGTAAGTGGGAGAGAAAAGGGAAGCTTTATGAGAAATTCTTCAGGTTGAAATCGTGGAAGAAGAGATTGCCGGATGGCGCGGCCATATTTAAGTATGGTTTCGAGAAAAGGCATTTGAAGGAAACCAACAAAAACTATCTTGATACCTTTATGAAGGAGACCTGTCGGGCAGAACTCACTCATTGGATTGTATTTCTGTTCGGCCCGCTATTCCTTATATGGAATCTCTGGTGGGTTGGAATCGTGATGATACTATATGCAACATTGGCTAATCTGCCGTGCATCATTACTCAGAGATATAATAGGATCAGGCTTCAGAGAATAATCAGGTGACACTGAACCCGGGAATACGGGGACATCCGTAAGAAAGGGACGTGAAGACGGGGACGTCCGCCACAATAATGGCGGGCAAGTCCGTAAGAAAGTAAATAACGAATCGATGGGGGTCAGAAAGGGGTCGGGTCCCTATTAAATAGGCTGCACATTCCATAGGGCGAGCATTCCACCCCAGTACGATAGTTCCTACCTACCCCAGTACCATCTCCCGGAGCTACGGGGCGGGCGGGGCAGGCGGGATAAATCTGCATTTAACTCATGTTAACTCAATAATCGTTTCAGTGAATACGAAATGAAGGGCTTTGTCTGCGTAAATGCTGCAGAATTTACATTTTTTTTTGGAGACTTATGGATCCGTTATTGAAAAAGAAAAAAGATACCCTCTTTACTTACAGGCAATCGAAATACCCTGCTCATCTGGATTGCGAAATCAGCCTTTTAGAATTGTTTCCTACCAAGGGTGAGAGGCAAAAGTTTGATAGTAAGTATGAAACCTTTTTTAATTCAAACGCAGATAACTGCTATGTCTATGACCTAAAACACGGCAGTCTCTTTTATACAACAGAACAACTGATACCTGTCAAAACAGATGAACGCCCCCCTCTCCTGCTGATCTTTGGAAATCCTGCAACCCATTCCATAAAAAACAGAATGTTTTTCTCCTCTAAGCATGATGGGAAGGAGAACAAATTCTGGAAGCACTTGGTAAAGCCTGCGGGGATCCTTGACCTCGTTTTTGCTGAAGGGCTATCTACGAAGGATCGGAACAAACTAAGGCTCGAACGCATGCTGGCGCTGAATTATGACACACCCTTTCGAATAGGACTATGCGTTTATTGGTCCATGCCCAGTAGTGCCGGGGGCCCATGGTCCGGTGTGGCAGGAATCAGAAAACTTATCGGCAGAAGGGCTCTGGAGAGATTAGAACGTTATGAGCGGGAGAGGGTTATTGAGGTGGTGAAGCGTTTCCTCGTGCCCGGAGGGGTCGCAGTGACCTTCCAGAAGGACGCATGGAATGGCCTCCGTTCACTTAATGATCCTGAATACAGCATTAAACTGGCAAAGGCAGGCAAACTGAGAGGCACTTTAAATGGTTTGCCCCACATACCTTTGTTGGGTGTTCCGCCAACCCGGTTGCTGGGGCCCACCCGCAAAGTCCTGCGCCAAGTGCTTATTGAGGAAGTGGTAAGAGCGTGAGGGGGAGGCGGGAGCTCAGTAAGAAAATAAATAACAATTCGGTGAGTGAAATCGGGGACCTACCTTAAATCATAAGATTCCAGTCGGCCGAAACAGTTATCTCTGAAGATGGGGTCGCCCATAAGAACCAAGTTGACGACGCGAGCCGGAGCAAAACCCTATCTTTACCATTTTTCGGGATCAAATTTCTCTTTCATCTCAATTTCTTCTACACTGGGCAAATTGCATGACGATTGCATGCTCAATCATTCGTCCCAGAGAATGAAAGAAAAGATTCATTCCAAGTATCCCCAAATAGCCTCTTGACATTTAACGCTTTACGTTATACCCTACGCATTATGATCCGGTCGTTCAAGTGCACGGAAACTGAAAAGATATTTGAACGTGAATTCTCCAAGAAGTTGCCACGGGATATTCAACGAATTGCCTTTCGGAAGCTTCGAATGCTGAATCGTTCAGTTTCATTGAGCGATTTACGTGTACCCCCGGCAAATCGACTGCAAAAACTCCACGGAGAACGAGCGGGGCAATTGAGTATTCGTATCAATGACCAGTATCGAATTTGCTTCAGATGGCACAACAACGACGCGTATGATGTCGAAATTGTTGATTATCACTAAAAGGTGAAGGTTATGAGAAAAGATAGAATAGCCCCGGTTCATCCGGGTGAAATCCTGCATGAGGAGTTTCTTAAGCCCATGGGTATAAGCCAGAACCGAATAGCTCTGGACATCAGAGTTCCTCCCCGAAGGATCAACGAGATTGTACACGGAAAAAGGCGAATAACTGCTGATACCGCCTTACGTTTGGGCCGATACTTCGGTATGTCGGCCCAGTTCTGGCTGGGACTGCAAATGGATTATGATCTGGATACGGAAGAAGACAGATTGGGGGGCCGGTTAGGTGAAGAAGTTCGCATACGTGATTTTTCCGCTCAAGCTTGAAGCCTTCGTAAGCACATAGGGTGGCATCTCCATTATTCATTTTTCGCTTGTAAGGAGGACGCCCTCAAAAGATTAGGTTGACAACGTGAGCCGGAGCAAATTTTTGCTTTTGTATATTGCAATTTGAATTCATCATCATATCAAAGCAGAGAATCCAAGACCTCAAAGCGCCAAAAACAATCCTTCCATCTTTGACCCACCGTCGAACATAGTATCTGGAAAAGGCCAACTTTCGGTTAGGCTT
>Ga0307380_10008198_pt1 | contig 13432 bp, 9 predicted proteins | sample UN3MG_FD_202239 | JGI IMG/M metagenome (GOLD analysis project Ga0307380, IMG submission 202239) | Soil microbial communities from Risofladan, Vaasa, Finland - UN-3 | ecosystem: Environmental > Terrestrial > Soil > Coastal area > Acid sulfate soil | place: Finland: Risofladan, Vaasa | collected... | reverse complement strand
TTTCTCAGCGGCATCCTGCTGGTTCCCCTGGCCGGCGCCATCACGGTTTGCGGGGCGCTGCTTTTGCTGCTGGTCATTTTGCCGTTCAACGCCGCCGCCCTGGCCCTGCTGCCGGCAGGAGTTTTTCTGGACCTGTTTTTCAAGATAAGCCGCTGGGTTTATGAACATTTCAGTTTGAGCATTTTTCGGCCGCCGCCGCCGCTGTGGCTTCTGGCCGTGATCGGCCTGTTGTTTTTCTCCATTTCCCTGGAGCGGCTGAAAATTTATTGGCGGATCGCCCTGGCCATGATGCTGGCGGGCATTTTGCTTTTCATATCGCTCCCCCCGCACCCTTACCAGCCCGGTTGGCTGGAAACGTATTTTCTCGATGTCGGCCACGGCGACGCCGGGATCGTGGTTTTCCCCGGTGGCGACGCCCTGCTCATCGACGGCGGCGGCGCCAGCCTGTCGGATTTCCAGGTCGGCCGCCGCCTGCTTCTGCCGTTCATTCTGCAGAAAAAGATCCGCATCCGCTGGGCGGCAATCAGCCACTACCATCCCGATCACGTCAAGGCCTTGATCGAGCTCATGGTCATCCTGGCCCCCGAGGAATTGTGGCTCTCCTCGGCCGCCGCGGAAAGCGATCTTTACAAGCAGCTACTCGCGGCCAAACCGAAAAAAACGCAGCTGAGAAAAATTCAGCGCGGCTTTGCAAAAAGCATTGACAACTGTTCCGTCACCTGCCTGGCGCCGCCCCGCTTCATCAACTCGGCGCAAACGGCAAATGACCATTCCATGGTTTTGCGCGTCTCCGACGGCCGGCATGCTTTTTTGTTCAGTGGCGACATCGAGAAAAATGCCGAAGCCGGGATCGCCGCTGCCTCGGGTCCCTCCCTGGCCGCCACGGTCCTTAAGGTGCCCCACCACGGCTCGCGCACTTCTTCCACAGCGAGATTCCTGGACCTGGTGCACCCGCAGCTGGCGGTGATCTCCGTCCCGGCCTACAGCGGCTTCGGCTTCCCGCACCGTGAAGTGATCGAGCGTCTGAAGCAAAGGAATATCCGCTGGCTGACCACCGCCCGCCGCGGCGGCATCATGATCGCCTCTGCGCCCGAAAGTTTGGAGATCGAGGTGTCGAAGTAGGGGCGGGGTTGTCCCGCCCTTTTGGATGATCCGCCGCATGAGGGCTCAACAACCGCGCCCTGATCCCGGAACTCTGTTGATTTTTATTGGTGATGGAAAAAGGGTGACTTTTCAGCCGGAGCAAGCGTCCAATAGGCATAACGGAGGATATCCATGCTGAAAAATTACCTCAAGGCCGCCTGGCGAAGCATCCTGAAGCAGAGGGGCTATTCCTTCATCAATGTGTTTGGCCTGGCCAGCGGCATGGCCTGCTGCATTTTTCTGCTTTTGTGGGTCCAGGATGAGTTGAGCTACGACCGCTTTCACGAAAACGCCGCCCGTATTTTCAGGGTCGAGGCGGCGGCCGGTGCCGCCGGCGGCGAGCGCCTTGCCGAAGTGCCCTGCGCCCTGGCGCCGGCGGTCGGCGCGGCGATCCCGGAAGTGGAGCATGTGACCCGGGTGTTCGACCATGAAACCATGCGCTTGCAGCACGGCGAACATTCATTCTACGAGGGCAATGTCAGCCTGGTCGATCCCTCTTTCTTTCAGATCTTTTCCTTCCCTCTGCTCGAGGGCGAGGCGCGCACGGTCCTAAGCCAGCCTTATTCCATGGTCCTGGCAAAAAAAACGGCGGAAAAATATTTCGGCGACGAGGAAGCGGTCGGCAAGACCATGCTCCTGAACGGCCGCTATTCCTTTACCGTCACCGGGATCATGCGCGATGCGCCGGCGAATTCGACCGTCCAGCCGCAGATACTCATCCCCATGCAGTTCATGGACAAGGTGCCGGGAGAATACGACCTCGGCTGGAGGGAATTCTGCTGGACGACCTGGGTCCGGCTCCGGGAACCGGCCGACAGCGAGACCGTCGCCGAAAAAATAAGCGCCGTCTTCAGGCGCAACAGCAGCGGATTGGCGTCGACTGCGGCGCTGATGCCGCTGGCCGACATCCGCCTGGCCGGCAGGAACATCGAGACCGTGTACATCCTGACGGCATTGGCGGTCTTCATCCTGCTCCTGGCCTGCATCAATTTCATCAACCTGGCCACCGCCCGCTCTTCAAAACGGGCCAGGGAGATCGGCGTCAGGAAAGTCGTCGGCGCGGCCAGAAAAAACATCATGGCCCAGTTTTTTTGCGAATCGCTCCTGCTTTCGCTGCTCGCCCTGGCCGCGGCATTGGCCATGGTCATCGCCCTGCTGCCCGCGTTCAACGGCCTTGCCGAAAAAGCGGTCGGCGCCGGCTCCCTGTTCTCCCTGAATTTCATCTTGTGCATCGCGGCGATCACCATCCTCACCGGCGCGGCTTCCGGGAGCTACCCGGCGCTGCTGCTCGCGGCATTCGACCCCGTCAAGGTGCTGAAAGGCGCGGTGGCCGCAGGTTCGCGGAGCGGCTGGCTGCGCCGCACACTGGTCATCGGCCAGTTCTGCCTGTCGATCATCCTGCTGGTCGGGACCCTGGTCATCACCCGACAGCTGGACTATTTGCGCCACAAATCAATTGGCTATGACCGCGAGCAGCTGCTTTACCTGCCGCTGGCCGACGAACTCCGCCATGCCTATCCCGCGTTCAAGGACGAGGTGCGGAAACGCCCGGGGCTGTCGACGGTCACCGGGACGTCCCAGCGGCCGACGATGATGGGCCGCGGCATCAACGGCGCCGGCGACTGGGAGGGGAAGCAGCCCGGTTTCAATCCGCGGGTCGATTACGGGCAGGTCGATGTCGATTACGTCGCGGCGCTGAAAATTCCGCTACTCCAGGGAAGATCCTTTTCGCCGCGCATCGTCAGCGACCGCTCGCAGGCGGTGCTGGTCAACGAGACGCTGATGAACATGATGGGGCCCGGGCCGGTGCTGGGCCGGCGCTTTGTTTTTTCGGGAAGGCCGGGCCTGAAAGCTTTCCAGGGAACCGTCATCGGCGTCATGAAGGATTTTCATTACCGTAGGCTGCAGGACAGGATCGGGCCGCTGGCCCTGTTCGCCGCCCCGGAAGCGGTCTCTTATGCCATCCTGAGGCTGCCGGCGGGAGAATCAGTCGCGGCCCTGGCAGCGGTCCGCGCCGCCTGGCGCAAGGTCTTCGCCGGCGCGCCCTTCGAATACAAATTCTTCGACGAGGATTTCGCGCGCATGTTCCGGGCCGATGAACGCCTGCGGAAACTGGTCCGCAGCGCCTCGCTGCTGGCCATCCTGATATCCTGCCTGGGGTTGTTCGGCCTGGCTTCCTTCATGGTCGAGCAGCGCACCAGGGAGATCGGCATCCGCAAGGTCCTGGGGGCAACGGCCAGGGGCATCGCCTTTCTGCTTTCGAAGGAATTTTTTGCCTGGATCGTTGTCGCCAATTTGCTGGCCTGCCCCCTGGCCTATATCCTGGCCAACAAGTGGCTGGAAGGTTATTCCTACCGCATCACGGTCCGCTGGTGGATCTTCGCCCTGGGCGTCCTGCTTACCCTGCTTTCGGCAGCCCTGACCGTCGGCTGGCAGACGCTGCGGGCCGCCCGGGCCAATCCCGTACGCTGCATCAAGTACGAATAATGCGGCCGCGGGGATCCGCCTCCACCTGGGATTTTAAAAAATCGATTGTTTCGGCAAAAACCTGCTTGCTGGCCAGGACCAGCTTCGGGCAGGAAAAGGAATATTCCTCCATCAGGGGAAATGCCGCCATGGCGAAAAGCGAAGCGATGGCCCCCAGGGAGTGGCCGAAAAGGCCGTACAGGCCGCCCAGGCTGCCGGCGACCAGATGAATGGCCCGGCCGAACTCGAGCATGTTCGAGTACTCCTTTTTCCTTTCGGCCGGCAGGGAATAATGGGCGGGGGCGTCGAAGGCGACCGCCCTGAACCCGGCCCTGGCCAGCGCCCCGGCCAGCAGGGTCAGGTGCCCGGCGCGGCTGCCCCAGCCGTGGCACAACAGCACGGTCCTGCCTTCTCCCCAGCCGTAGCAGGGCAGCTCCCAATCGTCGAAGCGCACCGAGAACCTTTCGGTCCCATTCAGGACGCTCATCTCCCTCTCGCTCAGGGGAAAAGCGGGCGGCGTGGCGAACATCCTGACCAGCCGGGAATATGCCATTTCTTTTTGTTTCATCGGTTCGAATATACAGCATCCATGGCTGTTCTGGCAAATGAAAGGAAAACATGAAAAAAATCCCGGCTTCGAACGTCTTAAATAGGGTGACGGCGCTGCTGGCCGCCCTCCGGGATCGACCGGAACATGGAGACGCGATGATTGTGCCTGATGGTTTGACATTTCTTCCCCCAATCCTTACGATATTTTGTTTCTGCCGGCGGCGCTGCCGGTGGAGAAAAGACACTTGATAGGAAACAGGAGGCTGGAGCAGTGAGATGATGCGCGACAAAAGATGTGAGTATTTTTTACTTTTTCTGCTTTTGTGTTTTGCGGGCCCGGCTTGTCTTTTGCCGCAGCAGGCCCAGTCCCCCAAGGGGACGGACACCGTCCCGCCCCCCGGGCCGCGGGAACTCCCCAGGATCGAGGAAAAGATCGCGGTCGACGGCAGGCTCGATGAGGCGGCCTGGCGGCAGGCGCTGGAGCTGGCGCTGCCGTTCGAGACCGAGCCGGGCGAGAACATCCCCGCCCTGGTCAAGACCACGGTGCTCGTCTTCTACGACAGGGACAACATCTACTTCGGTCTGGAATGCCTTGACCCCGATCCGGCCGCAATCCGCGCCCGCTACGCCGAGCGCGACCAGTTCGACGCCGACGACCTGATCAACATCAACCTGGACACGTTCAACGACGAGCGGCGCAACTATTTCCTGGGCTGCAACGCCCTGGGCGTGCAGCGCGACGGCATCGAGACCGTGGGCGGCGACGGGTCCTGGGACGCCATCTGGGACTCGGCCGGCCGCATCCACGAGCGGGGCTTCACCATCGAGGTCGCCATCCCCTTCTCCTCGCTGCAGTTCCAGCGCACTGCCGGCCCCCAGGTGTGGGGACTGGACATCTCGCGCTGGTACCCGCGCTCGCAGCGCCATCGTTTCGGTCTGGTCAAGATCGACCGCAACAACAACTCCTACCAGAACCAGTTCATGAAGATCAGGGGATTTGAGGGGATCAAGCCCGGCAAGAACATCGAGATCGTCCCCACCCTGACCGGCCTCAACACCGACGCCCGGGCGGACCTGCCCGACGGCGATTTCGCCAACGTCACCCGCAAATTCGACCCCGGGCTGACCGTGAAATGGGGGGCCACCGCCAACCTGACCTTCAGCGGCACGGTCAATCCCGATTTTTCCCAGGTGGAGGCCGACTCGCGCCAGCTGGACATCAACCAGCCCTTCGCCCTGTTCTACCAGGAGAAGCGCCCCTTCTTCACCGAGGGGGCCGACTTCTTCCGCTCGCCCTTCGACGTGATCTACACGCGGACGCTGCGCGATCCCGTCTGGGGGCTCAAGCTGTCGGGCAAGGAAGGGGCCAACACCGTGGGCGCCTATTACGTCCGCGACGACCTGACCAACCTGATCTTCCCGGGTAGCCAGGGGTCGCAGTCCGACTCCCTGCAACAGGAATCATCGGCCCTGGTGCTGCGCTACAAGCGAGATCTCGGCAACAAGGTCACCCTGGGAGCGCTGTTCACCGGGCGCAGCGGGGATGATCCTGAAGATCCCCGACAGGGGGATTATTTCAATCGCGTCTACGGCTTCGACGGCCAGGCGCGCTTCAGCAACCGCGACAAGGTCACCTTCCAGTTCCTGGGCTCATCCACCCTCTATCCCGCCGAAGTGGCCCGCGATTACTCGCAATCCGAGGATACGTTGAACGACAGGGCGTTCATGCTGGGCTACCAGCACCAGTCGCGCAACCTCAATTTCTGGACCGAATACTACGATGTCGGCCGGCTTTTCCGGGCCGACCTGGGCTTCATGCCCCAGGTCGATTACCGCGACCTGTCGGGTGCCGTCTCCTACAGCTGGATCCGCAACCGGGGCTGGTGGTCGCAGCTGCAGGTGGGGACCAGCTTCTCCTACAGCGAGGACCAGGAGTCGCGGTTCCTCTACCGGCGCAACAGCCTGAGCTTGTTCTTCAGCGGTGTCCTGCAGACCTATTTCAATTTCATGGCCTCCGACATCATGGAAAGCTACCTGGGCCGGAACTTCCACTTGTGGTCGGTGCAGACCTATCTGCAGCTGCAGCCCGTGGCCAACCTGCATCTCGTGTTCAACAGCAATTTCGGCAAGCGCATCGATTACGCCAACGCCCGCCCGGGCGAGCGTCTGCAGCTCAACCCGGCGCTCACGCTCAACGTCGGCAAGCGCCTGGCCTTCGGCATCGACCACACCTACGAGCGCATGAACGTCGGCGACCGGGAGCTCTACACGGCCAACATCAGCCAGGGGCAGGCGATCTATCACCTGAACGCCCGGACCTTCCTGCGCGCAATCGTGCAGTACGTCGACTACGACTACAATGTCTCCAACTACACCTTCGCTATCGACCCCGAATACAAGCACTTCTTCAGCCAATTGCTTTTCTCCTACAAGCTGAACCCGCGCACCGTGCTGTTCCTGGGCTACAGCGACAACGCCCGGGGCAACCAGGAATATTCCCTGGCTCGCAGCGATCGCACCCTGTTCATGAAGGTCAGCTACTCGTGGCAGATATGAGGATAATGTAAATTTTGCGCAGGATCGTTTTTTATCAACGAAAGGGAGGTTCAAAATGAAAAACCGGATCATGGCAGTTCTAATATTGGTGTTGTTGACCCTGTTATCCGCGAGAGCCGTCTGCTCTCAAGATGAGGGGAACCTGCTGGTTGTGGCCAACTATCTAAAGATCCCATCCCGCATCATGAACGAGGAGAGGACGATCGTCGTTTCTCTCCCTTATCTCTATGACAGGTTGGGGAAACGGTATCCGGTCCTGTATGTCCTGGACGGCGAAGATATCACTCTGTCCTCGTTCATCGGGATGGCCCGCTTCTTCAGCCCCCAAAGAATTCCCGAAATGATCATTGTCGGCGTCCTGAATACAAATCGAAACCGGGACCTGTTCGCCACCAGGGTGGAGGGCCTGCCCGATACCAAAGAGGACGGAGCCATTCGCTTTCTGAGCTTCTTGTCCAAGGAACTGATACCCTATGTTGACACCCACTACCGGACGACTTCGCACCGAACGATCTATGGTCAATCCGCGGGAGGTCAATTCGCCATATTCTCACTTCTGACCGATCCCGAAGTTTTTGACGCGTATCTGGCAAGCAGTCCGGTCATCGGATACTCCGACCAAGTCCTCCTGAACAAGGCGGAGGCATTTTTCAAGCCGGGAAAAGTTTTAAACAAATCACTCTATGTCTATTACGGAACAACCGATTATCACAGCGTGACCGAGAGAATTCCCCTGCTGGAATCCATTATCCGCAAGAATCCCCCGCAGGGTTTCACCTGGAAAATCAAAGCGGTCGATGGAGGCCATGTCCCCCGGGAGAGCTTCCACGAGCTCATCATGATGCTCTACTCCAACTGGAGTCCTATCCGCCGGCCCACGATCATTCCCTCGCAAGGCGAACTCCTGAAAGGTCAGACCCTTTCCGTGCAGATCCTTGGGGGGGCGGACCCGGTTCATTACACCGTAAACGGCGAAGAGCCATCCGATCGCTCACCTGAGTATACCGGCCCCATCCCCATCGATCGAACCACCACCCTGAAGGCGAGATCGATCCGCCCCGGCCTGCAAGAGACCCGGGCGGTCGAGGCCCAATTCCAGGTCATTGATCATCGCCGCCCGTCCCGGAAAGTCCTTGGCCTGCGCCCGGGACTGAAGTTCCAGTACAGCGAACAGCAGGTATTCACCCTCCCGGACCGGCTCGAGGGCACTCCCATGAAATCCGGAGTGGTTCCCACGATCGATCTCGGCGTCCGCGAGCGAAATCATCTCTACTTGATTGAATATGATGGATATATAAAGGTCCCGAAAAGCGGGAGGTACAGGCTGTCGCTTCGATCCACAAGTGTCAGATTTTTTCTGGATCAGGATCTGGTCATGGCCAATGGTGGTTTGCTTCCGGAAGAAACCGTGCGGGACCTGTGCCTGGAGTCGGGGGTTCATGCCATCAGGATCGTCACGAGAATGTTTCTCCAGCCATCCCATGTTTTAGAGCTCTGTTGGGAGGGCCCTGGGATCGGCAAGCAGATCGTTCCCGCCCAGGCATATTATCATGACTGAAGCGCTGCATGCAGCGACCGCACCGTCTTCATGAAGGTCAGCTATTCCTGGCAGATGTGAAGACAGCCGGAATTGAAATGCCGGCGCAACGGGAATGCATCATGTCGGGACCTTGTCCCGGTTCGATAAAAACACCGAGGTGACAAAATGAAATCATCTGTTATTTTTCTGCTGCTGTCGGTTTGGTTCTATCCTCTCCTTTCGCAGGCAAGCAGTTCCACGGCGGAACTTGATAAGAAAGTGCAATCGTTTCTCGACCAGAGAAAGGGGACTTGGCTGCGGGGGAGCATTCCCGAGTCGGACGGAAAGCTTCTCTTCGACATCATTAAAAAAAACAAGTACACGCATGCCGTCGAGATCGGCACGTCCACGGGCTATTCGTCGATCTGGATCGCCTGGGCGTTGAGCAAGACCGGGGGAAAGCTGATCACCATTGAGATTGACGAGGGCCGCTATCAGGCCGCGGTCGCGAACTTCAAGGAGGCGGGGCTCTCCGGCTATATCGATGCCCGCTTGGCCGACGCCCACGAGCTCGTTTATCAGCTCGACGGCCCGTTTGATTTTGTATTCATGGATGCCGACATAAGCACGGATTACGTGGAAGCCACCGCGAACAAGATCGTGACGGGAGGGGTCTTTATTACGCACGGTGTCAGAAACGAAACCGGCGACTACGCCAATTATCTCAAGTGCTTGAAGAACTTCAAAACCGATTTCAATACCGGCGGGGGGTTCTGTATAAGCATCAAAAAACCCAAATAAAGAGGGCGCAGTGGCATGGTGCAAAAAGGGGAAAGTAATAATTATAGACCTGACCCCGAATTTGCCTTTGTTTCGGTCATTGGAATTTGGATCTTTTCTTTATGTAAGGGCGGTTCGCGAACCGCCCCTACACCAGGAGAGATCGTCGAAATCGCGGGCGGGTTTGAAACCCGCCCCTACGTGCGGAATCGCCGGGTTTGATGAATCAAACCCCTACAATTGTCCCGGGCAGCCATCCGCCCCTACATCAGGAATTGTCTTCGTTTGGGTCATTTATCGGGCACGGCACGCCGTGCCCCTACGGCTTCAATTTGTTTTTGATTCGGTCATTGGAATTTGGGATTCTAAAAGGTCATGGGTCATAGGTAATGGGTCATTAGGAGGAACCAGTCGATCATCTTTTTTAACCTATCACCTATCACCCATAACCTATTACCTTTTTTAGTTTATAGGAATTTGCTGCTTGGGATTTGGAATTTTATCTTCAGGATCAGGTCGCCGCGACCGCCTTTTCCGATCTCTTGCCGCTCAAAAACTCGATGTCGATGCGGCCGATGCATACCTTGGCGATGGCGGTATCGGTGACCTGGGCGGCCATGACCTTGTCGGGCTCCTGTTCCAGCCGGCGTATCATCACGGCCAGGGCATGGCGCTTCTCTTCCGTGTCTTCGACGAACCTCGCCCGGCCGCTGAACTGGACGCTGGAGAACAGGTGGTCGCATTTCCCCTGCACGTAGCCGCGGTCGACCAGCGCCTGGCCCCAGACGCGGTCATTCGCCTTGAGGATCTCTATCTTTTTCCCCTCGCAGGCGCAATGGAAATAGATGGCGTTCCGTTCTTCGTCGTAGCCGTGGCTGAGGGTGACCAGGTAGGGCTCGTTGTCGCGGCACATGGCCACGGTGACATACTGCGTTTTGGCCAGGATCGCCTTCAGTTCTGCGGTCTCGCGGATCTCCTGTTCCTTCCTGCGCAAGCCGTGATATTTTTGCATGAGTGGATCTCCTTTGGTCGTGCGAACGCCTTGAAAAAACATTGTAACGAAAAGGCGCCAAGGAAGCAATCGCTGCCGTTCGTCGCAGAGCAAAGAACCGCTGTATCGTTAGTTGGCCTAAATCGGGTTTTTTACGAAGTCCACGGGTTTAATTAATAAGGAAAGACCTGATATCATTTGACTGAACTCTTCCGTTCTAAAAGTCGTATGCAATCATGAGATTCTTCTTGGGAAAGCGCGACGGAGGTGGTCAAGAATGAAGCGGATGGAGAGCAGAAGAATATTGCTTGGCGGAATGTTGCTGGTCATTTTCTTTTTGGGCTGCAAAATGAGCGGCGAGGCGAACAATGACACCGGCACAATCGTTTACGGATCGCCGCTGATCGACCGGGAGGGAAATTCCTACCGTACGGTCATCATCGACGGCAAAACCTGGATGGCGGACAACTTCAAAAGTACCCGGGACGCCGACGGTCAGGTGCTGCCGGGGGTTTATGCCCACGGTGACAGCGCGGCCAACGCCGCCACCTACGGGAGGCTGTATGACTGGACAGCGGCCAACGCGGCGGCCCCCGCCGGTTGGCGCCTGCCGACCGCCGCGGAGTGGGAGGCGCTGATCGCCCGCTTCGGCGGCCGGTCTGCGGCCGGCGGGCCCTTGAAAGAAGCGGGCACCAGCCGCTGGCTCAGCCCCAATACCGGTGCGACCAATTCATCGGGATTCACCGCGGTCGGCGGGGGGTTTCGCGGTTCCGACGGGATTTTTTACGCCCTGGGGGAGCATGGATCTTACTGGGGGACCGCAGACCAGGCTGCGTCGCCCTACTGCACCTACCTTTACAACACGACCACCCAGGTTTCAGGCGGCAGCAATCCGGAGGACCGGGATTCCCGCATCGCCTTCGCGGTCCGCTACGTCAAGGAATAAGAACGGATGCGGCCCGGGAAACCTGGAAGGGGGATGGTGGTTGATTTAAAAGCACCGTCCCTGGTTCTTGAAATATGGCCTTGCTTCCAGTCCGACGTGTTGAAAACAGCCTGATTTTTGTCATAAAATGACATTGATGTTCCAGCAGAATGGAATAAAGCGGGGCGTTTTTTTGATTGCCATCCTTGCCTTTGGGCTCATGCTGCCGCTCTCTTTTTGTTCGCGGCAGGTCGCCTTTGAAAAACTATGCAAAAAAGACGGCAGGTATTTCCGGGGAGCCGACAGCCGGCCCTTTAGCGGCAAGGCCGTCAAGCGTTATGAAAACGGTGGCCTGCATAAGGAATATGACATCGTGGACGGCAAAATACATGGCCGCGTGATCGTCTGCTACCGTGACGGAAACAAAGAAATGGAATTGCCTTACCGTCGGGGCTTGCAGCATGGGGAAGCTGAGGCCTGGTATCCCCGGGGCGGCAAAAGGTTTGTTTATCGTTACCAAAACGGCAAAAGGGATGGGAAAAGCATCAGCTGGGATGAGAACGGGCAAATGAGATCCGCTGCCGATTTCAGGGATGGGAAGTTGAACGGCAAATGGACCCTGTGGCATGCCAACGGCAAAAAACAGGAAGAGACGGAATACAAATCCGACAGCAGGCATGGGACCAGCACGCAGTGGTACGCCAACGGACAAATGAAAACCCGGGCTGTTTTGGATCAGGGAGAATACCATGGTGCGGTCCAATCATGGTTTGAAGATGGCAAAAAAGAATCCGCGAAGTTTTTCAGCCATGGCCGGCCAGACGGCCAATGGCAGTGGTGGTATGCCAACGGGAAACAGGAAATGCGACTCGGCTTCAAAGACGGGGAGTATGACGGCGCGGCGATCGGCTGGTATGAAAATGGCAATAAAAAGTTCGCCCGTTATGCCAGCCATGGCCGGCCGGACGGCACCTGGGAAAGGTGGCATGCCAACGGCAGGCCAAGGACCTGCGGCCGGTGGCAGAACGGAAAACTTGACGGGAAATGGCTGGAATGGGAAAGCGACGGCGGCAAACTTGAAGAAATCACCTTTCATGAAGGTAAAAAAATCGAGATATTTCAATGGTATGGCTCTGGCCGAAAAAAATTGACCGCCAGTCGGCAGGACGAAAGCCGATCCTGGAATTGGCGCTTTTGGAATCCTGACGGCAGGGAGAACCTGGAGAAGGGGCGGCCGTTTTTCAAAGGGCTTTATCCTGAATTTTTCATCGGCCGTGAGCCTCGATCCACTGCGCTCAGCGCAGGGCAGCGCCGGACATTGGCTTCCCTGAAGAAAATTCATGACTACCCGGTTTATACGATGGATGATCAAGGAGAATACGGATTGAACCGTTTTCTGGCGGCCGGGGGCTCCGGCGTTTCATCGGGCTGGGAAGATTTTGCCGGCCGGCAAAAAGAAAATTTCTGCACTACGATTTCGGCACTGGCTCCGAACGGGCATGTGCTTTTCGCCCATAATTGGGACGCTGCCCCAATGCCAATACTGGTCCTCTTCACCCGCCCTGCCGACGGCTACCCGTCCATTTCCTTGGTGGATATCCTGAGAATGAAGGATGTCAGCAATCATCTCGCCTTGTTGCGTTATAAAGATAAGGATACCTATTTAAGGGCCCCCTACTATCCCCTGGAAGGGATGAACGATCGCGGTCTGGCTGTCGCCTGCATGTATGCGCCGGAGAAAATGGCCGGGGATCCGCGCCTGGCGACCGTGAACATGTCCCAGATCATCCGCCTCGTCCTGGATTACGCCGCCGACCTGGATGAAGCCGTCGCCCTGTTCAGAAACTACAACATCCGCGAGACCCAGCACTTCCTGGTTGCCGATGTTTCCGGGCGCTCGGCCGTCATCGAATACAAGGAAGGCGAACTCGCGGTCATCCGCAGCCGGGAACCCTGGCAGGTGGCGACCAACACGCTCATGGCCGGCGTCAGCGAAGAGTCACTGCGCCGGCAGTGCTGGAGGTACGACACCGCCCAGGGGCTTTTGAAACAAACCAACGGCCGCGTCAGCCGGCAACAGGTCATGGATATCCTGAAGGCTGTCTCCATGTCCGTGACGCCGGAAACCATTGCTTCCATCGTTTACGATTTGAACAGCGGCGAGCTGCGCCTGGCCGTGGGCAGGGATTTCAAACAGTTGTTGTCCTTTCGTCTGAAAATGCAGGCAGCGACGGGAAAGTGACACGGGGGAGCCGCTCAGCGGCACTCGCTGCAGTCGGCGGCGAACGCATGTAGAGCGTCCCTCAAGGTCCCACCTTTCCCCGTACAGCCGTCAGGCGCGCCTAAAATTGTATGAAAAATTTCCGACAATATCAATAAGTTGTTTCTTTCTTGAAATCTAGAATGGGCAAAAAACCAAGATATTTAGGAACTGTCGCTTGCAATTTAATCGCAGCGAAAAAGTAATAATGAAAGACCTGACCCCGGAGCTATATAATGGCCG
>Ga0307380_10008197_pt1 | contig 13433 bp, 11 predicted proteins | sample UN3MG_FD_202239 | JGI IMG/M metagenome (GOLD analysis project Ga0307380, IMG submission 202239) | Soil microbial communities from Risofladan, Vaasa, Finland - UN-3 | ecosystem: Environmental > Terrestrial > Soil > Coastal area > Acid sulfate soil | place: Finland: Risofladan, Vaasa | collected... | reverse complement strand
GGGCTGAACACCCGGTCGGAATCGCCGCTGGCGAACATATACTCGAACACAACGCGCGGCCGCATGGGCACGTCAAACAGCTTTTCCACCCCGACATCCCAGCCCCAGGCCTCGATGGCGTCGCGGCGGAGGAAGTTCCCGTCGCCATAGCTGCGGCCCGTCTCGAAGGCCCCCTCGACCCAGTAACTCAGGTTATGGGCCAGCTCGCCGCGCGAACCCAAGCCGAAATACCGGGTCTCGTAGTTGTATTCCTGCAGAGCGTCCTTTGGGCGCTCGTCGGTGTGGTCCTGGTTCCAGAGGGCGTAGACGAACGGCACGTGGCGATCGAACCCCTCGTAGCTCAGTTGCACGCCGTAGAAATGCCGCCCGCTGTGATCGCCCACGACCGCGCTGCGATCGATGTTGGGATAGCTGGCGATGGTCTTGGCGAACAGCCCGATGGCCCGCAGATCGTGGATCCGGGCGTCCAGCACGACGGCATCCAGCGGCAGATCAAGCACGTACCCGGTCCCGAAGACGACTTCCTGCCGGCCGATCCGCGCCCGCAACTGGTACGGGTCGGACGGTTTGGTCAAGCGGAAGGCGCGGCCGACGTCGATCTGGTACCACGCCCGGTCGAAATTCGCCCCCTCCCAATCGTGCTGCCGGTCGTACTCGTCGCCGGACTTGAAGTAGTTGAACGTCAGCTTCACGCGGGCGAACAGCTCGTGCGCCCCGTCGTCCAGACGCAGCCGTGTCCAGGCGGAAAACCCCGGGCGTTGGAAGACCCGCGAGGACTGCAGCCCGTCGTCGAAGTGGAAGATGTAGTATTCGAGCCAGCCGCCCCACTGCCAATCCAGCAGCGCGTTGATCGGGGCCAGCTCGCGACGCTCGTCGCGCAGCTTGTCGTTGATCAACCGCTGTTGTTGGAGGAAGCTTTCGGCGGCCGACACGCTCCCTTCTTGGGCGCGCGCCGCACTTGCCGTGACCAGCAAGATCGCCGCTACGCTAATAATCGATGCGACCGATCGCATAGGCTCAGACCGATCCGTTGGGGCCGAGCTCAGCCGCGGCGACCATCAGACTGGGCCGCGTCGCCGACCGCGCCACGTAGACGGCCGAGCTCGCTCCGCTGCGGCGATGGGCAACCGCCGCTGCGTCCGATAGGATGCGGCGACTCGGCCGTCGTGTCAATCGGGTTTCGCCTTGTCGCGAGAAATTGAGACAAAAATTCGGCTCGGCGATCCGGGGCCTCTGCGGACACGCTTGCGCGAATCGGGGGCCGCCCGCCACACGCACGTGCAGGAAACCAACCGCATCTTCGACACGCCCGATCGGCGGCTGCTCGCGGGCGATTGCGGCTTGCGCATCCGCGAAAGCCGGCCTGTGGACGGCGGAAGCCCGCTCCAGCCCACACTGACCTTCAAGGGCCCGCGTGAGCCCGGCCCGCTCAAGTCCCGTGCAGAGCTCGAAACCCCCGTCGCCGACGCCCAGACCCTGGCCGACATCCTGCAACGGCTCGGGTTCCGGGAGGTGATTCGCTACGAGAAGCGTCGCGAAACGTGGCGGCTCAGGGACTGCGAGGTCTGCCTGGACGAGCTGCCGCGGCTCGGCTGGTACGTCGAAATCGAAGGCCCCCGCACCGAAGCCGTCGAAACCGCCAGAAAGCAACTCGGCCTGACAGCCTTGCCCGCGTTACGCGAGACGTACGTCGAATTGGCAGCCGACCATGGCGACGCCGACCCCGCCGGCTGCCGGCTACTGCTCTTCTAGCCCGCATTTCTCACCGGTATGGCGATTTTGGGTTGTTGGCGGCCGCGCAGCGGCGAGTTGGGTGGGCGGGCGCGAGTCTGGGATACAAGCGGAGCGGATCGTCTACTTGGTAACGTGAGCTGGCGCAGTTTCCGGGCCGAAACGCTCGATCGGCGCACACCAATCCCGGGGCGGCCTTGCGGCGGGTACACAAATCAGCCACTCAGACGACCAGGACGGTCAGCATCGGAGCCGCCGCGGACACAGCCGCCGAAGATGCTCGTACACCTGGTGGAAAACACCCCGGTACGGGTAGCTCTCGGCCAGGGATACCCACACCTTCCGCACCGTCACACGGATTTGGGCCCCGAGCTTCAGCAGTTTGAGCCGGATGGTTCCGCACTGGGCCCGGGCCAGTTCGGTGCCCTTCAAACCCAGCCGGCGCAAGGCCGCCAGCAACGTATAGGCCACCGATGAGAACCACAGCCGCAATTCGTTGGCCCGCATCGTCGCCGCACTGGTCCGGTCGGCGAAGAGGCACAACTGTTGTTCTTTGATCCGGTTTTCCATGTCGCCGCGGGCACAGTATTCGTCTTCATACAACGAGCGGGCTTCGATCTGGTCGGCCGACACAGACGTAACCACGAAACGCGGGTTGGCTCCCTTGGCGAGGTGTTCGGCCTTGCCGATCACCCGCCGCGCGCGTGACCAACTGTCACGCGTCTGATAGGTGAAATCCTTGAAGACGCGGGCCGCCTGGCCGCTCAGCTCGAACTGTTGGCGGGCCTGCTCCAGTTCGTCCGCTAGTTCTTCGATCAGCCGCTCGTTCTTCGCCAGGCCCAGCACGTAATCGACGCCCTGAGCCTCGCACCAACGCATGATGTGCTCGCGACAGAAGCCCGAATCGCCGCGAATGACAATCCGGACCTGCGGCCATTTCGCGCGAATCTGGCCCACGATGCGGTCCAGTTCCTTCAGGCTGCCGGCCGAGGCGTCGATGTTGCTCGGCCGCAGCCGGGCGCACAGCAGGTGCTCGCCGCAGAAAATGTACAACGGCAAATAACAGTAATTCTTGTAGTAGCCGTGAAAGAAGCGCCCCGCTTGGTGCCCGTGGATCGGATCGTCGGTCGCGTCCAGGTCCAGCACAATCCGCTTGGGCGGCTGCGGGTGTGCTTGCAGGAATAGTCCGGTGAAGAGCGTCTGAATCGCCCGGCGATCGGTGGTGATCTTCTTGTAGCGGCTGCGGGCGTCGGCCCGCACCGGCGTGAGTTCCAGCCGATTGAGCGTGCTCTTGCCGGCCAGGGCCTTGCCGCGGTCGCGTTTGCGCGCGCGGTGCTGTCCCAGCGGGTCGCGTTTGCCAACCAGGACGGCCAGCAGCGGGTCGTGCCGCAGATCGTCGTGGTCGTTCAGGTCTTCGTAGCCCAACGCCAGGGCGTAGATGCGCTGGGCGATCAGGTCTTCGACCGGGTGCTCGATCAGGCCCGGGGCGCGGTGATCGCTGAAGCAGGCCGCGAACTGACGCAGGATGCCCGTGACGCGTTCGGTCTCACGCAGGAGCAAACCGCCGGCGTCGGAGGTGATGTTGCCGCCGTCGAAACGGGCGACAACTTCCCGGCGTCCAAGGTGGTGAAATGCGAACGATTCTTGAGTACACTCTGTCGTCATAAAGGCCGTCTCCTCTGCTTGGCACAAGTCGCCTGTTCAAAACGTCTTATGCCACAGAAGACGGCCTTTATCCATCACCCCGGTGAGAAATGCGGGCTAGCCGCACGACACGCGCGCCCGGCTACGAAGTGCTCCGCCCTCTCACAGCGTCAGTGAGGTGCCGCCGTGGACGAGCCTGAAAGAAGCGGGCCGCTCCGTCACATGGAGCGGCCCATCGTAATTGCCGGCTGATTGCGATGACAGCGTCTAACGACGACGCAGAACCGCCAGACCACCGAACGCCAACAACGCGAGCGTTGCCGGCTCAGGGATGCCGGTGAAGTTGTCCACAAGCTGGTAAATGTTGGCGGGAGTCCACGGACGGGTGATCCGCAAGCCGATCTCATACGGCCCGTCCGAGCCGGGCGTGTACGTGGCCGACACGTGGCCATAGAGCTTCTCATAACCGTTGATAAAGCCCGCGTTCCACGTGTCGAGCACGCCACCGTCCAGGATGAGCTCGAACTTCCCGCCGTCATAGTTGCCGCTACTCTGGTTGCTCCACGCCGACAGGTCGGCGTCGAACGCGTACTCGGTCCCACCAGCCAACGAGACATCCTGGACCAGCTCGATGCCTTCCCACGCAGGAATGTGGTTGACCTCGCCAACTTGGAACCTGGCGGCCAGGGAGTCGCCCAGCGGCCCAGAACCGTCGATGTCATACGTAATCACGTCCTGGACCAAGGTCTGCCCGTTGCCCGTGGGCCGGACCGTCCAACCGCTGAGATCCCCCGTCTCGAAATCGCCGTTGGTAATCACATCGGCCTGCGCCGTCACGGCGAGACACATCAGCGCAGCCATTCCCAGTACAGTAATGCTTCGCATAAACTCCTCCTTCGCTGCTAGCAGACGCGGACCCTGCCGCATACGGCCGCAGGCATTCGCACCCAGGTGAGCCACGTGGACGCAGCAGCCCACGCAGCCCGATGTCCTCTTCCACAGGTCTCCACTATACCCTTTTCCCCCAACAGGTCAACCCGTAAGGTGAGATTCCCGAGAACTCCACGCGCTTCCTCCCGGCCCGCTTGCACACGCCAAATGTCCCCCGACATCTTGGGAAGCGCCGGCCACGCAGCAGATTCGCGTGGACCCCACGCCCGATAACCGCGACCGGATCAGAATCGCCACCCCTCGCGGTACTCCTTGGTCACATAGGCGTTGGCCTCGGGCAGGTTGGTGAACTCCAGGTTCGGACCGTCCCACTCGAGACGGCGACCGATGCGGAGCGCGATGTTGCCCAGCAGGACGGCCTCGGTGAAGGGGCCGGCGTAAGCGAAGTTGGACCTGGCGTAGTCGATCGGCTTCTCGCCCTTGGCCGCCAGCACCCATTCCTCCATTTGGCCGGGCGAGCGCTCGAGCATCTTGGGCGGCTTGCCGACCTCCCGCCTCCTCGTGTCAGGGATGATGCCGGGGCTGTTGCAGTAATCGCCCTGCACCATGATCGTGCCCCTGGTGCCCACAAACAGGTTGCCGGTGTCGGGCAGCCTGCGCTCGGGCTCCAGTTCCGGCGGTCGCGGCGGTTGCAGCTTGCCATCGTACCAGTAGGCCGCAAACCCGGGCCGCCAGTCATTGGCCGGGAATTCCCACTTGACGATCGATGCGTTGGGAAAGGCCTCTTCGGTGATCGGTGTGGCCGCAATCGGCTCCACCGACGTGGGATACCCCGGCTCCAGCGACGCCCAGACGCCGTCCATCGTGTGGCAGGCCATGTCGCCCAGCGCGCCGGCCCCAAAATCCCACCAGCCACGCCAGTTGAACCAGTGGTACGGGCCGGCCTTGTCGGGCGCGGGTCCGGCCTTGTAAGGCCGCACAGACGCCGGTCCGAGCCAGACGTCCCAGTTCAGATTCGGCGGGACCGGATCCTCGCCTTCCGGCCGGCCCATGCCTTGAGGCCAGATAGGTCGGTCGGTCCAACTATGCGTCTCAACCACGTCGCCAATCGCGCCGCTGTGGATCCACTCGTACACGATCCGCCAGCCTTCCATGGAGTGGCCCTGATTGCCCATCTGCGTGGCGACCTTGTATTTCTGGGCCGCCTTGGCCAGTTGCCGGGCTTCCCAGGGCGTGTGCGTCAGCGGCTTCTGCGTGTACACGTGCTTGCCGAGCTGCATGGCGATGATGGTAGCCGGGTAGTGATGGTGATCCGGCGTGCCAACCATTACCGCGTCGAAGTTCTTGTGCTCGGCGTCGAACATCTCGCGGTAGTCCTGGTAGCGCTTGGCGTCGGGATAGAGTTCGGCGGCCGTCTTCATGCGGTTCGTGTCCACTTCGCAGAAGCAGGGGCAGACGACGCCGAGGTCCTTGGTCCCCTCGACGTGTGCGCCGCCCATGCCGCCGGTGCCGATGAAGGCGATTCGCAGCTTTTGGCGTCGCGGGCCGAAGATGGCTTTCGCTTGGGCCGACTCACGTCGTCCCGGTCCGGCGCAGCCGGGTATGCCGGCCGCCAGTGTCACTCCGGCGGCCGCCGCGGTTTTCATGAAGGTACGACGAGTAGTGCGCTTGGAACCAGTACGCTTGGAAGCAGTGCGTTTCGAATCGTTCATGGGATCGAGCCTCACTTTCCGGGCCTAGGAGCCAAATGCTATTTATAACGTCGCGGGATGCGTCTTGGGACAAGCCGACCGATCATTTTTGCCCAGCGGGAGCACGTTCGCGGTACCACGCCTGCCAAAGGCAGCGGGCCGCCACGACCAGCGCGGTTCCGACGGCGGCGTACACAAAACCGACGACCACCGTGGGAACGATCCCGCCCCGCAGGAGCCGACCTGCGCCGGCCATCACCAGCACCAGTCCCCACGTACGCAGCGAAAGGAAGCCGCCAATGCACTTCCCATCTCCGCGCGCCCGGATCCGCCCAATAGTCCGCCTGGCTGCCCGATCCAGCGCGAAGCGCGCCTTGAGCAGGCCCGCGGCGACCGCCCCCGCGACCAGCGGCACGGCCAACCGGGTCTGGCCTTCCAGCACCCACAGCACACCAAAGACCAGCAGCACCGCGCCGACGACGCTCCACATCAAAGCCGCCAGCAGCAGGTGCACGCTTACCGAACCGACCGGCTTATGGGCCTCCAGCCAATCACGCATTATTCCAACGTAGTCAGGCCCAGACTCCGCGGCAAGCCGCGTCGTTTCGGTGCGTATGTGGCAGGAATCCCGTACGCCAACGAGGCGTCCTGCCGCCTGAAGCTGCTTTTCAGCAGCCCCAGGCGACTCGACGTTTCGCAGCCATGAGGAAGAGGCCGCAGAGTAGCAACATCGCCAAGGGTAGCCCGGCCGCGGCCCCCGCGTTCGCTCCGGCCCCCGCGTCGATCCAAAAGTCTCTGGAAACGGCCCCGTCGTCTGCAGCATCCTGGAACTCGAAGTCGAGAGTCATCCGATCCCGGGCAATGACGGTTCGCAGTCGCGTCAGGAACATCCCGAGAGGCAACCCCGCGGGCGCCGCCGGCCAGAACCACGGCGCGGAGAGGTCGTCCGTCCAGACCCGCCCCACGTATTCTGTGATCAACGCCACGCCGCCGAGACCGGCAATCGTTTGCGTGAACAATGACTCATAGTTGCTCAGACTCGGGCTGGCGGCATCGTAGCGCAGCGCCTCGGGATCGATAAGACCATTGGCCACGTTGGCCGCCTGGACCCGGTGTCCGGCGAGCACGTAGACGACCACTTCCGTCTCCTCAGCCGCGGAGATCTGCGAGATCGCCATCGGATAAAAACGTCTCGTGGTCTGGCAGGTAAACTGGATCGGGGGAATCTCGATCGCGCCGTCGCCGCTCCCCGTCACCTGGTCAGGCTCTCGCACGCGAAGGGCGAGGAAGTGCATCCCTTGCTGAATGTAGCGGTCGAGCACATTGGCGGCCTCGGCAGGCACGTTGAAGCTATTCTGGTTGAGCCAGTTCAATAGGGCGTTGCTTCCCGTGCTCGTCAGGGCGGCCCATTCAAAGATGCCGGCCTGCCCGCGGGCCTCCACTACGACGAGAGTACCCTCTTGGCCCATACTGCCCACAGTCGGACCGCAAGCGATACAAGCGAGACCCCTTCCCTGAGTGGACAATCCGGTGATTATGAAGGTTGGCTCTGTCATATTGTCCAGCGAGTCAAACAGCCCGCCTGTTTCGTGAGCGGTTACGTTGGTTGGTGTGGTGGGTACCGGCAGCACCCATGCGAACTCGGCCGGTCCCCCCGTGTAGCTGGTGCCAAGCACGTAGGTCACTTGCGCCGCACCACCCGCGTTGTCGTCGTGAATGGCCAGCAAAACCTCCTGTCGCGTTTGAGCCAGATCGGCCGCCGCGCCTTGCGGTAAGATGAAGCCTCCGTCAGCAAGCAACGTCGAAGCGCCAGGCCACAAAACGAACAACAGAACTGCAACGAAGCGTACAGGTACCATGGTCGCTCTCCTGTTTGACACTGGCTGCCATCAGGGCAATCGATTATTCGTGGTGTTCAGCTGTCCCGTCAACAGATGGGGACCCCAAGCGGGGCCCGCGGTCATCCGGCCGGGTTGGCGACCGCGCGGTTGCCGCTGGCGGCCATTGGGCGAAGCAGGTTCGTGAACCAGCGCCGGAGGGCCTGGTCATCGGCGGCGAGCTGCTTGAAACTGTCGATCGAGGACCGGATTGCGCCACGGCCGATCTTGGCCCGGCCGGCATCACGCTCCGCCCGTGCCAGCGTCATCGCCCCCCACGCGATCGGCAAGCCACAGAACGAGCGCAGCGCCGCCGCGCTGGCGGGCAAGGCCATCACGAACTCGACCCCGCGTTGCAGGCTAACGCGGGCCTCGTTCAACACGGCCCCGTAGATCTCCGCGTGCGAGATCTCGCCGCCCGAGCCGGTCGGCAGATAGCGCCGGCCCTGCCGCGAGTCCTTGAGCGCGTCTTTGAGGATGTTGACCAGTTGCAGCCCGATGCCGAGCTCGATCGCCACGTCGCGCAGCCGTTCCAACGCCGGGCGCTTCAGGTAGTGGGCCATCATGCGGCAAAGCATCGCGCCGACCACGCCGGCGACGTAGTAACAATACGAGCGTAACTCCTGCGCGTCGCGGATGGCGGGGTAAGACATGTCCCGCCGCTCGCTGCGGTCGAGGAATTCGCGGACGCCGGTCATCATCTCGCCGGCGCAGCGGCAGATCGCTTCGCGGTGCACTGGCTCGAGGGCGTGGACCCTTTCCACCACTTGAGGGACGCCGCGCATGAGCTCGCGTTCGGCGTCGATATCTCCGATAGGCCGCGTCAGCGTTTCGTCCACCTGGTCGCCGGCCAGCGCGGCTTCCAGGCGCTCGAAGCACTCGCGTCGCTGTTGATTGGAGAGCTGCGGCGCGTCTTCGACGGTATCTATAACGCGCATGAGCAGGTAGGCCAGACCGACCGCCTCGGCCAGCTCGCGTGGCAGCATGGGGATCAGGATGGCGTAGGTGCGCGAGACGCCCTTGAGATGTCTGGCAACAAACGCGTCCATCGCAGACGCCGCCTCCACTCGCTTGACGGACCGGCTACGTGCGTCGCCGTGAGTGCTGCGCCGGCGGCAGGGCCGAGGCGCGCAGCAGTGTCTTGTCGCCGCGCGTGGTCCGTACGGCGCGGCGGGTCGCCGCTGCAATCCCCGCCGCGTCGATGCCCGCTTCGGCCAGTTGCCCGGCCCGCGAACCGTGTAGGTAAAAGCGCTCGGGCGCGAGCCCGAGCCGAATGATATCGTCCGTGGGTAGCCCCAGGCGGTTAGCCGTCTCCAAGACCGCACTGCCGAACCCGCCCGTAATCGAATGATCCTCCACGGTGATCACCGGCCCGCCACGCGTCGTCGCCGTGGTGACCATGTCCTCGTCGATCGGCTTGGCAAAACGCGTGTTAACGACCGAAACGAGAATACCTTCGCCGGCCAGCGTGTCGGCGGCGACCAACGCGTGGGCCACCTCGCTGCCGTACGCCAGGATCGTCGCGTCCGGGCCGTCGAGCATGACGCGTGACTTTCCAAGCTCGAAGGGCGGTGGCTCGCCGAACGGATCGGGCACGGTATCGCGTGGGTAGCGGATGGCACTGGGCACGTCGAGCGTCAAGGCGAATCGCAGGGCGGCGTTGAGCTCGGGCTCGTCGGCCGGTGCCATGAGCACCATGTTCTGGAACCCACGCAGGTAGGCGATGTCCAGGTACCCGTGATGGACGGCCCCGTCGCCCCCGACCAGCCCGGCCCGGTCGATGCAGAAGACCACCGGCAGTTGCTGGAGCACGACCTCTTGGAACACCTGGTCGAACGCCCGTTGCAGAAACGTCGAGTAAATCGCCGCCAGCGGGCGTAACCCGCTGCGGGCCATGCCCGCGGCAACGTCCACGGTGCAGCTCTCGGCGATGCCGCAGTCCAGGCAGCGCTCGGGCAGCTCGCGGCGGACCTTGGCCAACCCGGTTCCGTCGGGCATGGCCGCCGTCAAGGCGTAGACCCGCTCGTTTTGTTTGGCGATCGGGATGACGGCGTCGGCGAAGGCGGTGGTCCAGCTTTTGCGCTCGCTCTTGAGGATCGAGGCTTTGTCACCCTCGATGCGCAGCTTTCCGGGGCTGTGGAAGGCGCACGGGTCGCTGGAGGCGAAGTCGCAGCCACGGCCCTTCTCGGTGTGCACATGCAGCAGCACCGGGTGCGAGACGTCCTTGAGCAGCCCCAGCATTTGAACCAGGTGGCGCACGTCGTGCCCGTCCACCGGCCCGACGTAGACGAAGCCGAGCCGCTCGAAGATCTGGTGCGGCGAGACGGTCGCCTTGAGGCCCTCCTTGAGGTGGTCAAGCGCGTCCACCACGCCGCGTCCCACCAGCGGAACCTTCGGCAGCAGGCGCTTGAGCTCATCCTTGACCTCTTCGTAGACGCTGCTGACGCGGAAGCGCGCCAGGTATGACGCCAACGCTCCCTGCGTCTTGGCGATGCCCATCGAGTTGTCGTTGAGCACGACCAGGAACTGGCGTTTGAGCGTCCCGGCCTGGTTGAGGCCCTCGAAGGCCACGCCGTTGACGATGCTCGCGTCGCCGACCAGGCAGACCACGCGGGCGTCGTGTTTGAGGGCGGAGTCGCCGCGGGCCAGTCCGACGGCGGTTGCGATCGCCGTCCCGGCATGGCCGACGTCGAACTGGTCGTAGTTGCTCTCGGCGGTGCTGGGGAAGCCGCTGACGCCGCCGGCCTGACGCAGGGTGTCGAAATTGGGCTGGCGCCCGGTGACGAGCTTGTGGACGTAGCACTGGTGTCCCACGTCCCACAGCAGGCGGTCGCGCGAGAAGTCAAAGACGCGATGCAACGCCAGGGTGAGCTCGACCACGCCAAGGTTGCTGGCCAGGTGCCCGCCGTTGTGACTGACCACCGCGATGATGCGCGTGCGGATCTCGCGGGCCAGGCTTTCCAACTCCTCGAAGGTTAGCCCGCGCAGGTCCGCCGGCGACCGAACCCTGTCCAAGATCTTCGCCATCGTTCCTCGCTATTGCCCGTCGGTGCAGGGCTTTAACGATCCCGCATGATCACAAACTGAGCCAGGTTGTGCAGCCGCTCCGCCCGGGGCCCGAGCGGCTCCAGTGCCTGCACTGCGGACTCGACCAATTGGCGCGCCCGCAGGCGGCTCTCTTCCACGCCGAACACAGCCGGATACGTCTGTTTCGACACGTCGGCGTCCTTGCCCGCGCGCTTGCCGAGCCGGGCCGTTGACCCCGTGCGGTCCAGCAGGTCGTCCACAACCTGGAACGCTTGCCCCAGACAACGTCCGAAACGTCCCAGCAACTCGAGCGTCTCGGCCGGCGCGTCGGCGGCCCGCGCTCCCATCCGGCAACACGTCTCCAGCAGGCGGGCCGTCTTGTGCAGGTGGATGAACTCCACCAGCTCGGCGTCGGCCGGACGGCCCTCACCGGCAATATCAGCACCCTGACCGACGACCATCCCCAACGCCCCGGCCGAGAGCATGCGAACCCAGTCGGCCGCGAGCTGCCCGTCTATGCCATCGGCCGAAAGCACCGCAAAGGCATGGGCCAGCAGCCAGTCCCCGGCCAGCAGGGCCATCGCTTCGCCGAAAACCTTGTGGCTCGTCGGCCGCCCCCGCCGAAGCTCATCGTCGTCCAACGCCGGCAGATCGTCATGAATCAGCGAGAACGTGTGCACACACTCGACGGCGATGGCCGCCGGCAACGCCCGCTCGCTCGGCCCCCCGCACACCCGGCACGACTCCAGCACCAGCACCGGTCGCAGGCGCTTCCCGCCCTGGGTTAACGAGTATTCTACGGCGGCCGGCAGGCGGCTGTGCGGCTGCGGGTGGAATTTCAGTTCATTCAAATGGGTTGAAATCGCCGCGTCCACCCATTCGCGCTGCTGCTCGAACCAACGTTGCCACTCGCCGGAAACCGCCGCCGCGGACGCGTTATCCACCGGTAGGCTCACGTACCGCTCCGTCTGGGGTCGATCGGTCCGGTTCGTCTGGACGCCACACACACAAAGAGCATAAAGTCTGCAAGGGCGACTGGCCAGAGCGCTTTCTGCTCTCCCAGGCCGCACCGCGATCGGTCGCGTGGGCCCCCAGGGGCAGACGACCGCCTATGCACATGAGCGAGCACATCACGCCCCAGTTGATCCTGCAAGGCTACTGCATCGGGATCTTCCCGATGGCGGATGAGGACGGGTGCATCTACTGGTACAGTCCCGATCCGCGCTGCATCCTGGAGTTCGACCGGTTGCGTGTTCCGCGGAGCCTGCGGCAAACGATCCGCCGCGCCACGTTCGAAATCCGCCTCGACACCGCGTTCGACGAGGTCATCGCGGCCTGTGCCGACCGCCCCGAGGGCACCTGGATTTCACCGCAGATCATGTCCGTATACCGCGAGCTGCACCGCCGCGGCTTCGCTCACAGCGTCGAGGCCTGGCGCCAAGGGGAGCTGGTCGGAGGGCTGTACGGGGTGACCATCGGCGGGGCTTTCTTTGGCGAATCAATGTTCCACCACGTCCCCAACGCCTCAAAGGTCGCCCTGGTCGCGCTGATGGACCATTTGCAGCGGCAGGGATTCGTCCTGGTGGACACGCAGTGGAGCACGCCGCACCTGCTCCACTTCGGGGCCGTGGAAACTCCGCGCGAGCAGTACCTCGAGCGCCTGTCCCAGGCGGTCCAGCTCGCCTGCACGTTCTCGCAGCCCCCCGCCCCACCTACAGACGCTTGAGCGACAAGACGTGCTCGTTCGCCATCAGCTCGCCCTGGAGCTCTTCGAGCTTGCCCTCCGGCCCCAGCAGCGACGCACGCACCGTGAATCCCTCCTCCGCCTTCGTGATGGCCCACGAGCGGCAGCGTACGCGGGCATCCCGGATCAACTGCTTCACCGCGTCGCTGACCTCCGGCGAGGCGTCCAACCGAATCTCGAAGTGAGCGGCGGTCCGCCAAGCCGAGATGTAATCCTCCGCATAGGACAGTCCGAACAGCACTGCGGTTGCCAGAATGGTCACCACCACGCCCAGGGTGTACTTGCCGGCACCGAATGCCATCCCGACGCTGGCAACGAGCCAGATGGTCGCGGCGGTGGTCAATCCGATTACGCTTCCGCGGAACTGGATGATCGCGCCCGCGCCCAGGAAACCCACGCCGGTCACAATCTGGGCGGCGATCCGCGTCACGTCTGAGCTGGCGCGTGTCTCGCCTACTCGGATAGACAGCAGCGTGAACAGGGCGGCCCCGAGGCAGATCATGATGTTGGTGCGGAAACCGGCCGGCTTGTCGTACAGCTCGCGCTCGAAGCCGATGACCGCACCGGCCACCGTCGCGGCCAGCAAACGCAAGATATCCGACCACTCGATTGGCATGCCCGGTTCCGATAACCTACAAGCTGAGTTCGGCCGGCCCGTCACCCAATCTTAACACGAATCCGCGCGTCCATCCCCTGTAGCGCACCAGAATACCAGGGTGGTGACCGCTGCCGCGTGACGGCCCAGGACCTGAAGGGCAACCCGCTCGAGCTGGACGGCGAAGACTTGCTCTGCCGCGTCTGGCAGCACGAGACCGATCACCTCCACGG
>Ga0307380_10008196_pt1 | contig 13433 bp, 13 predicted proteins | sample UN3MG_FD_202239 | JGI IMG/M metagenome (GOLD analysis project Ga0307380, IMG submission 202239) | Soil microbial communities from Risofladan, Vaasa, Finland - UN-3 | ecosystem: Environmental > Terrestrial > Soil > Coastal area > Acid sulfate soil | place: Finland: Risofladan, Vaasa | collected... | reverse complement strand
CTGCGACTTGCCCCTTGAGGCGGCACGTCGCCGGGGGGATGATGGCCCTGTCGTGACGGCCGGGCCGTTGCGCCGGCCCCCGGACCCCGGCGGACGCACCCATGTGGGACCAACTCGTCAACCTGTTCTCGCAGCCTGTCGTGCAGGCGGCGGTCCTGTCGGCGCTCTGCCTGCTGCTGGCGGCGGCTGCCTACTTCGTGCTGCGGCGCCGGCTTCGCGCGGCCGGGAACACGGGCCTGGTGCTTCGCGGCCGGCTGAGGCTGCTCGGGGCGGGCATCGCGCTGATCCTGCTGCTGGTGCTGGTGCGGGTGTGGTCGCACGCCCTGGGCGGGGCGGACAGCGGCCAGCTCGCCCGTCGCGCCCAGGCCGTGCTGGAGAACGTGTTCTGGACGTGCGCGGCGGGGGGGGTGGTCTACCTGCTGGTCTCGGCGGTCCGCCGGCCGCTGATAAGCAGCTCCGTGGACCTGGAGGCCCGCCACCGCATCCGACTGGCGACGGCGTGGGTGGGCATCGTCGTCTTCGTCGTGGCGACGGTGCTCATCTGGACCAGCGGCATCCAGGACCTCGGCGTGTTCCTGGGCATCGTCGGCGCGGGCGTGGCCCTGTCGCTCCAGGAGACGCTGCTGTGCATCGCGGGGTGGCTGTTGTTGGTCGTCCGCCGGCACTACGACATCGGCGACCGCATCGAGATCGACGGGCGCATCGGCGACGTGATCGGCATCAGCGTTTTCCAGACGTCCATGCTGGAGGTCGGCAACTGGGTCAAGGCCGACCAGACCAGCGGGCGCATGCTCATCATCCCCAACAGCCTGCTCCTGCGCCACGCCCTGTACAACTACACGAAGGGCTTCCCGTTCGTCTGGAACGAGTTCACCACGGTCGTGACGTTCGAGAGCGACTGGGAACAGGCCAAGAAGCTCATGCTGGAGCTGGCCGACTTCGAGGCGGACAAGATCGAGACCGAGGTCAAGCGGAACATCGAGGGGATGCAGTCGCAGTACGCCATCCGCTACCGGGAGCTGCGCCCGATCGTCTACACGAGCATCGCCGACCAGGGCGTGAGGCTGACGCTGCGGTTCCTTTCCCCCGTCCGAGCGCGGCGCGGGATGAACCACCGCATCGCCGAGAACGTGCTGCGGGCGTTCCTGTCCCATCCGGGGATCGACTTCGCCTACCCCACCACGCGGATGTATCGCAACGACCGCGAGGGCAAGCCCCACCTGCGCCGCGGCGAGGCCGCCCGGCCCCCCGACAGCGCCGAGCAAGCCCCCTGACGCCGCCGGGTCGCGCCGCCGGGCCTACTTGAGCGTCTCCGTCGTGCCGTCCTCGTACGTGACCCGGTCGGCGGCGAAACGGAAGGCCATCTGCTTCGAGGCGCGGTCGAGCAGACCGTAGATCGTCCCGTCCAGCTCCATCCACACGTCGATGACGGGCACCCGCGCCCCCGGCTGGATCGGCCCGGTCAGCTTCACCGGCAGGCCGATCAGGTACCCGCCCCGATCGTCGTACAGCCGGATGCTGCCCTGGAGAGACTGCATGGCCTTGCCCGTCTGGTTGGTCAGGTGGAAGGTCAGCTCCGAGCCCATGGCCTGGACGACCTGCCCGCCGTAGGTCACCGAAAGCACCTGGAAGCTGCGGGGCGTCCTGGCCGGCTCGGCCCGCCCGTCGGGCCTGGGGACCGGCGCGGGCTTCTCGGGCGCGCGGCGTACGGGCGGCGAAGGCGAAGGCGAAGGCCCCAGCGCCGCCGGGCCCGGGCCAGGCATAGGCGCGGGCTGTTGGGGTGAGGCCCGGGCGCCGTCGGGCGACTTCGCCGCCAGCGCTGAGTCATTCGCCCCGGCGGCGGACGTGCCTTTCCCGCCCCGGCCGAACAGCAGGTACCCGCCCACCCCTGCTGCGGCCAGACCGATGACCACGCCCGCGACGGCCCCGACGGGGAAGCGTTTCGTCTGCGCGGGGCCCTCCCGGCGGACGGCCTCGACCTCCGCCGCCAGCGCCACAACCGCCGAGACCGGCGCCCCGGCCGCGGGGGGCTGGGCCGGTCGCCGGGCCTGGTTCGGTCGCCGCGGGGCCTTCGGGCGAGCGCTCGAGCCGGTCGCCTGCCGCAGCCGGGGGAGGTCCTTGATGTTCTCGGCGAGGTACCACGTCTGGCCGTCCTTGGAGACGAGGTAGTGCGGCTTGAGCCGGCCCCGCGCGGCGAGGGCCTTGAGCTGCTCCGCCGTGAAGGGCCCCTGGGCGTCGGCGCCCTTCCTTGTCTTGATGTAGAAGCGGCTCATGCCTTCCTCCGCCCGCGCGGGCACCCCCGAGGCCGGGGGCCGGACCGCGGGCCCATTGTATCCCGAGCGGTCCTGTCAAGCACGAGTCGGCGCACGATATCTATACGCGGGCGTTCGACAAGACCGCGAGCGGGGCGCCCGGCCCGGGGGCCTCGGGAGGCAAAGGCAACGTAAGACTAACCAATACCGTTGGATACACACGAATGTCGGACAGGGCGCACCGCAAGGCACGAAGTTTGCACTTGTGCCGCGTAGTGCCTTGCTGCGCCGGAAGGCAGCCGGCTCGGCACGCGAACCCAATGGACACGTTCGGCACAAAGCACGAAGCCGCACTGGAGTTGACCGCGGCAGGACGCCACGAGGAGGCCCTCGCGCTCCTGCGCGAGCACCTGCTGGGCCACCCGCGCGACGGCGAGGCCCTCAACGACGCCGGGGCGCTGCTGTACGCCCTGGGTCGCTTCGAGCAGGCCGAGCGGCACCTCCGCCTGGCCGTAGAGCACCTGCCCGGCCGCTGCGCCGCCGCGAAGGCCAATCTCGCCGAGGTGCATCTCGCCCAAGGCCGGGGCCAGGACGCCCTGGCCCTGCTGGACGACCTGGCCGCGGACGAGGCGCTCACGCCCGACCTGGCCAACCGCACCTCCGCGGTGCTGCTTCAGGACGGGCGCTGTGCCGAGGCCGTCGAGCTGCTGCTTCGCTCGTGGCGGCTGGCGCCCCAGGCCGAGCGGCTGGGGCCCATCCTCGCCCGGCTGCGGACGTTGCGGCCGAGGATCGCGCTGATCGGCGGCGGGTGCGAGCTGCGGCGGTTCCTCCGCGAGCGGTTCGAGACGCGCCGCTTCCGCCGCGCCGATGCCGGCAACCTCCAGGCCCTGCTGGACTGGTGCGACGTGGCGTGGCTCGACCATTGCGGGCCGGAAGCCGCCGAGGCCTCGCATCTGCCCAAACGCTGCCTGCTGGCCGTGTGCGTCCGCCCCGGCGAGCTGGACGGCGGCGGCTTCGACGAGGTCGACTGGTCGAACGTGGACCTGGCCGTTGCGCGGGGCAGCGGGCACATGCGGAGCGTCCTGGCCGGGCGGCTGCCGGAGCTGGCCCGCGCCCGGCGCGTCGTGCAGGTCCCGCCGGCGGTGGATGTCGCAGCCTTGCCGCCGGCCTGCGAGGGGGCGGGAACGAACCTCGCCTGCGTGGACGGGCTGGAGCTGGCCGGCAACCCGATGTTCCTGCTCCAGTGCTTCCGCCGCCTTCGGATCGCGGACGGCCGCTTCCGACTGTTCTTCGCCGGCTACTGCCGGGACGACGCGCTCCAGCGGTACTTGCTCCACGCCGTGGAGGCCTTTGGGCTGCGGGAGGCCGTGCGGTTCGACGGCTGGCAGGAAGACCTCCCGGCCTGGCTGGCGGACAAGCACTGCATCGTGTCGGCGGCGATCTCCGAACGCCGCGTTGAGGACATCCTGGCCGCGGCCGCGATGGGGCTGAAGCCCGTGGTGCACGCCTTCCCGGGGGCGCGGGACCTCTTGGGCAACGAGGCCCTGTTCGCCACCGAGCAGGACTTCTGCCGCCGTGTGCTGGCCGCGCCGCACGACCCGCCCGCTTCGGGCAGGATTCTCCGCGAGCGGTTTGGGATGGACGCCTACCACGGCCGGGTCAACGACCTGCTGAGCCGGTTGGAGGGCCTGTTCGCCCGGGCCGGCGGCGGCAGACAGGCATCCAGGCCGGCGGCCGCTTCCGGCGGCGAGGCGACGTGGCGATGATGGACGTGCGCGACATCCAGGCCGGCCCGCTGGTCAGCGTGGTCCTGACGGTCCGCCCGACGGACGGCGCGGCGGCCGGGGCCTTGCGCAGCGCCCTGGCGCAGGATCACCGCAACCTCGAGGTCCTGCTGGCCGGCGAGGACGTGGTGCGGCGCGCCCAGCCCTCGGAGCTGGGCGATTCGCGCGTTCGCGCGGTGCCGTGCGGGGGCGGGCAGGCGGCATTGCTTGACGAGGCCGCCCGGCAGGCGCAGGGGCGATACGTCTGCTACCTCGACGGCGAGTCCGCGTGGCATCCCCACCACGTGCGGACGCTGGTGGAAGCGCTGGAGGCGACGACGGAATTCGTCGCGGCATACGCCGACGTGTACGACACGATCTGGCGGGCGGGGCCCAACGGCCGGCAGGTGCTCGGGAAGGTCGACCACTGCCGGCGGAGCTTCGACCGCCTGCTCCTTCTGCACTGCGATTACATCCCCCTGCCGGCCGTGATGCATCGGCGGGAGCTGCGGAAACGGACCGGGGCGCTGTCGGAGGCATCCGGGCGGCTGGCGAGCTGGGAACTGCTCCGGCGAGTCGCGTGCTTCACGGACCTGCTGCACGTGCCGAGGGTGACCGGCGAGGTCTGCGTGCCCGAGGAATCGCCCGACGCGGGGCCGACCGACGCCGAGCTGGCCGCGGTGCGCCGAAGCCGCCCGCCGAGACCCTGGCCGAAGATGAAGGACCTCTCGATCCTCCTCGCCGCGGAGGGCCCCGGCCTCGATGCCGCCGCGGACGCCGCCGGGCTTCGCGAGGGCCTGTACGTTCCGTTCCAGCTCTACCTGGCGGCGCCGGAGGCCGCCGAAGCGCCCGAAGGCGCCGTCCACGTGCCCGTCGGGCCCGACTGGCCGTGGGACGCCCGTGTCGACAAGGCCCTGCGATGCTGCGAGGGCGACGCCGTCGCCGTCCTGCCGGCGAGGGGGCGCATCTCGGCCGAGCAGGTGACGGCCGCCTTCCACGCACTCGTCGCCCACGCGGAGGCCGACGAGGGGCTGCTGCTGTGCCCCCCCGGCGGCGGCGCCTGGGGGGCCGTGCTGTGGAGGCAGCAGTGGCTCCGCGCTCGGAACAACTGGCCGGCGCTGCCGCTCCGCCGGGCCCTGGAGGCCGACGGTGTCCGCCTGCGTCCCCCGCGGCCGGAGGAACGCCCCTTCGCGTTCGAGCGGGCCTTCGGTGCGGCCCGCGCCGCGGAGGAAGAAGGCTGCTTCCGCCAGGCCGCCGGGCGGTATGAGGCCCTGGCCGGAGAGCACGGAGACGCCGACGGGCTCGCCGAGGCCGCCGCCGAGAGCCTGTCTCGCGAGGGCCGCAGCGATCCGGAGGCCCTGGGGCTCTGCCGGCGGGTCAACGCCGCCCGGCCGACCGTCGCGACGCTGCTGCTGGAGGCCCGTCTGCGGAAGCGGGCCCATCGCACCGCCGAGGCCCGCGACCTGCTCCTGCGGGCGCGGCGCGTCCTCCAATGGCGACCGGAAAGGAAGGGACCACCGTGCTGAGCGTTCGAGACCTCCAGGCCGGCGGCGACGCCCGCGCCGGCCGGACGCAGCACTTCGACGTGCTCATGGAACTGGGCGACTGCCACGCCGCGCTGGGCGAGCTGGACCAGGCCGTCGAGTGCTACCTCGAGGCCGTCGAGCTCGAGCCGCGCCGCGCCGGGCCGCACGTCGGCCTCGGAATCGCCGCCCTCCAGGCCGGGCAACTGGACGACGCCGAGTACTGGTTCGCCGCCGCCGCCCGCCACGAGCCCGACTGCGCCGAGGCCTACGGCGGCCTGGCGATCGTGCACCAGCAGCGCGAGGACTTCGCCGCCGCGTTCGACATGCACCTCAAGTGCCTGGAACTGGACACGGACAACCTCGTGGCCCTGCTGGGACTGTTCCAGACGTCCTGCCAGATGGGCTCCTTCGCGAAGGTCATCCAGTACCTCGACCTCTACCTCCAGCGCCACCCGGGCGACACGAGCGTGCTGTTCTGCCTGGCCACGCTCTACGCTCGCGAGGGCCGTTTCGAGAACGCCCGCGGCTGCCTGCGGAGCGTCCTGGCACTGGAGCCCACCAAGCACGAGGCCCGCGACATGCTCCGACAGGTCGAGGAGCACATCCGCCCCACCGAGGCCCTGGACGCACTGAGCGCATGAACACCCCACCGCAACCAGCCAACACCGGGACGCCCGAGCGGCTCCTGGCGGAGATCGAGGCCGACCTGGAACGTCACCTGGCGGCCGCGGAGGGCGTCTGCCCCACTGCCGTGAGCGAGTTGACCCGCCGCGCCGAGCGCCTCGCCGCGATGCTGACCCGCACACCGGCCGGGGCGACCGAAGCGCTGCTGCCCCGCGTGCGCCGCATCCGCGAGCTGCACGACCGCCTGGCCCTGGCCCTCCGGCAGCAGCACACCGACGCCGCCGCCCGCCTTGGCCACCTCCGCAAAGGCAAGGCCACCCTCCGCACCTACGGCGAGAACTTCTGACCGCCCCGGGGCCCCGCCGCCATTCGCTTCCCGGCAGGGACGGCGCGCAGTAGAATGGACCCACAGGCACAGGCGGATCGGGGCCTGCCAATGGTCAGCATGGAAGACATTCAGGACGTCAGCCGGCGGATCGCCGAGGAGTTTCGCCCCCAGCGGGTGATCCTGTTCGGTTCCTACGCCCAGGGCATCCCCACCGAGGACTCCGACGTGGACCTGCTGGTCATCATGTCGTTCGAGGGCAGGTCGGTGGACAAGTCTGTGGAGATGCGGCTGAAGCTCCGCCCCCCGTTTCCCATGGACCTGCTGGTGCGCAGACCCGAGGAGGTCCGCCGGCGCATTGAGATGGGCGACCTGTTCCTGCGCGACGTCCTCACCGAGGGGAAAGTGCTCTATGAATCCGGCAACGGCTGAGTGGCTCGCCAAGGCCGAGGCGGACTTCGGCACGATGACACGCGAGGCCCAGGTCAAGGAGAACGCCAACTACGACGACGTGTGCTTCCACGCGCAGCAGTGCGCAGAGAAGTACCTCAAGGCCCGCCTTTGCGAAGCGGGGACTGCCTTCCCAAGGACCCATGACCTCACGGCCCTGCTCGCCCTCGTCACCGCGGCCGAACCCGGGTGGCAGGCGCACGAGGAGGACCTGGCCTACCTGACGGATTTCGGAGTGTTCTTCCGCTACCCCGGCGAGTCTGCCGACCGGGACATGGCCGAGGAAGCGCAGAGGCGTTGCCGCAGCTTCCGGGACACGGCCAGGGAGTCCTTCGGGCTGTGTCAAGCCGACGAGGCGCCATAGGCAGGGGACAACCCCATGAAGCGACGGATCGCTCAACTGCCGCTGCACGGAGGCAAGGCGCCGCCGTGGCTGTTCCGGCGAATGAAGCACCTGGCCGGGGCGATCACCATGGCGGTGGTCGATGCCTTCGGGCCCGAGGAGATGCTCCGCCGCCTGGCCGACCCGTGGTGGTTCCAGGCGTTCGGCTGCGCGCTGGGCTTCGACTGGCACTCCAGCGGGCTGACGACCGTCACGTGCGGGGCGATGAAGGAGGCCGCCAGGCTCTACGGCGACGACCTCGGTCTGACCGTCGCCGGCGGCAAGGGCGCCACGAGCCGAAAGACGCCCCAGGAACTCGCCGACGCCGCCGAACGCTACGCCATCGCCGAAGGCGAACGCCTCGTCTACGCCTCCCGGATGAGCGCCAAGGTGGACTCCGCGGCCGTGCAGGACGGCTACCAGGTCTACCACCACAGCTTCTTCCTGGCGCCGTCGGGCGCGTGGTGCGTCGTGCAGCAGGGCATGAGCGAGACGGCCGGGCTTGCCCGCCGATACCACTGGCTGGGCGAGACGGTTCGGGACTTCGTCTGCGAGCCGCACCACGCCATCGGCGACCTCCGCGGCGAAAAAGGTTCCAGGAACCTTTTTCTCAAAACACGCGCTTTTACGGGCGATTTGGCGAAAAACGCGAAAAAGGTTCCTGGAACCTTTTTTCTGCTGAACATGGTCGCGCGGGAGGCGGAGGGCAATCGACACGGCTGCGCGGAGTTGGTCCGGGGCCATCCCGACGCGCTGCTGGCCGAGGTGCGCAAGGCGACCGAGGGCCCCACGCTGTTCGCGCCGAGCCATCACGCGGTCCTGCCGGCCGACGTGAACCTGGACCGCCTCCGCCGGATCGTCCGCACGGCCCACGAGGCGAACCCCGCCGACTTCGAGGCGCTGCTGGGCACGCGGGGCGTCGGGCCGGCGACCGTGCGAAGCCTGTCGCTGCTGGCCGAGCTGATCTACCACGCCCCCGCCAGTCATCGCGACCCGGCCGCGCCGATCGCCCCGCCCGAGCCGCCCGGCGAGGCCGACGGCCGGCGGTGGGCCGACTACTCCTACGCCCACGGCGGGAAGGACGGCTTTCCCTTCCCCGTCGACCGCGAGACGTACGACCGGAACATCCAGGTGCTCCTGGACGCCATCCGCAAGGCCCGCATCGGCCAGGCCGACAAGGCCGAGGCCCTGAAGCGTCTGGCGCGGGCGACGCCGTTGCCGTGAGGCCCGCCATCCCCATCGTGCTCGTTCCCGTACTCGTGATCGAGGAACTCGCCGAGACAGACCGATACAAGGACAAGCACGCGCACGATTCGAAGGCAGGTCCCCCGGCCCCGGAGAAAAAGCCGCATGCTCGTTGTGTTCCGGCGTCCGAGGGGTTATAGTGAGGTGTTCGTCGGGCGACGGGTTCGGCGAGGTTACGGCTCAACGGAAAGAATTTGCATTGAGTTTTGAGAATCTGGGGTTGATCGAGCCGCTGTTGCGTGCGGTTCGCGAAGAAGGTTACGCACATCCCACACCGATCCAGGAAGAGGCGATCGGGCATCTGTTAGCGGGCAAGGATTTGTTCGGCTGCGCGCAGACGGGCACGGGCAAGACGGCGGCGTTCGCGCTGCCGATCCTCCAACGGCTGGCCGGGCAGGACGCCCCGAGCGGCGGCAAGAGACCCATCCGGGCGCTGGTCGTCACGCCCACGCGCGAGCTGGCGGCGCAGATCGGCGAGAGCTTCGATGTGTACGGCCGCCACACGGGGCTGCGGCAGGCGACGGTCCACGGCGGCGTCCGCCAGGGGCCGCAGGCCCGCAAGATCAAGGGCGGCGTGGACGTCCTCGTCGCGACGCCCGGTCGGCTGCTCGACCTGATGGGCCAGGGGATCGTCACGCTCTCGAAGGTCGAGGTGCTGGTCATCGACGAGGCCGACCGCATGTTCGACATGGGCTTCATCCGCGACATCCGCAGGATCATCGCCCACGTGCCGGCGGAGCGCCAGACGATGCTCTTCTCGGCCACGATCCCCAAGACGATCGTTCGGCTGGCGAGTTCGATCCTGAACGACCCGGTGGAGGTCCGCATCGCCCCGGAGGCCCCGGCGGCCGAGACGGTGGACCAGGCGGTCTACTTCGTCGAGCCGCAGCACAAGCAGGACCTGCTGCACCACCTGCTGGCCGGGGAGGAGATCAGCCGGGCGCTGGTCTTCGCGCGGACCAAGCGCGGGGCCGACCGGGTCGTGCTGCACCTGAAGCACGCGAACTTCAACGCCGACGTGATCCACTCCGACCGCGCCCAGCGCGACCGCGAGCGCGTCCTGGGCAACTTCAAGGAGGGTCGCACCCGCGTGCTGGTCGCCAGCGACATCGCCTCCCGCGGGCTGGACGTCGACGACATCTCCCACGTGATCAACTTCGACCTGCCCGACGACGCCGAGACGTACGTCCACCGCATCGGGCGGACCGGGCGCGCGGGCCACTCCGGCCGGGCGCTGTCGTTCTGCAGCCTGGCCGAACGGGCCAGCCTCGAGAGCATCGAGCTGCTGATCGACAAGGAAGTGCCCGCCGTCCAGGAGCACCCCTACCGCTCGCCCGTCCCGCGGCGCGAGAGGAAGAAGCCCGGCGCGCGGGTCCCGGCCAGTTGGCGCCGCATCGGCCGCGGACGCGCCAGCCGGTTCGGGCGGCGATAGCGGGCCCGGCTGCCGGGCGAGCCGCCGGGGCCTTCCCGGGCGTTACATGTCTCGGCCGACCGCTTCGGCGACGCGCTTCAGGACGGCCATCTCCTCCCGCAGCACCTCGGGGCGAACCGACTGCGCGCCGTCGGTCATCGCGTGCTCGGGGTCGGCGTGGCACTCGACGATCAGCCCGTCGGCCCCGGCGGCCACCGCGGCCCGGCACATCGCCGGGACCATGCTGGCGTGCCCGGTGCCGTGGGAGGGGTCGACGATCACCGGCAGGTGCGTGTGCTCGCGCAGCGCGGGCACCATCGCCAGCGCCAGCGTGTTCCGCGTGTAGTTCTCGAACGTGCGGATGCCGCGCTCGCAGAGGATGATCCTGCCGTTGCCGGCGTCGATGACGTACTCGGCCGCCAGGAGGAACTCCTCGAGCGTCGCCGACAGGCCTCGCTTCAGCAGCACGGGCTTCTCGAGCCGCCCGACGGCCTCCAGCAGCGGGTAGTGCTGCATGTTGCGCGCGCCGATCTGGAGCACGTCGGCGTGCTCGGCGACGGCGTCCACGACCTCGACGCTGGTGACCTCCGTCACGACGGCCAGGCCGGTGCGCTCGCGGGCCTCGGCCAGCCACTTCAGGGCCTCCAGGCCGTGGCCCTGGAAGCTGTAGGGGCTGGTGCGCGGCTTGTACGCCCCGCCGCGCAGGCCGATCCCGCCGGCGGCGCGAACCTGCTCGGCGATGCGGAGGAGCTGGTCGCGGCCCTCCACGGCGCACGGGCCGGCGATCATGCCGATCTTCCTGCCGCCCAGCGGGAACCGCTGCGGGCCGATCTCGACGACCGTCCGCTCCCGCTTGACCTCCGTGGAGGCCACCTTGTAGGGGGCGAGGATGGGCACGACCCGCTCGACCATCGGGGCGGTCTCGATGGCGCCCTTGTCCACGCGCCGCTTGTCGCCGATGCACGCGACCACCGTGCGGTCCGTGCCGTGGATAACGTGGTCCTTCAGACCGTATTCGCGAACCAGGTCGATGACGTGCTGGACCTGTTGCTTCGTAGCGCCCTTTTTCATGACTACCACCATGAGAAGACTCCGTGTTCGTCTTCCAAGAGGGAAGGGAAAGGTCGGGGAAACCGCCGTCCGGCGCGGGCTGACGCGAACGAAGCCGGCAGAGGACTACCGGCCGCGCCAGCCCCGGAGATAGGCGTACTGAGGGATGCCCTTCTCGCGCCGGCTCCGGGCGCCGGCAAACACACCGGGCCGGCCGAGCGCGAAAGGCCGCTCGAGGCCAGCCCTTGCTGCCTCACGTTCGCACTGCGTGTGCGGAATGTGTCTGCCTGAGGTCATCTCGTACGTTCCGTTGGGGATATTCTATCACGAGTATCGGCGGGGTGGGAAGGGAAAGTGAGGGATTCCGGCGGGGCACGCGGCGCGCGGAGCAAGCTCCGCCGCTAAACGGGAACGGTTGGGGGGCCTCCGTGTTCCCGGTTCCTCCCTACCTCGCCGGTTCGATCTTCTCCATCCCGCCCATGTAAGGTCGGAGGGCGGCGGGGATGGTCACCGTGCCGTCGGCGTTCTGGTTGAGCTCCAGCAGCGGAATGAGGACCCGCGGGGTGGCGATCACCGTGTTGTTGAGCGTGTGGACGAAGCGGACCGTCCCCTCGGCGTCGCGGTAGCGCATGTTCAGGCGGCGGGCCTGGAACTCGTAGAACCGGCTGGCGGAGTGCGTCTCCCCGAAGCCGTCGCGAGAGGGCATCCAGACCTCGATGTCGAACTTCTGCACCTGCCCCTGCCCGAGGTCGCCCGTGCAGACGTTCATCACGCGGTACGGCAGCTCCAGGGCCTTCAGCACGTCCTCGGCGTTGGCGAGGATCTCCGCGTGATGGGCGATGGACACCTGCTCGTCGTTGCGGCAGAGGACCACCTGCTCGACCTTGTCGAAGGTGTGGATCCGGTACAGGCCGTACGTGTCCTTGCCCGCCGCCCCGGCCTCGCGGCGGAAGCACGTGCTGACCGCGACGTACTTCCTGGGAAGCTCGGCCTCGTCGAGAATCTCGTCGCTGTGGTAGGCCGTCAGGGGCACCTCGGCCGTGCCGACGAGGCTCATGCCGTCGCGCTCGGCCAGGTACGCCTGGTCGCGCCCCACCGGGAAGTAGCCCGTGCCGTACATCACCGACTCGTTGACCAGCACCGGCACGGTCAGCAGCGTGTAGCCCTTGGCGATCATCTGGTCCAGGGCCAGGCGGAGGATCGCCTGGTGCAGCAGGGCCCCGGCGCCCTTGAGGATGAAGTTGCGGCTGCCGGCGAGCTTCACGCCGCGGGGGATGTCGATGATGCCCAGCGCCTCGCCCAACTCGACGTGATCCTTGACCTCGAAGTCGAACCGCGGGACTTCGCCCTCGCGGCGGAGCTCGACGTTGTCCGTGTCGTCCTCCCCGACGGGCACCTCGGGTGCCGCCGGCTGGGCCGCCAGGAGCATCAGCTCGTCGAACTTCGGCTCCAGCTCGGCGATGGCGTCGCCCAGCTCCTTGACGCGGGCCTTGAGCGACTGCATCTCGGCGATGGCGGCCGCCTTCTCGGCGCCGGAGAGCCTGGCGATCTTCTTGCCCGCGGCGTTCTGAGCGGTTCGGGCGTCCTGAAGCTCTTGCCGGGCCTTCAGCAGCCGGGCGTCCACGTCCAGCAGCGCGGGAATGTCCGCGTTGATCTTCTTGACCCGCGCGGCCTCGATGTACCGGGCCGGGTCCTGGCGAATGAGCTTGATGTCGATCATGGAAACGGTCCTGAAGGTCCTTGCGGATATCGGCCGGACATCATGCCACGCCCCCAGCCGGATTTCACGGCTTTTCGCGGCAGTCCCGGCGGGTTCCACTGGCTTGCCGGTCTGCGACAGAGGGTGTTAGAATGGGCTTGGGCCGATGGGCCCCACGTGGGAGTTGGTGCAAGTGGCGCCGCAGATCGACATCCCGACGGACCGCATCGCATCCTTCTGCCAGCGACATCAGGTCCGCAGGCTCTGGTTGTTCGGTTCGGTGCTCGGGCCCGAGTTCGGGCCGAACAGCGACGTCGACGTTCTCGTCGAGTTCGAGGCCGCAGCGCGGATCGGGTACCTCGGCATGTCGGCCCTGGAGTTGGAGCTGAGCGAGATGCTTGGCCGCGAGGTGGACCTCCGGACCCCTGCGGAGATCAGCCCGCACTTCCGCGACCGGGTCCTGGCCTCGGCGGAGCTTCAATATGCACGTCGATGACGAAGCCCGGATGCGGCACATGCTGGACGCGGCCCGCGAGGCGGAGAGCTTTGTCGCCGGGTCCAGCCGGGCCGACCTCGACACCGACCGCAAGCTTGCCCTGGCGCTCTGGAAGTGCATCGAGATCATCGGCGAGGCGGCATCTGCTGTAACCGAGCCGATGCGCCAGGCCCATCCTGACATCCCCTGGCGAGCCATCGTGGCAATGCG
>Ga0307380_10008193_pt1 | contig 13435 bp, 13 predicted proteins | sample UN3MG_FD_202239 | JGI IMG/M metagenome (GOLD analysis project Ga0307380, IMG submission 202239) | Soil microbial communities from Risofladan, Vaasa, Finland - UN-3 | ecosystem: Environmental > Terrestrial > Soil > Coastal area > Acid sulfate soil | place: Finland: Risofladan, Vaasa | collected... | reverse complement strand
GAGTCGTAAAGGTCGTATTAACTACAGAAGATGCAAAATTGCCAGCTTATGCTAAGGCTGGTGACGCTGGTGCAGATGTATATGCCGTGGCGAATGGCGGTGTTTCGGCAGCGGGACATAGAGAGTCTAACGAAAAAGATGAGTTGGTTAATGGTGAAGCCGGTGACTATATTTTGGGTGCTGGCGAAACAATTCTTATTGACCTTGGATTTAAAATTGAACTACATCCAGGGTGGGAAATGCAAGTAAGAAGTCGCAGCGGGATGGCGAAGCTAGGACTAGTCGTTGCCAATGCTCCAGGCACAATCGACAGTGGATATCGCGGTCCATGCATGGTTCTACTGAGAAATAATAATCAGACGCCACGTATTATCAAGGCTGGTACCCGCGTAGCCCAGTTTGTTCTTAAGAGAGCACCGCAAGCTATATTCGCAGCAGTAAAAGAATTGACTCTATCAGAGCGCGGCGCTGGAGGCTTCGGCTCCACGGGAACTAAGTAGTGGGTAATTTTCTAAGGGACCTGGATAGGTCAAAGGGCGCAGTAAATGCCCTAATGGAACACTACAAAACTGAGGGCTATACTGTTGGCGAATTAGTCGGCAAAGAGAAACAGAAAACTGGCGATTTCTGGTATAGGCTGCTTCCTGAACACGATGATGTATGTGTGGAAGTTAAATTTGATATGTACGCCAAGCGCAGCGGTAACCTGTGTTTTGAAATGTCAAACGGCTCAAAGGAAACTGGCATTATGATTACTAAGGCTGATAAAGTCTGCTATGTAGTACCATCTGAGGACATCTACACAGTCTTTGTTTTTGACCCAGAAAAGCTTCGGACATATATACAAGACCCAGTAAAAGTTAAGATTAAGAATGGCGGCGATAAGAAAAAGTTCGTCCTTGCGCTTGCCAAGATGACTGACATAGTAAGTGATAACCTCGCAGAAGAAATTTTCTATATTTCCTAGGAGTCAATATGCCTAATTATCATTACAAGTGCTGTAAGTGCTATACCATTGTCAAGTTCGATTTACCCATAAGTACAGACCCAAAGAAAAAGATGTGTTGCGAGTGCGGCTACACGATGGGGCGTATTATCGTGTCTGGTGCTCAATTCCCAGAGACGGTGGGGAGAGTGTGGGCTGATGATTGGTTTAAAAAGACTTATGGCAGAGACATGAGTGAAAGTGCAAGTGAGCGGTCAAAAGAAAAAATGCGCTATGATGCAGACAAGCTAAAGTTGAAAGAAGATGGTGTTAACATCACACACAAGAGTCGTCAAGTCGGTGGCGATGACAGAATTAAAGTTCCCGACAAAAAAAAGGATTGAGATTGCTAGCGGCGTCAGAACTGCTATAATCAATATAGCGAAACACGTGAAACTAAGGAGAATAACATGAATGAAATCCCCATAGATTATTTAGAAGTGCCTGAACTACCCCCAGAGTGTAAGCCAAAATCTATCAGAGTTGCTGACGAGGTCTTTGAAATCGTTGCACTTAGCGAGATGGATAAAGCCAATAGACTTAAGGTAATTCTCTCCAAAAAGAAAAAGCTGGACTTCTCTAGGATTCCTCTGGATGACAAGAAGACGTGGAACCTTATCTCGTCTGGTCTTACCAAAGGAGTCTTTCAGTTAGAAAAACAATTAGGCAAGCGATATTGCAAGGAAATTAAGCCACGCAATATTAATGAACTTTCCGACGTTGTGTCTCTCATCCGCCCAGGGTGTCTAACCGCAGAATTTAGAGAAAAGCCAGAAGAGCCTGGTAAGTTCTCATCTATCACCAATACATACATTAAAATAAAACATGGTGAGTGGGAGCCAGAATATATCCACCCATGTCTTGAACCAATTTTGAAAGATACGAATAGCATGCCAATTTACCAAGAGCAGCTAATGAAAATCTGTACAGACTTCGCTGGATTTACACTCAAAGAGGCTGACGTAGCTCGTAAAGCCATTGGTAAGAAGAAATCTGACGTGATGGCAAAGGTAAAAATTAATTTTGCCAGCGGGGCGAAGGCTTGCGGGCACAGCGTAGAGCTTGCGGAGACTATCTTTGGGTGGATTGAGAAATTCTCAGAGTATGGATTTAACAAATCTCATGCCGTCTCATATGCCTTAATTGCATACAAGACCGCATATGCCAAAGCTCACTATCCATCGGAGTTTTTCAGAGCGATGCTCACAAACTCTGGGGGCAAACAAGACTCTATGGAAGAAATCCAAGAGTTGGTTTATGAGGCTAGACTATTTCACCTAGATGTCAAGCCCCCATCTCTCGCCCTCGGCAATGCTGACTTTGCCAAAGGTGATGATAAGACAATCCTCTTCGGTCTCGCTCACATTAAAGGCGTTGGCGAGGGGATGATTAAAGAAATTAAGGCGGCAGGCAAGGTAGTCGAAACAGGATATGATTTCATACGCTATTGCTATGGTCTCATGCCAGGTAAAGAGAAAAAGAAGTTGCGTAGCAACGTCGCAGACGCATTAATAAAGAGCGGGTCGCTAGACTATTTGGGCAACAAGAGAATCACATTGTTAGCCGAATATAAGCTAGTGGGCATTCTTACTTCAAGAGAGCGCGAGTTTATCTTCGAAAAACTAGACGCAAATGAAGCCTCAACTATCCTAGAGGCATACAATCTGTTATTAGAGTCTAAAATACCTAATAAGTCACGTCGTCCTCGTATTATGGAAGAAGTCTCAGAGCTAAATAGAACCCTATGTGGCACGCCGAAGAAGATGTGCATTGCCTACGAGAAGCATCTCTTGGGCATACCATTGTCCGGTAGTCTAGTAGAACTCTATAGTAATGAGCAGGTTAATGTCAAATGTCGCGACTTCCACCAACTTGGAGAGAAGGCTAAAGTAAATATTGGGGTTATCATCGAGGCGATTAGAGAGATTAAAGATAAAAATGGCAATAGAATGGCATTTGTAACAGTTTCTGATGAAACCTATCTGTTAGATTCTGTTGTAGTATTTGCTTCATTCTACGATAAAGTGGCATGGATATTAAAAGAAGGAACACCAGTGCTTATTTCTGGCAACAAAAACCGTGGCGGTTTAGTCGTCAAGAATATCGCACACTTGTAGGGGTTTACACCTCATTTTCATCATCTATAATGATTGTTATAGACCTAAATTTGTAAGGAGAGAGTTATGATTCGTAGAAATATGGTAGTTTTGACAGGTCGCGCAACGAAGAAGCCAGAACTAAAGACAGTTGGAGGCGGTTCTCAGGTATGCACCATTCGTATGGTGAGCAACAAGCGCATTAAAAATAAGAAGACCGACGATTACGACGAGAAGCCCATGTACATTGACGCTGAGTGCTGGGGTCCACGTGCAGTTTATGCTGCCGAAAACATTGACAGGGGTACGATTCTCTCTGTAGTGGGTGAGTTGGAGCAGGACGAATGGGGCGAGGGCGAGAACAAGAGACAGAAGCATAAGATTTATGTCTCCTTCGACCTCCAAATTGACAAGTACGGCGATAAACCAAGGGGCGATGAAGAGCCTCAAGATAAAACTGAGAAGGCGGCGTCAATGAGCGGGGGCTCAGACCTACCATTCTAGTTTACGAAAGGGGGGCGGGGCAACCCGTCCCCCGATTTGTAAGGAGTTTACATGCAGAAGAGACGCATACTATTTACCGGCGAAGCAAGTTTTTTATCGACCGGATTTGCGACTTTTAATCGAGAAATAATAAAGAGATTGCACGCTACTGGAAAATATGAAATTGCCGAGATGGGTTCATATGCATCCAGAAGTGACAAGAGAATAGAAGCTTTGCCGTGGAAGTTCTACCCCGTGCTCCCCGAAACGCAGGGCGAGAAAAATGTATATGACAGTCACCCACAGAACCAATTTGGTCGCTACAAGTATGACAACGTACTAGCAGACTTTCAGCCTGATATTGTTTATGATGCTCGTGACCCATGGATGCTTGAGCACCTCATTGACTCTAGATACAGGAAGAACTATAAGCTGGTCATAACTCCAACGGTCGATTCTGCGCCGCAAAAAAAAGAGTGGGTCGATGGAATCTTCAAGAAGGCTGATATCGTCACAACATATTCTCGCTATGGCAAGCGAGTACTAGAGGACGATGGCGTAAAAATTGAGGCAGTCACGTCACCAGGCGTTCTTCTCGATGTATTTAAACCGATGGACAGACACGAGACCCGCGATGCCTTCCATATGTCACCTAGTCTGCTTGTTTATGGAACTGTCATGAGAAATCAGAAAAGAAAGCTATTTCCAGACTTATTTGATGCATACCGCTTGTTGCGTAACAAGTATGCAAAACCACACACGGTCTCTAGAATTAAAGAGAAGGTCAGGAATAAAAAACAACTGAGCAAGGAAGAGAAGAACATGCTCAGAGTCAATCACAGTGTCCTCTATTGTCATACTAGCTATCCAGACTTGGGATGGGACCTACCGAGCTATCTCATGCGCAATCAACTACAGCGTCACGTTATCTTCACATATCTATGTGATTCGTGTGACATAGTCTACTCAAATTGGTTTGTTCCATGTAATAAAAAGGGTCTCTCAACTTGTAGAGTGTGTGGTAAGCAAACAGCCCATATGCCGAACACCAATAAAGGGGTCACGCAAGAACAATTGGCTCAAATCTTCAATCTCTTCGACGTCTATCTACAGCCAGCTATTTGTGAGGGGTGGGGCCTGCCAATCATGGAGGCAAAGTCCTGTGGTGTCCCTGGTCTATATCAAAACTACAGCGCAATGGAGGACCACGTAGAAAATGGTGGAGGCCAACCTATAAAAGTCGGCAGACTCTACCACGAAGCAGAGACATCGGCTATTAGGTCTCTACCAGACATTTCTGACTTTGTATCTAAAATGGAGAAGTTCGCCACGAATGATAAGATGCGTAATAGGTTGGCTAAGGAGGCTAGGGAGTGTGCCGAGCGGATGCATAAGTGGGAGATTACGACAGATAAGCTTCAGCAAATCTTTGACTCTATTGAGTGCATTGATAGGTCGAAGACTTGGGACGACAAGCCGTATTTCAAAATAGTGACTCCAGATAGACCGCCCAATAAGATGACAGCCGAGGACTTTGTCATCTGGTGCTATATCAATATCCTACAAAGAAAACCAGATAAAGATGGGATGGAGACTTGGGTGGAGAAGCTACATAAGGACATGCCAGCGATAGAAGTAGAGAAATATTTCAGAGAGACTATAAATCTAGACAATAGCTTTGAAGAAACTCGCTGGAAGAATTCACTGCGCCATCGAGGAATTAAGGAGCCAAAAAATGACGAGTTGTATTTTGAGTGGAATAACATGCCTGGAGCATTAGTCTAATGTCATTGCCGAAGGCTCTTTTTGTCGGTCCGCTGTGCGATTTTAGCGGATACGCAAGTGTGGCTAGGGATTATGTACGAGCGCTCAATGATTCATGTGGCCTACATCTTGTGACCAGAGACTTACGATATGATGGTGGTAAGTACAAGAAGAATGACTTTGAAAAAATGTTAGCCCAGCGTGACACGCAGAATGTCAACATAGTAATTCAACAAACAACTCCAAATGAGATGGAGCCAAAGCCAGGGTGTTTTAATGTAGGAATATTTTGTTGGGAAACAGACAGAGTTCCAGATGAGTGGGTAAGCCAACTTAATCGTATGGACCTTATTCTAGTGCCATGTAAGGAAAATTTATTCGCCGCAAAGAAATCTGGTGTCCACACTCCAATCGAGCTACTTCCATACTCATGCGACACGTCGAAGTACCAGAAAAAACCTGTTCCATATAAGATTCCAGGTTCAGATGAGGCGTTTAAGTTTTTGGCAGTCTGCCAATACTCCAAGAAAAAAGGAATAGACCCATTACTCAAGGCATATTTAAGTGAATTTGTTCCAGAAGATAATACACTCTTGGTACTAAAGACTTACCTTGGACCGAATGATGGTCCCGCTGAACGAGAAAAAATGCGTGGGATTATCAATATTGTACGTAATGCTCTTAGGTTAAAATCATATCCAAAAGTTAGATTGATTCACGAAGTTATGTCCTTCGAAGACATGGAGAGATTGTACGCTACAGCGGACTGTTATTGTTTGCCATCTCGCGGCGAAGGATGGGGAGTTCCCCACTTTGACGCACTTGGCTATGGGCTTCCTGCGATAGCGACGGAGGGGACTGGCCCAGAGGTATTTATTGATAGCGACTGTGGTTGGTTAGTTAAATCTCACCCAAGTCCGTGCGTAGATATGCCACATCCACATGATTTCATGTATACGGCCAAGGATAACTGGCGCGAGCCCGAAGTTAATGACCTACGCAGATGTATGAGGGAGGCACATACTATTTGGGACAGTAGAAATACAAACTCTGAGTGGGGCTATATGTGCGCGGCGGCAAAGAACAAAGTTAAAATGTTCGACAACAGTATAGTGGGGCCTTGGCTGCTCGACGTGATATTAAAATACTACAAGATGTGGAGTAACGCAAATGGTTAATCTAGTGGCACCAATCAACCAATTAGGCTATGGAGTCGTTGGATATAATGTACTCAAGGCTCTACAGGAAGCTGGTCATGATGTCAGTTACTTTCCTCTAGGTCAGCCGTCTTGGGTTGGCGACCTATCCAATGTTAAATCGGCTATTGAGAAGGCTAAGAATTTCGATAAAACTAAGCCATCAATCCGCATCTGGCATCAGAACGACCTGGCAATGTTCCCAGGTGGCGGCAAGAGAATAGGCTGGCCTATCTTTGAACTCGATAGATTTGACGAACAGGAAAAACTACACTTGTCTTCGGTTGACCAACTATTCGTTTGTTCTGCGTGGGCAAGGCAGATATTATATGACAATGGTATCAATCCACCACTGGGAATTAAGGTAATTCCACTAGGCGTAGACAAGTCAATATTCTTTAAGGACGATGGCGCGATGCGCCAAAGGGCATATTGGACCAGGGAAAAGACTGTATTTATCAACGTAGGCAAGTGGGAGGTTCGTAAGGGGCACAATGAACTCCTAGAGGCTTTTAATAAGGCATTTACTCCAGAGGACAACGTCGAACTTTGGATGATGAATTCCAATCCTTTTATCGGCAATAGGAATGAGGAATGGAAGGGCAAGTATCTCTCATCCCCAATGGGAGAGAGTATCCGCCTACTACCACGCGTCGACTCGCAGCAGGAGCTTGCAGCAATATTTAATACAGTGGATTTCGGCGTATTCCCTGCCCACGCAGAGGGTTGGAACCTAGAGCCTCTTGAGCTTATGGCTTGTGGTGTGCCATCGGTTGTTACAAATTATTCGGGCCATACCGAGTATCTTAACGCAACAAATTCATTCCTAGTAGAGCCGATTGGTATGGAAGAAGCACACGAGGCTCCATGGTTTCACGGCCAAGGAAACTGGTGTAGATTCAACGTTGATGCTCTGGCGGATGCAATGAAGGCTGCAAGAGATTATAAGCAGAACGACCAAACTCATCTAGAGGCTGGTATCAAGGAAACTGTGGAGAAATTTACATGGGCAAACACCGTTAAACTAATCGAGGAAGCATTATGAGAGAACAAGAAATAGTAAGCAGGAGCACCTATCTTCTGGAAGTAGACAAGTAATGTCAACGTACGTAGTTACTTATGTCGATGGCAATGAGGAAAGAATAGAAGCTAGTTCGGATAATGTGGGCCAAGGCGTGTTAATATTGATTGGTGAGCCCTCTGTGATTATTCCGTTGCATCAAATCAAAAAGGTAAAGGTTTATGAATCAGCCACGTAGGCAAATGGTAGATATCCTAGAGGAAGTCAATCATCAACATGCGGACCCAGTGCTAGTTAAATGTCTAGGGGTTCATAATGAGGAGAACTGGATTGAATTTAATCTTGCAAACAACTATGACGAGTTCGATATTATCAGAATTGTTGAAGGAGCCGTTCAGGGCAGACCAAACAGCACTGACGATGGTCATTCCACAGACAAGACGGTGGAGCTTATTCGAAACTTCCCTGACCCCGACAACAAGATTGAGCTTATCAGACTCGGAAGATTCTTTAAGTCTCTTGAGGAACAAAAACAGGTATTTCTAGAGCTTGCCAATGAGGGAGAGTGGCTATTCATCGTAGATTGCGACGAATTCTATATGGATGGTGACATTGAAAAAGTTAGGAAAGCTATTAAGTCTCGTCCTTCAGCGAGCGAGATTATCCCCACCTTCCTCCATTTCTACAGAGATTTCTTTCATATCAAGGCTCCACATCCAGAATGGAAGCCTCAGCATCAGAGAATAATTCGATATAGAGATGGACTCAGGTATCATGCCCATCCGATTGCTACTGATGCGAATGGACAATGCACATATTTTTCTGGAGCCTATCAGCACTTGCGCTATACTATTCCAGGAGTCTGGATATTTCACTACGGACACGCGAAGGGAAAAGAATTCCATGCAATGAAGAAGGAATTTTACGATAGTGAGCTAAACAAATTTGGCGTGAAAGCCGAGATTGATGAGAAGTTTGTCGAATTTATAGAGGGAACCGAACGAACAGAAACTATACTTAAATATAGCGGACCGCACCCAGAAGTTCTAGCTGGTCACCCTCAGAGAAATGAAGCAAGCCCATACTATATTGTTACTTCTGGTGGTCTAACCCTACACAGGGAGAATTTTATGGATTGGAAGAGTAATTTTGTCTACGGAGAAAAAGAACTACCGAATATGGCAATCGAGATGATGGGCGAATGGAAGCAAACTGAGCCATTTTATAATGTACTGAGGGTCTAATGCCGCTGGCTGTGACGAGACGTTGGTTTTGATTGTTAATCGTCAATTCAATACGAGGTAGACAATGAATTTTAATGCAGATTTACATAGATGGGGCGGGATAGTTAGGGATTGGACTGAGAAGGATGTACTTCGTCTTCGCGGTCCATATGAGATTGAGTACTCCATTGCCAATTTGATGTCTCGCAGACTTTGGCATCTGTTAAAGACAAGCGGAACAAGAGCACTGGGGGCATCGACTCCTACACAGGCAGTCCAGATGGTACAAGCGGAGCTTAGTTCTATTTATCTAAGTGGGTGGCAAGTCGCCGCTGATGTAAATGGCGACATGTATCCTGACCAATCTCTCTACCCATGCGACAGAGTGCCCAAATTAATTAAGGCAATCAATAATGCACTTATCCGCCAGAGTCAGATTTCCTCGTCAAAGAATGAGGCAACGCCTCCTGACGGGTGGCTAGTTCCTATTGTAGCCGATGCTGAGGCTGGATTCGGCGGCGTACTTAATGCCTTCGAACTCACTAAAAAACTTATCGACGCTGGCGCTGCTGGCGTTCACTTCGAAGACCAACTCAGTAGTGAGAAGAAGTGTGGTCATCTCGGAGGAAAGGTATTAGTCCCTACCCAGGAGTTTATTGGAAAGCTTAAAGCCGCTAGGCTCGCGGCAGATGTTTGTGGGGTGCCGATGGTGATTATCGCACGTACGGATGCCAATAGCGCCAAGTTACTTACCAGTGATATTGATGAGCGAGATGCACAGTTCGTTAGAAAAGGAGAGAGAACTCCAGATGGATTCTATGTCTTCAACGGTGGGATTGATGCGGCCATAGCTCGTGGGCTAGCCTATGCACCTTATTCAGACTTACTATGGTGTGAGACTAGTACGCCGAGTCTTGAGGAGGCTCAAAAGTTTTCAGACGCAATTCGTAAACAATTCCCCGGCAAAATGCTCGCCTATAATTGCTCACCGTCGTTTAATTGGTCGAAACACTTAACTAAACAGGAATGCGCGGAGTTCCAAGATAAACTTTCAGCAATGGGGTACGCCTTCCAATTCATTACTCTCGCGGGATTTCACAGCTTGAATACAGCTATGTTCCAACTATCATCTGACTATAGAAGAAGAGGTATGGAATCTTACTCTCATCTTCAAGATGATGAATTCGAATTAAACAAGAGCTTCGGATTTGGAGCAGTCAAACACCAATCATTCGTGGGCACTGGATACTTTGACGATGTCCGAACTACCGCGACTGGTGGAGGAAGGGCTGGAGCCATGGCGGATAGTACGGAGGCAGAGCAATTTTAATGAAGGAAATCAACCTAACGGAAAACCCAGATGTATCAGTCATCGTTCCGGTATTTAACAATGCGAGATTTATCGCTCCCACTCTAGATTCGTTAGTCAAACAGTCGTATAAGAACTTCGAAATCATCGTTGTCAACGACGGTTCCACTGACGAGTCAGATAGAGTCCTCCAACATTTTAGCTTTGACCGCCGCCTAAAGGTAATTAATCAGGCTCACGCTGGCGTCGGGGACGCACTTAATACAGGGCATAGTGCGGCGCGTGGGAAATACATCACTTACTGTGCCCCTGGGAATGTTTACTATGAAACCTTTTTGCAAGTCATGTCTGTTACGATTGGAATAACCGAAAAGCAAAACCCGCCTATCAACTTTGTATATAGTGATTTTGAATTCCTTAATCCACAAGGAAGGGCCGTTCAGAGAATATCTCATAATACTACTGCTAATACAAAACAGAGATTAATGATGAGCTACGACATTGGATTCTCTCTAATGTATTCAAGGGAATTATGGGAGCAGACTGGTCCATATTGGGGAAAAGGCGCTGAGGATTATCAGTGGGCCATTAGGGCTGCTCAGTATGGAGAGTTCGGCCTAGTTTGTGCCGTACTGTCTGGACAGATTATTGGCAGTGCCACCCCAAATGATGAAGAGGCTATAAAGGAATGTATTGAGTTGGCAGCACAGCTATTTGCCGTAGAGGCAGAGTCTGTTGGTTAAACTCGTATGTATGACTCAGGTCTACAACCAAAATAGTCTAGTTGGTTGGGATGGAAAAACAAATATCTTACGCTTTATGGAGTCGGTTACTAAGTACTGCGATGGGCTTGTTGCCTTTGATGATGGCTCGACTGATGGGTCTCGCGACATAATCACCGACTGGAGCGGTGATTTTGAACTAGAAATACCATCCAACAAGGTTAACACTCCTAGCAGAGAAGGGTTCCACAGGGCTCGTGGGCTAGAGCATTGCAGGAGATTGGGGGCAGACTTTGTTCTTTGTTTAGACCCCGATGAAGTTTTTGAAGATAAGGCCGTCCGTGGAAGCTTAAGAGCACTTTGCGAAAATATGTTTGAGACTGATGGGATAAAGTTTTCTAGAAGAGACCTATGGAGAACGGACAGATATATAAGACTCGACAATGGATGGAGCGGAGGCGCAGGCGTTCGTTTATTCAAACTACATGATGATGTGGAATACAACGCAGACGCTGGTGTTAGGTCTCCTATAGCCCCAGATGGCCTCAAGAAAGTCTCTGAATCTATCCTCAGAATAATTCACTTCGGATACTCAACGGATGCAGATATTCTATTGAAGTACAAGAGGTTCAAGGCTCTAGGTGTAGATTTAATGGCACATATGGATGACTCAAGCGTGAGACTTTGTGATGCAGACCCCAAGTGGCTTAATACGACCCTTTCTGGCCCACACATAAAAGTGTATAATGAACAGATTAGGGGAATTCTAAGTTGAGGTAGGTATACAATGCGACGTATCAAATTTGTAATGAGCCTTTTTACTATCTTATGTCTAGCAATTGCGGTATCTATTCTTCCGCCAAATAGTATGCCAGTAGATAACAATATCCGTGCGTTTAATGCGACTTGTGTTATTAATACTCCCAATGGAGCAGTCGCCACGGGGTTTATTCTTGATACTGGATACATATTAACAGCAGGACATGCAGTCGACTTAAATATGAATGGTCTCATTTCTAAAAATGAAAGATACACAAAAGTCGAACTAAGAGATGGCACAGAGCTAATTGCCCGCGTTGTTTGTCTTGGGAAAAAGGATTTCGCAATCCTTGAGATAAATCGGCATCTACCATGGGGACTGACGGCGTCGAAGCGAGAACATAAATTTGGAGAAGAGATTTTTACTATCGGAGCTATGGCTGGATATGCCCTGCATTTGACAGATGGTAGAATAAGCAATCCCACTAACGGCTTTGCTAGAGCCTCCTGTTTCATTAGTGGTGGCAACAGTGGTGGTGCAATATTTGCGATGGATGGCACTCCGCTTGGAATAGTCGTTGCCGTTGGCACCAGACTAGGCTACAACAGTTTTAGAATCCCTATACCTATAGTTAGAAATGGTCAAAGGCGCATAATGACCGTCAGTGGTATGGTCCGGTCTGTTATAGAACTAAGTTCAATGTGTCTGTTTATTCCGATTGGAGACGTGCGCGCGGAGCTTGTTAGTAAAAATCTCCACAGTCTGCTTGATGTTTCACCTGAACCCGCCTTATTGGACTCTGCTAAAACACATGCTGAATGTGCCTTTAGAACCCTCTTCCTTATCTACATATTCATGGTGTTTATATTCTATGTCAGAACCCACCTATTCAATTAAAGTGTGCCTTAGATGCGATGAGCACATGCCGATTTACGAAAAAGTGTGCTACTGCCAAGGACCAGTAATCATAAAAATGGTTGAGGTTGACAAAAAAACACATTCGACCTATTATCAGCGTAGGAAGTTCATCTACAGTCTGAGGAGGGGCCAATGAAAATTTTAATTACAGGAGGCGCTGGATACATCGGTGACGCTGCGGTTGATTATCTACTTGGGCTTGGCGATGAAGTTACTGTATTCGATAGCTTATTGTATGGTGGTTCTTACATGCGTCGACACGAGAACCTTAAATTCGTTCGTGGAGACATTAGAGACTTGTCCGCAATTCAACCACTTATTAGAAGCCATGATTCCATTCTACACTTGGCTGCCATTGTTGGTGATGGCGCGTGTGCGATAGACCCAGAACTAACAACCCAAGTAAATGAGGTCTCCACCGGAAGAATAGCGGACCTGTGTGCGCTTTACGACAAGCGTATGGTGTTCGCTTCCACTTGCTCCGTTTATGGAGTCAACAATAGCCTGCTAACTGAGGATAGCCCAACTAATCCACTCAGTCTCTACGCAGGAACAAAATTAAAGGCCGAAGAGCACGTTCGCAGAGTCCCCAACCATTATATTTTCAGACTCGGTACACTCTTCGGTCTGTCTACACCGCACGCCAGATTACGTTGTGATTTGGTCGCAAATATCTTAACCTACAGAGCCATGACTGGCCAGACACTTAAGGTCTTCGGTGGCGAACAATGGCGTCCACTCCTGCACGTGAGGGACGCTGGAGAACTTATGGCCGTGGCGACGATTAGGATTCAGCAAAAGGATTGGGTCATTAAGCTGCCAGACTGTAGTTCACCCGGCACGTATATTTTGTCCTATAGAAACTACACTATGAGTGAACTGGCTGGGGTAATTCTTGCAATATGTGATTTACCAGCAAGTCAGATGAAAATTACCGATATGCCCTACGAGGACCAGA
>Ga0307380_10008190_pt1 | contig 13439 bp, 7 predicted proteins | sample UN3MG_FD_202239 | JGI IMG/M metagenome (GOLD analysis project Ga0307380, IMG submission 202239) | Soil microbial communities from Risofladan, Vaasa, Finland - UN-3 | ecosystem: Environmental > Terrestrial > Soil > Coastal area > Acid sulfate soil | place: Finland: Risofladan, Vaasa | collected... | reverse complement strand
TCGGCCCCGAAACCATGGAGGCCCGCCGGCTCGGCGAAATCCCCGGCCTGCTCGCCATGCGAATCGTTCTGATCGGTGTCTTGCCGGCGCTGGTCGGCATCGCGGGAGTCGTCGTCCTCGTGCTCCGGCGACGCTGAACCGTCTCGCAACCACGGTCCGCAACCGGGTAACGCAGGAGGCAGCAATGAAGTATTCGACGACGCTCGTTCTCGCGGCCATTGTGGTCCTCGCCGCCGCGCTCCTTTACGCCTTCCGCGACAGGTTGACCGGCGAGGTCCCTGCGCCGCCGGAACCCGCCCGGACGTTCGCTTTAATCGAGGACGCTTCCGCCGACGATGTCGAGACGCTAACGCTCCTTGCGCGCAGCCAAGGCGACCGGATGACAGAGCACCTCGTCCTGGTCCGGAAGGACGGAACCTGGCGCCTCGCAAAACCGGTGGACTATCCGGCCGACGATTGGCAGGCGCGGTCCCTTGCGCGCGCCGCCGTCGAGGCCAAGTATCGCCAGGCCATCGAGCCGGGCGCTCCGGACGCGCCGAGCCTCGCCGCCCTCGGCCTGGAGGAGCCCGCCTTTCGCGTAATCCTCTCCGTCAAAGCGACCGGCGAGCAGCCCGCCCGCACCATCACCATCGACGTCGGCAACAAGAGCGCCTTCGGCAACCACCTTTACGTCCGCACCGACCGGCCCGCCAAGACCGTGGTCCTCGAGTCGGCCGACCTCCTCGAGGAGGCCCGCAAACCCGTCGGCGAATACCGCCGGCGCAAACTCATGGACCTGGCGCGCGGCGACGTTGTCCGCATCGACCTGGAGCGCAAGGAAAGCCGCGTCCGCATCCAACGCGCCGAAGAAGGCGCCGACCGGTGGGTTCTCTCCGAACCCCTGACCGCTCGCGCCGACGGCGACGTGGTCTCCGGTCTTCTCGGCTCCGCCCTCGGCGTCCGCGCCGCCGAATTCATCGACGATGCGCCGAAGGACCTCGCCCGGTACGGCCTCGATGAGCCGCGCCTCTCCGTCACCCTCTGGAAGAAGGCTCCCGAGCCCGAAAAGGCCGAGCAGCCGCCCGAGGGCGAGGGTGACCCGGCCGGCGACGAGAAGCCGGAGGCCAGGCCCGAACCCGTCAAAGCCGTCACGTTGAAGTTCGGCTCCTGGGCCGACGTCAAGGACGAAACCGCCCACGTGACGACCGACGACGCCTGCGTCGTCAGCGCCGACGCCGAGACGTTCAAGGACCTCGACAAATCCGCCGCCGACATCCGCGACCAGCGCGTCCTGGCCGTCAGGAAAGACCAGGCCAAGCGCATTCATCTGAAAACAGAAGCGGGCGAGTTGGAACTGGCCAAGGTGGACGATGTGTGGAGGCTCACGGTCCCAGGCCGTCCGGAGATGCCCGCCGACTCCGACAGCGTGGACGGCCTCCTCGAGGAAGCCGCCGGCCTCAAGGTCGTCTATTTTCTCGCCGACCTGAAAGAAGAATTGCCCCAGGGCTTCGGCGAACCCCAGACCGAACTGCGCATCCAACTGGAGGGCGAAGCGGCGCCGCGCGGAATGGACGTGGGCGGCACCGCTGAATCCCGCACCCTCGTCCGCAACGTCCGCGAGGATTGGATCGGTCGCGTCAACGAAACGAATCTGGACTGGACCAACAAGGAATGGCTCGCCTACCGGAACAAGCAAATCCTGGCGTTCGACGCGAAACGGGCCACGCGCCTCACCGTCCAGACCCCCGACCGGACTCTCATTCTTGAGAAAAGCGAGGACACGTGGCGCCTCATCCGGCCCATCGAGGCCGAGCCGCGCGAATCGTTCGTCCCCGGCCTCCTCAAACAGTTGGAGAACCTGGTGTGCGAATCCTTCGTGGCCGCCACCAGCGACTTCAAATCCTACGGCCTCGAAACCGGCCAGGTCCTCTGCACCGTCACCCTGGGGCCGCCGGAGGAAGGTGCAAAACCCGAGGAAAAGGTTCTTCACCTCACCGTTCAAGACGACGGCTCGGTCCTCGGCCGCCTCCAGGGCGGCGACCTCGTCTTCAAGGCGCCCGACCGCCTTCTCTCCGACGTGGCTGCCGAGCCGCTCGCGCCGACGCTGACGGACGTGGCTTCCTACGACATCGACCGGCTGGAAATCGCCGCCGGGGAGGCCCGGATGCGCCTGGCCAAGGAGGACGGCAAATGGCAGCGCGTGGACGAGTCCGGCCAAACCGTCGGCGAGGCGGACGCCGCTGGCGACCTGGCCCCGGCGGGGCTGGCCACGGCCGTCGCGCGCCTCGTCGCCGCCCGCTGGGCCGCCTATGACGCCAAGGACCTCAAACAGTTCGGCCTCGAAGAGCCCGCCTTCCGCATCACGTTTGCCGCCAAGGAGGAAACCGTCACGCTCCTTGTCTCCGACACCCGTGTGCCGGAGAACGTCGCCGACCTCATCGAAGGAAAACCCCTCCGCTATGCAATGGTCGAAGGCGGCAAGCGCGTCGCCATCCTCGCCGGTCGGGATTTAAAGAGCATCCTCGATGCGACCGAGTCCCTCAAGAAGGCGGCTGAAAAGGAGTCGCCGTAGCGCAGGGGTTTACCCGCCGGCCTGTTGGGCGGGCTTGCCCGCCAGTCCCTTGGGCGGGTTTATCCCCCGCGGCCGTTTCTCCAAAGCCGCCGGCGCCAAAAAAGGACCGCGTGGTCGCCGCGGCGACCGAACGCGGTCCCCCGAACTCTCGCGATAGTATGGGATTGAGAGCAACGTCTTTAGTGAGGCATGATACGGTGATGTTATCCCAGGCTAAAAAGCGTTTAGTGAGGGGGATTCCCGCTATTCTGGCTGGCGGAGTCGCAGCGTACTTTAGCGGGCGGCTGACTGACTCTGTGGCGCTCGGCACTGCGTTTGTAGTAGTGGGTATATCCACGGGCGGGCTCTTGACTTGGGCTGCGGCCAGGCTCGCGGGCAGAAAATGGGATCGCGAGTATGTGCTAGCGCCCGTGGCGGGGTATTGTGCCGCCGGTGCCGCTACGCTGTGCCATGTGTCCCTAGGTTGGGAAGTCCCTTCTGTGTTGGTTTTGCTTGGTGCTTTTTCTGTGTTCTACGGGCTGCTAATGTGGCGGTTTGCACGACCGGGCGGGGAACCAAACCTCCGGTCCGAAACCCGGCGATGAGACCACAGGGCAGCACTACAAGTGGGCCGCCTGGAATCGCCTCGTGGCGGCTTACGGCGACGACAACGGTGAGCCGCGGGACCTCCTCGCCACCTGCCGTTACGATGGGCTCAATCGAAGGATCCAGAAAGTTGTTCAGGGTGACCCCGACGCGACCTATGATTACTACTACAACGGGTCGTGGCAGGTGCTGGAGACGCGGGAGGGCGCGGGCGCGCCGGAGAGCCTCCAGCCCAAGGTCCAGTACGTCTGGTCACAGCGTTACATCGATTCGCCCGTCCTGAGGGATCGCGACACGACGGGCAACGACGAACTGGACGAGACGCTGTATTATGCGACGGATGCGAATTTCAACGTCACGGCCCTCACCGACACAGGCGGCCGCCGTCAGGCGAGCAGGTCTCTGGCCACCTCGTCCGGCACGGCTGCATAATGGGCCAGTTCCATCGAGTACGTCGCCCGACCCTGGGTCAGACTGCGGACGGTGGTCGCGTAGCCGAACATGGTCGCCAAGGGCACCATGGCCGCGATAACCCGGGTCGTGCCACGCAGTTCCGTACCCGTGATGTCGGCCCGGTGGGCCATCAGATCGGCCGTCACATCCCCGAAATACTCATTCGGCGCGACTACCTGGAGCCGCATAATCGGCTCCAGCAGGCGGACGCCGACCTTTTCGACGGCCGCCCGGAGGGCCAGGCTTCCCGCCGCCTCAAACGCGATGTCCGACGAGTCCACCTCGTGGTATCGCCCATCGAGGATCGTGACCTTCACGCGGATAAGTGGATAGCCGGTTTCGATGCCTGCGGCGGCGGCCTCGCGAATGCCCTGCTTCACCGCGCGGATGAACTCGGTCGGGATCGCCCCGCCCTTGATGGCATTCTTAAACGTGACCGGTTCGGCCTCCATGTCGCCGCCGGCGGTCGGCTCGACGCGGATCTTGACCACCCCGTATTGACCGTGGCCACCGGTCTGGCGAATGAACCGGCCCTCGGCTTCGACGGTCTCGCGGATCGTCTCGCGGTAGGCGACGCGCGGCCGCCCCACCGCCGCGTCCACCTTGAAATCCCGCAGCATCCGGTTCTTCAACACTTCCAGGTGCAGTTCGCCCATGCCGGAGATGATGGTCTGGCCTGTGTCCGGGTCCACGCGGTACTCGAAGGTCGGGTCTTCTCGCGCGAGAATGTTGAGCGCTTCGCCGAGCCGTGCGCGGTCGTCGGCGGAGCGGGGCTCGATGGCCATCGAGATGACCGTCTTCAACACGCCGATCTTCTCCAGGCACACGGGGTGGCGGGTGTCGCAGATGGTCTCACCCGTCACCGATTCCCTGAGGCCGACGACCGCGATGATGTCGCCCGCCGAAACCCGGTCCTCTCGAATCCGCTCGTCCGCGTGCATCCGCCACAGGCGTTGGACGTTTTCCTTCTTGTTGCGGGTCGGATTGAGAACCCGCATGCCGGCCTTCAGGCGACCCCGATACACCCGGACCCAATGCAGGTCGCCGTGGGCATCCGAGGTGATCTTGAAGACCAGCCCGACGAACGGTTCCCCCGGGTCGGGCTTGACCATGACCTCTTTTGTTTCGCCGCGCTTCCCGACCGCGTGGCCCGTCACGGCCCCCACCTCCAACGGGCTGGGCAGATAGTCGTTGACGGCATCCATCAGCGGCTGGATGCCTTTGTTCCGAAGGGCCGCGCCGCACAAACAGGGCACCAACTTCGACCGGATGCAGCCGGTGCGGATGGCGGCCTTCAAATCCTCGGCGGCGACGCGATGATCTTCGAGGTATTTGTGCATCAGGTCGTCGTCCACTTCGGTCACCTGTTCGACGAGTTGCTCCCGGGCGGCCTCGGCGTCGGCCCGAAGTTCGTCGGGAACGTCGGCCTCCTCAACCCGTGCCCCGAGTTCGTCGGGGAAGTAAACGGCGCGCATGCGGACCACATCGACGACGCCGCGGAAATCGGCGCCCTGGCCGATGGGAATCTGGACCACCACCGTCCGCGGATGGAGCCGCTTGCGAATCTCCGAGACGACCCGTTCCCAATCCGCGCCGACGCGGTCGAGTTTGTTGATGAACGCGAGGCGCGCCACGCCGTAACGGTCCGCCTGCCGCCACACGGTTTCGCTTTGAGCCTCGACGCCTCCGACGCCGCAAAAAACCACGATGCAGCCGTCCAGGACCCGTAGCGAGCGCTCGACCTCGACCGTGAAGTCCACGTGGCCCGGCGTGTCGATGAGGTTGATGGTGTGACCTTTCCACGGCAGGGTCGTTGCCGCCAAATGAATCGTGATGCCGCGCTGCTGCTCTTCGGGGTCGAAGTCCATGACGGCGGTGCCGTCGTGGACCTCGCCCATCTTGTAGGTCTTGCCGGCGTAGAAGAGGACGCGCTCGGTGACCGTGGTCTTACCGGCGTCGATGTGCGCGGTGATGCCGATGTTTCGGATTTTTTCGAGCGATTCGGTGCTCATGGTTTCACGCAAGGAATCCGGCGCGCGCAGCGCGCGTGGCCGTTCCCTTCGGTTCTTCTTTGCCGCCTTTCTAGCCAAGGCGGCTGCATGTTTGGTCCCGATAGAGGCAAAGAAATCGGGACCTGCGACCCCGCGCCGACAGGTCCCGGCCGGATTACCACGCGAAGTGGGCGAAGGCCTTGTTGGCCTCGGCCATTCGGTGGATGTTCTCGCGTGTCTGGATCGCGGTCCCCTCCCTGCGGTAAGCCGCAACAAGTTCCTCGGCGAGGCGGTCGGCCACCGGCTTGCCCGACCGGCCCCGCACCGCCTGGAGAATCCATCGGGTCGCCAGGCCGAGCCTCCGCTTCTCGTTCACCTGCATCGGCACCTGATAGGTCGCCCCGCCGACGCGCTTGGAGCGGACCTCGATGCGCGGCTTGACGTTTTCAACCGCCTGGGTGAAGACGTCAAGGGGCTCGGCGTCCTTGACCCGATCGGCGATGATGTCCATCGCGCGGTAGAAAGCGCGCTGGGCCGTCGCTTTCTTGCCGTCCCACATCATCGAGTTGACGAACTTCTGGACGAGGTCGCTGCCGAACCTCGGGTCCCGCTTCAAGTGGGTATGGCCAGCGGTCCACTTCTTATAGGCCATTCTGATCTCCCGGCCATCGGATGTTCCGATTCGGCCTACTTGCTCTTCCTGCTCCCGTACTTGGAACGCCCCTGGCGGCGATTTTCCACGCCGAGCGTATCGAGCGTTCCGCGCACGATGTGGTAACGCACGCCCGGCAAGTCGCGCACGCGGCCGCCACGGACCAGCACGATCGAGTGTTCCTGAAGGTTATGGTCAATCCCGGGGATATAGGCCGTGACTTCCTTGCCGTTCGACAGGCGGACGCGCGCGATCTTCCGAAGCGCCGAGTTCGGCTTTTTCGGCGTCATTGTTCGGACGAGCGTGCACACGCCCCGCCGCTGCGGGCAGCGGCCCAGGGCCTGACTCTTGGTCTTGCGCCGCTGCCGCTTGCGCCCCTTTCGGACGAGTTGGTTAATGGTCGGCATTGCTCTGTCTCCGTTTCGGTGTATTGCGCTGGGCCTAGGGCTCCGGAAGAGGCTGCCGGACCTCGGAGCCGGAACCCAGTCCGACGGGCGCCTGCTCTTCAGCGACCACCTCGGCCAGGACCGGCGGCTCGGCATGGAGGCGAACCGTCGCCCCCAGATACGGCTTGAAACCGGTGCCGGCCGGGATGCGGTGTCCCAGGACGACGTTTTCCTTGAGTCCGAGAAGCGGGTCCACTCTGCCCGCCAGCGACGCCGAGGTCAAGACCTTGGTGGTCTCCTGGAAACTAGCCGCCGAGAGGAACGAATCGCTCTGGAGACTGGCTTTGGTGACGCCCAGGAGCATGGTCTGGGCGGTGGCGGGCTTGGGCCGGCGCTTCTTGGGCGCCGTGCCGCCGCCCTGCTCGGCAATGACCGACGCTTCCTCGAACTCGCTCTTCAGAACCAACTGGTCTTCCTCGAACTCCGTGTCGCCGGGGTCGGCAACCTTGACCATGCGGCTCAGGCGTTCGTTCTCGGCGCGGAACCTGAACTTGTCCACAACCTCTCCGGGGAGGAAATTCGCGTCGCCCGCCCGGTCTACGCGGACCTTGCGAAGCATCCGGCTCAGGATCGCCTCAACGTGCTTGTCGTTCGGCGAGACGTTCTGAGCGCGGTAAACGTTCTGGATCTCATGCAAGAGATACTTCTGGAGTTCCGCCTCGCCGGCGATGCGCAGGATGTCGTGAGGAACCAGCGGCCCGTCGGTCAGCAGGTCGCCGGCGTGAACGTGGTCGCCGGTGTGGACGCGCAGGTGCCGGTCGTGCGGGACGTAGTGCTCCTTCTCGATATCCGTCTCGGGGTTGCGGACGATAATGGTCATCTTGCCGCGCTTCTTTTCCTGCGACAGTTCCACGACGCCGTCGATCTCGCTCATGACGGCCGGCTCTTTGGGCTTGCGGGCCTCGAACAGTTCGGTGACGCGCGGCAGGCCGGCGGTGATGTCCTGGGTGCCGCCCACTTCCCTCGGCCGCCGCGCCAGAGTCCAGCCCGGCATGACCTTCTGGCCCTCCTTGACCTCAACGTAGGTGCGCGCGGGGATGTAGTGGAACTCGAGGATCTTGCCGTTCTTGTCCTCAATGATGATGCGCGGGTGGAGTTCGCCCTTGTGTTCGACGACCATTCTGCGTTTGTGGCCTGCGCGGTCCTCCTCGATGCGCATCGTCTCGCCCTCGACGAGGTCGGCGTATCGGGCGATGCCCTCCTCCTCGGCCAGGATCGGAGCCATGTGTGGGTCCCACCGACACAGGACGGCCCCGGCTTTGACCTTGGCGCCGTCCTTGACGAGCAGCGAGGCGCCGAGCGGCACGCCGAAGCGCTCCAGTTCCCGATCCTTGGCATCGACGACGAGAATCTCGCCGTTGCGCTTGAGACTGAGGGTGCGTTTACCTGTCTCATCACTGACGGGAATCGCTCGGATGTTGTGATGCTTGACGGCGCCGTCCCGGCCCGCGCGGTGTTCGCTCTGGAGGACGGCGCGGTGGGCGGTGCCGCCGATGTGGAACGTCCGCATCGTCAACTGCGTGCCCGGCTCGCCGATGGACTGGGCGGCGATGATGCCGACCGCCATCCCTTCCTCGACCAGCCGCCCGGTTGAAAGGTCCATGCCATAGCACTGGGCGCAGCATCCGAGAGGCGATTCGCACGTTAGGGGGCTGCGGACGCGGAGTCGGTCGATGCCGAGTTCCTCGATGCGCGCAGCCGCCTCGGCCGTAATGACCTCGCCGGTCCGCACGACGTCCTCGTCGGTAAGGGGATCGACGATATTCTGCGCAGCGATGCGGCCGACGATGGCCTCGGCAAGCGGCCGGTCCACTTCCGCGCCCTTGTACCAAACCTCCTTCTCGACGGAGTTCAACGTGCCGCAGTCTTCCTCGGTGACGATGACGTTCTGGGCCACGTCGGCCAGTTTGCGGGTGAGGTATCCGCTATCGGCCGTTTTGAGGGCGGTGTCGGCAAGGCCCTTGCGCGCCCCGTGAGTCGAGGAAAAATAGTCGAGGACGCTGAGGCCTTCGCGGAAGTTGGCCTTGATGGGGGTTTCGATAATGCGGCCGGAGGGCTTGGCCATCAGGCCGCGCATCCCCGCCAACTGGCGCACTTGGTCGATGTTGCCGCGCGCCCCCGAATGGGTCATCAGGAAGATGGGGTTGAGGTATGGCTTGCCGCCGCGTGTATCGCCTTCCAGTTCCTTCATCATCTCGGCCGTAACCTGCTCGCGGGCGTGAGTCCAGGCGTCGATGACCTGATTGTAGCGTTCGCCGTCGGTGATGGCGCCGGCCTCGTAGTTGTGGTTGATGCGGTCCACCTTTTTCTGGGTGGCTTCGAGAATCTTGCGTTTCTTTTCCACGGGGACGCGAAGGTCTTCAGTGGAGAACGAGAGGCCCGCCAGCGTGGACCACTTGAAGCCGAGTTCCTTGACTGCGTCGAGGACGTTGATGGTGGCGGCCCGGCCGAGCAGCCGGTAGCAGTCGTTGATGACGCGGCTCAAGGCATCCTGCATCATGGTAATATTGTAGAACGGAAGCCCTTTCGGGAGGACGTCGTTGAAGAGGATGCGTCCGACGGTTGTTTCGATGCGCCGGGATTCAGGCTCACTTTGGACGCCGTTATCGTCGGCCAGGGCCTTCCCCTCGGTCAGGCGGATGCGGATACGGGCCTGCAGGGCGACGACGCCGTGCGCGTGGGCCGCCATCGCTTCCTCGAAACTCGCAAAGGCCTTGCCCTCGCCCTTGAGGCCGGGGCGCACGATCGTCAGGTAGTAGCACCCGAGGACGACGTCCTGGCTGGGGCTCATGATCGGGCTGCCGTTGGCCGGGCTGAAAATGTTGTTCGTGCTCATCATCAGCACGCTCGCATCGACCTGGGCCTCGATCGAAAGCGGGAGGTGGACGGCCATCTGATCGCCGTCGAAGTCGGCGTTGAAGGCGCGGCAAACGAGGGGGTGGATCGTGATGGCGTTGCCTTCAATCAGGACCGGTTCGAACGCCTGGATGCCCATCCGGTGGAGCGTCGGCGCCCGGTTCAGCAGCACCGCGTGCTGGTGGGTGACCTCTTCGAGGATGTCCCAGACCTCCCGGTTCTGCCGCTCGAGCATCCGCTTGGCGCTTTTGATGGTATCGGCGTAGCCGAGTTCTTTCAGGCGGCGGATGATGAACGGCTGGTAGAGTTCCAGCGCGATTTTCTTGGGCAGGCCGCACTGGTGCAGTTTGAGTTCCGGCCCGATGACGATGACGCTCCGGGCGGAGTAATCGACGCGCTTGCCCAGGAGGTTCTCTCGGAAGCGGCCCTGCTTGCCCTTGATCATGTCGGTCAGGGACTTCAGCGGCCGGTTGCTCGATCCGAGGACGGGCCTGCGGCAGCGGGCGTTGTCGAAGAGGGCATCGACGGCGGCCTGGAGCATCCGCTTCTCGTTGCGGATAATCACCTCGGGCGCGTTCAGGTCCACCAGTTTCTTCAGGCGGTTGTTGCGGTTCATGATCCGCCGGTACAGGTCGTTCAGGTCGCTGGTGGCGAAGTTGCCCGAATCCAGGAGCACCAGCGGCCGGAGGTCCGGCGGAATGACCGGAATGACGTCCAGCACCATCCACTCGGGCTGGTTGCCGGACTCGCGAAGCGCCTCGGCCAGCCGCAACCGCTTCGTCAGGTTATTGATCTTCTGCCTGGACTTGGTCTTAGTCATCGCCTCACGCAGTTCCTGCGACAGCTTCGCCAGGTCCAGGCGCTGAAGCATCTTCTTGATCGCCTCGGCGCCCATGCCGGCGTCGAACTCCGAGCCGTACTGCTCAAGGGCCTCGCGGTACTCGTTCTCGGTCAGGAGTTGCTTCTCTTTGAGCGGCGTGGAACCCGGATCGACGACGACGAAGTCCTGGAAGTAGACGACCTTTTCAAGGTTCGAAACCTTCATGTCGAGCAGCGTCCCCAAGCGGCTCGGCATCGCCTTGAAGAACCAGATGTGGACGACGGGCGCGGCCAGGTTGATGTGGCCCATGCGTTTGCGGCGGACGCGGCTGTGGGTGACCTTGACGCCGCACCGGTCGCAGATCATCCCCTTGTGCTTCGTGCCCTTGTACTTGCCGCAGAAGCATTCCCAGTCGCGTTCGGGTCCGAAGATCCGCTCGCAGAAGAGGCCGTCCCGCTCCGCCCGATAGGTCCGGTAGTTGATGGTTTCGGGCTTCTTGACCTCGCCGAACGACCAGGAGCGGATGTCGTTCGGGCTGGCGAGCGAAATCCTCACGCTCCCGTAATCGTTGATTTTCTCATAGACGTTTTCAAACACCATAGCGAACCGGCTCCTCCATGCGCTGGATCGAGCACGCCTCTTCCCATACCATAAAAACTATCTCAATCACCCGTTTCGTGTGCCTCGGGCAACACCTGTTCGAGGCGTCCATCCAGCAGGGACCTGTCTGCCCGTGCACCGGGGGGTCCCGGCGCGCCGGGACCCGCGGCGCCCTTTTGAAGATAGTTTCAGAGCCGCTTCTTCTCCATCTGGATATTCAGACATAGGCCCTTGACCTCATTGCACAGCACGTCGAACGAGACGGGTGTTCCCGCTTCGAGGGTGTTGCGGCCCATGACCATGGACTCGTAGATCTTGGTGCGGCCCTCGACGTCGTCGCTCTTGACGGTCAGCATTTCCTGAAGCACGTAGGCGGCGCCGTATCCTTCGAGGGCCCAGACCTCCATCTCGCCGAACCGCTGGCCGCCCGAGCGCGCCTTGCCGCCGAGAGGCTGCTGCGTGATGAGGCTGTAGGGTCCGGTGGCCCGCGCGTGGACTTTGTCGTCCACCAGATGGTGAAGTTTCATCAGGTAGATGTAGCCGACCGTCACTTTCTGGGCGAACGGTTCACCGGTCCGGCCGTCGTAGAGGGTGATCTTGCCGTCGCGCGGCAGGCCGGCCTCTTCCAGAAGGTCGTGGATCGTGTCTTCCTTGCACCCGTTGAACACCGGCGAGACGGCCTGGAAGCCCATCGTCTTGGCCGCCCAGCCCAGGTGCGTCTCGAGGATCTGGCCGACGTTCATACGGCTCGGCACGCCGAGCGGATTCAGCAGGATCTCCACCGTCCGACCGTCCGGCAGGAACGGCATATCCTCGGCCGGGAGAATCCTCGCGACCACACCCTTGTTCCCGTGCCGACCGGCTACCTTGTCGCCGACCGACATCGCCCGCTTCGTCGCAACCCAGACCTTCACCATTTCCAGGACGCCGGTCGGCAGTTCGTCACCGCGCTTCAGCCGCGCCACTCGCCGCTCTTTCTCGTCTATCATCTCCTGAATCTTGGGCCACTCGCGGCGAACGATTTCACGGCCCTCGTCGAACGCCTGTGATCGCGTCTCGATCTTTTCGTAATCGAACCGCTCGGCCTGACCCACCAACTCCGCCAGATCCTCCGGCGCGCCGTACTCCAGGCCCGTCGCCGGATCAGCGATTTTCGTGTGCAGCGCCGCGTTAATCATGCCGACGAGGGACCTGAACGCCCCGGCGATTTGCTCGCCCATTTCCTTGTTGATGCGGCGTGCTTCGCGGCTGCGGCGGCGGCGCTCGGCGTCCGAGAGGTGGGCCACCCGGCTGAACTTCTCCGCCGCAATCACGATTCCTTCCGTGCCGCTCGGCACCGTCAGGCTGTCGTTCTTCACGTCTTCGCCGGCCCGGCCGAAGATCGCGTGCAGCAGTTTCTCTTCAGGCGAGAGTTCGGTCTTGGATTTCGGCGACACTTTGCCGGCGAGAATGTCACCCGGCCGGATGCGCGTGCCGACCCGGATGATGCCCTCCTCGTCCAGGTTCTGAAGTTGCCGCTCCGACACGTTCGGAATGTCGCGCGTGAACTCCTCGCGTCCCAGTTTCGTCTCGCGCACCTCCACGCTGAACTCGTCGATGTGGATGCTCGTGAAGCGGTCGTCCTTGAGCAGGTCCTCGCTGACGAGGATGGCGTCCTCAAAGTTGTATCCGTCCCAGGTCATGAAGGCGACCAGCACGTCGCGGCCGAGGGCGAGTTCGCCGTTCTTCGTGGCGGCCCCGTCGGCGATCACCTGGTCCGTTTTGACCTTCTGGCCGACGCGCACGATCGGCCGCTGGTTCAGGCAGGTCCGCTCGTTCAGACCGACGAATTTGCGAAGCGTGTACTCAGTCTCCCAGCCGTCGCGATTGCGGACGACGATGCGGCGAGCGTCCACGTAGGTGACCTCGCCAGCCTCCCTGGCCCGGACGACCATGCCGGAGTTCTCCGCCACCGGCTTTTCCATGCCCGTCGCGACGATAGGGGGTTCCGGTTTGAGAAGCGGCACGGCCTGGCGCTGCATATTCGAGCCCATCAGGGCCCGGTTCGCGTCGTCATGTTCCAGGAACGGAATCAGGCTGGCCGACACGCCGACCAACTGCTTCGGACTGACGTCGATGTATTCGACCTGGCCGGCCTTGACCGTCTTGAAGTCGCCGCCCACACGCGCCACGACCGACTCTGGCAAGATCTTCCCGTCCGGACCCGTGGGCACGTCGGCCGGCACCAGCGCGTACTCGATTTCCTCGTCGGCCCGCATGTAGCGGACCTCGTTGCTGACCCTGCCCTTCTCGACCTTTCGGTATGGCGTGACGACGAACCCGTACGGGTCCACCATCGCATAGATGCCCAACTGGGCGATCAGGCCGATGTTCGTCCCTTCGGGGGTTTCGATGGGGCAGATGCGGCCGTAGTGCGACGTGTGGACGTCGCGGACCTCGAAGCCGGCCCGTTTGCGGTTCAGGCCGCCCGGCCCCAGGGCGCTCA
>Ga0307380_10008187_pt1 | contig 13440 bp, 12 predicted proteins | sample UN3MG_FD_202239 | JGI IMG/M metagenome (GOLD analysis project Ga0307380, IMG submission 202239) | Soil microbial communities from Risofladan, Vaasa, Finland - UN-3 | ecosystem: Environmental > Terrestrial > Soil > Coastal area > Acid sulfate soil | place: Finland: Risofladan, Vaasa | collected... | reverse complement strand
GCAGGCCCGTCCAACTCCAGTTCACTTTGCCGGACTCGCGGATCTGCGAGAGAATGGACCGGACCGTGTTCGAGGGGATGGCAAAGCCCATGTCCCCGCCGATAAGCGCCGCGAGCGTCGTGACGCCGACGATCTCGCCGTCCGTGTTCACCAGCGGCCCGCCGGAGTTCCCGGGGCTGATGGCCGCATCCGTCTGCAGCCACAGGCTGTAATCGCTTTTCTCCGGCAGAAACCGGCGCGTGCACGAAACGATGCCGATGGAGACGCTGCGGCTGAGGCCCCACGGCGCACCCATCACCATGACAAAGTCACCATCCTTCAGGGCGTCCGAATCGCCGAGCACGGCAAAGGGGACCGGCTCAGTCTCCGCCGGAACCTTGAGGCGAAGCACCGCCAGGTCGGTGTCCTTGTCCGTCCCGACGACCTCGGCTTCCATGGCCCGCCCGTCGTAGAGGAGACAGCGGCACGCGACGGCCTTGTCCACGACGTGCCAGTTCGTCAGCACCTCGCCCTCGGGGCTCACGATGACCCCGCTGCCCGCCACTTCCTGGGACATCTTCTTGCCGGCCTCGTGCGTCTCGCGGATCGCCTTGATATAGACGACCGCCGGGAAGACCTTGTCCTTGGCCTGGCGGATGACCTCGCGGAAGTCCAGCCGTCCCAGACCTTCCTCCGCCGTCCGGGTCCCTGTGCTCCGGCATCCCGCCGCCGCCAAGGCCGCGATTCCCAAAACCAAAACCAGCCGTTTCATCTCTTCGGCGCCCCCTTCTTTTCGGTTCCTGCACCCATGATACCCGATGGCTCTGAAATATCGACCCTCTTTTTGTGGCCGCTTTCAAAATAGGTCGTCCCGATTCATCAAATCCGTTGACATTGCCGCTCCCCTGTGTTAATAGAAGGCGACCAGCAGGGCTGCAGGGGTTATCGAGGCAGTCGCCGCGGAGGTAAATGCGTGGCCAAATCCAGACGTCGCCGCAAAGTGGGCAGCAAAAAGAGACGAATGCGCCGAAAACGCCATAAGAAAAAATAACAGGCCGGCAATGCCTCCGCGCCGAAGCCGGCGCCCTTGCCACGCGCCCACAATACGCGGCGAGCCGCACGGTAGGCCTGCCCGCGGCCGCCTCGGTCGGCCTGGAGGAAATCCATGCCGCATCTCGGCGTGAACATCGATCACGTGGCCACGCTTCGCCAGGCGCGCCGGGGCGCCGAACCGGACCCCGTCTGGGCCGCCGCCGAAGCCGAACTCGCCGGCGCCCGCTGCATCACCCTCCACCTGCGCGAAGACCGCCGACACATCCAGGACCGCGACCTGCGGCTCCTGCGCGAAACCGTCCAGGTCAAGTTGAACCTCGAAATGGCCGTCACCGACGAGATGATTCGCATCGCATGCGACGTCCGGCCCGACCAGGCGACGCTCGTCCCCGAAGGCCGCGAGGAGATTACGACCGAAGGCGGCCTGGCCGTCGCAGGGGCCGAAGCGCGCATCGCCGACGCCGTCCGCCGCCTCCAGGAAGCGGGGATTATCGTCAGCCTCTTCGTTAATCCCGAACCGGCCCACGTCGAAGCCTACGCCGCAACCGGCGCCGAAGCGGTCGAGTTCCACACCGGCGACTATGCAAACGCCGCCGAGGGCGCCGAACGCGACAGCCGATTGGCCCGCGTCGTCGAATCCGCCCGCCTCGCCCGCGAGGCCGGCCTGGTGGTCCACGCCGGCCACGGCCTCAACTATGTGAACGTGCGGCCAGTCGCGCAGATTCCCGGCATGACGGAACTCAATATCGGCCACAGCATCATCAGCCGCGCCGTCTTCGTCGGCCTGCGCCGGGCCGTGCGCGAAATGGTCCGCCTTATCGAGCGCCCCGGCGCGTAGGGGGGCGGCGCGCGGAACGGGTCCTGCCCCAAATGTTGTGACCGTGCGGCGGCGGGGCCGCCGAGGCGCCCGAGGCAAAGGAGCAAGTGATGGACACGGCACATAAACTCCCCCGCTGGCGCGGCTTCAACCTGCTCGAAAAGTTCAACGCCGACAACAGCCGGCCCTTCCTGGAGTCCGACTTCGAGTGGATGAAGGCCTGGGGTTTCGACTTCGGCCGGCGGCGATGAGCAGCACTCGGGCGATCACGAACGGCGAGACCCCTCGACTCATCCGCCTTGGGCGGCCTCGCATTCGCCGACACATTCGGGTATCCTTGCAGTTGAGGAACAGGACACGTCGCAGGGAGGAAGTGGTTCCGAGAACACCCTTTAAGGAGGACATGCCATGGCGCTTCAGGTGACCCAAGTGGACGTGTGGGCGGCAAGCATTGAAGATCGGCCCGGAGGCGCGGCCGAAAAACTGGACGCGCTGGCCGGGGCGGGCGCGAGCCTCGAGTTCGCCATCGCCCGCCGCGCGCCCGACAAGCCCGGTACGGGCGTCCTCTTCGTGACGCCCATCGAGGGCGGAAAACAGGCGGCCGCCGCCGAAGCCGCCGGATTCGCCGCCGCCGACAGCCTCCATTCGGTCCGCATCGAAGGGCCGGACGAACCCGGACTCGGCGCCCGCATCACGCGGGCACTCGCCGACGCGAAAATCAACCTTCGCGGCCTCTCGGCCGCCGCCATCGGCCACCGGTGCGTCTGTTACCTCGCCCTCGACTCCGCCGCCGACGCCGCCAACGCCGCCGAGATTCTGAAAAAGATGTAACCGGCTCCGGTAAATGCAGCACCCGCCCCACGGGTCATTCCGTCTGGCCCCCGGGACATGCCTTTCGGCCCTGTAATGTTTTTGACACGTGCCACGCCTGATGGTAGGATAACCTGCGGCTTAACGCAGAGGCCTCATCAGCGCAACCAGGAACCACAGGGGCCGCAATTTCCGCAAAGCCCGGGGCAGCGACCATGGGGCTCACAACACTCGAAACCGGCACGAGCGCCCGCGAATCGCTTCTGAGCGCCTACAGCGACCTCCTCCGGGCAAACCCGGATCTCGACCGATCTCTGGTAAGTTTCCAAGCCAATAAGCACGAGCCTTTCTACCGATGGTTCAAGTACAAGGAGGGGTTCTCGTCCCGCCTTGTAACGTATTTTCTCAACAAGTTCGGCAACAAGCCGGGCGTTTTGCTCGACCCCTTTGCCGGGGCCGGCGCAGCCCTGTTTGCTTCCCGCGACCTCGGTTGGGACGCCATAGGAATAGAGATTTTGCCTGTAGGGTTCTTCGGCATAACGGCCAGACTCTCTGCCGAAAAGGTTGACCCCGAGCACTTTGCCAACCATGTTCGGACGCTGAAGGAAACACCGCTTCTGGACCATTTCAACGCAGCCTACGCTTTCCCCCACATTTCCATTACGGAAGGGGCCTTTTCTCCTCAAACCGAAAAGGAAATGGCCGGGTTCCTCGCGTATTGCGAGAAAGAGATAGACGACCCGCACGTTCGGAATCTGTTTAAGTTCGCATGCTTCTGCATCCTCGAGGAGATAAGTTACACACGCAAGGATGGGCAGTACTTGAGGTGGGACTACAGAAGCCGAAGAAATCGCGTGAAGGGCAAGTTCTCCAAGGGCGAGATTCCACCCTTTGGCGAGGCCATCCGGCAAAAGCTCGAGCGCATAGCGGAAGACTTGCTCGCAAACGGGCTGTTCCTTGGAAAGAGCCGGGCCCCCGGCGTCTTGGACATCCGCGAGGGTTCGTGCCTTAAAATTCTCCCCGAGACGCGAGCCCGGTCCATCGACTTTGTCATTACCTCTCCTCCCTATTGCAACCGCTACGATTATACCCGAACCTATGCGCTCGAACTCGCCTTCCTGGGTTACTCCAACGGTGACGTGAAATATCTAAGGCAAGAGATGTTGTCCTGCACCGTCGAAAACAAGGAAAAGAAAGAGCAACTTAGGAAAAGCTACGCCGCCAAGCGGCAACTGGAGCGTTTTCGCGCCATCGAAAGGGTATTCGAGGGGCAAGAAGCACTCCAGGAAACGTTAGCAGCCCTTGATTTGCACAAGCAGAACGGCGGCCTCAACAACACCAACATTGCGCGAATGGTCAAAAACTATTTCTACGAAATGTGTTTCGTCGTCTGCGAATTAGCACGGGTTCTGCGCTCCGGCGGCAAAGTGATCATGGTTAATGACAACGTGCGATATGCCGGTGAGGAGATTCCCGTGGACCTCATCCTTTCTGACTTCGCAGCGGCCTTCGACCTAAAGGTCAGGCACATCTGGACGTTGCCTCGTGGCAAGGGCAACAGCAGTCAACAAATGGGGACTCACGGCCGCCGCGAACTACGCAAATGCGTTTACGTCTGGGAAAAATGAACCGGCTCCGAACGCCCCGTGCGCCGCGCCTGTGCCGCAAGGAATCCCTCGAAAACGGATGGGAGACTTCCCTTTGACCAAAAAAGCGAAACGCCGTGTTGATAAACACCTGCTGGAGGCGTTAACCAAGGCGTATACGGCAAGAGCGCGGCTTTTCCATAACGGCGTCCTGGCGAGCAAGGTAGATCTGCTCATTGCCGAGATCGGCGCCATCTCGCCGCAGACCTTGAAGTGGAACCTAAAAGACCTTTGCATCACTTCCTCTGCCTTCAAGCGGGTCAAACAATCGGGCGCCCGGCCACACCAGATTTTTGTCCATCCCAAGGTGGTGCAGAACAGGCCTCATCTGGTGGCGTATTACAGAAACCTGGCTGCCCTCTCACAAAAGGGAATCGGCCAAATTCTGTTCTCTACGAGCCGGTACGAATCGCGGCGGGCGGGAACCATGCCCGCGCCCGAGGCAAAAAGGCTATGCCGTATCTTGAACAAAATCCTGTGCGGCGTGATAGACTCCATGCCTGAGTACGACGTGTCGGTAAGTCGCAAGGCCATACTCGCAGAAATAGGCGCTCAACTTCAAGGCACCTGGGCCAATCTCGTCGGGCAAGGTGCGGCCAAGGCGGTTGAGAAAATTATCTGCGAGCACCTCGAAGATAATGATCTCGGCGAGCAAACCGGTCGGCGGGAATGCCGGCTCAAGAACGGCTGGCGCATCATCTTTGCCTCTGAACCGGATGTGGCCTTCCTCGACTCCAAGGGGGTAAAGCGAATTGCAATCGAGATCAAGGGCAGCCTCGATATCGCAGGCGCGCAAACGAGGTATGGCGAGGCGCTGAAATCGTTTCGAAAACAACTCGCCGAAAACCCGCGCTGCCACACCATTTACCTCGCATCGTGTTTTACCGACGCGGTCATCGACCAGATCAGGACCGACGGACAGGTACGGGCATGGTTCAACTTGACGTCCATCCTTTCCGACGAGGCCGAGCGACGCCTGTTTCTCGACCAGGTCTTCCACATCGTCAAAACGCCGGGATGAACGGCGTTGATCAGGAGTTCCGGGGACACCTCTAACCGCCCGCGTCAAGGGCATCCCGGTTCCGCATTTTTACCCGCCGTAGTCCCGGCGTGCCGCACTCCGCGTTCTCCCTCCCCCGTTTTCCACTGCCATTTTGGCAGTCTGGGGCCGACGGACGCATGGAGCCGGGCCGATGGAAAGGGCGGAAACGCGCCTGCGTATGCATCATCACATCGGCATGCATAAGGGGTAAAAAGGGGGTCAAAAAGCGCCAATTTGCATCCAATTCCGACCAAAAAGTGAAAAAAAGTCGAAAAAAGCGCTCGATTCGGCCTTGCCCATCTTAACGTTTCGGCCCTCAATCCCCCTTGGCGCTAGTGCCAGGCCCGATTTGGCCTCCAAAATCGGCCAAATCGGCCCAAATTCCACCCCAAATCGCCCGCCAACATATCGGCCATGCGCAATATGTGTGCGCGCCAAACGCCTGGGGCCGGTCGCCACCGAAGCCCGCCACAGGCAGGTAAACCTCGGCGGAGATGGGAGCGAGCGGCCTGCCGCCAGCGGCGGCCCGGCCCACCCCGGCCGTGGGCCTTTTCGGGCAGGCCGAAGCCGGTTTTGTTGCGTGCGTGGCCGGCGGCCGTATAATTGAGGTCAGGAAGGATGGGCCGCTCATGGCGGAAAACGAACGGCAAACGGTCGTCGGGGACCTGCACCTGAGCGTGTATCTCAGGCCGCTCCATCCGGAGTTTTTCACGATTCGGGCGCGACGGGCGTTCAAGCAGGGCACCTTCGAGGCGGAGGTCTGGCTCCTGGACACCGGCCACGTCATTTCTTTCATCGACGGTGAACAGGTCGTGACCGAAGTGGTCGCGCCGCGCGACCTGCGGTTGCCGAGGCGAGGTCTGATCCGCGAGGCCAACGTCGCGGGCGAGAGGGAGCAGCGCGTCGAAGCGCGCGGGCCGATTGTCTATCGCACGGTGTATCACGTGGACGCCCAAGACCCCGCCACGTATCGCAGGGAGGTGGAGGAACTTCTGGCGGGCGCGCAGCAGGGGCACTTGTTCGTGGAGGGCCCGCGCGACCTGGGCCGCCGGGTGTTTTCTTATGCACTTCCCGAACTGCGGGTCCGCAGCCTTCTGGTCCACACGTGGCACGGGTTCCCGGCCGAGAGCACTATCCTGAAGACCCAGACACTGATTGAAGAGGCGCGAAGGTGAGAAGCATGAGGCCGGCGATTCTGGCGGGGCTGTTGGCGCTTTGCCTGAGCGGTTCGGCCTCTCCCGGCGTCCAAATGGGGGTCGTCGAGGAAAGCAAAGAGACGGAACACGCGCGGCTCAAGGCGAGAGCCGAGGTGCGTTTCAAGGCCGGCATGAAGGCCCTGGCCGCAGGGGATACCGGCCGGGCGGTGCGGACGCTCCTTTCGGTCGTCCGGATGAGTAGGATGCGCATCGATTCGCCGTACCCCGAGATGGCCTTCAATCAACTCAAGGTGCTGACCGGGCGGGCGGCGAAGGAATTGGCCGTCGCCCGTGAATTGCTGGCCGGAGAGGACCTGGAGGCGGGTTTGAAGGAACTGAAGCGGATTGTGCGGACGTATTCGGGCCTTTGGCCTGCGAAGCAGGCGGGGCGGCTGCTGCGGGGACTCAAGAGCGATCCGGGATTCCGCGGGGCGCTGCTCGCTGAGAGTCTGGCCGAGGACCTCCGGGAGGCTCAGGCCCTTGAAGAGGAGGCTGAGGCGATCCTCCATCCCTCGCCGGCGCCCGAGACCGAAGACACCGGTGCCGAAACGCCCGACGAGGACACAGGCGCCGACGCCGGCGCCCGCAAGGAGATGGCGGAGGATGAGCGGCAGGCGGAGCGTCTGGAACGGCTCGCGGAGGCATACGAGATCTACGGGCGTGTCCGCGATCTGGGTGGCGAGACGGCGCCGGCTCAGGAGGCGGCAGCCGCGATTGAGCGCCTCGAAAAGGATGCTGCGCTCATGGCCCGCATCCGCGAAATCAAGGCCGAGCGCGAGGCGAGCGAGTGGCTCGGCCTGGCGATGAATTATCTCGGCGCCGGCCGTCTGGATTTGGCCCGCGAGCAGTGTGAAAAGATCCTCTCGGAGTATCCTGAGACGTCGGAGGCCGCCGAGGCCGCCCGCCTGCTCGAGGAGATGAAGTAGTTACATGGTCCCCCCTGCCGCTCGCCACGTCGAGTCGCCCGTGGCGACCCGCGTTAGACTTCCCCCAAGCGTTCTTTCCAGGAGAGGAGATGGCCCGATGATGCGCGATGACGTGCTCGAGACCCTTTGTGACGTTGGAATCGTTCCGGTGGTCCGGGCCGACTCGGCGTAGCCGGGCTTTGCCATGCGCCGGGTGCCATCCCGGCGCGCCGGGACTTGCAGTCCGTGCCGCTGGATCGCACGGGTTGACCATCGCCGGGGCCTGTCAGACCTGCCTCCGTGTCGGTGGGAAGACTTGAGATACCGGCCGCGGTATGTCAGAATGCCCTCCGGCAAGACCGCACAGCCCGCAAGGCTCCGATATGAAACGCTACCCCGCTCTCGAACGCACGTCCGCGCCGAACTGGGAAGGCCTCATCGCCAACCTCCGACGCCAGGGCACGCCCGACCGCGCGTATCACCTGGAACTGTTCCAGGATACCGAGATCGCCGACGCCATCGCCGACCGCTACGACCTTCTGGCCGACTTGGACCCGTCGGACCCGTACTACGCCCAGCGCCGCGAGATGGCGATCCAGCGGTTCTGCGGATTCGATTACGTGTGCGCCCGGCTGGGTGGCATGGACTGGGCGCTGCGGTGGCAGACGGTGCCCGACACGGCCCACCTGGCCCACGACGGCGGCCGCGGGTTCATAGACGAGCACCGCGGGCCCATCGCGAGTTGGGACGATTTTGAGGCGTACCCATGGCCCGACCCGGCGGTGCCTGCCGCGACACGCGAACTCGAGTGGTACGAGGCCAACCTGCCCGACGACATGTGTGTTCTGGCGCGAGACGTCGGGCACTTTGCCGAGCTCCTGTGCTGGCTCATGGGGTATGAGACGCTCTGTTATTCCCTGTACGACGCGCCCGACTTGGTCGAGGCGATCGCCGCGCGGCTGCTGGAGACCGACCGCGTCCAGACGAGCCGCCTCCTGGAGTTCGACCGCGTCAAGGCCGTCTTTGCGAGCGACGACATGGGTTTCAAGACGGGCCTGCTGATCTCGCCCGACGACACGCGGCGGTTGGGCCTGGCGAACCACAAGGTCCTGGCCGCCATGGCCCACGCCGCCGGGCGGCCCTACCTGTTGCACTCGTGCGGCAACCTTCGGGACATCATCGACGACCTGCTGGACGACGTGCGGATCGATGCGAAGCACAGTTTTGAGGATACCATCGAGGACGTCTGCGAGGTCAAGGCGACGTACGGCCAACGGATCGCGCTTCTGGGCGGCATCGACGTCGACTTCCTGTGCCGGTCCACCGAGGCCGCCATTCGCCAGCGCGTCCGCCGCACCCTCGACGTCTGCCAGCCGGGCGGCGGGTATTGCCTGGGCACCGGCAACTCGGTGGCCAACTACGTGCCGCTCGAAAACTACCTCGCGATGCTCGACGAAGGATGGCTGTATGGACAATGAGCGATTTCGGATTGCGCGGTCAACACAGCCACCCGCGCGGCGCTCGTGCCCACTAGAATCCCAGCATACCCACGTCCGCTCAGAAGGGGGCCCTGCCATGAAGCGAGCGCGTTTTTCCGTTCTGCTGACCTGTGTGCTTTCCCTTTGTCTTGTCTCAGCGACGGCTGAGTCGCCTGAGAATCTTCCCGCGCCGCCCGGCCCGACTGCGTTTTCGGCCATCGTCAGCGGGGTGAGGGACGGGGACACGCTGGAGGTCGTGCGGGAGGGCCAAAAGGTCAGGCTGCGCCTGTTTGACGTGGCCTGCCCCGAACTCGATGAAAGGAACGGTGAGCGTGCGCGGCAGATTACGGCGAGAACGGTCGGCCAAACGCCCGTCTGGATTTTCCCCTCCGGGCGACGCGCCACCGACGCTCACGGCAGGATGCTGGTGCGGGTCTGGACGCAGAAGGGCTGGCTCTCTGACGTGCTCATCAAGGCGGGCGCAGCAACGCGGTACGTGGATCCCGACGAGCCCACGGTCTATATCACGCGGGCGGGCAGCAAGTACCACCGGGAGGGCTGTGAGCACCTGCGAGAGAGCAGGATTCCGATCAGCCTGCCGATCGCAAAAGAGCAAGGCTACGAGCCGTGCAGCCGATGCGGACCACCGTAGCCTAATGCGTGGCGCTGCTGGACAGCAGCGCGCCGGGCCCGAGCGACAAGGAGTCGGACGGCCATTCGGAGGCCGAACGAGGGCTTGCGACGTTGCGCCGAGGCGAGTAACATCCATGGAAAAGGCTCGCGACGGTCGGGGGCAGAATGGCATATGGAAAATCCCGGATGAAAGCGCTCCCGACCGATTCGGGGGGTGACGCCGTGGAACAAAGAACTGGAGCGGCATCCTCGAAAGCGGCTGGTTGGTCCACGGTGGCCTTCGGGGTATCTCTGCTGGCATCAACCGTTGCGGGCACGGTGCTCTTTGATGCGTGCATAATTGACCTGCTTGCCATAGTAGTTGTGGTCCTTTCATTTTACGTCCTTTCTGGCAGCCGGAAAGCCGCCAAGTGGCTTAGCTGGATCATGGTCGCGTACGCCCTTGTGTGGGCAATCATGATAGTAGGCAGCTCGTTGACGCCGTGGCGGATCACGGTAGGAGGACGACCGGTTCCGGAACCCGTGTTGCCATGGGCGTTAGGGTTCATAGCCGCTGTTGGCATTTGGGCTGTCATCAACTTCTTCCTCTTGAGGCGCGCCATCACACAAGCCAGGGAAGCGGGTGTCCCTCCCGAAAACGCTATCCGGCCATGAAACCGATGTGAACGCCCTTGCAGACAAGGGATGTAGGTCCTCGTACAACAAGGCAGACGGCGTCGCCGGTGCGGAAAGTTACCTCGCCGCGTCGGATGCCTGACCGGTCTGCCGGACCCGGCCGGCGGCGAAAACAAGGCTGTACCTGGCAGGGCTGACGACTCCCTGTCACAGTAGCCGCGGCCTGCTGGTTGACATCCCCTGGCCTCATCTCTCCACGCGCATACCGGAGATTCCCTGACGGCCCTGTCCGGGTGTGACTCTTTTTAATGGCGCGGGCGTACGCCCGCGCTACCGCCCCGCCCTCCACGGCGGGTCTGCGCTGCGCTCCGACAAGCGGGGCGGCTAACGCCGTGGTGGACCCGACACGCAGGGGATAATGTGGTCACCCCCCCCTCCCCCCCGTCCAGGGGCAATTTATCTTGATGATAGCGGTCTTAAATATCCGATAGGTCTGAAGGACGGCAGGGGGGTCCACTCGTGGATGTCGTCCAGTGTGCTGGGAGGCCCCGGGATGGCATCCCCAATCACCTGTCGGAAGAACGGGCTTCGGCTCCACTGTTTCGTGGCAGGCGCCGTGCCGATGGCGGCCTATCTGCTCGATTGGGCTTCCCCTGTCTGGATAGTGATGTGCCTTTCGGCGGCGTCGCTGGTTTCGGTTCGCCTCGCCGTGGTTGCCCGCCTTTACGACTTTTTCAAGACACCGAAGAATCGCGCGGACGCGGAGTTTCATTACGGTGTCCATCGGTTCAACGAGGCGGTGCGGGTCGGCCTGCTTGGTTTAGGGTTGGGGCTGCTGCTGACCGGCTATCCCTTCGGTTGGCTTCCGATTTTGGCGGCGTCGGCCACGGCGCTTCTGGAAGCGGCGACGGGGTTTTCCGTGACGGCGCTCATTTACGCCGGGGCCATAGCGCTGGTGGGTCGCCTGGCGTCGGCCAAGCCGAAGCCCTTTGAACCCACCGCTGGCCGGTTGAACCCCGATTGCCTCATCTGCCGCGCACTCGGCCGCGCCCCGTACCAGCGATGCCGGTGGTGCCGCCTGCCAAGTGTCCGGTGGTGCTGCGGTCTCCAGGCGTCCATGCTCCTGATGCTCCTGCTGGTGATTGCCTTTCTGCTCGACTCTCCCCTGGGGCCGTTCGTGACCAAGGTGCTGGTTGCGATGAGCATCCTGGCGGTGGTGGCGTTGGGTCTGGCGATTAATCGGCAGACGGACGACCTGGTTTCAGCGCTGGACGACTCGTTCGAGAAGGGGGAGCGCAAGGCGAGGCGCTGCGCGTTTCTGAAGCGTTTGGCGGCGGCGCACTCGGTCGAAGCGGCCGCGCAGACGACCGTGGATTACGTCGGCAAAGCGGTGGGGGCGCGGCGAATCAGTGTGATGATTGCCGAGGAAGGGGTGCTTCGGATTGTGGCCTCGCGGGGACTTCCGCTGCACATCGCCGAGAAGGTCGAGGTGCCGCTCGATAAACGGATTTGTGGCCGCGTGTTTTCGACCGGCCGAGCCGTTCTGTTCCACGACGTGATGACCGAGATGCCGGCCCTTGCGTTGGGTCTTGAGGGAGCGGGCGCGTCGGCCTCGCTTCCGCTCATCACGGCGCCCATGGGCGCCAACGGAGACAAAGTCGGTTGTATCAATGTGACCGATAAGCCCGAGCGGGCGTTCTCCGAATCCGACACCGACGAGATGGAGTTTGTCGCGGAGGCGACGGCCATCAGCCTGGCGGGCCAGTTGGCGCACCGCCAGTTGGAAAAGGCCAACTATGACACGATCCGGGCGCTGGCGCTGGCGATGGAGGCAAAGGACCCGTGCACGCACGGCCACTCGCTTCGGGTCCAGGCCTGGTGCGCGGCCATCGGCCGCGAACTCGGCTTCGGAAAGAAACGCCTGCAGGCCCTGTCCTGTGCCGCCGAGTTGCACGACATCGGCAAACTGGCCATCCCCGATGGGATTCTTCAGGCCGAACGTCCCTTGACCGACGCCGAGTGGGTCCTCATTCGCCAGCATCCGTCCCGCGGCGTCCAACTGATCGAACACATCGGCTTTCTGAAATTGACGAAACCCATCATGCTCTACCACCACGAGCGGATCGACGGCGGCGGGTATCCGGAGGGCCGCTCGGGCGATGAGATTCCGCTGGAGTCCAGGATTCTGGCCGTCGTGGACTCCTACGATGCGATGACCAGCGCGCGGCCGTATCGGCCCGCGCTCACGCACGAGGTGGCGGCGGCGGAACTCAGGCGGTGCGGGGGGGCCCAGTTCGATGCCGGTTGTGTCGAGATGTTCCTGGGGCTGCTGAGCAAGGAAGACGCCGCGTCGGTCCCGATAAACATCGGGGCCGAACGGCAACCGTGATCCCGGCGCGCCGGGACCGAAGGCAGCCCATGCCATGTCATTCCGACCGAATCCCGATAAAATCGGGATGAGTGGAGGAATCTCGCCGTTAATTTTTGCTATTGCCCTCTAGGCCCCTCTACAATGGGCGCGCAACGAGGGCCTTTGCCGTGCGCCAATATTATGTCTATATCATGACTAACCGTTCCGGAACGCTTTACACCGGCGTCACCAACAACCTTGAGCGCCGGGTGTATGAACACAAACACGGCCTGTTGCCCGGCTTCACCAAGAAGTACAACATCGACCGCCTGGTTTACTTTGAAGCGACGCCGGAGGTGACCGCGGCCATCGCCCGGGAGAAGCAGATTAAGCGGTGGCGGCGCGAGAAAAAGGTGGCCCTCATTGAATCGATGAACCGAAACTGGAAAGACCTCAGCGCCGACTGGTTCGGCGATTCTCGGCTGACTTCTGAACCGTGGTGAGACGTCGGGGATAGTAACGGCGAGACCCCTCGACTTCGCTCGGGGTGACAAAATGGGGGGCTTAATGGACCGAATTCACTGGCCGGAAGGTGACCCGGTCGCAAAGGGTTTCGCTTTTTCTCTCGACAGGAGGATGTCCGGCGCAACGTAGAACGGCTGCGCCTTGGTCGGCGTCGGGAGGTTGGTGGTTTTTGGCACGTAGCCGGGCTTGCCTGCCCTGGCATCGCTGGCGTGGGCCAATTGCACCACGTCGAAACCTTTTGGCATACCCTTGCCATAGCGGAACGCCACGGCGCGCTATGGAGCCCCGTCCTGATATTTGCCTCCCAATCTGAATAGACGCGGAATTGATTTCACGGCTGGCGGGAAAGGGCCGAACTCGGCCTCGGATGCAGCCGGCGATTGGCGCTCCT
>Ga0307380_10008185_pt1 | contig 13442 bp, 8 predicted proteins | sample UN3MG_FD_202239 | JGI IMG/M metagenome (GOLD analysis project Ga0307380, IMG submission 202239) | Soil microbial communities from Risofladan, Vaasa, Finland - UN-3 | ecosystem: Environmental > Terrestrial > Soil > Coastal area > Acid sulfate soil | place: Finland: Risofladan, Vaasa | collected... | reverse complement strand
GGCCTTCGGCGTGCATTCGTTCTCGTCGTCATGCATCTCAAGAGCCGCACGATCCTGTTGGCCGAGGCGACCTTCTCGCCTCCAGAGCTTACCACCGCTCTGTTCCGGCCGCAACCCTCAACGTCCGCGCTGGTTGCAGCCAGCCACACCTGGAGCGTGCTGCCTTCCCTGCCCGTGATCGGTTTCTGGACCCTACGCGTACCGCCGAGCGGCGTGACGCCCGTGAGTTAGAGCCCTGCCTCGGGCCATCCGACGCTGGAACCGTGCAGCGTCCGCGCGCCTCGGCTCGCCCCGCACCGTCCACGGAAACCTTCTCGGCCCGCCCACGAAGGAAAACAGCAACCCGCAGGCAAGGCAAGCAGCGTCTCGATTTCGTGCGACGGGTTTTCGGACACTACGCGATGCTGAGCGGGTGTTGTTTTGAGGTGTGGGAGCGGGGAAGGTGATGGGGTGTAAGAGGCATAGGAGAAGGTGGTCGGCGCGGGCCGGCATCAGAAACCAAGCTGCATCGCGATAGTCTCGTGAATCTTCTCTGTCAGCTCTGCAGGCAAGTCAACGGTGATCTCGCGGGTGCGGCCGTAGCGTCCTTTCGAGAGAACCCTGCAGCGCAGCAGGGAGTACATGTCGAGCTCATCCAAGAGGTCGCCGAATGCCCTGCCGCTCAGCAGATATCAGGGCTGTTGCTACGGCTTCACGCCCTCCATGCCCAGGTCGAGGCCCTGCCTCTGCCCGGCGGTGTTCGCGCAGTGGACCGCGAGGGTGTTCCTCCCGCTCTTCAGGAGGCGGGCGGCTTCGCCGTCGAGGGGGATGCTGGCGTAGCCGCCTCGCGCCCCATCGTGCGCCTCGGCCACGAGGGTCCCGTTGAGGTAGACCCTCGCCACCTGGCCCTTCTCGCTGCGGAGCTTGAGGCGGAGCGCTGTGTAGCTGGGTTCGGCAAGGGCGAAGGTCCGACGAAGCAGGATGTCGCGGGTCGTCCACTCCGTGCCTTTGCCCTTGCCTGCGTGCATCGGGCCGGGAGCGTTCGCCCAGGCTGAATCGTCGAAGCCGGGTGTGAACCAGTCCTTCGGCAGGGTCGGCGGGGTATCGCCCTTGCCCAGTTGGAGCGCCTTCCAGGTCTGCGGCGTCTTCTCGGAGATCTCGGCGATCGTCGTCCACATGGCCGGCACGCGAGGTGGCCCGTCCCGCTCCAGCATGTCTTTGGCCTGCTGGCCGTAGAAATGCCAGTACTGCCACGTGTAGTCGCGCAGCGTGGACCACGCCTCGTAGTACTTGCGCCCCTCTTCCACCCACCGATCGTTGGCGGCCAGGAGCTTCTGGACGTCGGCCAGCTCGGGGCAGTCCTTGCCCAGCAGGCGCTCAAGGGATTTGAGCAACTCGGACGCCCTGTAAACGTCGCCCTCGCGAATGTGGTTCTCAACGGCGCGGAGGGTCAGCTCGACGCTTCGCTTCTGCCGCTTCGCGGCCTCGGCCAGTTGGTTGGCGTGCCGGTCGCCGACGAGCCCCGCGAGGGAGGCATCGAGTTCCTTCCACTTCCGCTGCTCGAAGAGCGTGCGGGCCTTTTCGAGCGGAGCAGGGAGCTTGCCGCCGAACACGCTCGACCCCGCGCCGAGGATGCGCAGGGATTTGAGGGGCATGGCGTAGACGAGGCCGATGCCGCCGGTTGTGAACTCGATGCCGCACCAGGTATAGTGGCCGGGCGTGCGGCCGCTGAGGTTCTCGGCGTTCGGCTGGCAGATGAGGCCGCCGTCGTGCGTGCGCGCCAGGTCGTAGTACCACCGCTGGTGATCCAGGAAGGTGCGGAAGCTCTTCTCGCCCGCGTGGACCGCCGCGAGCGGCCCCCAGAAGATCGAGAAGTAGCAGCCCGTGTGGCCCTCCTCGCGGTAGGGGTAGCTGGCCGCGACCGAACGGCTGAACTCCCCGACGGTATCCGGGTGGCCGCCGAGGAGCTGGAACACCACAGCTCCCAGTGCGTTCTTGCCGTTGCCGCTGTCGCCCCGCCACGGCGAGTGGTCCCCGTAGGGGATCCAGCCCTTGCCCGCGAACTTCTCGAAGAAGGTCACCGAACGCTGCATCGCCGCCTCATCCACCGCGACGCCGCACTCCTTCGTGAGGATGAGGGCCATGAGGCAGGTGAGGCCGACCTGGTTCACCGCCCCGTAGCCGTCCCAGGGGCTGCTGTGGCCCCAGGAGCCGCAGCGCATCATGCCGAGCGTGAGCAGCTTCGACACCTTCTCGAGCTGCGGCAGCACCGTGCGGTCACCTGTCGCGAGATAGTACTCGGCCAGGAAGAGGCCGCAGTAGCCGGCGGGCCAGTTGTTCAGCCCCACCTTCGCATACGACTGCTCGCTCAGCCAGTAGGCGGCTCGGCGAGCGTTGTCGAGGTATCGCGCGTCGTTGGAGGCGAGGAAGAGCAGGCCCGAGTACATCGTGGGCATGCCCAGCTCGCCCTGCATGTGGCCGTCTGGATACTGCTCAGCGGCCAGGCGCGCGCAGGCCTCGGTGAGAATCTTCGCCGACTTCGCGCAGCCGAACGGCCAGGTGGTGCTGTAGGAGCCCATCACCCGCAGCCCGAGGGTCCCCGTCTTCTCCTCGCCGTCCCGCTCCAGGAGGAGCGTGAGCTTGCCCGCCTTCGCGGCCGTCTCGCTCTCGGTGATGGCATTGCCCAGGGCGACGCGGGGGTCCTGGCCTTCTGCAAACTCTGCGCCATTCGCGCCAAGAAGGACGTCGCCGGGCTGGAGCACGCCGTCAGCGGGCGAGCCGGGCGCGATGTCCACGATGTGGATCCTGTGCCCCTCCACCCAGCCTCGGGCGCCAGTGGGGCCGAGATTCACCTGGCGCCCCTTCGAGACGGCGTGGGGCGACCAGGTGACGGCGCGCCCCCGCGCGGCGGCGGGGAAGAGGAGGGCCGCGGCCATCCACAGGAGGGCCGTCCTCACGGGTCTGCGTCGGGCCATCGCGTCTCCTCTCTACTTCCCGGGCTTCTTGGCCTCGATTTGTTCGACGGCGGCCGCGGCCGCCTTGCGGAGGCGCTCGTCGTCGTTCTGTGCGGCGAGCGTCTTCAGCACGGGAAGGGCGGCCGCCGCGTCCTTGCCGAGCTTGCCCAGGGCCGTGGCGGCTCGATGGCGTGTGCCCTGGTCGTCGGACTTCAGCAGCCCCGTCAGGAGCGACACGGCCTTCTCGGCCTCGCCCACGCCCGCCAGGATTTCGGCCACGCGGTCAATGGACATCCACATTCCCTCGCCCGGGTGCTCCAGCATGTAGACGAGGGCGGGGACGGCCGGCTTGCAGTCCTTTGCGTATCGCCCGAACACGCCCATCGCGTGTCGCCTTACGCTCCAGCCCGTGTCGGGAACCATCACGGCATTGATGGCCCCCTGGAGGAGGATGTCCTTGTCCTTCGTCACCTGCGGCAGGGCGGTCATGGCGCTCTCGCGGACCCATTCGTCCTTGTCTTTGAGCAGCTCGACGAGAGGGCGCGCTGCGGGCTCGGCGTCGGGGCCGATTCGGCCCAGGGCGGTGGCAGCACCGTCGCGCACCCACGGCTCCTTGTCCTTCAGTGCCTCGATGAGCGCGGGCACGGCGTCCTTGGCCTGTTCCTTCAGAGCGGCCAAGGCGTCGGTCGCGCCGCGGCGGACCCTCCAGTCCTTGTCCTTCAGCGCTTTGATGAGGGCGGGGGCGACTTCGGGGCCCTTCTTTGCCAGCGCCTTCGCAGCATCGAGCCGCTGATCGGGGATCTCCGCGCCCAACTCCTTGACGAGTTGGCTCACGCTCTTGTCGGGCGCGGCCGCTCGGGCGCAGCCGAGGGTGGTCATCGCGGCGAGCGCCGCGGCAACAAGCACTCTCATCGTGGGGTCTCCTTCATCTGCTCTTCACCCGTGCGGCGCGGAGGCCGACGTCGAGGGTGTTGCCTCGGCCCTTCGTGGCGCAGACGGCGATCACGTTCTCGCCCTTCTTCAGCAGCTCGACCGCCTTGTCCCTGAGGACGACTGGGGTGTAGGTGGCATTCGGGGTGCTCGCGACGTCGAGGACCCGGAACCCGTTGAGGTAGACCTGGGTCTCCGGCGGGCAGTCCATCACGAGGCTTAACTGGGCGTAGCTCGTGTCCTTCAGGCGGAACGTCCTCCGCAAGACGATGTTGGCTTTGTCCCAGATGGTTCCCTTTCCCCTGCCGGGAGAGAAGGGCTCCTTGCCTGCCTTCCAGCCCGAGGCATCGAAGCCGGGCAGGTACCAGCCCATGAGCGCCTTGGCGAGCGGGGCGTCGTCGGCCGGCGCGTCCCACTGCAAATGGCGCCATCCGACCTCCAGCTCGAGGCTCCCTGCATCGGGCTCCCGGGCCGGCTCCTTGGGCGGTGGCGGGGCGCCCTCCGACGAGGCGACAAGCGTCTCCCATTCGAGCTTCGGCTCCTCGGCCGGCGGGTCGGCAGCGGCTAGGGCCTTGGCGGCGAGCGCCGCGTAGTGGCCCTTGCCGCTCTTGGCCAGGCTCTGCATGCGGCGCCACTCGTTGGGCCGCCTGGCGTAACCGCCGAGCGCCTGGTAGTACTCCTTGGCCACTTCGGCCTGCGCCGCGACGGCCTCGGCGTCGAGCGCCTTGGCAAGCTCGGCCATCTTCGGCCGCTCCTCGCCGAGCAGGCGCTTGAGCGCCGCGAGTTGCTCCGAGGCGAGGAAGAGGTCGCCCTTCGCGATGTTCTCGGCGATGGCCTTCTCCGTGGCGGCGACGCCTTGCTCCATTCTCTCGTAGGCGGCCAACAGCCCCTTCGCCCACGCCGTCTCAGCCGCCGAGAGGCCGGGCTTCTTGAGGAACGCCTGGAGGAAGGCGGCGCACTCACGCCACTTCTTCGCATTCCAGAGGGCCTGTGCCTCGCGGAGCGACGCGGGCGGTCGCTTCGAGAAGACGCCCTTCTCGCCGCCGAGCATCCGCAGGCCACGCCCGGGCAGGGCGTAGAGCAGGGCCATCCCCCCCGTTGTCCACTGCGGCCCCCACTGCGTGTAGGTGCCGGGCGTGCGGCCGGAGAGGTTCTCGGGGTTGGGCTGGCACACGATGCCGCTGTCGGCTGTCCGCGCGAGGTCGTAGTACCACGTCTGCTCGTCGGCGAACGTGCGGAACATCGCCTTTGGCGCCCGAATCGCGCCCGGCGGCCCCCAGAGGAAGCTGAAGAAGGCGCCCGTGTGGCCCTCCTCGCGGCATTTGTACGACGCGGCCACCGTCTCGGCGAAGTCGGCCACGGCCTTCGGGTACGTGCCGAGCAGGTCGAAGGCCACCGCGGCCGAACCGTTCTTGCCGTTGCCGCTGTTGCCGCGCCACGGGCAGTGGTCGCCGTAGGGCACCCAGCCCTTGCCCGCGAACTTCACGAAGAACTCGCTCGAGCGGCGCATCGCCTCGGGGTCAACCGCCACGCCGGCCTCCTGGAACAGGGCGAGCGAGATGAAGCACATCAGCCCGATCTGGTTCACCGCGCCGTAGCCGTCCCACGGCATGCGATGGCCCCAGCTTCCGCACAGCATCTGGCCGGCGGCGGTGGCCTTGGCGAGCGCCTGGAGCTTGGGCAGCGCCGTGGGGTCGCCCGTGGCCAGGCAGTACTCGCCCAGGAGCATGCCCGCGAAGCTTCGCGACCAGCCCTGGTAGCCCGAGATCAGCGGGTCCTCGAGCACGCGGTAGGCCGTGCGGCGAATGACGTCGAGATAGCCCAGGTCGCCCGAGGCGAGCAGCAGGAGGGCGTTGAACTCCCTGTGGCCGGTCGTGCCCGCGTCGGGCCGCGAGCGCTCGGCGACGAAGCGGCACGCCTCGGCGAGGATGGCCTGCGACTTCTTGCACTCGAACGGCCACGTGGCGCTGTAGGGGCCGAGCACGCGGAGCGGGACGCGGACGCGCTGCTTCGCCCCGTCGCGCAGGACCTCAAGCTCCAGCACGCCGCTGCCTGCCTCGGCCTGCGTGACGGCGCGCCCGACGGCCACGCGGGGATCGTCCTCCTGGCCAAAGGCAGCGCCCGCAACGCCCGTGAGGATGTCCCACTCGCGCAGCAGGCCGCGGGCCGACGTGTTGGGGTGTGTGCCCTTCACGAGGAGGAGGTCCCTGCACACGTAGCCCCAGGCGCCTGTCGGCCCGAGGTTCACCGGCAGGTCGTGCCGGCGGATGTAGGGGACGACGTAGTGGAACTGCCTGTCGGTGTCGTCCTTTGCCTCCGGCGGCGCCGTGTGGCCCGCAGTACAAAGCCCAAGCCAGGTTGATACGACGAGGGAAAACACCTGACCGCCTTTCACGATACAGTCCTTTCTCTCTGACCAGTCCCTCGCGCGCGCTCCAGCGGCCTGCCCTCTGCCAGAGCTTCCCGGAGGGATTTGGCTGTCGGCTGACTCTCCTTGTTGAAGCTGGGAAACAGCGTATCCCTATGCGGGGTCGCTGTCAAGAGAGCTCGGAACCTGCTGGGCGTGCGGCCTCGGGACTTTGGGCGATGACCGCCCCTCTCCCCCATCGGAGAGGGGCGTCACATCAGATGACTCCCCAAGGTGAACAACATGACAGGACAGAAACCACTGAAGAGCTTTGCCGCTGGTGGTGTAAGAGCGGCGATTTGGGAAAACGAGATCCGCGTGAACGGGTCCACGAAGACCGTTTTGAAGGCATCCGTCGACCGAAGGTACAAGGACAAAGACGGCAGCTGGAAGTCGACAACCAGTTTCAGTAGGAACGAGATACCGCTGGCCATCTACTGCCTGACCCAGGCATTCGAGGCCATCATCGAAGAAGAGAAGGGTGATGGCAACGGAAACGGCAGCAACGGCGCGGCAGAGGAAGTGGTCGAGTAGACCAGGCACGAACGGCTTCCGGTGTTTTGAGGAAGCCGTTTTCTTCCTCTTTCAGGGTGATCGAGATGGATGTCACGCATCACGCGGAACAAGCAGCTAGGGCAGCATGGGCTGACGAGATTGAGCGAGCTGTTGACAACGTGAAACGAACGAAGTGGGACAAGTGGATGAGGCGGGAGTGGCACAAGGCAGCTTCACGCAGGCGATGGTCAGCGGACAGGAAGGCAAGGTGGCTGGATTGGCGGGAGCAGCATTCCCGTGGGGGAGCCCGAGACGAAGCTGGCCACCCCGAACGTGCCTCCGTCGCGCCACCGAAGGTGTGGGTCAGAGGACATGTCCCGAAGGAGTTCCTGGACTGGGTCGAGAGGCACTGGAGCCATCGCAACGAGACCAAGGCGATGCTGAGCGAGTGCTGCTTTGAGGTGTGGGAGCGGGGAGGGTGACGGGGTGGAAGGGGCGCAGACACAGGAGTGGTGAACGTCACGCCGCGCAGACTCAGCTGGCATGCTTGCGACTGCACCCGAGGGGCGGCTACAATGGCGGATCAGAAGTGCTGGCCAACGGGGTCGGCCAGAGTCGAACGGTGAGTATCGGCTAAAGGCAGATAGGAGACGACACCCGTGAGAGACGAGCCCATCGGACGCAGGCAGTTCCTTCGGGGCTCCATGGCCGCCATGGCCGTTGCCGGCGGGGCGCTGGCCGCGCCGAGCACGCCACAGCCCGACATCCTGTTCCTCATGCCCGACCAGATGCGGGGGGACTGCTTGTCCGTCCTCGGCCACCCGGTCGTCCGCACCCCGACCATGGACCAACTGGCCGAGGACGGCGTGCTCTTCCGCCGCGCCTACGCTGCCGTCCCCTCCTGCGTGCCGGCCCGGTTCGCCCTCCTGACCGGCCTCTTCCCCCAGACGAGCGGCGTGGTGGGCTTCCGCACCAAGACGATCACCACCCCCACCATGCCCCAGCTCCTGAAGAAGGCCGGTTACACCACGGCGCTCGTGGGACGCAACATGCATCAAGGCAATGCCGCAGGCAAGGCCCTTGGCTACGACATCGACATCCCCGGCTCCACCTACGTAGACAACGACCTATACGACAAGGAGTTCCGCGCCGCCCACCCTGAGACGGGCGGCATCAAGAAGTTCATCGCCAAGATCGGAGCCACCTACAACCACTGGCAGGCCGCGCCCTGGCCGCTGGAGAACCAGTGGCACCCCACCACCTGGACCGTCACGAAATCGCGGGACGTCCTGGCCAAGGCGGCCCTGGGGACACCCCTGTTCCTCACGGCCTCCTTCTACGCCCCACACCCGCCGCTCGTGCCGCCGCCGAAGCACTACGACCACTACTACGACAGCAAGGCCCTGCCGAAACCCGCTCGCGGGGACTGGGTGGACTGGGATACCATCACCCCCAAGGGCCGCGACGGCGGCCACCGCGTGCTGCTCGAGGGCGAAACGCTGCGGAAGGCCCAGGCCGGCTACTTCGGGCTCATCGAGCACCTCGACACGGAGATCGCCCCGCTCATCGCCGAGTTCAAGACCCGCAGCGAGAAGGCCGGCCGCCCCTGGTGCATCGTCCTCTCCACCGACCACGGCGAGATGCTCGGCGACCACGGCTACTTCCGCAAGTGCGAGCCGCTGGAAGGCTCGGCCAACATCCCCTTCATCATCGCAGGGTCCAAAGACCTCGGCTTCCTCCCCGGGCGCCGCTCCAACGAGCCGGTGGCGCTGGAGGACCTGTTGCCCACGTTCGTCGAGTTGGCCGGCGGCCCAGCCCCGGACGTGGACGGCATCAGCCTCGTGCCCGTCATGCGGGGCACGAGCCGCGAGGTGCGCGAGTGGTATCACTTCGAGCACAGCCCCTGCTACAGCCGCGAGCAGGCCTTCCACGCCCTCGCCGACGGACGCTACAAGTACATCTGGCGCCCCACCAGCGGCAAGGAGCACCTGTTCGACCTGGAGCAGGATCCCCACGAGGAACGCGACCTGGCCCCACACGCGGGCGCCCGAGCGTTGCTGGAGAAGTGGCGCGGTGTCCTCATCGAGCGCCTCAAGCCCCGCCCCGAGGGCTTCTCGGACGGCACCAAGCTCATCCCCGGCCGCCCCTACGACGCCATCAACCCTGGCATCCCCCGGGGAACGACGTCGTTCGACCGCTGACAGGAAGATGGGCAGAGATCGCTGCGTAGGAAGCGATGAGCTGCCTTGACACAGGGGAAGTCCGGGGATAGCCTACTCCTCGGGCTCGACCAGGAGCAGTCGTCTGTATCGTCGGCTCGGCTGTCGCCGGGCCGCAGGAGTGGACCCTGACAGGAAGAGAGGAAGACCATGCGAAGTCGTAGCCTCGGAGTCGCGATCCTTCAGGCACTCTCGTTCGGCCTTGTGGTCGCACCGGCTGTGGCCCGCGCAGAGGTGAAGCTGCCACCCGCCATCAGCAGCCACATGGTGCTCCAGCGCGAGATGCCCGTACCCATCTGGGGCACGGCCGCTCCGGGCGAGAAGGTGACCGTGGCCTTTCAGGGCCAGGAGAAGTCCACCACGGCCGACAAGGACGGCAAGTGGCTCGTGAAGCTCGACCCGCTGAAGGTCAGCGGGCCCGACAAGCTCACCGTGGCCGGGACCAACACCCTCACACTCGACGATGTGCTGGTCGGCGAGGTATGGGTCGGCTCGGGCCAGTCGAACATGGCGGGCGGGGTGGCAGGCTACACGAAGAACGACGAGGTGCTGGCCGAGATGGCGGAGGGAACTTATCCCCGCCTGCGTCTCCTCAAGAGCCGCAGCGCCGGCTGGCAGGAGGCCACGCCCGCGAACATCAAGGGCTTCTCGGCGCTTCTTTTCTCCTTTGGGCTGCCGCTGCACAAGGACATCGACGTGCCGCTGGGCCTGATGGTGGGCGCCGTCGGCGGCACGCCGTCGGGCTACTGGCTCAGCGAAGATGCCTACAACGCCGACGCGGCCTGCAAGGAGGTCGTCGAGAGATTCGCCGCCACGCACCCCTTCGAGGACATGGAGAAAAGGTACAAAGAAGACCTGGCGAAGTGGGAGAAGGACGAGGCAGAGGCCAAGCAGGCAGGCAAGAAGGCACCGCGCCAGCCACCCCCGCCGCAGAAGCCCGGCGACTGCCGCGGCAAGCTCGGCAACCTCTACGAGGCCCATATCCGGCCCTTCATCCCCTACGCCATCCGCGGCGTGCTCTGGGACCAGGGCGAGAGCGGCACGGCCATCCATGGGATCGACCAGTGCACGCTCATGGGCGCGCTCATCCGCGGCTGGCGCAAGGAGTGGGGGCAGGGCGACTTCCCCTTCCTCTACATCCAGAAGCCCAGCGGCGGCGGATGCGCCTGGGACCCTGCCGACCCCGTGACGGCGAAGGCCGACAAGTTCGCCCCGCTGCCGGCCGCCGTGCCGAACACGAACGACGGCCTCTACGTGGAGAACCACGTCCGAATCATGCAGCACCCGAACACCGCCATGGTAACCAGCACCGACCTGGGGGCTGGCATCCACCCGGTCAACAAGTCGGGCTACGGGGCGCGCGCCGCCCGCGTGGCCCTCGGCATGGTCTACGGCCGGAAGGTCGAAGTCTACGGCCCGGTCTACCAGGCGTACAAGGTCGAGGCCGACAAGGTCCGCATCACGTTCACCCACGTCGGACAAGGGCTGGCCTTCCGCCACGCCGACGCCGTGAAGGGCTTCGCGCTGGCGGGCGAGGATAAGGTCTTCCACTGGGCCGACGCCGTCATCGGCGGCGACGCGGCCGTCGTCTCCAGCGGCAAGGTGCCGAACCCGGTCGCCGTGCGCTACGGCTGGGGGCGGACGCACCCCTGGGCCAACCTGTTCAACAAGGACGGGCTGCCGGCTCTTCCGTTCCGAACGGACGCGTGGTGAGGACCGCGAACCTGCAGGAGGCCCGAGTGGACATGAGACTGGAGAAGCGCCGGATCGCCCTCCTCATCACGGGCGGCTACCACGAGCACGAGTTCTGGTTCCCCTACTACCGATTCAGGGAGGAGGGAGCCGAGGTCGTTGTAGGTGGCCCGGTGGCGGGCATCGTATATGGCGAAGGGCGCCATGGGACGGACGGGCTCCCAGCGCAGGTGACGCACACCGTGGAGCAGGTGGCAGCTATGGAGATCGATGCGCTCTACCTGCCGGGCGGCATCTACAGCCCACTGGCGCTTCGGGCTCATCGCCCGACGCTCGAGCTGGTCCGCAAGGCGATGGAGCGTGAGACTCCGGTCGCGGCCATCTGCCACGCCCAGTGGATCCTGGTCTCTGCGGGCGTCGTCGAGGGGCGACGGCTCACGTGTCCCCCCGACATGGCCGACGATGTGAGGAACGCCGGTGGAGTCTACGTTGAGGAGCGATGCGTCCGTGATGGGAACCTGATCACTGCGGTCTACTTCGCCTACCTGCCTGAGCACTTTCGCGTGCTGATCCCGGCGATACTGGAAACCACGCCTCACTGACTTGCGCGTGGTCCTTTCCCGACGAGCTCTCGGAACGCCCGGCCTGGACTCAGATGCCAAGCTGCATGGCGATGGCCTCGTGGATCTTCTCTGTCAGCTCCGCGGGCAGGTCAACGCTGATCTCGCGGGTGCGGCCGTAGCGTCCCTTCGAGAGAACTCTGCACCGCAGCAGCGAATACATGTCGAGCTCGCCCAGGAGGTCGCCGAAGGCCCTGCCGCTCAATGGCCGCAGGTCAGCCCTGGCGCAGACTGCCTTGTAGCTATCGTAGGCTTCGCTCGTGCCAATAGGCATGTCCTTGGCCTTGCGGCTGGCCTGGATCACGGCTGCCATGGCTGCCTGGAGCTGGCACGGTGCGGTGCGGATGAGAATCAGATAGCGGTCACGATCCAACTCGGTGTCAGCCCTATCAACAAGGTTGAGGGTGATGTTGCTGCCCGCCTTCTCAGCCAGGTAGGCGCTTCTGGCTAGCAGCGCAACGGCCTGGCGGGCATCACCGTGTTCCCGGCTGGCCATGGCTGCAATCTTCTCGATCACGCCTGGCTCCAGAGCATTGGCGACCAGAGCCTTCTCGACCCGGATGCGGAGGATGTGCTGGAGGTCAAGAGCATCATAGGGCTCGAAGATGAGCTCGTTGAGCTTGAGGAAGGACTTGACGCGAGGATCGAGGTGAGTTGGCCAATCGAGCCTGTTCGAGGCGAAGACGAGAATCAGCTTCGCCCTGATGCGTTGCGGTAGCCTTCGCACCAGGAAGGTCATGAACGCGTCCTTGTCCCGACGTATGTTGTCCACCTCATCGATGAACAAGACCAGGTAGCCATCGTAGCGTGCGAGACCCGCCTCGATGCGCTGCATCATCTCATCCAGGGAGAGGCCCTTGCGGTAGCGCTTGCTCGCGTCGAGCAGGCAGGCGAGATCATTCAGGGCACGGAAGCACGATCTCGGCGTTGAGAGGTCGAGATGCTCATGGCGAAACCTGATGCCCTTGTCCCGGCACATGTCAGCGAGCAGGCCGAGGAAATACAGTGTTGTGAGGGTCTTCCCAGTGCCTGTCTTGCCCCAGATCGCGAGGTGCACTGGATGGTCTGAACGAAGCACTGGAGCGAGATGAGAGCCGAACTCCTTGATTTCAGCATCCCGGACATTGGCGTTGAAAATCTCCTCGAGCACCTCAAGTTGCTCGGGCCTGATGAGCTGCTCGTCATCGAGGAACCGCCTATTCTTGACGACCGCATGCTGCATCATGTGCTGAATCTGGCCCACAATCTTGGATCTGACGTTGGATGTTTCCACTGGAAAATCACCTCCATCCGCGCTTTTCAACCGACATTCACACCTCCACTGGAAGCGGTACTATATAAAGCTGTCGGTTGTCAGTGGGAGTAGTTTTCCAGTGGAACTTGGCCGGGCAGCTTGGGAGATGTCCTTGGCTGCTGCCTTGCGGGCCATGCTGGGCCTCGCAGGGGGAGTGGAGTTTATGCGTCAGGTTTCATGGGCATGGGCGTCGTGTTACTGCTTCACCACTGGGGAGTGGTAACCGCTTTCCGATACGGATAGCCTTCAATACTGAAAATAATGGAGAAGAGACTACTCTACTACTACTCCACCAGTTTCCATCGGAAATCTACTCCCACTGACCGCGGGCCATGCGGGACACGGCGTTGGCCCCGGTGCCAGGCGTTCCGGAAGGGCTGGCTTCCAGCCTCAGCATCGAGGCCGCGATTCCTTGCCATATGGAAAACAAGTCGTATCGGGCCACGTGGCCCCTGTGGCAGGACGTCCCGTGCGGGACATGATGTGCGGGATGGGCCTGCTGACTAGCTCGTCGATGCCTGCTGGCACATGTTCGGTTTGCGCGTGGGGTGGAGTTTGCGCGTGGAAGGGGTGGGGGGAGATAGGATGGACAGAAGCAGGGCGCTGGCAAGCTCACCCGTCATGGGACATGGGTGAGGCATGCAGCTTCTCCTCGGCCAAGGGCATGAGGGGACACTCCCAGCGGGAGCCGCGCGGCATCGGATGCTGTCATGGCTGCTTTCCCCTCTCGGTGGGCGCAGGCTCTCGACTGCTGGTGCCAGGGGGGCGCTTCCGTAGGACCGCGTAGTTGACCATGAACCACGGCGGGCCTTGCTGGGCAGCCGAGTCTTCCATGCACTCAATCGCCAGCGA
>Ga0307380_10008184_pt1 | contig 13442 bp, 13 predicted proteins | sample UN3MG_FD_202239 | JGI IMG/M metagenome (GOLD analysis project Ga0307380, IMG submission 202239) | Soil microbial communities from Risofladan, Vaasa, Finland - UN-3 | ecosystem: Environmental > Terrestrial > Soil > Coastal area > Acid sulfate soil | place: Finland: Risofladan, Vaasa | collected... | reverse complement strand
GTATTGCCCGGCACCGGCTGAAGCGATCTCAATGAGCGTGGCTTCAGCAAGCTGCGATTTGATGATATTGCCCTGGCTGTCCTTTTTCCAATCCGCGGTCTTGCCGCTTTGGTCAAGAATGGGAATTGGTGCGCCGCCAGGGAGTCCGACGCCAACGGTGAAGACAGCGATCTTTTGCTTTTGCAGTTCCGGCAGGGAAGAAGCCCAATTTTTTTCCTGGTCTTCGCCGTCGCTGATCAAAACGATCAGCTTCTGGCTGGCCGGAGAATTCTTGAACATGCGCAGGGCCAGGGCGAATCCTTTGGCGAAGTCGGTTCCCTGCTCTTCCTCCGGGCTGGCGGCCGAAGCCTGGGCCAGGAGCTTGAAGGCCTCATAATCCATGGTCAGCGGGCATTGCACGTAGGCCACGGCGGCGAAATTGACCAGGCTGACCATGTCGGTCCTCAGGGAGTCGACTATTTCCGTGATCAGGTTCTTGGCCACTTCCAGGCGCGAGGGCTGCAGGTCCTCGGCGTTCATGGAGGTGGAAGTGTCGAGCAGGAAAACGATCTCCAGGCCGCGGATGTCCAGGGTTTCAAAGCGCTCGCCCCACTGCGGCCGGGCCAGGGCCAGGATAAGGAAGAAAAAAGTCGCCAGCAGCAGCGCCGCCTTGAAAAAATCCATTTCCCGGCCGCTGCGCACCACGCTGCGCGCTTCGGCCTCTGCCGCAATGAAATCGCGCAGGATGCGCCTTTTTTTGCGGTAGTTCCAGATGACCAGCACGGTGAAGGGAATGAGCAGCAGCAGGAGAAAGAGTACGGTGGGGTTGGCGAAGGTCATGGCAACTCGTGCCCTTTTTTTGTATTCATAGATTCAGCCATTTTCGTCATTATTATAGCAAATTGAAGCCGTTAATAAAAGGAGAGCCTGGTTTACGGTAGACGGTTGACGGTGCACGGCAAGAAAAATCCCAAATCCCAAGCACCAAATTTCAAATAAGCTCCAAGCACCAATGGCCAAAACGAAAGAGCTATGTGATTTCAAGGTCCTTGATCTTGGAGGGGTTTGATTAATCAAACCCCTACTTCCTTGGAATTTGTGATTTGGAATTTTTGTCTTCCTCGTCACGCGTCACGAAATATGCTAATCGGTTTACACCCCAAAGCGGAAACGGTACAATAAAACCATGGATAAAAAGCCTTCCCGTCCCATGCGCGCCGTTTTCGTGGGCTTCGGCAACGTTGGCCAAAGGCTGGCGGCCATGCTGACCGTGGAGCGGAGCAGTTTTCCCGGTTTAAAGGATTTGCATCTCAAAACCGTCGGCATCTTCACAAGACGGCGGGGATCCCTGGTCGATGCGGCCGGTATCGATTTGGGGAAGGCGCTGCAGCAATTCAGGGAAAACAGCCGTTTCCCGGCCGCGCCCGTGACGGTCCTGCAGGCCCTGGAAACGCTCGATTATGACGTGTTGGTGGAATTGTCAACTTTGAGTATTGCCGATAAAGGGGAACCTGCCATTTCTCATGTTCGCAGCGCCCTGAAACGCGGACTGCATGTGGTCACGGCCAACAAGGGGCCGGCGGCTTTCGCCTATCGCAAGCTTGCGGCGCTGGCCCGCAAGAACAAGGCGCAGTTCCTCTTCGAAAGCGCGGTCATGGACGGTACCCCAATCTTCAGCCTGGGGCGCGCTCTCCACGGACTGAGCGTAACCGGGTTCTCCGGCATCTTCAACACGACCACCAATTTCGTCCTCTCGCGCCTGGAAGCGGGCGAAAGCATGGACGCCGCCGTCAGAACGGCCCAGCGTCTCGGTTTCGCCGAGGCCGATCCCTCCCTGGACCTGGAGGGTTGGGATGCCGCGGCCAAAACCGCCATCCTGGCCAATGTCTTCCTGGACGCGGATATTGATCCCCTGCAGGTGGAGCGCCGGGGCATCGGCGACCTGACCTCCGCGGCGGTCGCCAAGGCTGCAGCGGCGGGCCGGCGCGTGAAGCTGATCTGCCGGGCCGGACTTGAGAATGGGAAGGTACGGACGCAGGTGGGCCCCGAGGAAGTCCCGATGGACCACCTTTTTGCCGCGGTCAGCGGCAAGGGGGCGGCATTGCGTCTTGAAACCGATATGATGGGCCCGCTGTGGATCATTCAGGAGGAACCCGGCCTCAGCGATACGGCCGCCGGCGTACTCCAGGACCTTTTCACCGTGGCTTCCAGCCGATAAGGAGAATACAATGAGTACAAACACCCTGATGGGAAAAAGTCGAACCCTAATGATCGTAGCCCTGCTGTTGTGTATCGTTTTCGCGGGACTGCCTTTATTGGCCGAAGCAGCCCGGAACGGAGATGACCTCTGGCGTCAGGAACTTCTCAAAGAGCGGGAGCAGAAGGATATTGAATTCAAAACCTCGGCCACTTCGCCCATGGCCGGCAGTGCGCGTTTGACCGTCAGTGCCCTGGGGAAATCTTTCATAATGATCCTGGACGGAACCGTGTCTGCGCAGCCCCAAGCCGGCGCCGGAACGGTTTTTGCTGTATTTTCCAGAGAAGGGAAGTGGTACTGGAATGATGCCGCCCCGGATGTCACCTGCCGCATGGGAGAACGCGCCATGGCCCGGAACGTTGAGGCGCTGGAGCCGGGATGCCTGTTCAAGGCCGGCCGTTTCACGCTTGCCGCTTATCCCGGCCCGGAAAGTCTGGCCTTGATCGTCTTCGACCCGCAGCGCCGGCAGCAGCTTGATTTTGAACACTTGTCCTATTTCCCCCCCGATCCCGTTTACGCGGTGAAAGCCAGGCTGGAGAAATTTCCGGAAAAGCGCGAAGTGAAGGTCACTACCACGCGCAAGCTGGAAAAGACATTTTATCGCTACGCCCGCATCCATTTTCAGATTGCAGGCCGGGAACTGGTATTGACCGCCCTGAAGTCAAGCCTGCAAGGGCCCGATTCAGATTATCTGTTCATTCCTTTCAAGGACGCGACCAACGGCGAAGAAACCTATGAAGTCGGGCGTTTCATGGATGTGCCCGAGCCGCAAGGCGAGGAATTCATCCTGGATTTCAACCGCTGCTACAATCCCTTGTGCAATTACTCGCCCGCCTACAACTGCCCGCTGCCGCCGCTGGAGAATTTCCTGGACATCGCTGTTCCGGCCGGAGAGAAGACGTACCCTCACTGAAAAGGGTGAACGGATTTTAGTAACGAGTAACGAGTGACAAGTGACAAGGAACAGCAGTATTCGAAATAATTATTAGTTCTTTCTTGATCTCGTTGAGTGCGACTCTTCGTCACTCGTCACTTGTTACTTATTTGGGGCCGGCCCGGAAAGGAGCGAACTCTCTTTTTTAAGAGGCTTGTTGCCCGGCACCGTATCCCAGCCGGTCAGCCAGGTCACCACGTCGCGGTCGCCGTGCAAGGCAACGGTGATCTCGTCGCTGTCGCCGCCGCCAAGTGGTTCGGCTTCCAAAAAAACGGTGCGGATCTCATTCTCCTGATCCAGGGGAATGGCCCAGGTCTGTGAATCGTAGGCGGGGATATCGATCCCGTCACCGTCGACCCAGGCCGACATCGGCATGTTGCCGATATTGACCACGGTCACATAGGCTTCAAAGTCCTGTTTTACGCAGGAAACAAGGAACAGGGTCAGCATCAGCACGGTAAATCCCAGCAATATCTTTTTTTTCATGTCTGCCTCCATGGGGCGCTCGGGCCGCCGCCAATGCGAATGCAATTCGCATGCCAACTCCAGGCGGTACATTTGTCCTGAAAAAAGGACAATCTGTGCCGCCCGGTTTATCTTTGCATTTCCAGAGCGTATAATAGCATCCTTTTGGAGGAGAAACCATGAAAATGAGAAACTGGATTTGCATACTGGTCATGCTGGCGGCACTGCCGGCTTTCCCGCAGGCCGAGGCTCAGAAGATCGGCCAATGGCTGGTCCTGGGACCGGCGGAAATTCTCGCCAACGGCGCAGCGCTTCCTGCAGGTGAGGAAGCGGCTTTGGAATACGATTTCCTGTCCGCCGCCCTTGTCCGGCCCCAAGCGGGTCTGCAAGCACAGTGGAGCACCCAGCGGCAGCTGACCTGGCGGCCCGGGGCCGCTCGTTTCGCCGGTGCGGCCGGGAAACAGGCGGTCTACCTGGCCGTTTACCTGGAAAGTCAACGTTGGCTGCAGGCCGAGTTTGCTTTAGAAACAGCTTTTCCGGTTCAGGTTTATTTTGACGGCACGGCGCTGCCCCAGCCCGCCTTAGGCGGGAAGGAAGCTGGGAAAAACAGTTATCAGCTGACCCTGGCCAACGGCAAACACCTGCTGCTGGTCAAAGGAATTTTGCCCGCGGGTGCGGACAAGAATCATCCGCTGCTGGCCAGCTTGAAAAACAAGCCGGCCTTCGGCGCCGATCCCATTGCGGTTTCTCTGGGGGCCGAGCGCCGCACCAGCATGGAAGACGTCCTGAACACGGTGAACATCGATGATGTTTTTTTATCCCCGGACGGAAGCAGGGTGGCCGTGGCATTGAGCCAGCGTCAGCGCGGAGAAAGCGAAAGCCGCCGCTGGCTCGAGATATTGGACAGCGAAAATGGCGGCCGGGTATTTACTTCACAGGGGCTTGGTGATATCGGCAATTTCCAGTGGTTGAAAAATTCCCGGAGATTTTTCTTCGGCCGTGATGAAAAAGATCTTACCGACCTGTGCGTGTATGACCTGGATGCCCATTCCTGCCGGACGATCCTGGCCGGGATCAAAAACTTTTCCTCGTGCTGGTGGTCTGAAGACAACAGGTTCCTGGTCTATGCCACCCAGGATGAACCTGAAAAAGACAAGGCATTCCGTCATGTCAAGAACATCGACGACCGTTCGCGCTTCGCGGAAAGGCGCCAGGCTCTGACCCTGTTCTTCCCGGAATCGGGTGTACGGCAGCCGCTCACCAATTCGAGCGACAATGTCAGCCAGGTGCGCATCAGCCCCGACGGTCGTACGCTGCTGCTGGCCTCCTACAGCGAGGATGCCAAGATCCGCCCCTATCACAAGAACACCCTTGTCCTGTATTCCCTGGCCGACGGCCGGCGGGAAAAGATTTTGGACGATCCCTGGATCGAGGATTTCGCCTGGTCGCCCGATTCCAAAAAATTGCTCCTGCTGGGCGGCCCATCGGCTTTTTCCGGGCTGGGCAGCACCCTGCCCGCCGGAGTGGTGCCCAACGACTATGACGGGCAGGCCTATGTTTTTGATTTAAAAACCCGAAAGGCCGAAGCGCTGACCCGGAAGTTCGCGCCATCCATCGCTTCCGCCCACTGGCACCCGGGTGGCAGCATGTACCTGAAAGTGACCGACAACGACTATACGCGCCTTTACCGCTGCACCCCGGCCGCAAAGAAATTCAACCGCCTGGAAACCGCTGCCGATGCCGTGGAAAGCGTCAGCTACGCCCGGACAAAAAAGGCCGTGTATTCCGCTTCGGGGCTGGGCTCGCCGCAAAAACTGTTCGTGCTGAACCTGGATTCCGGGCGGGCGCGGCTTTTAAAGGATTACAACAAAACAGAATTCAGCCGTGTCCGTTTCGGCAAAGCCGAAAACTGGAGCTTCAAGACCAAGGAGGGCAAGACCATTGGCGGCTATATCTGCTTCCCGCCCGATTTCGACCCGGCGCGTCTGTATCCCTGCATCGTCAACTACTATGGCGGCACCAGCCCGATCGGCCGCAATTTCGGCGGCCGCTATCCCAAGGACTGGTACGCGGCCAACGGCTATATCGTCTGCGTGCTCCAGCCCAGCGGCGCGGTCGGCTACGGCCAGGAATTTTCAAGCGCCCATGTCAACGATTGGGGGGAGATCACCTCGGCAGAGATCATCCACGGCGTCGAGGAGCTGCTGCGCAGCCATCCCTATATCGACAACCGTAGGGTCGGCGCCATCGGTGCTTCCTACGGCGGCTTCATGACCCAGGTTCTGGCCGGCAAGACCGACCTTTTCGCCGCCCTCATCTCCCACGCCGGCATCAGCGCCCTCTCCTCATACTGGGGGGTAGGCGACTGGGGCTACAGCTACAGCGGCGTGGCTTCTGCGGACAGTTTTCCCTGGAACCGCAAGGATATCTATGTCGGCCACAGCCCGCTGTTCATGGCCGAACGCATACGCAAGCCGCTGCTGCTGCTCCACGGCGAGAACGACAACAACGTGCCGCCCGGCGAGAGCTACCAGATGTTCGCCGCCCTGAAGCTGCTGGGCAAGGAGGTGGCGCTGGTCACCTTCCCCGGCCAGCAGCATTTCATCCTGACCCCGGCGCAGCGGGTGCAGTGGCTGCAGACCATCATGGCCTGGTTCGACCGCTGGCTGAAAGGACAGGGGGAGTGGTGGCAGGAGCTGTATCCCGAATAAAAAAGAGCTTCGTTGTTCGACGTTGAAGAAAAAGCGAACAATCGTGATGAGTGAACGAACTTCCAGGACTCAGTGATGAGTGATGAGAAAGAAAAAGAACCATTTACAGATTTCGTTTTTATGCGTTTTCTCATCACGTATCACTCATTACTTATCACGATAATTCGTTCTTCCTCCCGTACACCGTCAACCGTATGCCGTAAACCGAGTTCTTTGCACCTTGAACTAAAGGCCCAATTCCCTCAGCGCCTGGTCGTAGGTCTCTTGCCCGATCCAGCGCCGGCGCAGCATGCGCGCGGCGATGATGCGGCGCTTGCGGTTCATGCGCATGTTGCTGCTGTCCAGGGCCGAAAAGCGGTGCGGATTGGGCAGGATCGAGGCCAGGCGGATGGCCTGGGAGAGCGTCAGGGCAGCGGCCGGGCAGGAAAACCAGGAACGCGCCGCGGCTTCGGCGCCATAGATGCCGTTGCCCCACTCGATCAGGTTGAGGTACAGTTCCAGAATGCGCTTCTTGCTCAATTCCCATTCCAGCTTTACGGCGATGGCCGCCTCGCGCAGCTTGCGCACGATGTTCTGTCCGGGATTGAGAAAAAGGTTCTTGGCCAGCTGCTGGGTGATGGTCGAGCCGCCGCGCAGGCCGTGTTTTTTGGAAAGGTTGGTTTCCAGGGCCTGGCGCATCGATGTCCAGTCGAACCCCTCATGCTCGAAAAACTTGTCGTCCTCGGCGATCAACACCGCCTGGATGAGGTAGGGGGAAATGCGCGAGAGGGGGACGCGCTTCCAGTAGCGGCGGGCCTTTTTGCCTTGCCGCCGCGCCTGTTCGCTGCGGAATTTCATCATGGCCGTTTCCGTGGGGTTCTTTTTTTTCAGCCAGGAGACCGAGGGCAGGGTGAGCCAGAAGACCAGGCCGCCGGCCAATATCATGGCCAGCACGATGGCGCTGATGCGCAGGAACCGGCGCCGGGGGTTCTTCATTGCATCCATGTTCATGCCAATGTAATGCAATCGTGATTCCCTGTCAATGGCCAAAGTCAACTATATCGCTGTCAAGATCTGGTGAAGGGTGAAATCGTTCGTCCTGCCGATCGTCTATTTATAAACGTTCTTCCTGTGACCGACGCGCACGACCAGGATGAGCAGTTCCTTGTCCTCGATGCGAGCGATGATGCGGACATCACCCGCGCGGTATTTCCAGAATTCAGCGAATTTCTTCCCCTTCAGTGCCTCGCCAATGGAGCGTGGGTCGTCCAGTTTCTCCAGCCGCTCCCTCAAGAAGGATATGACCCTCTTGGCCACAGGCCGATCAAGCTTGGCAATGTCTTTCCTGGCACCTTCCTCGATTTTAATCAGCCAGACCAAGTTCATGCTCCAGGTCGGCTATTGATGAAGTGTGGCTTTTTCCTGCATAGTAGTTGCCCAGTCTTTTTTCGGCCAGGTAGATATCTTCCAGGTCATCCAGGTATTCCAGGATGGCCTCGCGGACATAGAAGGTCTTGGTCCGTCCCGTGGCTTTGGCCAATTCGGCCAGTCTTTTTTCGATATCGCTGGGAAGCCTTATGGCGAGCATTTTACTTCTCCTTTGCTATACATGTATAGCGCACAAGGTTAGTATAATGTCCCGAGTTCATTTTGTCAACAAAATTATAAACTAACTGAAAAAACATGAGATGGGTGTCCCTGACTGCAGCTGGGGCTGGATTCCGTCTATACAGTTAATTTCCACCCATAGCGGATCCCCCTTTGCATCCCTTTCGATCCAGGGGAGATGATCGATTAACTGGGGGGCAGATCGTGACCTGTCCCTATTGATTGCGAATCAAAACAGCTAACCCCTTGAGAGGCTCGGAAACCCTTATCAGTTCTTGTTTTCAATAAAAACAACTTCGTTTATCGACCTTTTTCTGCTACAATAATACTACAGTAATTTTATCTTGAATTATCGGTATTATCCGATTTACCGTTAGAAATAAACAGGGGAGAACCGAATTGCAACTACAGTAATTGCTACAGTAATTTCTATCTTCAATTGCACAACCGTTCATTGACATTTCAGAACAGGACCCTCATAATAATTATAGCTGGTGATTTTCAGGAATTGGAGGGAGACAGAAATGATGCGAGGAAAGCGTATTCTTCTTCTGGTTGTGTTTTGGTTGGTGTCGGGCTTCGCTCAGAGTTACGCCGCTGCTCAGCGGACTCCATTGCATGATGCGGCCAAAAAAGGCACCAAGGAACAGGTGGCACGCCTTCTGGCTGAGGGTGCTGATGTAAATGCTCAGACCGAAGACGGCGTTACGCCGTTGCACGCTGCGGCGGTCTTCGGCCGCAAGGATGTGATGGAACTGCTCTTGGACAATGGCGCGAAGGTCAACACGAAGCTCATCAGCGGGCAAACACCGCTGCACGCGGCAGCGGGCTTGGGTTCTCTTCTTAGCAGCGCGGCGGTGGCGCTGTTGCTCACCAGGGGCGCGGAGGTGAATGTCAAGGATGGCCGCGAGAGAACCCCGCTGCACTACGCGGTGCAGGAAGGCAGCAAGGGGGCGGTAGAACTGCTGCTGACCAAGGGCGCAGACGTAAATGCCAAGGATGTCGATGGTGGAACCCCATTGCACTACGCTGTGGTCATAGGCGATGAGGATAAGGCGGAGCTGCTATTGACCAAGGGCGCCGAAGTCAATGCGAAGACCAACAACGGGAGGACGCCGCTTGACCTGATAAAGAGGGATAGTATGAAGGCCCTATTGCGCAAATACGGCGCCAAATAGAAGTATCTGGGGTAGCTACGGCGAGCGAAACCCAACGGCCGTATGGAATTCGGCACTTTGGCGAGAAGGGGGAGGCCAAAATGATTCGAGGAAAGCATATTTTTCTTCTGATTGTGCTGGGGGCGCGATTGGGCTTTGCCCAGGCTCCAGCTGTTGGTTCTGCGGACCCTAAACCTCAACTCATCTTAGCTGGCCACACTCAAGCGGTTACCTCCGTGGCTTTCAGCCCCGATGGCCGTTTGCTATCCTCAAGCAGCTTCGATTGGAAAATCAGACTTTGGAGCCTCGTCACGGGGGAGGAGGTACGCACCCTCCACGGCCATACCCAGTGGGTTTGGTCTGTGGCTTTCCACCCAGATGGGCAATGGCTGGCCTCTGGCAGCAGGGACGGAACGGTCAGGTTCTGGGACGTGGTTACCGGGAAGGAGCTGCGAACCTTGGCCGGTCACTCTGGTCAGGTTCATTCTGTGGCTTTCAGCCCTGATGGCCTCTGGCTGGCTTCTGGCAGTACGGATAATACAATTAAGCTCTGGGACGCGGCCACAGGAAAGGAGGTACGCACCTTGCGCAGCCATACCAAGGGGGTTGGGTCTGTGGCTTTCAGCGCTGATGGTCGTTGGCTGGCCTCAGGAGGCAAAGATGGGGTTAAGCTTTGGGACCTCGCCACGGGGGGGGAAATACGAACTCTGGATGGCCACAGTCCTGTGGCTTTCAGCCCCAATGGCAGCTGGCTCGCCTCGGGCAGTGCGGATGATAGGACGATTAAGCTCTGGGACGTGGCCACAGGGAAGGAGCTACGCACCTTGGTAGCCGACGTCGTTTTAAATCTTCACTTGGCTTTCAGTCCTGTTGGTAACTGGCTGGTTTCAGGCAGCTTCGGCACATCGACCAAGGAGCTCTGGGACGTGGCCACAGGGGAGAAACTGTGCGCCCTGGATCCCCCCGGAATAGGCTTTTCCGTTTCCTTCAGCCCCGATGGCCGCTGGTTGGCCGCGCCCGTGTCTGCCACCTCGCCGAAAACAGGGCGGCTGGATAACAAAATCATACTCTGGAAAACCGATGACATAAAGGCCTTCATACGCAAGGAGGGCGCTAAATGAAGCCGTCCGGGGCGGCTGCGGCGGGACGAAACAAGACAGCCGCATGCAAATTGGCGCTTCAGTAAGGAGGAAATATGTTGATGCGAGGAAAGCATGTTTTTCTCCTGGTAGTATTGGGGTTTGTCTTCGGTATCGCGCAGACTTTCGCTGAAGGTCTGGAAACCCCGCTTCATAAAGCGGCTGCTGCGGGTGATCAGGAACAGGTCGCACGGCTGCTGGCTGAGAGTGCGGAAGTCAACGCGAAGGATACCAGAGGGAGCACGCCGTTGCATCTCGCAGCGTCCAGAGGCCACAAGGAGGTGGCGGAACTGCTCCTGGCCAGGAGTGCCGAGGCCAATGCGACGGACCTCTATGGCTGGACACCGCTCCACAGGGCGGTGGCCAATGGCCATAAAGAAATCGTAGAACTGCTCTTGGCTAAGGGAGCAGAGGTAAATACCAAGGATTACAACGAGCGCACTCCCTTGCTCTGGGCAGTGGGCATAGACAATAAGGAGCTGGCGGAGTTGCTCGTGGCCAAGGGAGCCGAGGTCAACGTGAAGGACAACCACGGCCAGACGGCACTCCACCGAGCGGCGGCTTTTGGCAACATGGAACTCGCGGAACTGCTCCTGACCAAGGGTGCGGAGGTCAACGCGGAAGACAACAATGGAAGGACACCGCTTGACCTGGCAAAGACTGATGAAATGAAAGCCCTGCTGCGAAAATACGGCGCCAAGTGAAGCTGTCTGAGAAGGGCTATGACGAACGCACTGAGACGCTCGCACGGAAGGCGATCTTTCGGCAAGGAGGGAAATAATGAAAATTGATAGGCTTCTAAAACTTGGCGCAGTAATTATGCTGTTGCTGACAAGCATTGATTCAGTAGTTGGAACTATCCCAGATGCACGGCGAGAAGCACTCATCGCCCTTTACAAAAGCACTAACGGGGGCAATTGGACTCACAAAGATAACTGGTTAGGTCCAGCGGGAACTGAGGGCTCGTGGTATGGGTTAACCTTTGATTCAACTGGATATTTATTGTCGCTCTCCCTGCAGAACAACAACCTATCGGGTCCTATTCCGCCTGAGTTGCGGAACCTCCATTGCACCGGGATTGAGTTGGATAATAACCGGCTTTCAGGCCCTATCCCTCCTGAACTCGGGAACGACGCCCCCGGCATAGTGTGGGCTTGGCTCACCTTGAGTCACAACAATCTATCAGGTCCCATTCCACCTGAGCTAGCGAAACATAATTGTTTGATGAGGCTCGACTTGAGTAGCAACAAGCTATCTGGTCCTATTCCACCTGAGTTAGCAAAATTAAGATTCTTGGCTGCACTCATCTTGAGTCATAACAATCTATCAGGCCCTATTCCATCTGAGCTCGGAAAGCTTGAAAGGTTGGGCGGCCTCACCATGAGTAGCAACAACCTCTCAGGCCCTATTCCACCTGAACTGGGGAACCTAAAGAAATTGAAAGAAGGAAATTGTGATTTTCGCTATAATGCGCTCTATACAAATGACACTTCGCTCCGGGACTTTCTCAACTCCAAACAAATCGGTGGTGATTGGGAAGGAACTCAGACAGTTGCGCCTACAAAAGTAACGGCCGAAGCACTGACCGAAGATTCAATAAAAGTCAGTTGGACACCGATTCGCTTCAAGGAATTCGGTGGTGGCTATCGCGTATTCTACAGCACATCATCAGGAGGGCCTTACACTTTATTCGGCGCAACCGATGATAAGAATGCTTCCTATTTAACCGTCACTGGACTGAAACCAGGGACGACCTACTACTTCGTGGTTCAGTCTGTGACGTCCCCTCACGATTTGAACAATAACACTGTGATGAGCGAGTATAGTAATGAGGCGATTGGGAGATAAAGACTCGAATGCCCTGGCACGGGATGACCCGCTAAGAGGTTCCTGTTGAGCCGGATGGAGAAGAGAATATGAAGAATTTTAAATCCATAGTGTTCTTATTGATTATGGCCGGGTTTGTCCAAAACGCAACCAGCCAGAAAGCTTCGGAGTTGATGGCTCCAATTCTTGGAAACGAAATTGACAATGTAAGAAAACTTATCAATGCCGGTGCTGATGTTAATGAAAAATTCAATTTTGGAGCGACTGGAAAAATCACAGCTTTGTTCTTGGCCGTAATGCTGGGTCGAACGGAAATATGCAATGTCCTTATAGACGCGGGTGCGGATGTCCACGTCATCATCCAGGGTATGACTCTCTTACATAACGTTGCCTTGTCAAGTGGAGATTATGAAGGAACAGCAGCACTATTGATTGCCAAAGGCTTGGACGTTAATGCCAAGGATACGTATGGAGAAGCCAAGGATGCGACTCCACTTCATGTTGCGGCGGGAAAAGGGAACGTTTCGGTTGCCAGGATATTGATACTTAACGGAGCGGAAGTAAACGCTAGACTTCCTTATCGTGGTCTTACTTCATTGCACTTGGCAGCTCAAAACGGTCACGAAAAAGTGGCAGAACTTCTAATTGTCAAAGGAGCCGATATAAACGCGAAATCGATGTATGGAGAAACTCCGATTGACTTAGCCATGTCGGAGGAACATAAGGAACTCGCCGAGTTGCTACGCAAGCACGGAGGGCTATCTGGAAAAGAAAAATAGATTTTCCAGCGTGACAGAGATTTCATTTCCCGATTGCGTTAACCCCAATAACTTGGGGAGCATTTCTAGAATATGGATTGTTCGATTTATAAAAAATTGTGTCAGATTAGAGTTGTTTTAATTAATTAATGACGGCTGTCAGTACATGTGAGAGTTGGGGGATCTTGAGTTCGCCGAGATGCCTTTTCTTACTTTATACTTTTTCCTTTTTCCTTTTTACTTTGGCTTCGTTCTTAATCTTTCAGATGCCTATCTCCCTGGTGATCTCGACGTAGCGGTTCCACTCGATGGCCGGCCAGCTCTCGGCGATCAGGGCCCCCTCGGCACGGGTGATCAGCGACACCTTGGCCGCCGTCTCCTCGTTCTTGGCCTCGTAAATGTCCATGAAGTCATAGGGCCCCAGCAGGGCGTAGTGCGCCTGCCACTTGACGTCGGGACAAAGCTTGGCCACTTTCTTTTTCCACTGCTTGCCGATGGCTTCGCGCCGCTTCAAATCGGCCGAAATTTCCGGGATCATCTTGGTCATTAATATGTATGTTCCCATCGTCCACCTCCCATTGTGCTTATTTTAGACCTTTGTCAAATTTCGGGCAAGTCACCGCATAGC
>Ga0307380_10008183_pt1 | contig 13444 bp, 10 predicted proteins | sample UN3MG_FD_202239 | JGI IMG/M metagenome (GOLD analysis project Ga0307380, IMG submission 202239) | Soil microbial communities from Risofladan, Vaasa, Finland - UN-3 | ecosystem: Environmental > Terrestrial > Soil > Coastal area > Acid sulfate soil | place: Finland: Risofladan, Vaasa | collected... | reverse complement strand
CAACAGTATGACAGTGCCGATGTAGGGTATTAGCAGTAGACAACTTGCACAGCAGAGGCAACATCCTATGCAAAAGCCGATCATCTTAATTGTGCCAATCACAAAGACTATCACAATCTGAAAAAGAAGGTAAAGGGCAAAGCGAAGCTTGTTCGCCGACAGAATGGTCATGAATTCTCGCCAGCCGGCGGTACAGCTCGCCATTCGCAAAAACATAATCGGCACGACAAAATCAAAAGTAAACTTCTTCACCAAAAACAGCAATATTGAAAGAGCAAAGACAGTAAAGCCCAAAAGTACAATCCCCAGAATTGAAATTATGCCAGGTGCCGAGCCGGATACCATCATAATAACCAGCACGACAATGCCGATAATAGGCACAACCACAACGACGAAGCTGATTATCCCCAGCACAATTCGGAAGAGAAACAGACTGTTACCTTGCTTTCTGAATTTATGCCACGGGACTGCGACTTCGGCTTTGTTTGTCGCCACGCAGTGAAGAAACATGAACCTGCCCCTGCTGTTGAGCCAGGCTATCAAAAGGCCAATGAGAATGACTAAAACAACAACGGTCACTGTTACCGGTATAATCCAGTACAGGTTGTTTGAGACATAATCTTTTGCCGTCTCGATACCTTGTTTTATTTGTTCTGTCGCTTCATTTTGTTTATGCGGCACGTTGTATGGAGGACCACCTCCGCGGCCGCCGCCTCCACCACCGCCGCCGCCCAAATAGGCCAACCAGGCGCAGAAGCCGATAACGAACCACTTGCGCAAGTCGAATGGTCTGAAAAGTATTAACTTTACCCTGTCGATTGCGGGAGTGACCGGATCAATGACACTTACTCTATTTAGTTGCTCGTAATTCATTATATGCGTCCTCCAAGATAACTTAGCCAGTTAAAGACCATGGTTAAAACAACGATTATTTCTAACAACAGGTTCATTTTCAAGAAAACGGATATGACAACGACAAGTCCTGCGCCGCAGGCCACTGCAATCATAGCAGCCCAGCCCATGGCTTTCTCCAACCAGCCGGATCGGTTCGTGACATTCTTCGCTTCCGCCTTTTCAACTTCCGGTTGTTTCAATTCATTAAGAGCGCCGTTTATTAGTGACTCTGTAAATATCCTGCCGGGCTTATTCGATTCGCCGGTTAGTTTCAACAAACGTGAGAAGTTCTTATCCAGTTGTGTGACAGAATCGTCGCTCGATAGATTGTCGTTGTTTTGTTTCATCATTTTTCCTATTTCTTATTCAGAGACGCAAGTCGTCCAAGCTCTCTACGCAGAGATATTTTTGCTCGATATAACAAAATGTATACTGCTTTTTCTGTCGTATTCATTTGCCGAGCGATATCGTTCGCAGAAAGTTCTTCAATATACTTGGCCTCTAAGACCGCTTTTTCTTTACTTTTCAATCTGCTTAGTGCCGAACGGACAATCACAGTCATTTCCTGCCTTTCCAGCACTTCATCGGGCAACAACTTCGTATCCATAGCCTCAAAATAGCGGCTGATTTCGCCATTAATGCTCGGCCGGCTTGCCCGCCTTCTGATCTCCAGGCGGATATTGTTTCTTGCAATACCGAGAACCCAGTCTTCGGGACAGCCTTTCGCCGGATCATAACTGCCGCGTCCCCGCACGGCGTCAAAAACCGTTTTCTGCAGCAGTTCCTCGGCAAGTGAGCGATTCGGCCAGCGACCCATGAACAAACCATAAAGCCGCGGAATCTGACGCTCGATAAATTCTCGCCATACATCGGCATCTCCTTGAGCGAAACCAGCCCAGCTTTGTTGTTCCAATTTCTCAGACACTTCTTCGAATTTCCATTTTCTGCATATGTTCCTATTAAGTATTATGCGCAAGTGAGGCAAATTACTCACACTTTTTTGATATTTCTCTCACGCATGCCCCTTGTGTTGTTCAACTATATTTTATACCGGGGACGCGCCCGGCCAGAAACCGCATACAGTCCGGCAGGAGTGGTTGCACCCGTTTTGACGGCTTTAAGAGCGGGGAAGATGAGACTATTTGGGCATCTATTGTATTACGCCACCTGATTTTGCTGTCTAAATGAACGCAATTCCCTTTCAATCGGCCATTCGGCAAAAGCAAGAACAAAAAGCATAACGATATTCGCTATGGGCACAAGCATTAAAAGGCCAAGGGCCCAGCTATAGCCGGCCTTGGAAAATATCTTGCAGAAGATCAAAATCTTTACGGCGACAATTATCAGCACTAAAGGTATTATGAATATTAAAAATATCAAGCTGAAAATGGGGGCTATATTGGGTTCAAATTGCATCTTTTATCCTTTCAAGAGGTAATGGAAATTAAGTCAACAACTCACAGTCTGCTCAACTCAGATATCGCTCGAGCTATCCGGTCCCGTCGGGCCTCGATTGGAGCCGGGTCTTTAGTGAAAGCGGTCATATCGCTTGTAATGTCATCAGGCACTTCGAGAAGGGCATTGTATTTTTGTTGCCGGCCGGCATTGAGTTTATCTTTGTTGGCTTCGATAAGTTTTTTCAATATAACCAGGTATTCGTAATCCTCGATGCCGTCGCGCAGCATTTCCCAGCGGATACTGTCAACCGGTCCTTCGAGAACCGGACCGGATGGATGTGCATCGGCGGCGGCCTCGGGCGGATAAATGAAACGGCCGTCACCGTTGCCCCATGGTCTTTTATCGCCCTTGGGCGTGCTGTAACCGGAGGTCCAGCCCATAGGATCATCATAGGGATTCTGCGGATGCTCGGAGTCGGGATACGCGGCGGAGCTCGTCCAGTAGTTAGTCTCCCAAACCAGAATGCCCTCAATATTACGCTGCCAGGTCTGCCAGAGCCAGGCTCGCAATTCGGTGCCGGGATGGTCGATAAACAGTGTGCAATATGGCACTTTTGGCCCTGTGCAGACATACCACCAGAACTTTTCGCCCTGCTTGCGACGCTCTTCGGCAGGTTCATGTTTGTACTGATCGGAGATCGCGCACCAGATATCAGGCCCGCCAATAAGTTCCGGCTCTACCTGTTCGGTCAGCATGCGAGTGATGCCGGGTGCCGCCTCCTTGAGTTTGCGGAAACCGTTCATCACGAATTCGTAGTCCCTGGGCGCAGGCTCGTCGAACCAATAGACAAAAGCCTCGTCGAGCCAGCCTTTTTGGCGCAGGTGCTCCTGGATTTGTGTGCAGTAAGAATTAAAAAGAACCTTATAGTGCGGCGTATCTTCTCCAAAACCAAGCAACTCCGGCTCGCTGCGTGCGTGAAAAGTGCCGCCGCCCAGGCCGGGGATGCCCAAACGAAAGGAGTTGAAGCCGTAATGGTCGATTCCGCGCGCCATTGCCTTGTCCCAGTCTGAGAAATCCAGCTCGACTTTGAGCTTCTCACGCTCGACAGGCGGAAGTGTCGGTGGCTCGAAGTCGCCGCCCTCCAGGAGTTCTTCACCCGTTGAGGGATTTGTCAGTGAAACATCGTCGAACCAGAGAAGTCCGGTGTTCTCGCCGGCTTCGGTCCATGTCGCAGCCCGGAGATTCAGACGAACCGATTTGGCGCCTTTCGGGAAGGTCTTGATGAGCCGGTCGAACTGTTGCCAGTGGCCGGAACCTTCAAGGCCGATATCGTTATTGCCGCCGTAAATCCATTTGTCCGAGGCATCGTAGTGGTTGAGTGTCACCAAAAATGCGTGTTCCGGCACGGCGGTTCTATACCAGAAACGCAGGCGCAATCCATCTTGGGGAATTTCAATCGGAAACTTATAAGCGGCGGTAACATTAAGGTCGTTTTTATCGTCGAAGAGCAAAAGGGATTGAGCGCCGGCGTGTTTTTCATTAGTAACCTCGACGCCGCCTTCCCATTTCCGAGCCGGCGGCTTTATGTCGGGCCAGGTGACCTTTATGTCGTCCAGCGGCGCCGGATTGTAAGGTGAGATGTGGTGGGCACTGAAGCTGGCCCAGTACTTATCGAGCACCAGCCTTCGCTGTCCGGCATCGGACAGCTTCTGGTAGCGAAACACACTGCCCGGCGAGAAGCCAAATGCCGTAATGCAGGTCATCCGGTCGGGAAGAACAAAACCATAGACCTCTATGCGCAGCACAACTTTGGCGTTGTAGCCTTGCGCATCCAGTTTGATACTGCCCGTGTAGATTCCAGCCGGAGCACTCCGCGGCACCTTGACCCGAATCCAAAACGGCTGATTCTGATTTGGCTCCAGGTCTATAGTACCTTTCAAAGGAGGCAGCGGGTCCGGCCAGGGACCGGGCAGTGAACTTTTGTCGGTCGGCCGCTCAACGTTAACATACCTGACTTTAAGGATTTCGATGCTCTCAGAGGAGATAACCGCCCCACCGGGTCCGGACAAGTCTCCGGCTCGGGCTGTAAAGCCGCTCAGGGGCACAGTTGGCCGGACGACCAATTGCGCAGCTTCCGCTTCGTTTTGGGCGGCCTGTATCATAATGGCCTCGCTCTTTTCAACGGGCAGGGATTTGTCCCGGCTTATTTTCCACCCGGACGAAGCCCACCACAAACCAACCTTGCCGGTAGAATCGGCAAGTAATTCGCCGAAAGGAGCGTTAAAATAATCACCGGCCTGGGCCGATCCGATCCGGCTAATCAGCAACAACGATAAGAAAAGATTTTTTTTCAACATGATATATTGCCTTTCAAGTATTTTTTTGATTATAATTGAACTTTTGCAAAATGGAGATTAGGCATACTTTGAAAAGGAAAAATCTTCTTTCTCGATTTTTCCTTTTCTAACAGTAATCACTTATCACAGAACAACTTAGGCTGATTATACAAGGAAATCCAGGAAACGGATTTCCTTGAATAATATATGCCTAATCTCCATTTTGCAAAAGTCTTATGATAACCTGACCGACAGCCTTTGTTAACTGTGATTGAATTCTCCTCTACAACCCCCCGCACGTCAAGAGTCTCTTTATATTGTTGACTGCCGGCCGGATATGTTTTAGAATAGAGATTGCAAAATATCGTATAAATCATAAGCCGAATAGCTTGTGAAATACAGGAGTGGATTTCCGGAATGAAGAAAAATCTCGAACAAATTGCCGCCGAGGATGGCCGATACAGTGCTCAGGCAATCAGATTTGTCTATGAAGGTCTTGGCTATACGGCCAAAAACGTCGCCACCGAGCCAAAACACGTCAGCGGCGAAACGCTTTGCGAGGGGCTGAGAAAACTGGCTATCGAAAAGTGGGGAAGACTCGCGATGCTGGTGCTGAATACATGGGGCCTCAAAACGACACGTGATTTCGGCGAAATTGTCTGGCTGATGATACGAAACGAGTGGATGAGCGCGCAACCGACCGATTCGATAGATGACTTTAACAATGTTTACGATTTCAAAACGATCTTTAAGGACCAATTCGAGTTCCAACAGTCTTAATTTAATTCAAGCAGATACGCCTGGTCGCACCGACTTGACATGTGCTGTGGATTATATTCGATAAAACCGTAGCTCTTATAAAGAGCTATCGCTTCTTTTAAGACCGAAGCAGTTTCCAAAATCATTCTTTCGAAACCAAGCTGCCTTGCTTTAGACAACGCATCTTCCAGCAAGAACTTGCCTAATCCTTTTCCCCTGTGGGCTTTATGCAAATACATTTTACGAAGCTCGCAGGTATGCTCATCAACCGGATAAAGACCGTATGCTCCGATGATCGAGCCATCTTCGGTTTCGAGCACAAAGAACGTCCCGCCCCGGCCGAAATAAGAAGACTCAATGTCTTTAATGTCGGCATCCGTACACGCCGGGTCAGGTTTCAAATCATATTCCCTGAGAATGCCGTAGACTAAGGCGGCAATATTGTCACAGTCTCGATTATTTGCAGGCCTCAATCTCGGCCACTGGCTTTCTGTCATACTGCTTCTCTTTTCTGCGCAGAAACACGGCTATCTACATAAATCACCTGTGAATTGTACCTCACTTTTTAGTGAAAATCACAAATTATTCAGATATGAAATGGCCGGATGCTTATGATTGTGTAAAAGTTCCATCTGCCGAAATTACTGTTAGTCCAGCGCTCGAAAGACTCCCGTTTCTTCAATAATTACTGGATAGCCTTCGATAGTCGTTGGGATTTTAGCTCGCAACTCCCCTGCTTTTCTCGATGAGAAAATCGTGATGCAGGGCTGATGCGCAGACACGCCCACGAAAAAACACCTGATGTCCAGAAGCCAGGGCAAAAACGAAAAACATTCAGCCCTACAGCCCTACCTGAGCACGCCAATTTATGGTCTCCATATCGTGATGATCGGTCCTTCATCGGGTTTTGTATATTCGTATTCAGGATGGACGATATCGGTAACAGTAAAGGTAACCGTTGCATTTTTCTTATGAATGCTCAGGGTCACTTGGCAACAACCATCATCATCAGTCGGTTGTGAGATTGCCGACTGCCCCGTACTCCACATGCCGTGCACGATCGCCCCTTTAACTGGGTCAGCACTGGCACCAACCCTGATATCCATATCCACGTAGGCATCCCACCAAACGCGACTTAACCAACTACTTCCTCCGGAAAGTTTGTCAACATATATACCCGGAAGCACGGTGGCCTCCACGGTGACTTCTTGAGACGCAGTACCCTCCGCTCCATCATCGTCCGTCACGGTTAATATTACCGTGTATGTTCCCGCACCGGTATATGTGTGGCTGGTCATTTGACCCAAACCTCCGGAAGAATCGCCAAAATCCCATGCATAGCTAACGATGGTTCCATCGGAATCATTAGACGCCGACGCATCAAGCACGACTGACAACCCAGAAGGCGTGCATGTGAAAGACGCCGTCGGTGGAATATTTTCAGTTAACTCACTGACGGTGACTTCTTGAGACGCAGTACCCTCCGCTCCATCATCGTCCGTCACGGTTAATATTACCGTGTATGTTCCCGCACCGGTATATGTGTGGCTGGTCATTTGACCCAAACCTCCGGAAGAATCGCCAAAATCCCAAGCATAGCTAACGATGGTTCCATCGGAATCATTAGACGCCGACGCATCAAGCACGACTGACAACCCAGAAGGCGTGCCTGTGAAAGACGCCGTCGGAGGTTGGTTTCCCACAGGAGGCGGCGCTGCCTCATCGGCATCTACGAGTCCGAAGCCGTACAGGTTGTCTCTTCCTGCGGCGCCGAGGTCGTCGGCGGTTGTCGCAAGAGTACTCCTCACGTCTGCAACACTGGCTTTAATCATCAAAGCGACTACACCAGCCACATGAGGCGAGGCCATTGACGTGCCGCTCTTGTAACCGTATCCGCCGCCTAACAACGTAGAGTAAATACCCACACCCGGCGCTGAGATTTCCACGTCGGGACCTGTACTGGACCAACTTGCCCTGGAGTCGCCCTGGTCGGTTGCCGCTACGGCTATGCAAGACTCATATCTGGCGGGGTAAATCACCTTGTCACCAATGCCTGGGGGGTTGCCGGAGTTACCGGCGGCCGCCACAATAACTATGCCTGCTTCTTCTGCTTTGTCGAAAGCCGCTTTGACGGTCTCGCCGGGGTCACTGGAGCTTCCAAGACTTAAGTTAGCCACTTGAATCCCATCTTTTTCGCACTGTTGCATAGCGGCGATAATGTCGCTGTAGTTGCCGCTACCACTGGCATTCAACACTTTGTAAGCATAGAGACTGGCCTCGGGTGCCACACCGACCACGCCAACGTTATTATCCATAGCGGCGACGGTACCAGCCACGTGAGTTCCGTGACCAGCATCATCCATCGGGTCATCATCGTCGTTGACAAAGTCGTAGCCGAGATTGTCGCTATCGAAGTTGGCAATAAGGTCGGGATGTGTGTAATAGACACCGGAATCGATGATGGCTACCTTAACTCCGGCGCCTTTGTTTAATCCGTCGTGGACGACGCCAGCGCCTATTCGCTTAACTCCCCAGGTATTATCCAGCTCGTCGTCAACGGCGAACACCTCGATATCCGGCTCGATGATCGTTACGTTCGGATTCCGCCGAAGCCCTTCAATCGCCGGTTCGGGAATTGAAGCGGCAATGGCTGGAACCAGGGTATAGCTGTATTTTATCGCTCCACCATGAGCGCGTACCAAAGCCTGCTCACTTGGCCCGGGAGTTTGCCTGAATCCGATAAACACAGGAACTCTTTCAAGTCCCGCACCGTTACCATTTGCAGCAATGGCCAACTCGGTGGATACAAAGCAAGTTACAAGTACGCCAACCAGGATACTTGTCAGAATTTTAGTTTTCATAATATTTCTCCTTATCAATTTAGTCTGACTTGATTACGTGCCCATATAATATTACGAATACAAAATCTGAGCCTAATAATATTATCGAAGCTTTGGCTCGGTTGTATCAGTAAAAATCTTAGATTTCGGAGTATCTCTGCTTTTCACTCTCCGGAATCTAATTACATCATCGCTATGATTAGACGGGATGATTATGCAAAATCATTGCGTTTCATTCACACCGATACCTCCAAAATGAATAAACGGCATCATTCCCACCCTAAATATAGAAATTCTGCTTAAGGTATAAAATATCAGATTAATGTGTAAAAGTCAATGAATTTATTCACAAATTTACCATTTTCGAGAATTGCTTAGCTAACTGCTGTAAAAAGAAGACTTTAGGACGATCCGACACACCTATGGAAGTGACCTGTCGAATCCGAACAGCTTGTCAATACTCGGGTTTAGAGCCGTCGTTGGCTTCCGGCGCCCTGATCAGGTCAGGAATTTTAAGATGATATTTTTATAATACTCTACACCTTTTTCAAGGTCGGCAACGTCGATATATTCATCCGGCTTGTGGCAAAGATGTGGCTTGCCCGGTCCGAAAATAACGACGGGGCTGCCGAGTGAGGCGAAATAAGGGCCGTCCGTGGTAAAGCCTACGGCCTTGGTTTTATCGGTTCGGACAACGGAGCAAAAATCCTTAACAAAATCGCAATCGGAATCGGTCTCCATCGACTGCATCTGGCGTATTACAGAAATCGCCGCTTCAAATTGCTTATTGTCGGTTCTCAACTTTGCGCAGATTTTTTCTAAATCGGCAATGATAGCCTTATGGTCCTGCCCGGGAAGAGTGCGAATATCGATTCCGATGCTGCACTTATCCGGCACAACGTTCATCGTTTTGCCGCCGGCGATTGTATTGATGCTCATCGAGCACGTGCCCAACTGCTTATGCGGCTCGGTTTTTATTTCGTAATTATCCAGCTCATTTAAAATCAGCCTCATCGAGCCTATTGCGTTCACGCCCAATTGCGGGGCCGAGCTGTGGGCGGCTTTGCCTTTGGTTGTAACTTCAAGCCACAACATCCCGCGATGGGCGGTTACAATATCGAAATCCGTCGGCTCAGGGATAACCACGCCGGCAAGCTCCGGCAGCCAGCCTTTGTCATCGACAAACCGTCTCGCCCCGGCGCTATCGGTCTCTTCGCCAGCAACGGCTGAGAAGATAATATCGCCCTGCAACTTGACGCCGGAATCGACGATTTGTCTGATAGCGGTAACAGCCGCGGCGGTTCCGCCCTTCATATCCACGGTGCCTCTGCCATATATCTTGCCATCGCTTTCAACCGCAGTGAAAGGCGGATGCTCCCAGGCGGCTTCGCCCGGGCCGACAACATCAAGATGACAGGCAAAAAGTAGTCCTGCCCTCCGTCCGGCGGATTTTACGTGTGCGACAATATTTGCCCTGGTTTGATCCCAGCTATCTATACTGGAGTCTATGCCCGAGCGGCGAAATTCGGCAGAAATCACTTCTGCTGCGGTTAATTCGCCCTTCTCGTCAGTCGTTTCAGCCTGAATAAGTTTTTTTAACAGTTCTTTCATAGTAAAGCAATTATAAGGCAACCAGCCTAAAATAAAAAAAGAAATATTTTTTCTTGCAAATTAAATCATAAACGAGGAGAATAAAGGGCTTAAAAAGTTTTAAAGCTGTCGCAAAAGGAGCTTAAATGGGACCTGTATTAAATGGGCTGCTGAAACTTCAAAGTGTTGAAAACCGCCTGCGGGCCGAAAAGGCAAAGCTTACAAGATGTAGAAGAAACGTAATAATTCAGGAAAATCTGATCAGAAGCCTTCAAAATGCTCTCGCAGCCAAGAAAGAGGAGGCTCAACTGGCCAAGGTTCAATTCGACCGCCTGGAATTGGAAGTCAAGACCAAAGATGAAATAATATCCAGGTTAAGATCCTCACTCAACATCGCAAAAACGAATAAAGAGTATGCCGCTGTTCTCAGTCAGCTCAATACAACCAAGGCTGACAATTCCAAAATCGAAACCCAGAGTCTTGAACTTTTAAAAGATATCGAGGCCGACGAAGATGAATTCAAAGATATCCAGAAGCAGATAGACGAGCAAAAAGAAACACTTGAGAAAACCCGAAAAGAAAGCGAGATACTGGCCAACAAATTCCAGGCTGAAATCGACAAGATCCAGGAAGAGTGGGATCAGGCTTCACAGGTCATCCCAAAAGATACATTGGAAACATTCAAACGCGTGGCCGAAACGTACGACGGCCAAGCTGTCGTGTTAATTGAGCAGCAGAGTAATAAAAAGGGACCTTATAGCTGTGGGGGCTGCTTTATGGGAATCACCGCTGAGAGTGTCAATTTGCTTATGACTAAGGATGACATTATCCGCTGCCCCAACTGCACAAGGATACTTGTGCTCGGCAATTTACATTAAGGTTATAAGCCAGGAGCAAGACCGCAGAACCATAGAGTATCCCGCAGCCATTATGCGTTAGCCTGAACTCGTTTTAATTTTGTTTTGAGGAGCCAACGTAGTGCCTGATAAAATCATCGCTCATATAGACGGCGGCAGCAGAGGCAATCCTGGCCCGGCTGCTGCCGGTTTTGTATTGAAAGATTCCAGCGGGACTCAATTGCTGGCAAAAGCTTACGTCATAGGCCGAACGACTAACAACGTGGCCGAATATACAAGTTTCATAAAAGCCCTCGAAGCTGCGAGAAAATTTAGTCCTGAACAGCTCGTCGTTTTCAGTGACAGCGAGTTGCTTGTCAAACAGATCAACGGCCAATACAGGGTGAAAAGCGAGCTTATAAAGCCCCTTTACGAGCAGGCTGTCAACCTGCTCGACGGATTCAAGAGCTGGAATGTCCATCATATTACTCGTGATAAGAACAAACAAGCCGACAGTCTCGTAAACGAGGCCCTGGACGCAGGACACAACATCGAAGGCAAGCGGAAACCGGCATCGAATAAGGAAAAGCCGATCCGGCTCGGCGTGCTCATCAGCGGCAGCGGCACAACATTGATGAACATCCTCAAACACATTAAGCAGGGCCTGCTCAATGCCGAGGTGGCTGTCGTTATCAGCTCACGTTCAACAGTGACGGGAGTCGAGAAAGCGAAAAATGCCGGGCTGGACGTTAAGATTGTCCGCACAAAAGACTACCAGGATATTGACGAATTCGGCAAGCGTATCGAAGCAGAACTCGTCGCGGCAAAAGTTGACCTCGTCATTCAGGGAGGCTGGCTCTGCCTTTGGAAAATACCTGCTCGATACGAACATCGCGTGATGAACATCCACCCCGCCCTGCTGCCAAGCTTCGGCGGAAAAGGGATGTGGGGACATCACGTTCACGAGGCGGTACTAAAAGCGGGCTGCAAAGTAAGTGGCTGCACCGTCCATTTCTGCACGAACGAATATGACAAAGGGCCCATCATCGTCCAGCGAACCTGCGAAGTCGAAAACGACGACACTCCCGATACGTTGGCCGCCAGGGTCTTCAAGCAGGAATGTATGGCATATCCGGAAGCCATAAGCTTATTTGCCGCCGGCAAGTTGTCCATCGAAAACGGCATTACAAGAATCAAACCGTGAAGCGCCAAATCCGGATCGGGCCACGAACCGCAAGCCGTAACGCATTATCAAATATGACTATTCCGACTTTGCGACGGCATGCTCGCTTTTCTCCGGCTCAGGCACTTTGCAACCTTCAAGTTTCAGGTGCTCTTCATCCTGCACGTCGATCTTGATAAGGTTTTTGCCTTTGAATGTGCCTCCCAGTACAGCTTCCGAAAGTGGGTCTTCTATATAGTGTTCGATCGCTCTTCGCAAAGGTCTGGCCCCAAACTCAGGGTTGTAGCCCTTGTCAATGAGAAATTCCTTTGCCTGGTCCGTCAGTTCCATTTTCAAGCCATGCTCGGTCAGACGCTTGAATACCTTGGCAAGCTCGTAATCAACGATAATTTGCAGATTCTCTCTTGTTAATGCCTGAAAGACGATAGTGTCATCAAGCCGGTTCAGGAATTCAGGTCTAAAGTGACGCTCTACCTCTTTCTGAAGAATATCCTTCATTTTCTCATAATTCGCCTCGGGGCTTTTCTTGCCAAAACCAAAACCGGATTGATTCTTAATCAAATCAGCGCCGATGTTGCTGGTCATAATGAGAACGACGTTTTTAAAGTCAATGCTTCGCCCGAAACTGTCCGTCAACCTGCCCTCGTCCATAATCTGTAACAGCACATTATAGACATCAGGGTGGGCCTTCTCTATTTCATCCAGGAGCAACACTGAGTATGGCCGTCTTCTAATCCTCTCGGTTAATTGTCCGCCTTCTTCGTAGCCAACGTATCCTGGAGGTGCACCTACCAATCGACTTACATTGTGCTTCTCCATAAATTCACTCATATCCAGCCGGATGAGAGAATTTCTGTCACTGAACATAAACTCCGCCAGGGCCTGTGCGAGCAGCGTTTTTCCAACACCGCTGGGTCCGAGGAGTATGAAGCATCCCATCGGACGATTCGGGTCCTTAAGGCCGCTCCTGCTGCGCCTGACCGCCTTGGCCACGGCAGTAATTGCCTCATCCTGTGAAACAACTGTTTTATGCAGCTCGGCCTCAAGTTCCAGGAGTCGCTGGGTTTCCTTTTTCTCCAGTTTCGTCAATGGCACACCCGTCATATTGCTGACGACCTCCGCAATAATCTCGTTGTCCACTACTCCGGTCAACTCTTTGTTTTCCTCGTACCATTTTTTATGCAGTTGGGTCTTCTCATCCAGAAGCTGTTGGGCCTCATCTCTCAATGCCGCCGCCCGCTCATAGTCGGCATTTTTGACGGCCTCGTCTTTTTCCCTTTGCAGCTTTTCTATTTTCTCTTCCATCTGCGTCAAATCGGGCGGAGGAGTCATGTTCTTAAGTCGAACTCGTGCACCGGATTCATCGATCACATCTATCGCCTTGTCGGGCAGACATCTGCCGGTGATGTATCGGGTCGAAAGCTCTACGGCATGGAAAAGGGCCTCGTCGGTAAATCGAACCCTGTGGTGCGCCTCGTAGCGATCCTGAAGTCCTCTAAGTATCGCCAGGGTCTCATCCTTCGAAGGCTGCTCGACAATTATCGTCTGGAAACGCCTTTCAAGCGCCCCGTCTTTCTCGATATGCTTTCTGAACTCGTCTAAAGTAGT
>Ga0307380_10008181_pt1 | contig 13445 bp, 10 predicted proteins | sample UN3MG_FD_202239 | JGI IMG/M metagenome (GOLD analysis project Ga0307380, IMG submission 202239) | Soil microbial communities from Risofladan, Vaasa, Finland - UN-3 | ecosystem: Environmental > Terrestrial > Soil > Coastal area > Acid sulfate soil | place: Finland: Risofladan, Vaasa | collected... | reverse complement strand
TGGTATTCAACACAATGTGCATTATTTGATAACGACGCAAAACGAATTGCACAGGAATTGGAGTTAAAATTCTTACCAACAGAAGGTTCATTCTTTGAAGCGGATACTGTTGAAGCAATGCAAGCATCTGCTCTTGAACCAATTGAGAAAATTAAAATATTTAACGGGGAGGTGTGGAAATTTGCCAACTCTATACCAGGAAGATATTATATTATTGGGGTTGATACTGCTCCCGAACATGGTACTGATAAGTCAGCAATTAGTGTTTGGGATTATGAAACTCTCGAGCAAGTTTGGGAATATCAAGGAAAGTGCAAAGTATTAGATTTCGTTAAAGTATGTAAAGTTGCCGCAACAGAGTATCCAGGGTTGATTGTAGTTGAGTCCAATTCTTACGGAAATCAAGTTGTAGAGCATTTAAACGCTAGCGAATACTCTCATATGCTTTACAAAGAAAAACGCGGGAAAAACACGTTCCTGCCTGGTCTATCAACTAATTCAAAGACAAGACCATTGATGATAGATGCTTTATATTCATATTTAACACAATACCCAACTTCTGTTAAATCACAAAGACTTGCACTTGAGCTTACAGGTCTGGTTTCAAAAAGCAGTGGAAAAGTTGAAGCTGATGCGGGTTGTACAGATGATATTGCTTTATCTGCTGCCTGTTGTATGTATGTTAGAAAATATGACCCACCTGTTATGATTGATAGTACTAGATTCGGCAGCTTGTCAAATGAAATGAGTAGTATTGTGGACATGAATACCGATGAAACAAGAGTCGGTTTTGATAACATAGATATAATGAAACATGTAAAAAATAATTATCACGAGCAAACTGGATTTATTGATACACTTACATTTTTTAGGGAGTAATTAAATGATAAAAGTAAACGAATTGTTTGCACCACCTATTGGTCTTGAACCAGCAATCAAGATAGGTGGTACGACATTTTATTCATCTGATAAATTAAAAGATAATTTTAACATTGCTTTTTCAAAGTCATCTAGAGGACGGGGTGTAGCTCCTGAAATCTCTAAGCTGGTTAAAAAAGGTATCATCATTCCATGTTATAAAAGCAAGGGATTACTGTCATTCATAACAAAAAAATTCTTTAAAAATCCAAATGATGCTATAATTGCATTTTATGACTTAGATGAAAAGAAAGTTATTGTAACCATTGACAATGAAATAACAGTATTTGGTACCGCATCAAATAACAATTTAGCATCTACAACTATGCACGAATGTATGCACCTGGCCGCTTCAAAAAATCTTGCTGGCTTCATAAGAGCATTTTTTCAAAACTTAATGATGTACTATACAGCATTCTTCACAGATTATTTTAAACTTCAAGGGAATATTGATAAAAATATTTCCAACGTAATTCGATATATTGCTGTATATGAAAGAAAAGGTCCACGATATGCAAATAAAGATCTAAAAAATTACTATGACTTTTTAAATACAGAGTTTGGTAACAAAACACAATTGAGTGAACAAGATTTTGTTGAAAGTTTAACCAACCTAATTATAGCGTGTAAATTATTAATTGTAAGTTTTGGGTCATTTCAAACAAATATAAGAAGATTTGCTATGTTAATTACAAGTTTAAATACCGCTTATTTCAAAGCATTTGGAGCAAAAAATAAATACTCAATGCCAATTCAAGAACTCATTTCTCTATCAGAAGTAGCATGTATTTTAGCTGAAATGAAACCAGATGATAAATCAATAAAACAAATATTCAAATTGATTTCTTAAGAGGATATATAAATGGCTGATGATGAAATCACCAAACAACCTGGCAGTATAACCAAAACTGCAGATAATTCGCAAGAGAGAATATCACAAGTCAGTAATGTCAACAGTGCGATTTCACAAATGCAAAGAAAGGTTGATAGACAACTTGATGAAGCTGAAGCGAATTTTGGTGATATTGAAGGAATTGAAAAAGTTCAAAGCTCTTTTTCAAAGGTATTGAATGAATTTAGTAATACAGTTTCATCTATAGGTGGTGGGTTTGCTAAAATTGCAGGAGACACAGCAAGAGCAGGTTCAGATACTATTAAACAATATGGAAGAGCAATATCACAAGATATTAGCTTTAACAAACAAAATATTATCTCATTAGCATTATCAAGAACAACTCCTCTCTTTGGCTATTTTGCTGGAAAGTTTATGGAAACAGATGTGTTCAAAACAGCAAAAGAAAAAATGAAAGAGAACCTTTCTAATGCACTTGGTGGTGTTACTGCTAAATTAAAAGAAGGGTGGTCAAAACTTTTTAAACGTAATAAAGGAGACCAAGAAAGACCAGTAAAGAACGTTGCAAAAATTGCTGAAAAAGTACCAAAAATGGCAAAGGGTGGGTACGTTGAAAAAAGTGGTTTGGTTAATATACATGCTGGAGAAATAGTAGCACCAATAGAGAAAATATTAGCTCGTATTGATGAGAGTATTAACATTACAAGAGACTTAGCTAATATATCTCGTAAAGCACAATTAAACACTCTTGCAAAAATGGGAACCTTTGTTGCAACAAACGAGCGCCAGGCAAAGGTAGGTCTTGCAAAAGGTTTCTTGCGAGCACTAACTCAAGTAAATACACAATATCAAGAACCTGCTCAACAACGAATGTTAAGAGCTGTACTGTCAATTCAAGATTCAATGGGAGCAACAATCGGAACTTGGCCACAAGTATGGCAAAAGATGTTAGTGAACCACCCAACATTTAGAAATATTATGTTCACATTAAAGGGATTACATTCTGTTTTGGGGGTTCCTGCTAAACTTGTTTATAGTATATTTAAATCAAGAGGTGGATATACTGGTCATTTATCACGTGCCAAAAATCCAATGCAAGCAGCAGCTGAAAATATTGGATTAGTATATAGTGAGGGAATGTGGCGTCTTGATAATATTGCAAGATTTACAAAAGCTACTGCCGAAGCTACTAGAGATATGTCTTCGGCTATTACAGGGAAAAAGTATGAGCCACTAGAAGGAATTCCTAGAGGGATATGGAGTATATTTGGAATAACACGAAGTCTAACTAATTGGGTAGGTAAACATGGTGTAAACCTCATTGGTCGATTTTTTGGTGGAAAAAAATTTGCAAAACAATTAACTGATGTTATGACCAAACACCGTGAACTTCCATTTAATTTTAAAAGCAGTCATGAAAAAGCGCTTGAGGAATTATATGATGATCGTGGTGCCGGCGAATTAAAAAGGAAAAAAATAAAAGATAAAGATAATCAATACAAAGATAGTGGAAAAATAGATTATGATATATTAGTATCTGATTATCTAAAACCAAGAGTTAAAACCGAAAAAAGATTAATTAAATTAATAAGTGGTATATCTACAGATGTAGAAGAAAACACCGAAGCTAACAAAGAATCAAATGCAAGATCAAAACGAGAAAAAATTTGGGGGTGGATAAAAAGTGTATTTGGAATATTTGGTAGTGGGGGATTCTTTGGCTTATTATCTGTAGTTGGTGGTTTCTTTGCTAAAAGAATAGTTGGTTTTTTGGGCGGGAGAGTATTTAGTGGGCTTATAAGAGGTCTTGGTGGTTCTATATTCGGTTCAGCACTGAGTTCAATGTTTGGACCCAAAAGTCTTCTTGTAACTGGAATTAAATCTTTAGCAGCTTCTTTCGCTGCCAGTAAAATAGGAAGCGCTTTAATATCTGGTCTTAAAAATCCTGCAGTATGGAGCGTTGCAAGCAAAGCAGTGGGTGTAGCTGCAGCGGCTGGGATTGGATGGCAAGTTGGAAAACAATTAGATTCATGGTTAGGCATATCAGAAAAGTTTCAAGCAACCATGAATAAGTGGGGAGCAGAAGCCAGAAAGTTATCAGATGAAATGACAGCCCACCAAGTTAATTTATCCAAATCAGCAAGAGAAGGTGGGGAGCAGGGTTATAAAGACAGAAAAACTCTATCAATGGAATCTAGTCTTTTGAGAGGATCTTCAAGTAAAGAAAAACTAACAGCTATTGGAGCTTTTGGACGAGCTAATATAAATGCTGTAAATACTGGGCAAGTGGAATATCTTAGAGAACATGCAGGTGAATATCTAAGATGGGATACAGATACTATTGAACTTATGAGAAAACAGTGGATGAATAGTCCGGAAACTACCGGTACAAAATTTATTGGAAGTGATGCTGTAAAATATGGTAAAAACAGAGAAGCTAGTTTCTTAAGATATTTAAAAAGGTATGCTACAGAAATGACAGAGGAGCAACAAGAAGCGAGTTATAAGGAGTATCAAACATCAATTACTGGAAAAGAACCACAGGTAGAAGCTAGCCTATCAAATATAGCAGCCCAAGCCAAATTAAAAGGTATTGAATTAAGGAGTATGATTTTAGATAAAGAAAAAAGAGAAGCTGCAGCAAAGAAGGTAGAAGACCTTGCAAAATCAGGAACAAAAGCTGTGGTAACGTCTCTTAGCAATACAACCTCAGCTATAACCAACATAATTAATAATAATTCCAAAACAATTAATGCAGGTGTAGGTGGAGATGGTCAACAGCATATAGGGTGGGGCAGAGGAGCATATAGTTATACATATGCAACAATACGAGGTGATACAGATGAGGATTAAACAAAATGTCCGATAAAAATACAATTGATTATGTAATTGGGTTACCGCCAGATAATTTACTACCTGATACCAATACGGTAATAAAAAACTCAATGCCGATGGCGCGAATATATCCAGGCATTCCCAGTTTTACAAAAGGGTTGAATTTATTTACAAGAAAGGGTGCTTTTGTTTCAAATGCTAAAGGTAAACAAAGTCCATCGTATTATGGTTTGTTACAACAACATGGTTTTTCATTGAATCAACCGGGTGGCCAATTAGGTGAAGATGGATGTATTGTTATTGCATATCAGGCAGATAGTTTTCCAACTGATAGTTTTACAAATGAGTATGGAGAAAACTTCTTACAAAAAATGACTGAAACTGTTTCACAAGGAGCTGCTGAAGTCAGCCAGATGTTTGGTGGAAGAGATGTTGGGGAAGTATATTCAGGTGTGACTAAAGCGTTGGAAGGTGAGGGTATGATTGAAAACATAATGGCTGCTGGGTTAAACGCTGGAGCTAAAATTGGAAAAGCTGCTAAAAAAGCACTATCAGCATTGCCTATGGGACAGGGTGTAAATAGTGCTCTCAATGTAGCATCAGCATTAGCAGCTGGTGGTAGAATTGATTTTCCTTTAATGTGGAAAACAAGCGGTTTTGTTCCTTCATATACAATGACAGTAAGATTATATAATCCATATCCAGGTAGTCAAGAAGCAACTCAAAAATATATTGCAGCACCTCTAGCAGCTTTAATGCTTTTAGGAATTCCTATTTCAAGAGATGGGTCAACATATAGCTGGCCATTTATTCATAGAATTTGGTCACCTGGTATTTATGATTTAGATCCAGCATATATTTCTAATATTACTGTTATTAAAGGTGGGGATCAACAACAAATTTCATATAAACAAAGACTTGGAGTTGTTGATGTAAGAATTGATTTTGGAAGTTTGTTTAGCACCATTGTAGCATCTAAGGGAATGAGTAATAAAACAAGACCAACACTTAAGAATTATATTAATGCAATAGCTGGAGCTGATTCAGAAAAAAGTGGAATACAAAATTTTAGTTCAGTTTCAAGTGGTCCTGAGTCAGAGCGACTAATAGGTAGAAGATTACTACCTGGAGAAAGAGCACCATTAAACGAAACAAAAAATCAGGCATCTACAACCGTCCAACCCACACAAGCGGAAGTTCAAAATCCACCTAGTAGAGTATCAACCAGTGCTCAAAGTGCTCAAAGTAGTTTAGAATCTAGAATGCCAATTGGAGTATGAAGTTAACACAAAGAATTTCTTAAAATGAGGGTTAGATAAAATGCTAGAAATGAATTGATTATAAATTGAGTCTGTGACGTATATTTATCATATACATCGAAAAGTTTAATATCTTTTAATACATCTACCAGAAGAATATTAATTTGTGATTTGAAATATAGCTGAGCATTTGTTCTTTTAATTGCCATTAGCTTTTTAACATATTCATAATATACAGTACCACATACCATATCAACATCTTTTACTTCTTTGATAAATATTTGTAATGCCATTTTGATATTATTAAAATTCTTTTCATTAGTTAATGCTTGAGCAATTAATACAGCAATAGATGATTTTGCTTTGCTTATTGTTTTGGCTTCTTCAAATGCTTTTTTATCAACGAGTTTATATGTTGTTATATTCTTTGATACCTTATCAACAATTTTTTGTCCTCGTTCTAAAACTTTATATTGATATCTATTTGCATCGTCATCTGTCTCATCATTCTGAGTTTTAATAGACAACCCCTGTTGTTTATTTCTATAATAACTTTGTGCAAAACTTTTAACACTTTGTGAAATACGATGTCTAGCAGAACCAATAAATGCTATTATTCCATCTTTATTCCAAGCAGCAATATCACTTGTAAAATTTGTTTGCATTGCTTTGGATAAATAAAACAAACTATTTGGAATTGTTTTTTCTCTAAAAAACAAATGAGTTCTTGTAAGATTGTCCATAGTATATTTAAAAGCATCTTCATCACAATACTTCATTTGTTTATGCATCAATCTTGAATATTGAATTATCATGTAATATATCATTGTTGTTGAATACGCAGCCTTGTCTTTTTTCATTAAAAATAAATGCAAAACAAAAACTAAAAGATTAGTTCCAGCATCATTCCACAAGTTCCACTTCTCCGCTTTAGTCCCCTTATAATTCCTTTTGACAAATGCTTTAAAATCCTTATCTGTTATTTTTAATATATTTATTAATTCGTAATATGTTCTTTTTGTTTTCGGATAATAACACGGAGCAGATAAATTTGACAACTCCCGCGCCGAACTATTGATAATATATTTTTTTAATTTTGAATAATCCGGATTAAGTTTTGTTAGAAGTTCATCCATATTTTAATATATCCTAATTGCAATATCATCTTCTGTAAAATAAATATACTCAGGAGCATACTCTAATAATTCTTGTTGTGTAAATTCATCAATATCAAAATTAAAGAATATACTCGATTCTGGTGTAATCAAACGACAGTATTTAACACCCACAACTTCTTGAACAACATCAATAATCTCTGAACGGTATAGATTTATATTCAAACCAAATCGATCAGTAAAAGAGGTTATTAATGATTCTTTAATCAATTGACTTAGATTTGAAAGAGTTCCTGAATACGTATCTGATTTAAATACATCTAAAGAAATTTGTATTGGTATTTCATAATTAGGAACAACCCAACCAGATTCGCTATATAAATATTTGTATAATTTGTTGGTAACATAAATCATCTGATCGGATTTTGGTACTGTAAATGACCAAACGGATGATGTTCCATCAAGGACTAAATCTGCAAGCTCATTATCATGCCCTATCCAATCACCTGTTCCATTTAATACAATATATCTACTTCCTATAATTGCAGCTGGTGGTGGAATCGATGTTATATCAGTTGCTGGTAAAAGATCAACATCATTCAATTGCATATTAGTCATTGTTCCAGTTGTATTAGCAAACTTAAAATTGACAAAGTCAGTTAGCATTCTATAATCTTTAAATGTCAATGTTGTAAGTAAATTCTGCAAAACTTGTGTTTCAAAAACTCTTTGGTCAACACCATCATAATAATCTTTTTGAACCGTTGGTATATCATATACTGTATGCACAAGAGATGTTGAATCGGTAATCACGCTAGACATTGTAAAATCATCAAGTGCCAATCTAAAAATAAACTGATTAGAATACTGTGAAATTAATCCCTCAGATGGATGTTGAATAGTAAAGAAATATGTTAAGTCTCCTTTTGGAATAACTCTGTTATCAGCAAATACTAAAACGAATGCTGTACCGTCATTTGTCATATTATACGTAGCACCTGATTCAGATATTTCCATCTGGCATGTAGTTGATATAGCATCTGTTTCTGTTGTTTGATAATTTAATTTATATGTTGCAGATAACCCGCTTCTAGAAACTTCTAATAAATCTGCATATAAATCATATGTTGTTCCATAATTTGTTACTAAAACAGGAATTTGCTCAATTTCATACATGATATAAGTATAATCAGCACTAGAATTTAAAGTATCAATTTCCATATCAAACATTGTATAATAACTAACACCATTTTCTGTTATAACAGTTTGTCTTGGTACAAATGTTGAGGCAAAAGATCCAGGTAAATCTCTAGTCGGAACTAAATCCTCCCCAAATAAAATAGTTGAAAATAAAGCGATCTCATTAACTTTTAAATCAGATCGTTTTAAAACAGGCAATGAGTTCTGACCAATTGGAGAATCATCGATAATAACACTTGCATTTGCAAAGTCTTCTGCAGTAACAATTCTTTCTAATGCTGTAAGATTAGTAATAGCATTCCGTCTCACATTTTCTAGCGATTCTTCATCTGCTCCACCGTATGCAGGAGAAGCATTTGTTATAGAATATTCTACAATCTCAGTTATACCAGCATCTGTTGTATTATAAATTCTATCACCCTTACTAATAGATCCAGCAATAACATTACCATCAATTCCATCTGTAAGTGATAAAGTTACTTTGACAGTTGAACCGGGTTCTGGTTGATAGCCAATTAATCCATTTCCAAATTGTAAACTCAAACCATTATCTGTACGCCTTGAGACATAACCTTTTGTGGTATCATCCATTAAAAATAAACTTGCAACTTCGGTATATGTTTCATATGAAGCTGAATTGGGAGGTCGAATCTCTATAACCTGTGATGAAATTTGTCCATCAAATGAAACATCAAGTGATACAAATTGATATTGTTGTAAATCTTCTGAAATTTGAAATTCTTGTTCTGATATAGAATATTGTCTAAATGGTAAAATAAATAAGAACGAACTAGCTGTGTATGTAATTGGTAAGTTATAGCTTCTATTTCCCTCTCTAATTAAAACTGAAACCTGAGAATTGCCTGTTACTGTTACTGTTGTTGTGTAATAAGTTGAAAATAGAATATTCCCTTCACCCTTAACTTGATATCCTTCTGGTAAGGTAAATGTTGCAACGGGGTCTGAGAAGCCAAATGGTATTGTATATAATACATTTGCTTCGGCCGCTGATGCATCAGCTGGATTATAACCTAAAAATGCTGCAAGGTTATAAATAGATTCGGGTAATTGTGCTTTTGTTAAAAAGAATTCTCTGTAAGATGATATTTGATAGAACATTAAATTACTTGACATGGTTGAAAGAACTTCAACGATAAATGACAGGAATGATGATTTCGTTAGATCCACATTCTCTAATTCTAAATACTGCTTCAATAGTGATATAAGTTGATTTCTGATTTGATCCCGTGATTTGTATATTTGACTCGATACTGTAGTGTCTGCCATTTTTATTCCCCGCTTATCATGGAGTTATGTTATATTGTTAGCAAAATAATAACCGCTTCTTTTATCATATAGATTAGTAGTAACAATAGATTTTAAATCCTCATTCTTTGATAAAAGACGAGACATATATTGTGCATCAGAAATTGTATGAATCTTTTTATCATATTCAAAGAATGTATATGTATTGGATACTTGGGCATCTAATTGAGTTTCAGTTATACTTTGCTCTGTTTTTACTTTCAGTTTCCAAAATAATCTATCTTCATTCACAGATTTTTCGACCCCACCAACATTGAATATTGGATATACGTTATTAGTTGGTCGTAAATAATCTTGCTCCATTTTTAATTTATCATTGGGTAATGGAGTAAACCCATATGCGCTTGGTATTACAAAGGTTGTTTCATTGTCTTTAACATAACCTGTTTCTTGACCATCAAAAGCGGTGTTTATATCTTCAATGTAATAGACAGGTAGTAATAAAATTTTATTCCATTTAACGCCAGAAAATTCACCCACTCTATCATAAGAACCAGCAAATATATTCTCATCTTCCCAAACTGTTTCTTCTGTATCAATATGATAAAAAGTCGTAAGGAAAGCAACTATATCTTTACTATAAAAATTATAAACTAAATTTTGATACTCATGTATGTAGTCATAGATACGTTCAAATTTTTGGGTGCTCATGTTGTTGACCTTCCTTTACCCACCTTGTTGTGAAAGAACTGTGCTATCATCAAATGAAACTGATAAAGTGCCTTTTTCTCCCTCATACTCAACTAAAATATTAATTTGATATCCTTTGCCATTGGGTTTCAGTAATGTATCCACACTTAAAATTGTTGCCCGATCATCATATACAAGCAGTCTAGAGCTAATTTCAGTTTTAATTCTTTCTATGGTTGTATCATCAACGGGTTCAAATATAAGTTTATAAAGTTCACTGCCATACTCAGGATCAAATAAAAATGTCCCGCGTGGTGTTAGTAATATATTATTCCATGACGAAATAATTACATCTATATCTTTTATTCTTTTGAAATCTCCACTAGCAGTAATTTTTGGAAGATAATCATATATTTTAGAATCCGAACCAACCACTTCTTTATTAAATCTATCTAATAAGTTAGCCATTTATACTCCGCCTTGCGTAAAGACAATATATAAGTCAGTGGTGTTCATTATTTAGAAATCCCCTCCAGCATCATTTTTCGCCTCTCTTCTTCAAGATCGGTTTTCCACTTTAAATAATTAAAAAATCTTTTAACAGGCATGGAAGTAACTTCAATATACGATTGTCTGCTCATTTCCATACATGAAAATATATTTTTTTCCAGCGAATCCCGATAACTATTTACCGAATCAGTAGACGTGGACCATACGAAAAAAGTTTGATACAAGGTCAATATCGATTGTTTCTCGATTGCCGCAATGTGAGCATGAACTCAGCATTTTTAAAGAAACCCCATATTGACCAAATTCTTGCTTGTATTGCTTGTAAATTTCTCTTTTATCTTTAGCAGGAAGACTCATATATGCATCCATAACATCATCACGTTCTGAATATACAACAGTGCTTCCTGATTCTGGATCTTGTTGAAACCTGCTTATAATTAATGTCTCAGTTAAGATATCCATATTAGTACCGACTGCAACCCCCAGTGTGCTGAGAGCATGCATTTCATCAAACAACGTTGGTTGTTTAATAATTACAGTGACTCCTTTAGACACTGGTAAAGGTACAGATACTTCTTTTGTTAATACATCATCACCTGGATATGCATTAAAATTAAATGTTGCAGATGCTTTAACAGTTACTGAATATTCCTTGTTGCAAGATCCACATATTACATCATAATTTCTTATGTCTTCATATGTGATATGGTATAAACCATATAGAATTGCATCTCTATCTTTTAACGTAGTATTCTTTAGAAATGTATCATAATCTGGAATTGTTGGAGGTCTTACTGTCATTGCATCAAATAAACACTTATTTAGATGTTCATTTATTTTAATTGGTGACAACAAACTTCCTTTTAATTTTTCTTCTTCCTGAACATTTAAAGATCTTAAATTATAACTCAATTTTGTATGAGGTGTAAGAACTTCATATTCCGGATACTTTATATCAAATCCTTTAAACATTTTAGTCGATCTCCTTTCCTTTCACATTTTATTTATTTATTTCTTATGATGCTGATGCTACAGTATCACCATATTTTTCAACAACGTCTTTCTTGATTGCGTAAACAGAATCAGCATACCCCTGACACTTTTCTTTAGTCCAAGCTTCATGCCAGATGTAATCTACATTAAATTCTATCTCTGAATCAAGTCTACCAATGGTTTCAACGTCACTTGAAAACAAATCCTGTGGATCTTTAGTTGGAAATACACCATCATAACAAGCATAATATTCAACTGTTTTTGCATCAGGTGCTGTTGTCCAGTAATACATAAGACCAGCATATGTATTTTTTGAATATCCTGATAGCGAATCATTATCAATAAGATTAGAAGTACCTGTTCGATAATCTCTAATCATTTTAATCCATCCATGCATAATATTCAAGATTGGTAGTCCATTAAATTCCAAGAATTTAACTGATACTGAATTTCCATAATCTACATTTGCTGGCACAGCCCACTTGACTCCACCTAACCCTGTAAATTCCACTTTATTTAAAGTTCCACCGGGAGGCGTAACTGATAAACAAGCCCCTGCAAGAATGTTTTGTATATCGCCTGTACGAAGGCCATCAACATAATTCTCCAGTCCAGATGGTAGTTTAGCGAAATAAATAAAGTGATATCCTGTAACATAAGGATCAGCAACTCCCGCAACTGTACCACCAAAGTTGCGTGTTACTCTGTTGTTTGCTACATTTACAAACGAATTTTTAATTGCCATTATTCTAATCCTCCAAATTAATGACTATATTTCATCCTTTTTTTTATTGAGTTATAAACCTCTTTCCAATTGCCATCTTTAATAGTGATTGCTTTATCATCAATATAAAAGTCAGCAGCTAGTTTATCGGCTGTCACTCGGTCGAAATATATCTCATGATCTTTTAACCAATTTTCTACATTTTGAATCTGTTTTTCATGGTCATCACCCATTTCAAGAGCATTACCTTTTGATGCTCGAGTAGTAAAGATAACAATTTCATAACCTTTACTTTTCAACCAGTTGATAACTTGCTTTGCTCCCTGAAATGGACCATCATATATCGAACCATCTTGGTAGCCGTTTGAATATTTATGAATGGTTCCATCGAGGTCAATCATTGCCCGTTTTTCCTCTAGTGCCATCCAATTTTCATTTGGGTAGATAACTCTAATAACTTTTTTCTTTTTATTTTTCTTAGACGGAAATGAATCTATTGCAAAACCCATACCAGAAGCTGAGGATGTTTCCTCATCTTGCAATTGTTCTAGATATGTCTTTATTAGATTCATATTACCCTTTCCGTATCGATCCGTATTTATAATTTGTTCTAAAAATTTTGGTGTATCGTTTAATTTTATAAAGAGGCAACTATATATATTAATTACTAATCAAGGGAATTTTTAACTTTTTTTTAAAAGGAGATATAATGTGGGAAGTAAATCAGGAAGTATTAGTTTATTTGGAGTTTTATTTTGGGGGGCGTTGGTTTATAATTGCTTTTTTACTGGCGACGATTCTGATGATAAAAAGGTTGAGGTTGTTGCTGACTCAAGTCCAGTAGTTAGCGAACAATTAAAAGAATCATTCTCAGATATAAAAAAAGAATTGAAAGAATCGTTTGTAATCCTTAAAGAAGAATTATCAAAAGCTGGCGATGAATTGTCAAATGCAGGTGTCCAGTTAAAAGAAGAATTATCAGCAGCAAAAGATGAAGCAAAGGATGCTATAAAAACAGATCCTCCAAAAGAAGAACTGTTAGAAACTGAACCCGAACCAGATCTAAAAGAAGATAAATTAAA
>Ga0307380_10008178_pt1 | contig 13449 bp, 7 predicted proteins | sample UN3MG_FD_202239 | JGI IMG/M metagenome (GOLD analysis project Ga0307380, IMG submission 202239) | Soil microbial communities from Risofladan, Vaasa, Finland - UN-3 | ecosystem: Environmental > Terrestrial > Soil > Coastal area > Acid sulfate soil | place: Finland: Risofladan, Vaasa | collected... | reverse complement strand
GTTGTGGCCCAACTTCGACCCCACGGGCCTGATCAGCCCGCAGTATTCCGGCCAGCCATGGACCTGGGCCAAGCTCGGCGACCTGCTCAAGCACATCTGGGTGCCGATCTTCATACTGGGCGTGGCGGGAACGGCGGGCATGATCCGCATCCTCCGCGCCAACGTGATCGACGAGCTGCGGAAGCAGTACGTGCTGGCTGCCCGGGCGCGCGGGCTTCACCCGGCCCTGGTGGTGATGCGGTATCCGGTGCGGGTGGCCATCAACCCCCTGGTCTCCGGCGTGGGGCTGATCCTGCCGGGGATCATCTCCGGCTCGGTCATCATCTCCATTGTGCTGGGCCTGCCAACGGTCGGCCCGAAGCTGATACAGGCGCTGTTCAGCAAGGACACCTACCTGGCCTCCAGCATTGTGTTCTTCCAATGCATCCTGGCCATCGTGGGCATCATGATATCCGACATTCTTCTGGCTATGGTGGATCCAAGGATCAAGTTCGGGAGGCAGTAGAGCCATGACCGAGTCCGACAGCTATCCGCCGGTCGGCGCCGGCCCGGGAGCGCCGCCTCCGGACTTCCGCGGCACAGTGGAAATGGACGAGAAGGCGGCCGAGTACTACCAGTTGCCGCAGTGGAAGCTCATGTGGCGGCGCTTCCGCAAGCACAAGGTCGCCCTGTGGATGCTTCACGTGGTGATCCTGCTGTACGTCATCTGCCTGAATTGCGAGTTCCTTGCCCCTTACGACCCGTCGGCCATCCACAAGGACTGGATCAACCTGCCACCCCAGGTGCTGCGATTCGGGTTCGTAGAGGGAAGCTCTCTGCCCAGGCTGTACGTATACCCTTTCAAGATGCAGCAGGACCCGGTCACACTGGAGCGGGTGTACTCCGTGGACCGCAGCCGGCGCATACCCATCCGGTGGCTCGTGCGCGGACGGAAGTGGACGGCCCTCGGCCTATTCGAAAGCAACTTGCACCTTTTTGGCGTGGCCGGCAGCTACGGGACCGGCTCCGCGGCGGCCCCGCCCGGCGTACCGGCCTCGGCGCCCGCAACACAGGCCGCCGCCTCCCGGCCGACCTCAGCGCCCACGACGACGTCCGCCACCGCGACGACTCCGGCCTCCGGTCGGGCTTACTCTGCACCCCTCGCGCGGCTGGCACGAACGGAGCGGTCCGACTATCCCACTTGCTTCCTGCTCGGCACCGATTCGCTTGGACAGGACCTCTTCAGCCGCATCTTCTACGGCGGCCGAATCTCACTGCTCATCGGCCTGACCGGCGTCTTGCTGACCTTCTTCCTGGGCATCGGCCTGGGCGGCATCTCCGGCTACTACGGCGGGCGGATCGACATGCTAATTCAGCGCGTCGCAGAGGTCATCCAGACGGTCCCGAAGATCCCCATGTGGCTGGCGCTGGCGGCGGCCATTCCCAAGAACTGGACCAGCCTCCAGGTGTACTTCGCCATGACGCTGATCCTTGCCAGCATGGGCTGGTCGGGCCTGTGCCGCACGGTGCGCGGCAAGCTGCTGGCCCTGCGCGAGGAGGACTATGCCCGGGCGGCTCTGCTGGCAGGAGCTTCCGAGAGCCGCATCATCTTCGTCCATCTGATCCCCAACTTCCTCAGCCATATCACCGCCAGCCTGACCCTGAGCGTGCCGGGGATGATTCTGGCGGAGACCTCCCTGAGCTTTCTGGGTCTGGGTCTGCGGCCGCCGATCGTGAGCTGGGGAGTGTTGCTCCAGCAGGCCAACCGCGTGGACATCGTGATCAACCAGCCTTGGCTGCTGTTACCGGCCGTCATGGTGGTAATCGCCGTCCTGGCGTTCAACTTCGCCGGCGAGGGTCTTCGCGACGCCGCCGACCCGTATTCAACATGAGCAGGTGCAACGCGATATGTCCGAACCGATCATAGAACTGAGCGACGTTTGCGTGGACTACCATCTGGACGAGGGAGTCGTGCACGCGGTGCGCGGCGCGAGCTACGAGCTTTTCATGGGTGAAACCCTCGGGCTGGTGGGCGAAAGCGGGTGCGGCAAAAGCCAGAGCTCCTACGCCGCGATCGGGCTGGTTCAGCCCCCCGGGACCGTGACCGGAGAAATCCTCTTCCGGCCCGAACCGGATCAGCCGCCCATCGACCTGCTGAAGATGAAGCGGAACAGCCCGGAGATCCGAGAGATACGCGGCGGGCGGATCTCGATGATCTTTCAGGAGCCGATGAGCTCACTCAGCCCGGTGCACCGCATCGGCAAGCAGATCGACGAGACCCTCAAGCTGCACACGGGCCCGCCTCAAAGGAACACCTTCCGGTGGGCCATGCGGAAGCTCGGTCCCGTGAAGGTGTTGATGTGGCCGCTGATCCCGCTGTATCCCCTGATGTATCTCGTGGATCGGATCGTCGCCTTCCGCGGCGAGCGCCTGGATCGCCTGCGGCGCCGACGGGTGGCAGTCGAGTTCCTGGCAAAGGTTGGCATCCCGGACACGGCCAAGCGCTATCGCCAGTACAGCTTCGAGTTCTCCGGCGGCATGCGGCAGCGCATCATGATCGCCATCGCGCTGTCCTGCAACCCCATGGTGCTGTTCGCCGACGAGCCGACCACCGGCCTGGACGTGACCATCCAGGCGCAGATCCTCGAGCTGATCAACGCGCTCCAGAGGCAAACGCAGCTTGGCGTGGTGCTCATCACTCACGACCTGGCGGTTGTGGCCGAGCGGGCCGACCGGGTGGCCGTCATGTACCTGGGGCGGATCGTGGAACTGGCCGACGTCTATACGCTGTTCGCCTCCCCCAAGCATCCCTACACCACCGCGCTGCTGCGGTCGGTGATCGGCTCGCCGCTGGCTGCCGACGGCCGACTGGCTACCATTCGCGGCGTGGTCCCGGGGCCGCTGGAGCGCGTGTCCGGCTGTCCGTTCCATCCACGCTGCGACCACTACATGCCCGGGCTGTGCGACAAGATCGAGCCGGACTTCGCGCCGGCCGACGAGAAAACCCATGTCGCCTGCCACCTCTACAACGAACACGGAAAGGCGCACAAGCAATGCAGCCGCTCCTGAAAGTCGAAGGCTTGCGGGTGTGGTTCCCCAAGACGACCTCGTTCCTCGGCAAGCCCCTGACGTACGTAAAGGCCGTCGACGATGTCGCTTTCGAGCTGCCACACGGCAAGACGCTAGGGCTGGTTGGCGAGAGCGGCTCCGGCAAGACAACCGCCGGGCTGGCGGTCCTGCGGGCCCTCCACCCGCGCTCTGGCACCATCGAGTTCAGCCCCGACGGCGAGCAGGTGCACGAGCTGTCTCACATGACCGCCAAGCAACTCCGGCCTCTGCGCCGGCACATGCAGATGATCTTCCAGGACCCGTTCAGCTCGCTCAATCCACGTATGACCGTCCAGCAGGTCATCGCAGAGCCCCTGAAGGTCAGCAAGACCGGCGACGCCAAGCAGCGCAAGCAGCGCGTCCAGGAGCTGTTGGACGAGGTCGGACTCAGCTCGGCGTTCCTGAACCGCTACCCACACGCGTTCTCGGGAGGCCAGCGGCAGCGCATCGCCGTCGCCCGGGCGCTGGCACTTAACCCCTTGATGGTCGTCTGCGACGAACCGCTGTCGGCCCTGGACGTGTCCGTGCAGGCACAGATCATCAACCTGATGATGGAGCTCAAGGCCAAGCACAACCTGTCGCTCATCTTCATCTCTCACGACCTGCACGTGGTGAAGCACCTGGCCGACGACGTGGCCGTCATGTACGCCGGACAGCTCATGGAGGTCGGGCCGCGGAAGAAGATCTTCGATAACCCCCTGCACCCCTACGCCCAGGCGCTGCTGGCCTCGGCCCCCACGCCCGACCCGCGGGCACGCGGGGGCACGCGAATCCTCGCCGGGGAGGTGCCCGACCCCTCAAACCTGCCGAGAGGCTGCGTCTTCCATCCGCGATGCCCCAGGGCCATGGAAAACTGCGCCGACATCGTGCCGCACATCACTCACAAGGACGAACGCGATGTTCGCTGCCTGCTGTATGAGAACGGTCCCGCAGACCAGAAGATGCCCCCGGGCCCACCGCCCCCGTTACCGGGCGCCAAGCAGTGAGCAGCCCCCATCAAAAGGAGAGCAACCATGATGCGGTTCCTGGTCCTCTTGCTGGCCTCAGCCTTCCTGTGCGCTTGCTGCGCCGTCGCCGTCGTCGTCGAAGAGCAGCCCGCGGCCAAGCCCGAAAACCCCTACACCAAGTGGACGAACGGGCTCAGCCAAGCGCCCGACTACTTCCCGATCGCCGTCTGGCTGCAAGATCCAGCCAAAGCTGCCCGGTATAAGGACATCGGCATCAACCTCTACGTTGGGCTGTGGCAGGGCCCGACTGCCAAGCAGATCGGTGCCCTGGAACAGGCCGGCATGCCCGTCATCTGCGACCAGAACGAGTACGGCCTTCAGTACGTCAAGGCGAAGAAGGACAAGGCCATCATCGTCGCCTGGATGCACGGCGACGAGCCCGACAACGCCCAGGGCATGGAGGCGGCCTGGAAGAACAGCGCCGACGCGGCCAACAAGGCTTGGCCAGACACACCGAACAGGACGCTTCAGCAATGGGGCAGGTGGGGCCCGCCGATCCCGCCGAGCAAGATCATCGCCGACTACAAGAGGATCAAGAAGGCCGACCCCACCCGACCGGTCATCGTGAACCTCGGGCAGGGCGTTGCCTGGGACAAGTGGCACGGCCGCGGCATCCGAACGAACCACCCGGAGGACTATCTCCAGTACATCAAGGGCTGCGACATCGTCTCCTACGACATTTACCCGGTCAACGCCACCCACGCCGACGTCAAGGACAAGCTCTGGCTCGTCCCGTTCGGCGTGGACCGCCTGCTCAAGTGGAGCAAGGACGAGAGGATCGTCTGGAACGTGATCGAGTGCACGCAGTACGGCAAGGGCGGGCGCCGTCCGACGCCGCGCGAAGTCAAGGCCCAGGTCTGGATGAGCCTGGTGCGCGGCTCGCGGGGCCTGATCTACTTCGTCCACGAGTTCGAAGTCAAGGACGACGGGGGCAACGTTGTCCGCCCCTTCACCGGCGCCGGGCTCCTGCGGGACAAGGAAATGGCCCATGCCGTGGGCGAGATCAACCGCCGGATTCACGCTCTGGGCGCGGTGCTGAACACGCCCACCATCGCCAACGGCGCGACCGCCTCCTCGTCCAACAGCGACGTGCCGGTAGACGCCATGGTCAAGAAGCACGGCGGGGCCACCTATCTGTTCGCCGTGGCCATGCGCGATTCGGAGACAACCGCGACGTTCCAGGTTAAGGGCGTCGCCGCCGGCACCGCCGAGGTGCTCGGCGAAGGGCGGACAGTCCCCGTCAAGGACGGAGTACTGAAGGACGCCTTCAAGGGCTACGAAGTTCACCTGTACAAGATGAAGTAAGGGCCCCAGAGGTCGTGACGGAGCCCCACGAGATGCGACATGAGAAGCTCTTCGAGCTGCTGGCGACCCAACTGAGCGCCGAGCGGATCTGTAACGCCGGGCAGGTGATCCACCAGTTCGATCAGTGGAGCTCCTTCGACGGCTACAAGCGCACGGCGGACTTCCTGATCGAGCAGTTCCAGCAGGCCGGCGCGGAGGCCGTCGAGCGGATTGCGATCCCTTGCGACGGCGAGTTCGCCTTCGGCGACTGGGTCATGCCCATGGCGTGGGACGCCAAGGAGGGCACGCTGGAGCTGCTCGACGGCGATGGCCGGCGCGAGCTGCTGCTGGCCGACTACCGCGCCGTGCCGAACAACCTCGTCCGCTGGTCCGGCCCGACGACCGAGGATGGAGAGGTGCTCGAGCTGCTCTACCTGCCCGACGCAGCCGCCGATGAGCACTGGAAATCGGCCGACGTCCGCGGCAAGCTGATCTTCACGCACACGCGCATTCGCGCGACGTACCCGTTCGCAGCCAAGTACGGGGCAGCCGGCGTGGTGACCGACTTCTCATCGCACCCGGACGCCTGCCCCGATCTGGTGCAGTGGGGCAACGTATGGGGCAGCCTGCCGCTGTGGGGTCCGGTCAAGGACGACAAGCCCGTGCCGGGCTTCATCCTCTCGCCTAACGTGGGCAAGGAACTCGCGCGCCGACTGGGAGCCGCCAGGCAGCCGCTGAAGGTCCGTGCCCGCATCCGCTCGCGCTTGTATGAAGGCGAGACCGACGTGGTGACGGCCACCATCTCCGGTTCGGAATACCCCGACCAGGAGGTGGTCTGCTATGCCCACAGTTGCGAGTGCCAGCTCGACGACAACGCCCTTGCCACGGCGGCCGTCGTGGAGATAGTCCGTACCTGCCGGGAGCTGATCGAGGCCGGCGCCCTGCCCCGCCCCAGGCGAACGATCCGCTTCGTGGTCGGCTGGGAGTGGGTGGGCTCGACCTACTACGCGATGCACCACCGCGGCGGGCGGAAGTGGCTCGCCTCGCTGTGCCTCGACGCGATATGCACCCGCCAGGACCTCACGCACGCCCCGGTCGTGATCGCGCCCAGCCCCACGTTCGCCGCCTCGTTCGCCGACGCGATGTTCGTGGACCTGTGGAAGACCTACGCCCGCGAGCACCTGTCCGACAGGGCCTGGCGCACCACTGCGTGGAGCGCGGGGACGGACACTTACTGGATCGACCCGCATATGGGCGGCGTGTCCAACGTCCTCGCCGAGCAGGGCATGGGCCCGACCTGGCACAAGTCGCACACCAACGTCGAGCAGATCGACCGCGAACTGCTCCGCGCCGTGGGCGTGGTCAGCGCGGCGTGGCTGACGAGAATCGCCTCGGCCGGCGCCGCCGATGCCAGGCACTTCTCCCGCATCGCCGCCGATCGGATCGAGCGGCGAGTGCGGCGCTACGCCGCCGAGTTCGACTTCGGCCGCACCGACGTCCAGTCCGCGAGGCAGCAGTTCCAACACGAGATGGGCTACCTCGGCGAGGCGTCCCGCCGCACGATCGACACGACCGTTCTGGCGCCGGACGATGACGCCGTGAGGGCCCGCGCCGAGGGGCTTGTCCGCCGCGTCGAGCGCGCGATCGAGGAGGAGACCTCGGCCGCCGAGCGACGCTTCGACCAGACGGCCGCCGCCCTGCCCGACTGGTTGGCCGCCCGACCGGACGATTACGTCCGCGACCGAGACGAGCGCGTGGCCGACAACATGATCCCCACCCGTCTGGTCGAGGGCTACCTCTGGACGCTCCATCGCATGCCGGCCGACGAACGTCGGCGCTTCTGGTCATACGGCCGGCTGGAGCCGCTCGTGCTGTTCGGCGCGGACGGAAAGCGGACGCTGCTGGAGCTGGTCCGCCGATGCGAGTTCGAGCAGGGACGGGCGCTCAAGCTCCGCGACCTGATCCGCCAGTTCCGCATGTTGGGCGAGGCCGGCTACGTCCGGCTCGACTACAAGCGCACGTTCGACACCTCGCAGCTCCTGGAAGACCTGCGGCGCCTGGACGTGCGGGCGGGCGATACGATCCTGGTCCATCCGTCGCTGCACAGTCTCGGACCGCTGGCGAACGGGCCGGAGACGATTCTAACCGCGCTGGAGCAGGCCGTCGGAAAGGAAGGAACGGTCTGCGTGCCCGCCTTCGCGTGGAACTCCACCGAGCGGCAACCGGAGCCGTTCGACGTCAAGACGACGCCTTGCCGCGCGGGCAGGCTGTGCGACCTGTTCTGGCGCCGGCCCGGCGTGCTCCGCGGCGAACACCCCGGCCACGGGTTGGCCGCCTGGGGCCGCCACGCCGAGCGGATCGTCCGCGACGACCGGCCGTACGACGCCTTCGACGTCCGCCGCGCGTTCGGGACGCTATATCAGCTCGACGCCAAGATCGTGATTTTCGGCTGCGGCCTGTCGCCCAACTCAACCATCCATGCCGCCGAGGACTGGGCCAACCTGCCCAGCGCCCAGCCGTGCACCTACCACTACCTCGACGAAACCGGCCAACGCCAGGAAATCACGTATCTGAAGGTCCCGCTGCATTGGCGCGATTTCTACAACCTCAGTGTCAGCACCTGCGAGCGTCTGTTCCGCCAGAAGGGCCTCATCACCGAGGGCGCGCTGGGTTTGGCGCGGGCGTTTGTCATGCCCCTGCGCGGGGTAATCGACTACAGCCTGGAGCTGATCCGCAGCGGTCAGTTCGAGTTCCTCTTCGGCGACGGCGCCCATGACCCGGCCGTCCGCGATATAATGGACAAGGTGCGGACCCAATGGTCGTTCCCCGAAGAGATCCTCCGTCAGTTGCAGGCCTTCAAGGGCACCTCCCCCTCGTAGCCGTTCCCGGAGGCGCGTCATGAAGTCCAGAGCCGCCCTTGTCGCCTGCTCTACATTCCTCGCCCTGATCGCCGGGGCGCCGGCGGTGTACGCGCAGCAGTTCGACACCGAACAGATAGACGAGCAGGCCGTCCACAAGGCCGTGGACAGGGCAGTGGAGTTCCTCTGGAGCCAATGGAACGAGCGGACCTTCTGGGAGTCGGGCCCGCGCCCCCGCGACCCCAACTCGCGCGAGGGGCTCAACTACGGCGGGCAGACGGCCCACGTGGTCTATGCGCTGCTGGCCTCCGGCGTCAACTACAAGGATCCGCGCATGGCCAAGACGCTTGCCTGGCTGGAGGGGCTCAAGATGCGCGGCACCTACGCCCTGGCGCTGCGGGCCAACATCTGGGCATCCCTGCCGATGTCGAGATACAGAAAGAACCTGCAGGCCGACACGGGGCAGCTCATCAAGAGCCTTCAGATGGCGGACAACGACAACCGGGGCGGATACACCTACCCCGCCACCGGTGAGCCGCCCTTCACACCCTGGGCAGACAACTCCAACGCTCAGTTCGGCCTGCTCGGCGTGTGGGCCGGCGCGCGGCACGGAATCGAGGTGCCCAAGAAATACTGGGAAATCGTCATGGAGTTCTGGAAGCGCCGCCAGACGCCTGACGGCGGCTGGTCTTACGGCGGCGCAGACCGCAAGCCCTACGGCTCCATGTCGGCCGCCGGGCTGGCGTCCGTGTTCATCTGCTTCGATGCGCTGTACACCGAAGAGTTCATCAACTGCCGCGGGCAGGTGTCATTCGGGCCCATCGACAAGGGCCTCGCCTGGTGGGAACGGAACTACGAGGCCGACCAGAATCCCGGCAACCCCTACCACTACTGGTACTACCTGTACGGCCTGGAGCGGATCGGCCTGGCCAGCGGGTACAAGTACTTCGGCACCCATGACTGGTTCAAGGAGTGCACCCGCATCGTGCTTGCGCGGCAGGCAGCCAACGGCTGCTGGCAGGGCACCGTCGGCAGCACGTGCTGGCCGCTGCTGTTTCTCGCCCGCGGGCGAAACCCCGTGATGTTCAACCACCTCCAGTACGCCGGCGACTGGAACAATCGCCCCCGCGCACTGGCCAACCTCACCCGATGGTTCAGCCAAACCCTCGAAAGCGAGGTCGCCTGGCAGATCATCAACCTCAAGGTGCCCGTCAGCGAATGGCACGACTCGCCGATCCTGTATCTGTCCGGCTCCAAGGCCCCCAAGCTCACCGACGGTGATCTGGACAAGCTCCGCCGGTATGTCTGGCAGGGCGGCACCATCCTCAGCATCGCCGAGTGCGGCGGTTCGCCATTCGACGGTGGCATGCGCAAGGCCTACCAGAAGATCTTCCCCAACTATGAGATCCAGGCGCTGCCGCCCACGCACCCGATCTACCACGTCTACGTCAAGATCACGCGGCGGTATCCGCTGTTCGGCATCAGCAACGGCGTGCGGCTACTGGCCGTTCACGTACGCAAGGACCTGCCGCGGAGCTGGCAGACCAACCGGTTCGCAACCGGCAAGGGCGACTTCGATCTGGCGGCCAACCTGTACCTGTTCGTGACCGACAAGGAGACACCCCGCAGCCGCGGGACCTCGATGTGGCCGCGGGACCAGGGCGCCGCCACGCGTCGCACGGTCCGGGTCGCGCGGCTGAAGTACGCCGGCAACCACGACCCCGAGCCGCTGGCGTGGAAGCGATTCGCCCTCCGGATGGCCAAAGAGGCGGGCACGCGGCTGGAGGTTTCCGAGCCGATGGCCATCACGGACCTCAAGCCCGGCGAGTATCCCGTCGCACACCTGACCGGCATGGCGGGCTTGGCGCTCAATAACGAGCAGACTCAGGCCCTGAAGGCCTACTGCGCCGGCGGGGGCACGCTGATCATCGATGCCGCCGGGGGCAGCCGCAAGTTCCGCAAGGCCGCCGAGGACCTGCTCGACAACCTGTTCGGCGTCGCCGCACGCAAGCCGCTGGCCGCAGCCAGCCCCGTGTACAACCTGCCCGAATTCAAGATCGACAAGGTCCGCTACCGCCGCGCCACGCGACAGCGGCTCGGCAAGTCCACCGAGCCGCGACTCCAGGGCGTCACCGTTGACGACCGCGTCGTCTGCCTCTACAGCCCCGAGGACCTGACGGCCGGCCTGGTGGGCTACCAGCAGTACGAGCTCGACGGTTACGCACCGGACCCCAAGGCCGCCGAGGACTCGGCCTTCCGGATCATGCGCAACGCGGTTCTCTGGGCCGCCGGGAAGAACGCCGAGGCCCCCGGGTGACCTCTCCGTCCCGCGCAGCCATGGGCTTCCGGAAGGTCCACCGCCAGGTCAACTGCGTGATACGCCTGTAGGGCCGGCACAAGCGGCCTGCGGGTCACAGCCGGTCGGGCGGCCCCGGCCCGGCGCGATGTTAATCCTTGCTGGGGAGATACTTGTAGTCGAAATGGGTTCGTTTTTCCAAATGGCGTCCGCCTGCGGCGCCGGAAAGGCCTGCTGCCCTCGGTCTGGCGGCGAAAGGGCTTTATCCCGTCGGCAGGGGTGGGTAAGATGCTTGGTTCGCCGACCCTCGGCGAGACAGCACCGGGGCGTCGGCGACCGGGCTCAGACCCGAAGGAACGCCTGTCATCTCAGGACAAAGGAGCGAAACATGAGACGCTCACCGATTCTTGCCACGTGTCTGCTCTGCGCCGCGGTGCTCGCGCCGGCCACGTCGGCGGCCGCAGAACCACCCGTCCCCACGCGGACCCAGAGCGTGCTGGCCTGCCCTAAGGTCGCCCAGGCCCCCGCCATCGACGGCAAGCTGGACGACGCGGCCTACAGCCGCGCCCAGCCCCTGCGGCACTTCTCGTTCAAGACCATCGGCGTGAACTACCAGACCGAGGCCTGGCTCTGCCGCGACGAGAAGAACTTCTACGTCGCCGCCCGGTGCTTCGACGACAACCTCGCGGAGCTGGTCACCAAGAACGAAGGCGGGAACCTCTGGCGGAACGACTGCCTGGAGATTTACATCGTCCCGCAGAAGCAGGCGAAGTACTTCTCCCACCTCATCGTGGACTGCGACGGCAGGAGCACCGGCGGCGTCTGGGGGGCCGACAAGTGGCACGAGCCGGTCGAGAGCAAGTCCATCGACATGAAGGTCAAGACCGGCCGCGAGCCGAACGCCTGGACGGCCGAGGTCGCCATCCCCATCGAGGCCTTCGGCCTGCCCATCACCGACAAGAGCGTCTGGGCCTTCGGGCTCAACCGCGAGAAGCACTCCTACCCGGAGGAGAACAGCAGCTTCCAGGGCGGCTTCAACAAGCCCGAGGAATACCCGGACCTCGTCTTCGACGGGCGGACGATCGTCTTCGATGGCCTGGGCTTCAAGAACATCGGAGGCGAGCGGGTCAAGACTAGCTACATGTTCAGCAGCGGGGCCGGCAAACTCGGGGGGAATGTCGATCTGCTTCCCGGCCAGAGCCACCACAAAGACATCCAGGAGGCGTTCAGCAAGCTGTCCAAGGGACGGGAGATGACGATCGAGATCCTCCAGCCGCAGGGCATGGTTCCGGCGACCGAGAAGTATGTGATGGTCGCGCCGCCCAAGCCGGTGGCGAAGATCGACACCGCGTCGCTGCCGGAGGCGAAGTTCAGGCCCGGCCCGATCAACGACCCGAAGTTCTTCCCGGTGGCCGTCTGGCTCCAGCCGGCGGGGGCGGGGTGGCTGAAGAGCCTCAAGGACATCGGCGTCAACGTCTTCTACGGCGGCGTGGACTCCTACCCCAACCCCAAGGACAAGGGCTACCTGGACGCGCTGCAGGCGCAGGGCATGTACGCCATCCTGCCGTTCAAGGCCGCCTACGTGGACCAGGAGCTCTACAAGCACCCGGCCGTCATCGGGTGGATGCACGGGGATGAGCCGGACCAGCCCAAGGAGGGCGGCGCGACGGCGACGGCCGAAGAGCTGATGGCCGCCTACCTGAAGATGCGCGCCCCCCAGCCGAGCCTGCGGGTGTTCATGAACCTCGGGCAGGGCGTGGCCAACGACCGCTACGGCGCGCGGGTCTCGTACGACAAGTACCCCGACTACTGCAAGGGGGCCGACGTGATCACGTATGACATCTACCCGTGCAACAGCCTGGGCGCCGACGGGCCGGAGCGGCTGTGCGTGGTGGCCAAGGGCGTGGAGCGGCTCGTGCGGTGGACCGACGGCAAGAAGCCGATCTGGTTCGTCGTCGAGGTCAACCGCTTCACCCAGGAGCGCGAGAAGGACTCCCGCGCCCCCACGCCGGAAGAGGTCAAGACGCAGGTCTGGATGGCGATCAACTACGGCGCTCGGGGCATCTGCCTGTTCTGCCACTCGTGGTACAAGACGCCCTCCGTCAGCCGCATCGACCCGGAGATGATGAAGGGCCTCAAGACGACCTTCGCCGAGGTCCACTCGCTGGCTGAGGTCATCAACAGCCCGACGATGTCGCCCGGCGCGACCGCGAAGGCCTCCCCGGGCGGGATGATCGGCCTGCTGACGAAGAAGCACGGCGGCGCGACGTACGTCTTCGCCGTCAACATGTTCAAGAAGGCCGAGAAGCCCACGATCACGGTCAAGGGCGCGGCCGACGGGACGGCCGAGGTGCTGTTCGAGAACCGCACCGTGCCCGTCAAGGGCGGCAAGATCGTCGACGACTTCGCCCCCTACGCCGTGCACCGGTACAAGATCTCCGGCAAGTAACTGGGTGCCACCCACAAGCGGGTGCTTGTGGGTGCTGATGCAGACAGGCACAGACACCCACAACCTGCGTTCTGCTCCGGTTGAGGGTGGCACGCGAACAGTTGCGAAGGAATCGACATGACCGCTGAGCGAAACGACTCGACCGTCCTCGTCGGCGCGGGCTGCGCCGTCATCAACCCCCAGCCGGGGATTCCGCTGCTGGGCTATCCGCGCCCGCGGCCGAACAAGGGCGTGGGGCTGGACCTCTGCGCGCGGGCGATCGTATTCGCCGAGCCGGGCGCATCGGCCCCGCAGGCGGCAATCGTGGTGCTGGACAACCTCGGCGCAGACCTGACGCTCGTGCGGCAGATGCGCCAGCGGGCAGCCGAGGCCGTGCCCGGCCTTCGGGCCGAGACCGTCATGGTGGCCGCCACGCACACGCACTCGGCCCCGACGCTGCGCAGGTACCACAAGCCCGACCGCGAACCC
>Ga0307380_10008177_pt1 | contig 13449 bp, 4 predicted proteins | sample UN3MG_FD_202239 | JGI IMG/M metagenome (GOLD analysis project Ga0307380, IMG submission 202239) | Soil microbial communities from Risofladan, Vaasa, Finland - UN-3 | ecosystem: Environmental > Terrestrial > Soil > Coastal area > Acid sulfate soil | place: Finland: Risofladan, Vaasa | collected... | reverse complement strand
CAAGTTTGCAAGACAAACCAACTGTGAGACATCGGCATAGTCCCGGATATTTCCCTTTTTATCGGGGTTTGCCTTACGCCATATGGCGGCTGTCATGCCGAACAGGGCCATATTCAGAATATCGGCTTCGGTGGCGTAAATGTGGCTGATCTGTGATTTATTTAGCTCTGGAGGAACAAGGTTTTCTTTGATGGCATCGGTATGAATTCGGTAATTGATTTTGGTCAGGTTCCGGCGGATATCCCAGCCAAGCTGCTTTTTTTCTTCATCTTTAAGTCTTTGAAATTCTTTAATAAGATAAAGCTTAAACTTAGGGGATATCCATGATGCAAACTCAAAGGCGATGTCTTTGTGCGCATAAGTGCCGCCGTACCTGCCTGCTTTGGCGATAATCCCTTTTGAATTCGTTTTTGTAACCCATTGCTTTACTGAAAGAACAAATCGGTTCAAACCGGCCTGATTTTTAATTCCCTCGAATTCGGGGGAATTAAAATCCGGATTATAGATTTCTTCCCAGATGCCCAGAAATTCGATGGTATTTTTATTTCTCAGCCATTTTTCGATCATGGAGAGCCCATTCTCAATATTCCTGACCATATCGGTTAAGGATATATAATCCTGCTGATCAGTTGAAATGACAGTAATTTCTTTTCCCTGCACCTCAATTTTAGCCATTTTTCACCTCAATTTTTGCGAGATTTCCCAGGATAAGCTTGTTCAGCCTGACTTCCTCTTTCAACTGCTCCTCAAACTCCTTCTTCAGCTTCGCAAACCGTTCATTAAAATCAAAATCATCCTCATCGTCCGGCAAGCCCACATACCGGCCTGGTGTCACCACACAATCAAGTTCCCGCACCCGTTCAATGGAGGCGGAATTGCAGAACCCTTTGATATCCTCATAATCCCCGTCGGGATTTCTCCAGTTGTGATAGGTTCCTGCTATTGTGGCGATGTCCTCCGCGGAAAACTCCCGTGTTCTGCGGTTGATCAAATGTCCCATATTGCGAGCATCAATAAATAGGATTTCATCAATGCGGTTGCGAAATTTTCCGTTGGCTTTATTCCGGCTCAGGAACCACAAACTGGCAGGTATCTGCGTGTTTAGAAACAGCTTGGCAGGCAGGTTCACAATACAATCCACCAGGCGGGCTTCAATCAGTGCTTTGCGGATATCTCCTTCACCGGATGTTTTGGAAGTCAAAGAGCCTTTTGCAAGAACAAAACCAGCCTGGCCGCTGGGGCTTAAGTGATACATGAAGTGCTGTATCCAGGCATAGTTGGCGTTTCCGGTGGGCGGTGTGCCGTATTTCCATCTGCCGTCTTTTCTAAGAAGATCGCCGCTCCAGTCGCTGTCGTTAAACGGCGGATTGGCGATCACATAATCGGCTTTTAAATCCTTGTGGCTGTCATTTAAAAAAGAGCCTTCGTTGTTCCATTTCACCTGGGAACTATCGATGCTACGAATTGCCAGATTCATCTTTGCCAGCCGCCAGGTGGTCTGGTTGCTCTCCTGTCCGTAAATGGAAATATCATTCACCTTGCCTTGATGGTCGGCGAGAAACTTTCCCGACTGCACAAACATGCCGCCGGAACCGCAACAGGGGTCAAACACTCTGCCTTTGTATGGCTCCAGCATTTCCACCAGCAATTCAACAACGCTTCGCGGCGTATAGAACTGGCCGCCTTTTTTACCCTCTGCCAGGGCAAACTCACCGAGGAAATATTCAAACACATGCCCCAGCACATCCGCGCTTCGCGCTTTAGCATCACCCAGAGCAATGTTTCCCACAAGGTCTATCAAACCGCCAAGACTGGTGGGATCAAGGTTGCCTCTGGCAAACACTTTCGGCAACACGTCCCGAAGCGAGGGATTGTCCTTTTCAATGGCATCCATGGCACTGTCAACCTCTTTGCCGATTTCCGGCAATTTGGCTTTGGATTGCAGATAAAACCAGCGGGCAATTTCCGGCACAAAAAAGACATTTTCCGCCTTGTATTCGTCCTTATCTTCCGGGTCGGCTCCGGCATATTCGCCTTCACCTTTTTTAAGCTTGTCAAACAATTCTTCAAAGGCATCGGAAATATACTTTAGAAATATCAAACCCAGTACAACGTGTTTATATTCCGCGGCATCAATATTTTTTCTGAGCTTATCGGCTGCTTTCCAGAGCTGTTTTTCAATCGGCTCTTCGGAGTTGTTGTTCTTTTTGGCTTTTGCCATGTTTTTCTCCAGTTTTCAAAGACACCTTATTGGACCCAACTTATAAACTTATTTGCCGGTTAGCGAATATTTTTTAGCTTTTGTTGACTTCTTGCCTCGAATTACTGATTTGCCGACCTGCCTGTGAGATGCATCTGTCTGCCATTTTTATGCATTATGCCAGTTTTGAAGCTCCCCGCCGCAAGCAGCGGTGAATGCGCTCGCTTTTGCGGTTCAACATACGGCCTTTTTTCGACATAATGAATAATGGTGGAAAGATAGCCATCTTTATAGCCATATTCAAGAAAATAATTAACAACCCTTCGTGTGCTTCGTGCTCTTCGTGATAAAATATCTATAATCCCTATACTATTGACTCTTGCCTAAAACAAATTAATTGAGTATAAAACAGGAATGAAAAAACGACCCCCTATAGCTGTTGTCGGCATGGCCGGTGTATTTCCAAAAGCTGCTGACCTTAATATATTCTGGCATAATATTATAAGTAAAATCGATTCAACTTCCCATGTTTTGAAAGACAGGTGGATAGTTGAACCTGACTTGATGTATAATCCTGACCCAATGCCGGACAAGGCGTTTTCAAAACGCTGCTGTCTGATAGATGCCGATATACTTCAATCAATTAAGTCGGATCATACAGACATTAGCATAGACAAAGATCTTTTAAAGGATCTCGATCCTCTCTATCACCTGGTTCTCCATGCCGGTAAAAAGGCGTTGTCGGATTGTAAAACATCATCGTTAAACAGAGAACGCATTGGAACAATCCTTGCCGCAATCGCGCTTCCAACCGATGCATCTTCTTTAATAACCAGAAAAATCCTTGGCAGATCATTTGAAGAAAGACTCTTTGGCAGTTCTTCTCATTTTGACGCAAAGCCTCTTACAACACAAGAATGCACAGCAGGCAGGGTAACGAGCCTGCCTGCGGCTATCCTGGCAAAAGCTTTGGGACTTGGCGGCGGCACTTATACTCTTGACGCTGCATGCGCATCATCTCTTTACGCGGTTAAATTTGCCTGCGACGAACTTTATTCTCTTCGCGCTGATGCCATGCTGGCGGGCGGGGTTTCAAGACCGGAATGCCTTTATACCCAGGTAGGCTTCAGCCAGCTTCGCGCATTATCCCCTTCAGGCCGGTGTGCGCCTTTTGACGAAACAGCAGACGGTCTCGTGGTTGGAGAAGGCGTTGGAATGCTCGTCTTAAAAAGGCTTGATGATGCCCTGCGTGATGGAGACAACATCCATGCTCTAATCCACGGCATCGGGCTTTCCAATGATATAAGAGGCAACCTCCTTGCCCCTGATTCCGAGGGCCAGGTTCGTGCCATGCGCTCTGCCTATGAATCCGCAGGATGGTCTCCTTATGATATAGACCTCATTGAATGCCATGGCGCTGGAACACCTGTTGGAGACGCTACAGAACTTCAAAGTTTAAGAAGCCTGTGGGGCGAATCAGGATGGTCTTGTGGAGAATGCGCCATAGGGTCCGTAAAATCGATGATCGGTCATCTTTTAACAGGCGCCGGCGCCGCTGGAATGATCAAGACTATCCTTGCGTTAAAACACAAAATTCTGCCGCCCTCGCTTAATTTCAACAGAGCGCCGGAGAAAAGTCCGCTTAACAACAGCCCTTTCAGGGTGCAGACAGAGGCTGAAGAATGGGTGAGAAAAGACAAGCATAAACCGCTTCGCGCCGCAGTGAGCGCATTCGGGTTTGGTGGAATAAATGCCCATCTTCTTCTCGAACAATGGGATCCATCATCTAATTCAAAACTCAAAATTAAAAATTCAACACTCAAAATTCAACACTCAAAATTAAAAATTCCCAGCCCCCCTGTTGCCATTGTAGGAATGGGAGCTGCTTTTGGATCTTTAAAGTCATTGAAAGATTTTCAAGAGGTTGTTTTCAAGGACAAATCTGTAATCAGAAAAAGGCCTGAAGACAGATGGAAAGGATGCGATACTGTTGCGGAAACATATCTTGACAAACGGGCTGCATACGGCGGGTTTATGGACAAGCTCTCGCTTAACGCAGGAGAGTTTCGCATACCTCCCAATGAAATTTATGACATACTCCCGCAGCATCTGCTTATGCTGAAAGTATCAGCCGACGCGATGAAGGATGCGGGTCTTCCGCTCAGGAAAGAGCGCCCGCGAATGGGCGCTGTTATCGGCATGGGTTTTGATTTTGAAGAAACCAATTTTCACCTGCGCTGGCATCTGCATAACCTGGTCAGGTTATGGAAAGAAAAATACAGCCTTGATCTTGACGACAATGAAACTGCAAATTGGCTTGAATCCCTGAAAGACTCATACGGTCCGCCCTTGACAAACGAGCGGACTTTAGGAGCTCTTGGAGGAATCATAGCAAGCAGGATCGCCAGGGAATTCCGCTTTGGAGGCCCAAGCTTTGTTGTCTCCAATGAAGAGGCATCAGGCATTGGCGCTCTTGAAAGAGGGATAAGATTTCTGCAGCAAAATGAAATGGATGCCGTGCTTGTAGGCGCAATAGATCTTGCATGCGATGTTCGCAGCATTATAACATCTGACAGGATAAGCCCTTTTTCCAGTAAGGATGAGATCCGCCCGTTCGACGTGTCAACAGATGGAAGACTTCCCGGAGAAGGCGCAGCAGCGCTTGTTCTGAAACCTCTTGACCGGGCAATAGAGGATGGAGACAGGATATATTCTGTAATAAGAGGGGCAGGAAATGCAAGCAAAGCAAGGGATGCTAAAGATGCTTATATTCTCTCGCTTACGAAATGCTTTTATGATGCAGGCACTTCGCCCTCTTTAATAAGTTTTTTTGAAACACATGGAAGTGGTGATCCTGTTGAAGACGGTTTGGAATCAGAGGCTCTGCACGAGTTTTTTAAAAATCGCAAAAACACATGTGATATAGGCTCCGTCAAAGCAAACATAGGCGATGCAGGAGCAGCCGCAGGGCTTGCGTCTCTGATTAAAACAAGCCTGTGTTTGCATCAAAAAACAATCCCTTCTTTAAAGACTTCAGCCAACGGGAAAAAGAATATTCTGGAAAATGAGATATTTCATGTCCCTGCAAATCCAAAAGACTGGACAAGCAACATAAAAGACAGCCCCCGCATGGCATGTGTCGGCTGCATGACAAAAGACGGTAACTGCAGCCATGTTATACTTGAAGAATTTAAAAACCCAAAAGACAAACCTTCTGCTCAACTGCGCCGGCATCACGATCAAGAAGATTTGGACAAGAAAGCAACAGGCAGGAAGATAACTCTGATCGTCGGAGGAAAAGCTCCCTGCCCTGTCCTGCCGGAAAGAAAGAGTAAAACGCAAAGCTCTCCGGAGATAGAGCGCGCAATAAAAAGCATTGAAGCAACAGCAGGTGCCCACAAGACTTTTCTGGAATTTTCAACCAGACTGCAAAACTCTTATGCCCAGGCATTTGAACTCCAGACAAAACTGCTCACAGCCCGAAACATAAAGAGCAGGGATCAGGGGTCAGGGGTCAGGGATCAGAGGGCAGAGGTCGGAAAAAGAAGAGCGCAACCAGAAAAGAGCAACCAGAAACCGTCAACTGCCAACCGTCAACCGTCAACACTCTTTCCTCGCGACATGTGTATGGAATTCGCCACCGGCTCTGTGGCAAAAGTGCTTGGCCCTGAGTTCGCAGTAGTCGACACATATAAGGCAAGGGTGCGCCTGCCCGATGAACCTCTCATGCTTGTTGACAGGATAATTTCTATTAGAGCTGAAAAAGGTTCGCTGAGCTCCGGCAGCATTGTAACTGAACATGATGTTCTGCCAAAAGCGTGGTATCTGGACGGAGGCCGCGCTCCGGTATGCATATCGGTCGAAGCAGGCCAGGCTGATCTGTTTCTGTGCTCTTATTTAGGCATCGATCTTATCGTAAAAGGCAAAAGAACATACAGGCTGCTCGATGCTGTAGTAACATTTCACCGCGGTCTGCCGCAGCCCGGAGACACAATCAGATATGAAATCAATATTGAAAAGTTTGTCCGCCAGGGTCAAACATATCTTTTCTTTTTCAACTTTAAAGGTTTTATCGGCTCCTCCCATCTTATCACAATGTCTGACGGGTGCGCGGGTTTCTTTACCAAAGAGGAGGTTAAAAATTCAGGAGGAATTATCCTTAAAGATGAAGATACAAAGCCGCTGAAAGGTAAAATATCATCCAAATGGAAAGAGCTGGTGCCTGTATCTGTTGAACCGCAAAAGCGAGCGCATTCCACGCAGCTTTCTGCGGGGTTAGCGAGCGAATCTGAAAATAGCAAACTTCCTTACGGTCGAAGATTCCACGCAGCTTGCTACGGGAAGCTTCAAAAATATGACGATAAAGCTGTAAATGCGCTGAGAGCCGGAAATCTAAAAGCATGTTTCGGCCCTCTTTTTGACAATATCGAGCTTGCCGAGTCGCTCAGGCTTCCTGGAATAAATAAAGGACAAAGCGATCGGATGAAACTTATCGACCGTATTATCCATCTTGATCCAAATGGAGGGCGATACGGACTCGGCGTAATTAAAGCAGAAGCTGATATACATCCAAACGACTGGTTTCTTACCTGTCATTTCATGGACGACATGGTAATGCCTGGAACTCTCATGTATGAATGTTGCGCGCATACCCTCAGAGTCTTTATCCAGCGCATGGGATGGGTAACAAAAAAATCCGGCGCATGCTATGAACCGGTACTTGGAGTTAAAAGCATACTGAAATGCCGTGGACCGGTAACACCGGACACAAAACATGTTGTTTATGAAATAATAATAAAGGAGATCGGATACAACCCTGAACCTTATGTAATTGCCGATGCTCTCATGTATGCTGACGGGCATAATATAGTTATGTTTACAGACATGTCCATGAAAATGACCGGCATAACCGGTGAAGAAATAGAGGCATTCTGGAAGAAAAAAGAAAAGAAAGTCCTGTTTGACCTAAAAAAGCTGCTTGCCTTTTCAATCGGAAACCCTTCTGAAGCATTTGGTGAGCCTTATAAACAGTTTGATAAAAAAAGGCGTATTGCAAGGCTTCCCGGGCCGCCATATCAGTTTATGGACAGGATAGTTTCTGTCGAGCCCGAGCCGTGGATCTTAAAACCTGGTGGATGGATAGAAGCCGAATATGATGTACCTTATGATGCATGGTATTTTAAATCAGATCACGGCCGGCTGATGCCGTTTTGCATTTTGCTTGAAATAGCGCTTCAGCCCTGCGGCTGGCTTGCTGCATATATGGGGTCTGCCCTTAAAAGCAAAAATGATCTCAAATTCAGAAACCTTGGCGGTAATGCTGTCTTATACGATAATGTGTCACGTGAGGCAAAAACTCTGACCATGCGAGCCCGAGCAAAAAAAGTCTCTGAAGCCGGCGATATGATTATAGAAGAATTTGATTTTATGATATTTGAGCAAAATAAAATGATTTATAAAGGAGATACCTACTTTGGTTTTTTCACTGACAAAGCCCTGATGCAGCAGGTCGGCTTAAGTAACATCGATCAAGGAGCATATATTCCAACAGCCGATGAACTTGATAAAAAGAGTGCGTACCTGTTCGAAGACAAAGCTCCTTTCACGCCTGACGATCCTGCCGTTGATAAAGCGCCCTGTTTATCAATGCCTTCAAAAGCGATTCGCATGATCGATAAAATCGATCTGTATCTTCCGGACGGAGGCCCAAAAGGCCTTGGTTTTATTCGCGGGATAAAGGATGTAGATCCCGACGAATGGTTTTTCAAGGCACACTTTTATCAGGACCCTGTATGGCCGGGTTCTCTCGGAATAGAAGCATTTCTTCAACTTATTAAGTTCATGGCGCTTAAGCGCTGGAAGCATCTATCCAGCACCCACAGTTTTGAACTTATCACCCAAAATCAGCATAACTGGACTTATCGCGGACAGGTTGTTCCTGCTAATAAAAAAATCGAGGTTGAAGCCGTGATAACAGGTATTCAGGATGTTCCTGTCCCAAGTATTGTCGCAAACGGATTTTTAAAAGTGGACGGGCTCTATATTTACGAAATGAAAAATTTCGGTTTTAGACTAATTCCGGATAGATAGTACCTGATCGCAGACTCCCTTCAAAAAACAATTCTTATTTTGTATTAATTTAGCCTTTTGAAACAAATCGATTTTAAACAAGCTTCAGGTATGATTAAATTTTATACTGAAAACTGTTTGAGTAGATTATGGATCGTTATGAAAGAACCATAATCGATTTGATTTAAAAACAAAAAGTCCCCTTAAAACAAAAACCTTTATTAATTGTCCAGGCAGGTTCTTTCATTACGAGCCGTTATCTACGAGTTTTTTCAGTAAAAAATTTAATTATAGCTGAAGCGGTTATATTTTCAAAAAGCTAAAATGTTACCTTATTTTTAATATAGATTTTTTATAAAAAAGTGTTATGTTTAATTTCAAAGGAGAAATTTCAATGCGTTCACCAATTGAAAAATTAAGGATAGGGGTAGCCAACCGGGGAATTCCGGCCCTTCGTATAGGACGGACCATAAGAGAAATGGGAGGTATATATGCGGCATTTGCCACAGAGGAAGACAAAACCGCTCCTCACGTATCCAAGGCAGACAAGGCTTACGCTATACGGACGGAAAAAGGATATTTAGACATAAAGCAAATCGTTAGCCTTGCATTGCAACATGATGTTAAAGCCCTTCATCCCGGCTGGGGTTTTGCCGCGGAAAACAACCAGTTCCCATCCCTTTGCAAGGAAAACAAAATCATCTTCATCGGCCCTTCAGAAGCTCCCATGAAAAAACTCGGCAATAAGGTCACGGCCAGAAAGATTGCAAAGTCTGTTTCCGTGCCGGTCATTCCCGGTTCCGACAGCGCGGTAAGCCTTGAAGAAGCAAAACAGATCGCACAGGAAATCGGCTATCCGGTAATGATAAAAAGTGAAGGCGGCGGCGGCGGGAGAGGAATTGTAATTATTGAATCCCCTGAAGAGCTTGAGAGGCATTTCCAAAAAGCCTCAACCATTGCAGAGGCAAGTTTCGGTAACCCGAATTTATATATTGAAAAATTTCTTTCATCTGTCAGGCACATGGAGATACAGGCTGTCTGTGATTCATTCGGCAATGCAGTAGTACTGGATGAGCGGGACTGTTCCACGCAGAGAAAAAATCAAAAATTACTGGAAATCACACCCTCTCCCTGGAAAGGGATGACCAGTGAATTAAGAAAAGCCCTTAAAGATGCTACTTTAAAGATCATATCCGCCTCAGGATATGATTCTATCGGGACATTTGAATTTTTAGTGGATGAAAAACAGAATTACTACTTTATTGAGGCAAACACCAGGCTTCAGGTTGAACACGGGATCTCAGAGATACTTTACGGAATAGATCTTGTTGAAGAAATGATACGGATCTCTTTTGGTGAAAAACTACGCCTGAAGCAGGAAGAGCTAAGCCCCAGGGGATTTGCCATGCAATGCCGAATAAATTTTGAGGATCCCCAAAACAATTTCCAGCCAAACGCAGGTGAAATAACCAGGTATCTTTCTCCGGGAGGCGAAGGAATAAGGCTCGATTCATGCGTCTTTTACGGATACGAGTTCCCCAAGCTCTATGACTCGCTGGGAGCTCTCCTTATGGCATATGGACCCACATGGGAAAAGACACTGGCAACCATGCAACGGGCGCTGTCTGAATACTTCATAGGCGGCCTGAAAACCACTATTTTATTTCATCAAAAGGTTATCTCGCATCCAAAATTCATGGCAGGCGAAGTTGTTACAAAATTCATCGATAATACGCCTGAACTGATGTCTTACAGGGAAATCATACCTGAAGAAATCCGACTTGCCGGTTTGATGGCTGAAACTACCGCCAAAGGATTTAATCCATATATCGGGCTTGGGTCTTACCGGAAATTTGGTGATTCCAAGGTTGGCCCAATGTCTGTGGATGTTTCAATTTTAGCAAAAAAGGCGATCCATGACCGTTCCTATCAGCCGCCTTTTAATCCCAACGACCATCGAGACAACACTCTAAATTTTTTACGAAATTCTGAATATGTGGAATTCTGTAACACAACCCCAAGGGATATAACCCAGTCGGAAACCGGTAATCGATTTCGTCTCTTTGACGATCGGCTTGTCGGGCCCTTAATTGACAGGTGCGGATATGCATCCATCGAAAACGGCGGCGGAGCCCATTACCACGTCGCCATGTTAGGATGCATGACAGACCCGTGGGCTGAAGCGGCAAACTGGAACGAGTTTGCGCCAAACACGCAAAAACTTATCCTTATACGATCAACAAATGTGCTCGGCTACGCTCCCCAGAGTCGTGAAATCATGAAACGCACCGGAGAGATGATAGTAAAACATTACCACGTAATACGATGTTTCGATTTTCTGAATCATGTTGAAAACATGGCTCCGTTTGCCGAAATTGTTTTAAAAGCTGAAAACCGTATTTTTCAGCCGGCCGTCAGCTTAAGCTGGGCACAGGGTTTTGATGTCTCCCACTATCTCGGGGTACTGAATGACATCCTTTCAATGGTGGGGCGAATTTTAGAATGCAATAAGGATGAGGCATCTAAAAAAATTATATTCTGTCTTAAAGATATGGCAGGAGTATGCCCGCCGCGGTTTATCAAAAGTCTGATTTCAGCCATGCTTGATAAATATCCTGATTTAATTATTCAATATCATCGCCATGCAACAGACGGTCTTGCCGTGCCAGCACTCGGCGCAGCAGCTCAGGCAGGAGCAAAAATCCTTGATGTGGCTGACGGTCCCAGCGTAAGATTTTATGGCCAGACAGCGGTAATGCCGGTGCTGGCATATATTGAAGGAGAGCTTGGCTTAAAGACCAGGCTTGATAAAGAAAAAATCAGAGAAACCTCATTTGTTCTAAAGCAGATTATGCCGATATACGATCATTGCTGCAGGCCCACATTTCTTGGAATTGATCACGATGTTACGCTACACGGACTTCCAGGCGGAGCCACTTCAAGCAGCCAGGAAAGCGCCTTAAAACAGGGATATGCATTTCTGCTGCCCAGCATTCTTTTAGTTCTCGAGCTCTATCGAAAACTTATCAGATACCACGATGTTACTCCCGGCTCTCAAATAACCTGGACTAATGGATACATGATGGTTGTAGAGGCTTATGAACGAGGCGGAATGACGGAAGTGCAAAGAATTATCGACCTTTTAAACAAGGTAACCACTGTTGAAGAAGATAAGCTGGATGAGCAAATCAGAAAAGATCGCAATATACTATTTTCCCATGCAAATGACGCTTTAAAAAATCTTCTGCTCGGAAAATTCGGTAAACTTCCTCTTGGGTGGCCAAAACAATGGATTTATGAATCGGCGTTTGGGAACAAATGGAAAGAGGCTGTTGATAGCAGAACCGAAAAAAGTCCTCTTAATTTTCTTCCCCCTGTTAATATAGATAAAGTAAAGAACGAACTGGCCGGACATATCAAAAGAGGGCCCACTGAAGAAGAGCTGGTTAATTATCTTAATCATCCTGGCGATGCCTTGAAGCTCATCAAAAATATGGAAAAGTTCAGCGATCCCAATGTGCTTCCTGATGATATATGGTTTGAAGGTCTTGAACTGGGCATTGAACGGGAATTTCGCACCTCTGATGGAAAAATACATGACATAGATGTCATGCGTTTAGGCCGGATAAGCAAAAACGGCACAAGAAGAATACGCTACAAGCTCGATCACGAAGTCTTTGTTGAAGAAATACAGGTTGAAAAAAGAGCCGTGGAGAAAAAGGGAATGGAAATGGCTGATAAAAATAATCCTTATCACATCGGCGCCCCATTTGATGCAGATCTATGGCTTGTTCACAAAAAGGCAGGCGATGCAGTGCAAGAAGGTGAAGAGATATTGAACCTTTCTCTAATGAAGGTTGAATACTCTATAAATTCTCCTGTAAGCGGTGTTGTTAAGAAGGTACCGGTATTTGCCGATTACAAGGCAGATAAAAAGATGGTTCCTGTGATAAAGGGGCAGCTTCTCATGGAGCTTGCTCCCCCTTATAAATGTTGCCCGAATTGCAACGAGACCATAGAGGAAAAGGACAAATTCTGCTCAAACTGCGGAAACAGATTGTCCGACTAAAGCGCCACGGAGAATCTTTAACTGTTACCCGACCATAACTTCCCTAATTGCCTTTGCCAGGTCAGACATACTTATGGGTTTCAAAATAAATTTCCGGATACCAATCCCTTTGGCCTTTTCTTCTGTTATTTTTTCGCTGAATCCTGTGCAGAGAATTATCGGTATATCCGGACGGATCTTTATAAGTTCCCGTGCCAGCATGTCTCCTGTCATGTTTGGCATTGTCATATCGGTGATAACCATGTCGAACCTGTCGGGTTGCGACTTAAACAACTCCAATGCCTCAACGCTGCTTGTTCTCGCGTCCACTTCATAGCCCACAGCCGCTCCAACATCTGCCTGACCATGTCCATTATAGGCAGCTCATCATCAATAAAAAGGATACGCTCATGACCTGTGGGAAGAGGTTTTGTCTCATCTTTTTCTTCTACTGATTCTTTTTGGATGACAGGGATATAAACGTTGAATGTGGAACCTTTTTCAGGTTCGCTATCGACTGTAATATCTCCACCATGGCTTTTGACAATACCATGAACTACCGACAGCCCCAGACCGGTTCCCTTCCCCTTTTCTTTTGTGGTAAAATATGGATCAAAGATCCGTTCCATAACCTCCTTGTTCATGCCGCAGCCTGTGTCGGTTACTTTCAGTCTGACATATTCCCCAGGGCTTAAATCCTGGAGTTTACTATCTGTATTGGAATCTAATTCTATTTCTGAAAGACCTACTTCCATTATACCGCCCTCATCGCTTATAGCATGAAATGCATTGGTGCAAAGATTCATTACTATCTGCTGTATTTGAGTGGGGTCCGCCTCAATAAATACAGACTCGGCCTTTATGTTCTGATGAAACTCGATAGTAGAAGGCAGCGATGCCCTGAGCAGTCTGATGGATTCCTTTACAATCGGCGCTATCTGAATCGCCTTTCGTTCCTGCTTGTTCTGACGGCTGAAGGCAAGTATCTGATTCACCAGGTCTTTTGCTCTAAGCCCGGCCTTACGCACCTTCATTAGATTTTCCCTGGCTTTATGGCCTTCTGGAATCTGAAAGCCCGCAAGCTCTGAATAGCCCATAACAGCGGTAAGAATATTATTAAAATCATGGGCAA
>Ga0307380_10008174_pt1 | contig 13456 bp, 11 predicted proteins | sample UN3MG_FD_202239 | JGI IMG/M metagenome (GOLD analysis project Ga0307380, IMG submission 202239) | Soil microbial communities from Risofladan, Vaasa, Finland - UN-3 | ecosystem: Environmental > Terrestrial > Soil > Coastal area > Acid sulfate soil | place: Finland: Risofladan, Vaasa | collected... | reverse complement strand
TAGGCAACATAGAGGATGCTTCGACTGTTCGCTGCATCAGGAACCAAAATAGCGTCAAGTCGGTCAGCTGCAGCCCCCGTGGAGACTGTGATGCCTGTACTAGCCCAGCTTGCCCCAGTTTCTGAGTAATAGAGAGTAAACGTAGTTGCAGCAGTCCTATGCCACGAATAATAGTATTCAAGCCCACGAGGATTCCTCATGAGTTTACGCTGAGACTCTCCCTCAGTAGCTAAGGCGCTACTGCCGTTGGCAATGGTAACTGGACCAATCGGCATTATGGTTCCCTCGCTACCTCATATACGCAGTTAGGACAGCTTGGTACACTGTATCGATTCTTCGGCTTCGTGGCGTCTATCTCCCCTGCGATCCACAGGTTAAAGAGTCCCGTTTCGCCTCCATCGGGAAAGGGACGACATATCTTGTTGAACGTCTCGCTGTCATAGATGCTGCACGTTCCATCAGGGTTCAGCTTGGTGCATGGGTTACTGTATTCGGGTTTCTTGGGCTTCGAGGAGTCACTTGCGTATAACGCCCAGGCTCTACAGCAGTCTCCACACTGGGCGCATGGAGTCTCAGGGTTCGCGGGTCTGAGTTTCACGCACTCGATGAACACCTTCTGTTGAATATCCCGATAGAACTTGGTTGGGGCATCAAAGACCCTACACCCATACCCTCTGCCTACATAGCTGTAAACGCAATCACCACAAGAGGAGTCTGGGCGCACCATTCTATAATTGTTATACTCAAAGTAACTATTTAATTATTCAATAAGTGTGGTAGGAAGAGAAAGAGCCTCGTCGTAAACATAGGGGCCAGCTGTATCAACCTTCGTCGATAGCTCCCTCCCAGGGTCAAAACGCTTCAACACTCGGGGCTTGTAAACCCATAACTCGTCTGGAAGCGCGTTAAACTCCTTCGAGGATAACCCATGGCGAAGCTGGCGCACATCCTCCTTACTCATCTCCTCAGGATACCCCTCCACGTAGAGTCCCATCACCTTCTCAGGTGTACCGAACATGATGGTTTGTTTAGAGTACTCCGTGTAAGGCTTATCCCTGAGAACCACCTCAACCTCGCCCTCGAGGATCCCGACGGCTTGTTCCTCAGAGAAGTGGGCTACGGGGCTGTCTCCCCCAAGAGCAACCTCCGCCCCATCGAATAACGCCTCAGTGTTCGGCGCCAGCTGCTGCAGCTCGATGTTCAAGTCATCATGAGTTAAACCCACGTGTCCTATCTTCGTGAAAAAGGTCTTTTGGACTCCTGCCTTAACCACCACCGCGAGCTGTTTACCCATGTGAATCATATCTGAACCGTTACCTATGTAGAGGTCCACGCCCTCCAGCAACGTGGGGTCAGGAAGAGTCTCGGCACTACTAGCGTGTAGAAGGGTTTGACCGCCTACGCCGATCTTGAATCCCACATCTACAGCCTCAATGACGTATGATCCAACCTGAACCTTCTGATTCTGGGGTAATGTTCTACGCTCAAAACTGTAGAGGTCCTCGAACTTAGCGTTCTCCCCTGTGATCTCCTTATAGTTAGCCCTTAGGTAAGCCCACTGTTCAGCGGTTGCGAACACTGTTGACTTGATGGATCGTAGTTGATGAAGATCAGCTGCGGTTTGCATGTTCTCCACTACAACATATCTAGGTACAGCGTATTTCGTAGCCAACATCCCAAGGATCCCTTTCGGAGTGTTGACGAGAAGACGCTCATTACCTACACTCAGTAGGGTGGCAGCCATATTCCTACGGCTCTTACCTCCAGCTAGAGCTTCCTCGATCTGGGCGTCGTCCCCCTCAAGCTCTAGGAACGAACCTGTGCCTAAGGCTGTAATAGTGACCCTGCCGCTCCCGAGCTCCTTCCTCTGCCTCAATCGCCTTGCTTCCTTCAGGGATCTTCTATTCAAACCTATTCGGTTCATCCAGCTCTCAAGCGTCGACCGAGGGATCCCCTCAGTCTCGGATATCTCAGTTGTGCTCTTCCCCATCTTGTAGTATTGCTCGATGAGGTATTCCTTCATGGACATGCCGAACTTGTAGACCTTGCCATCGAGATCTCTGACCTCTCCCATCCTCGCGTCGACTGGTACACAGGTTGGGCAAGCCCCCTTAGGGACAACTGATAGCCCTACGCAGCTACCACCGATAACGTGGTCGTGTTGGTGTTCCGCATCCCAGATGGTTTCAGGTAGCACCTCTATGCTGAAGGATGATAGTTTACCTCCGAGTATGAGTTCCATGGCGAGTGGGTGCCAAATGACGGCTTCCGCCCAACCCCACCCTGTTTTCTTGTCATACCAGTTCTTGTTGACGAACCCTACAACATCGCCCTTCAGGTCTCCGTGAAGTACAACCACTGGTTGTCTAGCCATACTGGGCCAGAACCTACCTATTCCCTCTGACGTAAAATAGGTGGGTTTGCCATCCATGGGGATTACCTCACCTGGCTTGATGGCTGGTCCTGTGATGATAAGCAATCCTTCTTGCTGTTTTATTTCTATCTGATCGGTTCCGCACCGGATGATTCCGCTTTGTTCATACCCCTGTGCCATGAGGATTGGGGGCAGCTCTGTTTTCTGGAAGATCCATTTGTTTTCATCCTTGATTAGGATGTATTCTCCAATGAGTTTCTCTCCTGAGAGGTGTAGTCGGATTCTGTTATTGTTGTCCTCCATTACCCTGACAGCGCCGAAGTCGGTCGGTGAACGGGGTATGGTGGCATTGGTCTTTCTGACCGCAAAACCACCACCATCCTCGAAGTCGAAAGCATCGTAAACCGTGTCTCCGTCGTGAATAAGCAGACTCTTCCCAGCAGCTGAGAACTGCAGGGGGGCAGTTAGTTTCAACGTGAGTTCTTTACCCATGCTGCTGACTAATCTATTCCTCACTGACTTGACGTTGTTCGCCTTCCAATACCGTAAGTTGGCTGGGATCTGTGCCTCAACGAATTGAGGTAAAGCGGATACACCTTTAGGGGGAATCCAATCGTGTGCTAATGCGTTGCTGCTGATCACGTAGGGTGGATCATCGGCTGCTCCAAGGAAAGTGAACCATGCATAGCTCTCCTTCATTCCCCAACCCTGTTGAGTTGGAGTTCTCCTGAGGGTGAGTTTACGCCGACCTAACTTCTCCCCTGTGATGAAGTATTCATGGTGGTGGCTCTTCTGAGCACCGAACTCGACCTCTCCCCTATCCATCACCACCAGACGTCCAGTAAGTTCCTTTTGAGATCCGGTTGCCCCGGCAGGCACCAAATCCTCATAACTGAGCCATTCAGGTGACGTTGGGGTGCGCTGGGTAAGAACCTGGTCCTCGAACTCCCAAACTTCTTCGATCAGTGTCTTGAGTTCACCTAACGAGAGTGAGTTTGCTTTCTTCTCTAGGGCCGTCATCAGCTTTGTGCCTTCAAGTTTCTTAGACACTTCTTCAAGGGATAGAGATAAATCAAGACCTTTGAGATACTGAGCAGGGGTTCTATTGAGCATGGGTTTAAGCAGACTTTTCCCAAGATTCAATGTCCATCCGACTGCCTGTTTCTTGTTCACTGTCGCCCTGAAGTCGGCGTGAACGTTCAGACCTTGAACATGGGCTTGGAGGACGAAGGATTGTTTACCCTGAGGGTAGATTCCGTATGCACTGGCAGCTAGTTTCTTGACCTTCAATGGAACAGCCCCACCGCAGCTGAGTTTCATCGCTTCAGCTCTGAAGGCGGGTCGTATTGAGTCGTAGAAGTCTTTCAGTTCTAGGATGTCCACCGAGGTTTGAGTTGGAACACTTAGATCCAGCTTCATGGATTTAACCCGCATATCTGAAATTAACTCGACACCTGATGCGATCCTGAAATTTATGCCATGGTCGATCATCTTCACCATGAGCTCACGCTCCGTCTTAGTGCCTATGATCTCCCCGATTCCGAGATCTTTCAGTTGCTGGTAGACGCTATCATCGTTTTTGAGATAATTCCATGCGAGCTGGTTATTCACCACATCTGGTACTGCGACCCAGGGGGCGTAGCAGCAGGCGAGGGGTGAGTGGAACCCGTATCGTGCGTTGACTAGATAGGCTTCTGCACGTCGACCACCTTTTACCTTGAAGTCCCCGCCTACGACGTCCCATGAAAGCTCACGTTCTTGCTTTAGAGAGGACTGGCGAATGGTTTCCACGGTTTCAACGGTGTCGGGTCCACCCGTTGATGCCTTGAGAGGCGTGGGGTCATCCCACATGTATGCGAGTTCATCCATCTTGTAGATTTTCTCAACAGATACCTCGATGACGTCACCGAGTTCTGCTTTTTGATCGGTTGCATTAGTGAGGCCGAGGATGGTGAAGACCCTGTCCCCATGTCTAACATATGCCCCATAGTTTGTGAAGTCGACTGGAGTTGATTCAACACCAGAACCCGGGGGAGGAGTGATGGGTCCTACCGCCCCTAGGTATCTGCCATTCTCTGCGTCAATGGCGACCACTAAGGCGTTTACCTTGTAGTCGGAGCTCATTTTCTTCCAGATAAGGGCAGAGCTGCCACTCTCAGATAGATCTAACTTGCGGCTGAAGAGACTCCACTCAGAGTTTCCATCAGGAGGATACTGTGTGCCTCCTGGAACTAGGAAGAAAGGTCCGTTCTCCCCTTGAAGATAGTCTACGGCTTCCTCGCGGTTCGAGAAGTATAGCATTGGCGCTCTCTGTAAGGCCTTAGTCTGGGGGATCTTTGAGAGGAAGGTTCTACGTTGTTCAGCTGTCTGACGTGCGTGTTCGGATTCTCCCCACCAAGGCATGTCAATCAGATAATAGACGCCCCCTGAAATGAACCCGTCAAGTATGAAGGTTTTAGGTTTCTCAACGCTAAGAAGTGAGGCTTTAACGTCCTCAGGTAGCGTGATTTCAGCCATCTTTTCATTAAACGCGATGATTTCGTTCTCTTTACGGTGAGCCATGGCGCGCATCCCCGTTGGCGAGAATACGAAGTAGCTACCTTCACCGAGTTTTTGAGGATCATTTAACGCCTTAGATGGGGATGCGGGAGGGATCGGAGCCATCGGGTGAATTGTGTATTTTGCATCCTTAGGCTTAGGTGCTTTCACGGGGATAGCCCATAGCTCAAAGGCTGGAATGTAGGGTCCATAGGGCTCACTGTCATCGAGGGTGAACTCTGTAACTCCCTTCAACTGTTCTGGACCATGCTCCTCGAGGTGGTGGGCGTATTCCTTCTTAGAGGATTTGATCATTACGTTGAGGTTCTGAGGATCAGCCCCGGTGACTGCGCTTCCCACTATGTTGATGAACTCTGGGTCAAGAAGGAACGCCTGTCTATGTTTCAGGAATGTTTCAAGTTCCCCGCCTAACTCGAAGGCTGCCACGTTCATCGGGCTCTTATGGTCAATACCGGATCTGATTTTACGTCTAGCCAGCTCGTCAACTAACTTATCGTGTAGTTTTCGCAGCTGCTGTCGGGTGATGAAGAGTTTGTTACCTGATTTGAGGGTGTTGGCCCACATGTGTAGCCACCTATGATCGTCTAGAACTATGGCGTCATCATCATTCTTCCACACGTTCTTGCCTTCGAGGGCTGCCTCGGCCTTCTCCTTATTGATGAAGTCGTCGCTCAGGTTGGGCATCAATATGGTTTCAAAGCGGTAGTAGCTGGACACTGTGTCCTGTAGGTCAACGTCCCATTCCTTGTAGTTTTGGAAGATCTCGGATAGGATTTCGTCTCCACCCTCGATCTTGTTCTGTAGCCAGCCACAGTAAGACTTCGCGTCCTCTGGTGCTTTTTTCTTTTTGCTGATTTTACGCACGCAGTCCTTGAAGTCCTTGTATGGTCCGAATGGCATTAGAACTCCTCCTCCGGTTTTTCATCTAGGTCAGGTTCCACAGGTTCCTCCTCGACGAGGGGTTCCCCTATTGCGCTTTTTCTTAGACGCGCTCTGATCTCATCGGTTGGGGGTGGGAACTGTAGTTCATCTCTTACCCATGATTCGTCTATGTAGACTATCTGTTTGTCGATTGAGTCGAGTAGTTTTTGCACTAAGGCCGCCTGGTCCATCGTGGTTAGTGGTGCGAATTGGAATTTGGGATAGCTTTCTGTCGACCAGTTTAGATCTGTGATGAATTGAAGTAGGTCATTCATCACCATCTCTAATTCAAGTCGGAAGTCCTCGAACCGCATGAGCATGAGATCCATGGGCACTTTAGGGCCGTATGTGCTTCCGCCGCCCTCGAACATGTTCTGTCCGATCAACATCCTTCTGAGGATCATTTCATCATGATATCTGATGTATCGGTCGAAGGGCATCTCCGTTCTCTTGGACTCAATTACTCTGATGTCAGTGGGGTCATCGGCGCTTGTTTTCCTGATGACTGCTTGGCTACGCGCGTAGAGGTGTTGAATGGCAGTCATGATGGTTTGTTTATCTTTGTCTGTGGCAGCCACACCCATCAAAATTGGGCTACCGAACCGCTCGTAGGCGATGTTGGCGAATTTGAGCATAGCGTCTTTGATGAACCAGTTTTTGTAGCATCCCCTCAGGATGCTTTTACCATACCAGTTTCCCCACTCTTTTTCATGGGACCAGATTAGAGTTCTTTCGAGGGGCAAAGCTACGTCTAAACCTCCCCCTGTGGCTACGCCGCCACCCACTACCTGTTGACCTATTTTCAGCAGATTCCCTGCGTTATCAGTATAAAATTTAACGGTGTTCGGATCGAATGTCTTCAATCCATTCTGACGTCTAAGCATCCAGTGACCCTTGTAGTCGTCAAGCACCACCTCTGTGACGCTATACCCATAAACTACGGCTTTCAGCATCTCCTTCATTGCATCCCGTATTGTAGGCCAGCGCATCTGATTGAACGAATTTGTGATGGTGTCTACGAGTTCTTCGTCCTCGTGAACTATCCTCCACTCCTTCATGAGAACGCCCATCTGTATAAGATCCCAACCAGCGATTACTTGGGCGTCGTAGTTGAGCATCTTAGTGTATTCGTCTAATCCAATTTCCTCTGGGTTGTAGTCACCTTGACTTAGATTATCCCATGCGCCTCCTTTGTATTGTCCCACGTCTGCGGTGAGTGCATTGATCTGTTGATTCGCCCTCTGCAGTTTCAAAATTACCCCGTCCCAGTCGTTGTCGATCAGATCTAACTTCTGTCGGGTCTCTGGGGTCAGGAAAAAGCGTTCCAATACATTTCGTTTACGATTATTTAGCGTTGCCAAGGTTCTTTCCTCAAGTCCTCATTGTCGTTCCAAGTCTCAGGTTTCCATGCGTTGTTACCTGTTTTAAATCCGTCCCAGTCATTAGCACTTGGAACGATTATAGCGTCTACTTCGGGCTGCCGTCCGTCGCTGCTCCCTTCACCGTAAAACCGGGGGTCCCATTTAGACATCCAGCAGATGAAGCTGTCAGCTTTATCATCATTCCCCTTAGCAGGTTTACCATCACTGCCCCGCTTCCACTTTAATAGTTGCTTCTTCAATGGCTCAAAATCTTCCGTGTCTGGGATGACCACCATTCTCCTTGAAAGCCAATAATAAGCTATACCGATCATCCACTCCTTGCCACGGGATTGACTACCGAATGCGCGTGCAGTTACTCTGAGTCCCTTATTTTTGACTTCTTGATTCTGGAAGGCGCCAGCTGCGTCTGCATACCACTCCTCGATGTGGTACATGAGGGCATCGTCTTCAATGGTTTGAGCCCAATCAGAGGGACTTGTACCATTTCCAACAATCATTTTCATCAGATGCATCTTCTGACCGAGGCCACGGTAGCCCTCTAGGATAACCGTGTCGTGGTCGAATCCCCAGTCTATTCCTCCGCCTGTGTCCCCCATGAAAACTAAGTTATCTGGGTCGTAGAGGGAACCATCGAGGAGGAATCCGGGGTTCTCTGGGTCGGGAGCTACGAAGGCTTCTCGTATGAAGGTGCGTGGGAAGATTCTGCCCGCGCGTTTAGGTAAACCGCCCTCATATTGAGTGGTATACATGTCATCGGTGAGGAAGAATTTGGCTGCCTCGTTGTCTCTTGCACCCGCTTTTGACTGCAGGTGGGGGGATTCCTTTGCTGTCCACTCGTATTTTCTCCAACCCAGTTTATACAAATCGCCCCCTGGTTCAGCTGCTTCAAGAATATCTAGGAATGTGTCGGTGTTCTCCTTTCCACTGGTGGCTGTGCTGAGTAGGAATCTGCGTAGTTTCTTCCCCGCGGCTCGATTCATAGGCCATGCTTCCTGAATGATGGTTTCAGGGATTAATACGAATTCGTCCATAGCAACTGCGTCGGCGGTGGGGGCGTTAACTTGTTTACTACTGGCGGCGGTATACAGAATCCACCCGCCCTTCTTGTATTTGGTGATGGTGGCTTTAGGTTCACCGTCAAGGAACTGGGAGAAGAACTCACGCGTTGCGGCGCCCTCTGGTCCCCCCGGCCAGAGGATCTTTTTACAGTATTCATATAGCCATTGAGCCTGACTTTGTGATCCTGAGACTATGAAGAATCTGAATGTTTGGTCTCTGAGGGTTAACCAGCACGCTGCGACGGCTACGAGAATGGTTTTACCTCCTTTTCTGGGGGCTCTGATGGCGAAATACTGTGAATCGTTTTGAACGTCTAGTAGAAAACGTTTCTGCTCCTCGGATGCGAGCACGAGGCTGAAGATGCTTACTGGAATATATTCCTCTATGAAGAATAAAATGTCCCTCATAGCACGATTCCATTTGCTATCAGTCTCTTTATCTGCTGCATGGCGCAGGATTGTATCTACTGACAAGTCTCTCGTAATGAATATGAGTGAAAGGATAAAAAAGAGTTTATGCCGCTGTAACGATTTCTAGGTTGGTTGCGGCGGAATAACGTAGTCTAGGTATAGTTTCATGAAAGATTGTTGTATTCTAGCAAGTTCTGGATGGTGGTCCAAGTCAAGATTCTCTAATGCTTCGCGCAGTTCAGATATGTCGTGCTTGCCTTCATCGAAATGTAGGTCCTCAAAGATTTTTACAATCTCGAGCGCCTCCTTTGTTTTACCTAGACGCATGGTCGTCTCGAATAAACGTTCCATAGCAAATATCTTTTGATTGGCTTCTATAGACTGAATCCTCTCAGCCATAGCCATTAATGTTTCAGCTCTAACTCCCATTTTTTCCTTCTCCTAGATAAGAGATGCCCGTTACCTTACATGGTTTGTTATCCTCTATGAGTTTACAGTACTTTACATAGTGGTTTTTTGAGATGATCTTCCCGCGTACTTTCTGTCGCTCGGTTTCAACGGGCAATGATTCAACCTCATCGCAATCATCACATGACACGGTGTACCATGGTGACAAAATAGCGCGCATGAACACGGTCTTACTTTTGAATGGTGGCGAGGTCTGCGGGTCTATCAGGTGCTTCCATCTCCCTCATACAGAGGCTTCTACATACTTCATTGGGTTTATCTGGGGCTCGGTTTACTTCGGTTCTGAACTGGCAGAGCATCATAGCGCATCTTCCATCGGTTGTAAACCCGAATTGGCATCCACTTATGTCGATTGCTGTGCCCCATCGGGGGTCATATTGCCATTTTTCGTTGGGCATTGTCTCACCTGTCTATACAAGTCACTATATATGTATATATAAATGGTTCAGTCAGTTCGTCCAGACCCTGTTCATGTCCCTTGAGCCGAGGGCGTGGAAGAACAAACCGAGGGTAAGACCTATCTCGTGCCAGTGGTCGGCGACCCAACTCTCTGTTCCAAACGGACGTGAATCAAACGTGACCACTAACCGGATAAGGAGGTTTCCTATCGCCCAGAGAACATAGTAAAGGTGGGCTATAGGTCGTTGTTTAACCTCGGCTCTAACTATCCAATAAGTCGTCCACTCATAGTAAACAATAATCAGGGATAGCGCGTCACGTAACCAGAGAAAAATGCCCTGATCCATAGACTACACCGTGCAGCTAACGCCTTTCTCCTTAAGATCTGCGCTCAGTTTCTTCATGCCAAGAACCAAGCGCGCTCTCTGTTTTTGGATGGGGCTACGAGAAGACGCGATTGTTTTTTGCAGATACTCCGTGAGCTCTTCGTCCTGTTTGGTAGTAAGTTTATCGAGGATATCGAAAGCCGCCTTATATGTTCCTTTCAACCGCATTTCTGATTCTATTTCAGTAAAAATAACGTCTAGGGTTGGAGGGTTTTTCAATCCGTTCACTGCATCACCTAAGATAGATATGAGCGCCCAGTTTAAGGTTGTCTGAGTTTCAACGATACACGCCCGTTCTTTTCTGGTGATCATCCCTTCTTTGATGGCGTCTAATTTATTTTCTAGAGTGGTGAGTCGATTCTCAAGTTTGACGGCTTCATCTGCAACCGCTTTAGTCACCGTTTCCTCGGTTTCCTTCACAACTTCTTTTGCCGTTTCCTTTGCGACATCGGTTGTCTCCTTAACTCTTTTCCTGAGGGCCGACCGCATTTGGAGGTAGGCTATGGAGATAGAAGAAACAGCGGTTATGATTGCCAGAATAATCGGTTGATAGTCCATGGTCGCCACCTTCTTATGCCAATAAAGGGTGATTTGTTTAAAATCATTTGCGTGGCTATAACAATTAATTGTCCAAAATAATGAGATAATTGCTTATTTTAATGTAAGCTCCCTTTCACGTTTAACATTCGACTCGATTACCGCCTTGAATAAGTCGACGTCGTGAGCTGCTATGATCTTCTCAAGAGCAGGTATGATACAGTGACCGCCAATATGCCCACCATAGTAGCGTGGGCGAGGCACGAGTCCGGCTGAGTCGGTTTCAGTGCTGAAGATGAAGTCCTTGATCTCATCATAGTTGAGGTTCTTTGCTTCTATGATGCGCTCGAACTCTTGGAAGATGGCAATAGAGGTGCCGTAGTAGGCGAGGTTGAAGATCTTAGAGTATTCGAGGCTCTCTGGGCTCCTAACGAGTTTGGTTGGCATCTGTGCGCCCTCAAGATGATCAACTACTCTAGAGTCGTTGTGCACGCCAATGTAGTTGAACATGGGGGCGACGAATTTAGTGTAAGTCTTTAAACCCCACTCCATACCATCTCGAAGATTGCCACGAACTGGACTATAGTAAAAGGTGGGATCCCCCCGGTAAACCTGGCTATTAATTTTTTTTATAGATCCGGGGTGAAGGGTGCTGTGAACGATGACCTGAACGGGTTCGTATTGAGCGACGTAGCTTTTCACGATGCCAAAGAATTTTGGGGTTTGTGGGATGCAGATATGCATGAACTCGAAGGTGGGTTTAGGCAGCTGAGAGTGCGCCCAGTTCGGTTCATCTATATCTCTACCATATATTTCTTTTTCACCATAGGAATCATTGAGAAGTTTGTAGATTGGCTTCCCTACTTCGCCTAACCCGATGACAACTGCGAGTTTCTTTACCACGTCTATACACTCATCTATAACCTTAAATTTATGGGAATAAGCCTTTCTATAGAGTCGCAGGTAATCTGTTCTCACCTGCAATCTGGACTGGTTTTCAGCCTGCGACTCATACTCAAGGTGACAAAATGAATATCCCAACAGTAAAGGATAAAGAAGAAGAGGTTCCGGTTCCAACGTATTCAGATAAAATCAGAGAACTAGAGGAATCAGTGAAAAATATCACCATTGACCACGGACCAGGAAACGAACAGGAGTCGATTCCCTATGTTCCGTTAAGCCTTGTAGTGGATCTGCTACCCGTAGGTAAGGCTGAAAGAAAGGTTGTTATGGCTCAGGATATCACCTCAAAGCTGGCGGCTGATATTGAAGGGTTCTTGGATAAGGGGTGGGTGTTTGATCCATGGCTTAGCCCACGTGGACACCCGACCATCTTGGGGGAAAAGGTTGGATGTTATTGGGTTCTCGTTAAGGGAACACCAGAAGAAATAGCGAAGCTCGAACCGTTCGTGGAGCTGCCAAAGGAAGAAGTAGAAGAGGAAGAAATACCAGGGCCACAGCCAGTCGGCTACGCAACCATATTCCTCGAACACACCAGTGAAGCTCCAGATGTACCTGACGGCTACGCAATCCTACATGACAAACATATCTTTGCCAAGGGGACGGTCTACACTAAAATCAGTAAAGAAGAACCCTCTACGGCTTAAAGAAGTGTTCCTCGTCGTCCACTATTTTCCAAGTAATCACATCTATCGTGCGAATGTTTTCAATCGTAGCCAAGAACCGCCCATTTATGCAGAGCCCCTTCATCCCAACGATGTTCTCATCATCTAACCTCAACCGCTTCAAGAACTCTTCTTCAGTAAAAGAAGTGGTGTCTCCCTGAACCTTCACCATATTAATTGTTATGTTGAGCGTAACTAAAAGATTATGGGGACTGCGCCATTACTCTCTTACCACATTTAGCGCGCTAATTCCTTATCTGGCTGGTCAGTTGGTCGAGGAGGTACAGCCACCCATATCCTTTTCTCTGCACTCTTATCATATCAGGGTTAGTCCTCGTCATCATCTGCTCTTAGTTTCGCGTAGCCAAGGTCAGCGAACCTTAGTCTACTATGAACCCGTATCTCGGCTGCACTCGCATAAACCATACCTAGTAGTTATCAGTTCGCGTTAAAACTTTATTTATTAAAGCCGTGGAGATAGGGCTTCTGAACTCGGTTACTCTTGGACTACCCTCACCGAGCTCTGCCCAGATTCCATCCTTTCTATCCTCCCTACGACTCCTGCGACATAGGTATGCAAGCCTAATCCTCGGAGTCTGCGAAGGTCTCCACCTAACCTTCTGTCAGGTCTAACAATAAAAAGGTTGTTTAGGGCGTCATCATCCATAATCTCAGGATTCAGCCCCTTTTTTGGGTGTATCGGGATGCCACCCCTTTATTTATTGCCTGTCGGTGGCTCTACAGATTTAGGCCTCTAATCCGAGTGCTACGTAGACACAGGGAAAGAACGTATTGGCTTCCTTGAAGGTATTTTATAGAGTCACCCATTCTCTTTAGCGCGCGTTTTGCAGGATGTGACCACGTTCGTTTCGAGGCTGATTTATGGTATAACTGCACCAAATATAATTCTTCCTACCATCGCAAGACACATAATCAGCCCGTCTACCCTAGACTAAATGGTGTAAAAGAGGTAGGCTGTTTTAGGGTTCCAAGACAATGATCTCGCCACACTCATCACAGATGAATGTCCAGTTATCTCCGTCTTTCTTGAAGTCCAGATACCCTCTACGCTGTGGAACAGAGGTTGTCCAGTAAGGTATTTCGTTGATCCAAGAAGCTTCTACGAGGTATTGAGTCTCGCCATCATCTGTGACTTCCTCCATTATCTCGCGTTGCTTGACTACACGCACGTTGATTACGCCTCCTTCCTCGTCTACTTCCCCGCTAGGCTCCCAGACATAGTAATCCTCTACCTCGCCTGCCTCTCATTTTAATGTCACCCTTTTGCATTGACTACACATAAACGCCACAATGGTATACCGCTCCTGTTTACTGT